>OCTX012231022.1_pt1 | contig 46543 bp, 43 predicted proteins | sample 1539691 | NCBI WGS metagenome assembly OCTX01 (sample SAMN02144231, study PRJEB22623) | gut metagenome | biome: sheep rumen | host: Ovis aries | place: New Zealand
GCCAGCGGCGCAAAGTCCGGTGCCGCCGCGGCAGTCATGGGCGTAATGTAATCGTCGATGAGCGTGCGCGTAAAGAGCGACGAGGCGAGCGAAGTCAGGGACGCCACCAGGATGCACAGGAGCACCACGATGAAGTTCACCTTGTAGTGCTTGAAGATGTACCTGAACAGGCGGAAGACCGTGGAGTCCTTCTTGAGGTCCCGCAGGGAGGCCCCGGCCCGCGGTCCGCGGTCCCCTCCCCCTCGCATATTACCGAATCCCGGAGGCATAAGCGTCGATCATTTGGGTTCGTCAAAGTCGCCCGAGCCGCCGCCGGACTGCATTTCATGGATTTCCTGGTAGATGCCGCAGGTACGCAGGAGGTTCTCATGCGTATCGAAGGCGACCACGCGGCCGTTTTCCATCACGATGATGCGGTCCGCTTCCTGGATGGACAGGATGCGCTGGGAGATAATGAGTTTGGTCGTCCCGGGGATGCGCGCGTTGAAGGTTGCCCGGATGGCGGCGTCCGTCGCCGTATCCACGGCCGAGGTGGAATCGTCCAGGATCAACACCTTCGGGTGCTTCAGGAGCGCCCGGGCGATGCACAGGCGCTGCCGCTGGCCGCCGGAGACATTGGTTCCGCCCTGGTCGATCACGGTGTCGTACCCGTCCGGGAAGCCCTGGATGAACTCATCGGCACAGGCCTGCCGGCAGGCTTCCTGGCATTCCTCCAGGGTGGCGTCCTCCTTTCCCCAGCGGAGGTTTTCCAGGATGGTCCCGGAGAAGAGCGTGCTCTTCTGGAGCACCATGGCAACCTCGTTCCGGAGGACCTGCATGTCGTATTTCCGGACATCGATGCCGCCCACTTCCACCGATCCCTCGGACACGTCATAAAGGCGCGCTACCAGGTTCGCCAGGGACGATTTACCGGAGCCGGTACCACCGATGAGGCCGATGGTCTCCCCCGCCCGGATATGCAGGTCGATGTCCTCCAGGGCGTAGTCGCCGCCCTGCTTGTAGGAGAAATAGACGTGATTGAAGTCGATGCGTCCGTCGGGGACGGTCGCAATCGGCTGCGCAGGATTGTCCATATCCGGCTCTTCGTCAATCACTTCCGCGATACGGGCGGCACTCGCCGCGCTCTGGGTGAGCTGGACGAAGATCATGGACAGCATCATGAGGGAACTCAGGACCGTCATGATGTAGCTGAAAAGCGAAGTAAGCTGGCCGGTGGTAAGACTCCCCTCCACGATGAAATGCGCGCCATACCAGCTCAGGGCGATGATGCAGGCATTCACGATGAGGTTCATCACCGGGCCGTTCAAGGCCATGAGCGTCTCCGCCTTTACGTTCAGGTTGAAGAGGCCGAGGGCAGCCTTGTCGAACTTGCTCATCTCGTGGTGCTCCCGGACGAAGGCCTTCACGACGCGGATGGCATCGACATTCTCCTGCACCACGCCGTTCACGGCATCCACCTGGAGGAGGATCTGCTTGAAAAGCTTCGCCGCGCGGCTGATGAGGACGCTCAGGAACACGCTCAGGATGACCATCGCCACCAGGAAAATGATACTCAGCTTCTTATGGATGAGGAAGCACATCGCCAGGGCGGAGACCATGTTCAGCGGCGCGCGGAACGAGGTGCGAAGCAGCATCTGGAAAGCGTTCTGGATGCTGGATACGTCCGTGGTCATCCGCGTCACCAGGCCGGCGGTGGAGAACTTGTCGATGTCCGAGAAGGAGAAGCGCTGGATGTTCCGGTACATCGCCAGGCGCAGGTTCGCAGCGAGACCGGTGCTGCTGTAGGCAGCGAACCGGCCCGCCAGAATTCCGAAAATCAGGCTCAGGATGGCAATCCCGATCATCATCCCGCCGTACTTGTACACGTCGGGAAGGCTCCCCGCCCCGATTCCCTTGTCGATGATGGACGCCGTCACATACGGGATCAGCACGCCCATGATCACCTCCAGGGTGGTCCAAAGCGGAGTAAGCAGCGAAGCGGTCTTGTACTGCTTGACTTGTCTTAAGATGGTCTTGAACATGTCATCCTGAGCGGAGCGAAGGATCTACAGGATCGCCAGCGCCTCCTCGGCCGCCTCGCGGTCCGTCCGCTTGATCACGAAGGAAATCGTGAGCTCATCCCCTCCCTGTGCGGCGGAGATGATGTTCACGCCGTACACGCCCAGAGCGGAATAGATGCGGCCGGAAGTGCCCGGAACGTTCTTCATGCCGTTGCCGCACACGGACAGCAGGCACACGTCCTCCACGACGTCCACGGCATCGTCCATGGACACCTGACCGTCCTTGTACAGGGCGCTGAGGGCGCTGAGGGCAGCCTTCAGGTCCGCCTGCGCCACCGCGACGGTGATGCAGAACTCGGAGGAAGGCTGGGAGATGTAGCGGATGTTCACGCCTCCGCGCGCGAGGGCGCCGAAGATGGACGAGGACACGCCCACCTTGCCCACGAGACCGATCCCGCGGACATTGATCAGGGCGAATCCGTCTTCGATCACATAGCCCGTAACCGCGTGCTCCGAGGCCGGTTTGGTCGCGGAGACGACGCTCCTGCGGGAAGGATCGGCCAGGTCATGGAAGATGATGGGGAGATTGGCCTTCATCATGGGCAGAAGGGCCGCAGGGGCCAGGGCGCCGTCTTCCACGGAGCAGAATACGGCGGCCTCCTCATAGGTCATCGCGGGGATGTCCAGGATCTTGTCACCGAGGACATAGTATTCGGCAGGCGTACCGGCCTCCGCCGCGATAGTGAGGGCCATGAGGTCCTCGCCCCGGCGTCCGAGCCGGATGGAATAGCCCAGGGAATTGTGTCCATACCCGCTGGAAATCACATACATACCGGGCTCGGCCGTGCGCTCCTTGAGGCGCTGCATGGAGGTTGCCCAGTCCACCCGGAGGGCGCCCTGGTCCTCTTCGCAGACCATGACCTCGGCCCCATCGACAAAGGTGCCGCCCACGACCGCATGGACCGTTTCCGCGCAAAGACGGGCGCACTTGCCCAGGACATAGTCGCGGATGGTCGCGAAGGCGGGACGATACACCACGCCCTCATCCACATAGTGGCGGAGGGCCTTGAGCTCGGCATCCACCTTCTCCCCGAAGGCGGGATCCGGCACCATGGACTTGAAATAATCGCCGATGGCGGCAAAAGCAGCCCGGGTGTCCGTCCGCTCATAGAGGGCCTGTTCCAGGACATCGATGAACATCTTCCGGACCTTGTGTTCGGATTTCACGACCAGGACGGCGTCCTCCCGGGGAAGGGCGTCCAGGTATTTCGCCGAAGCGGCGGTAAGTTTGAATATGCGTGTTGCCATAGTTATTCTTCGTCAGCGTAGAAGGTTATCGTGTATTTGTCGTAATCCGCAGCGGATAGGAGTCCTCTTTGAGATCGTCGATGTCCGGAGCCGTGTTGCACCCCCGCCAGCAGCAGGAGTGCCAAGGGAAACAGATAGAAATGTTTCATAGTAAATGGTTTATTTCATGGACTTTCCTACAAATTTAAAGAAAATTTCCAGTTCCTAGACATCCAGCTGGAAGATTTTGTCCATCAGCTGCCACTTCGCGGTGGAGGGGGCGGAGGGGTCGCAGCCCTGGAACTGGGCGACGTAGGCTTCCCATTCGGCCTGGCGCGGGAGGGTGGCGAGACGGGCGTTGTCGGCCACGAAGTCGAAGTCATCGACCGTGTCCATGATCATGAAGAGGCGGGTTCCGAGCCGATAGATTTGCATGTCCAGGATGCCCACCTCGCGGATGCCGGCCTGGATTTCCGGCCAGACATGGGCATGGGCCTCACAGTACTTTTCAATCATCTCCGGGTCGTTCCGGAGGTCGAGGGTTTGACAGTAACGTTTCATGGTTCAATCATTTACATCCCAGGGCGACGGATTGTCAGCGGAATAGCGCCCTCCGGGAAGGCGTCGGGACCGGAGCAGACGAGGGCGAGATAACCGCCACCGCCGGCGCCAGGCATCTTCCAGGCGAGAACGCCGGGCATGGCGGAGTACTTATCGATATACTCCTGCACGCCGGGCTGGATCATCGCCGGGAACATGGCAATCTGGGCCTCGAAAGAGGCCTTGTACGCGGCTGCAAAGGCGTCTAAGTCGCGGGCAAGGATGGCATTCCAGCAGGCATCGGCAGCCGCCGCGAGGGCTTCGACCTTGGGCTTCGTAATATCCTTCCCTTCCACCACGGAGCAACCGGGGCGCCGCGGGAACATGGGGATGAGGCACAGATGGCTTTCCAGCCATTTCAGGACGGCCTCGTCCCGGCAGGACTCGATCTTCTCCGGCCAGAACCGGCCGTTGTAGTAATGGCGGCAAAGGCCCGGGACACAGATGCCGATGCTGTCCTGCGCACCGGAGATGATCCCGTCCGTGCGCTCCGGATCGTTCTCGAAGCAGAACACCAGTTTCGCCAGCATCTCCGGGTCCATGTTGGGCAGCTGGTACGGCCAGATCTTCCGGATCATGTTCCGGGTCGATGTGCTCAGCCCGCACCGGTCCCGGATCTCGAAGGTCGGCTCCAGGGAAATGGTCAGGGCCCATCCCGGGGCGAATCGGCTTACATCCGGCTGGTCGATCCAGGTCCCGGCGAGATCCAGGCGCGTCGGAATCTGGCTCTCCGTCTTCTTGAGCGAGGTGCTTGACCGGGCCTGCAGCCCCTCCTGCGGCGTACGCTGGAGGACCACGTACTCGATCCCCCGCTCCTCGCAGAAGCGCCGCTTCTCGTCGTTCCCGCCGTCCTCGTTGACCACCAGGATATCCGGCTTCACGACATCCACCGTCGGGATGAAATCCATGATTCCGTGTCCCGCATTGATATACGCATCCTTCACGTACCGGATACTCTTCACCATGAACAGCCGCTCCTGCTCCGTGTACACCGTCTTGTGGTGCTTATAGTCCAGGATCGTGGCATCGGAGCCGATACCCACATACAAGTCGCCATACTGCGCGGCCTGCCGGAAAAACTCAACATGACCGCTGTGCAACAGGTCATAGCAACCGGAAACGAATACTTTTTTTGCCATTTGTTCAAGTCATCCGTCCAATGGTTCAATAGTTTCCGGACGGACTCCTAGTGTAAAAGTACAAAAATTTTCCCGAAATGGTTATACTGATACAACCTTTTTAGCGACTTTTCATGCCACCGGCACCTTCATGACGACCTTCTTGACCGGAGCACAGATTCCGCCGGGGGCAAGGCCGGGCTCGTGGGCATCCTCCGGGAAGACCAGGAGGAAGTAGCCGTCGCCGATGACGGTGTCGATGCCCGGGCAGTCGGCATACCGCGCGGCATCCTTCGCCTCGTCGTACGGAATGGTCTCGACGACCTGCGGAAGGGGCTTGCAACGAATGAGTTCCGTGCCCTGAAGGGCGAGCTGGATGTCGATATACCGCCGATGGGCCTCAAACCCTTTCGCGTTCACGAGGCTGGTGGTGTACTCGCTGACAACGGCTTTGACGCCCAGGTCCAACGGATGCGAGCCGACCTCCACGTCCGGCGTGATGGTCGCGATATAATCCAGCGCCAGGTCGATCGCCGGCGTCAGGCCCTTATACAGGCCGATGTTTTTAATGTGGTCGTAAATCATAGGATGAATCGATGTTGTTTAGTGAAAGGGTTCAAAATACCTGTATCCGATAACAGAAGTCAAAGGTCTCGCCCGGAAGAAGATGATGGTTGCAGTCACGATCGACGATGTCGCCGGTGAAGTTGTCGCTGTCGGCGATGCCGCACCAAGGTTCCAGGCAAACAAAGGGGCAGCCGGGTTTTGCAGGGGCCCATAGACCAAAGGCTTCCGCTTGCGGACACGAGACAGAGAGCACTTTCCGCCCCTGCTTGTCGAACAGGATGGTCGTGGCGATCTGTCCGCGCTCGATGATAAAGGCGTCGTGGGCAAAAGTCCGATCCGTAATCGGAAGAAGTCCATCCTTGGTGGGGAGGGGTTCCGGAGTCTCGAAAGGATGACGGAGGCCGTCGATCAGGTAATGGTCCAGGGTGGGGATAATCGCCTTTCCTTCCCGGTCCAGGCATTGGATATAGCCATGGACCTCATCGGCCGGATCAAAGTCGGGCAGGAGGAAGGCCGGATGCGCACCGATCTGAAAGTCCATCGGCCGATTATCCCGGTTAATCACAGTCCATTGGCAGGTCAAGATGTCATCACCATCGGCCCGATAGGTAGCGGTCAGGTCAAAAGAGAAAGGATAATTCGGGCGGCCTTCAGGGGCATGCAGGACATAGTGGGCACCCTCGTCTCCGGGGCAAAGCTCGAAGTCCGCATCCCGCGCGAACCCATGCTGCTTCATGGCATATTCCTGTCCGGATACCCGCAGCGTATCATGGGCCACCTTCCCCACGATCGGGAAGAGAATCGGCGCCCGGCGGCCCCAGAAGGCAGGATCCCCCTGCCAAAGATATTCGCGCTCCCCCATCCGCAGACTGTTCAGCTCCGCGCCATGGGGATTGATGGAAAAGGTAATGGTATTCATCGTATTCGTTTATTAATCAGCCAGATTACATCTTCAACGACGCCGGCTTCATCAGATGCGCCTTAAGTTGTACGAAGAAGGTGCGCAGCATCGATTCGGGATAGACGAGCCGATGCTTCCAATCATTGTGCTTCCTACTTCCACTCATGGGCCTGGATCACCCGCGCAATCCACTGCTTCTTCACCTGCTTCTTCACCTGCTTGTCCATGTCCTCCGTCACCATCCCCGCCTCATACAGCCGGGAATACCCATCCCATGCAATGACTACTACCCCCTGCTCCCCAGCAAGGTCAATGACTTTTTGCCAGTCGATGTCGGCCGGTGTAGGTTTTAATTCCGCCTCGGAGTGGATGCCCAGGCGGATGAGGGTTAGGAGGAAGGTGGATTCTTGGGTCACGGAATGATATTAAAACTCGGAAAATCAATGGAGTGCCGGGACGACAAAAACCTGTCACATGCATCGGTCCCTGTTCCACAATTCTGTGCAAGATGTGATTTCAGGTGTGACACCTTGTACGTCCAATCGGCCCTGGAAGCGCCTGCAATGCCATTTCGATGTACAAGATGTGCAGTGTAAAATCACACCTTGTACAGTCAGAACCGAAGAGGCAGAACGTAGATTAGAAGTCCGCCATAGACCATGTCGATGGATAGGCAGTACCGTTCCTGTTCAATCGCATTCAGCATTCGCTGGGATTGATCCTCCGGCGAATTGCGTAAATTCAGGTTCATCCGGAGACGAGACGAGGTCTTGGCATGGGTGATCAATGCATCGAGAATATGTTCTGCGGAAAGCCGCATATCATTATAATATGAGTCCTTATTAAACCCACACCTTCTTCTCTGCTTTCAATTGGTCATAGTCAAATTTGCAGAAACGGTCCTCTTTGTCATACTCCAGATGCCAATCACAGTTATACATTTCCTCTTCTTTCCAGTCAACCGGATAGTGTACTATCAAATAATTACCAATCCCGAACATCTTGTTCTCATAGAAATAGTTACCCTCGGGATCCGACCAGCTCACAAATCCTGGAGCGAAGTCCGTCCTGTTGAACTGTGCTGTCAATAGGACAAACAATCCGGCGAAAGCTTCCAACAGGTTCCCAAGTGTGGCATAATCCTTCAGAGCATCCTTGCGATGTTTGATTGTGTTATAAGCTTTGTACCATCCCAGAGACACGCTCTTGTTTCCTTCCCATTCAGCAAATGGGCAGAACATATAGTCTTCCTCATCCCAAACAGGGTATTCCACTTTGTAACCGCTCAAGTGATGAGAGACATTCATTCTGCTATAATCTATTATATTCCAGTTCTTCTCTGCTTTCTGCGTGAATAAATTGTCTTTGAAGATGGCCTTGAAGTTTGCTTCAATCTCAACGCAGATTCTAATCAGCAATTGTTGTATATTGTATGAATAGGTGCCTAAATTGGCCGTTGCAGGCTCGATATAGCGGAATAGCTCCTGTATGTCCTTCTGTATGTTCAGGAAGGCCCGAACGTAGATGTCCGGCGTTGTGGCATATCCTGGGTCTTGAATGTATATCCTTGATGTCCACTCTGCGTTCGTGCTCTTTTTCATCGGACGGAAACAGCGGCGATATGGCACAACACGCTCGCCGTCTATTTGCGGCTGCCCGATTGTGGGCGCTTCGTCTAAGAAAACATACATAGGGTTTGTTGTTTATGTTTAATGCTTGCAATTTGAGACGTGAATACCCCCGATATTGTTGATTGACGCACCTACTCATCGCCTGGATTATTACATTTCTTTTTTCTAACCTAAATCGAATACGGAGGTTAGAAAACACTATGTAGATGGCCGTGCCTCCCCGCCATACCTTGTTTAAAATAATCTCTTGTGGTTTTATCCGCCAACATAGCCTCTTTGACTATAGGGTAACAAATTCAAACTTAAATAATTATCAATGAAATGATTCAAACGAAAGGAGGAGAATCGATGCTCCGTCTTCACATCTATGGGGTGGAATAATTGATGCGGTTTCCACTATTTTATCATAAATTGTAAATGATAATTCTCCCTTTTTTGCTTATTTTTACCCATGAAAAGGCAAAATAGAAAGGAGATAACGAGTTTGACCTAAAGCATCAGTTCAAACTCTTTCAGCCGAAACTGGTTTCTCATTGTTGGGAGCCCCAATACCCGGAGAAAGAGATGAACTTATGAATAAGAATAAAAATAAAGCTCAATCTGTTCTCCAGCTCACGTCTAAAGTAAAGTGTCTCTTCCTAGACCTCCTAGTCTCACCATATCAAGCCGAAATCCTTGAGATGATACTCACGATCATCGATTTCCTTGGTGATATTATTTCGGGATTCGGATAAATAAACGCCACCCGCGGTTCTACTAATAACCTATGTTTCGAGTTAAAATCTACCTCCAGACTATCTTTTCACTACACCATCGCCGCTCTTTACGAAGCATCTCGTCCAAATCAGTTACCACAGAATCCATGTAATCCTCCAGGGGGGGCAAACTTCAATTCCATGATGAATACCCATTCAGGTTGTATTCATAGTTCTGACTCGCGTGTATCTGAATCGTGGCAAAGCACTTTCGGTACTTATTGAAAATAGCCACCACCTTGAAAATAGCCACCACCCAGATGATTTCCGAATGCGTTCATACGATGATGAGAAGATTCCATTCCCCGTTATTCCGCTATTCTCTTATTTCACATAAAAGATGATATACCTCATGCCTCCTTGCAGTTCCTACGCATTTATGGAATAATCCTATCAGATATTATTCTTGTAAAGATGTCCGTTGTTCTCTGCTAGACTCTAAGATTAAATGAATATTTAGTCTTAAAGGTCTCGATGAATTCCGTTTCCTAATCATAAATGCAGTTTCATTAAAGATCTCAATATGTCGTGGATTTTTTCCCCCCCATCTCGTCCTTTTAGACGTACCGTAACTCCATAGTAATATAGCAATAACCCTGCAACAGAGAATATAGTCCTCCACCAGAACAATCACCCTCTATGGAGCCACCTCGCTCCACTCGGTTATAAACAAATGTACTATTATAACCCGAAATTTCAATCACTTAGTTTTCAAGGATCTGCAACCAGTTGCACAATTCAGTACCTGCTGTATCCTTTCAAACCTTAATTGCTCTCGCCTGTAAACGCACAACCGCTCCCCTCCGCAAGACGTACACCGCTTCACAGGCATCCTGCTTCTCTCTTGCCAATACTATTGCTCCCATGTCGGATCAAAAAAGTCGTGTTCCTTCATATTTGCAATCTTGAATTCACGTCCTTTCTTCCAATAAGCCAGTTTTATACTCGTTGTGATGTCACGTCGCTGAGCGTCATAATCCTGTACTACTAATGGCGGGTTGTTACCTTGGGGGCCAGTTCTAATGGCATGAACCTTTCTCATGTTCTGCTCAGTTAAAGCATCAGTCACCGCTTGTATTGTACTTCTTATGTCTTGGTCTTTGTTCTGGTAGTGTCCGTTGCAATAGTCCTCATAAAAAGAGTCTTGTATTCTGAAGTCGTAGGCATCAATACAGGAGATATCACTTTCCCCTTTCCATTGGAGTATTGAAACCCTGACGCCCAAATCAAGATCGTCTTTCCGCTCAGCTGTCTTCCATAAGAAGAATGGCGTATCTTTATCTTTCAAGAAGTTTTCCAATGAGCTCTTGCAATTCACTTCAGAAGAGGCTCTCTTCTCATTCACCACAATCTTTCCTTTAACATCTTCATACTCTTCGTACTCATACTCTACATTTACCATCTCCGATACCCCCTTGGTTATCACTACAAACGACTTCTCATCGCATTCACCCGCCTCTTGTGCCAAAAAAATATGCCAAAAAAGGCTCAGTAGTTCGTTATGTAAATCCTTGGGGCGCTTTACATCTTGAAGTATATTTAAAGGCTGCTTAAGTGTCTGCTTTTTCATTTCTATTAGCGGTTCGTCATAGAGTGACTCGATACATTTCGACTTATTCAGCATCTTTACAATAATTCTTTCTACATCGCCATACTGAATAAACTTAATCCGGTGTCTCTCTAGAAGGGGGATCAACGAATCGCCAGTCGGAAAATAATTGTTTGTATATAACACACCACTCGTAGAATCCTCTATATACATGTCTTCTTTATGCCGTATCCACCAATCATCCAAGGTTAGTAATTCCTCCAAATAGTCTATCAGTTCTTGCTCTGACAAATCTTGGTCAAAAGCAAAAAGCATCGGCTCCATAACGTACTTCATCTCACCTCCCCTTCTCTCTAATTTCGCGTTTCCTTTTCTCCATGCCCGCTTTTAAAGTCATATTGGCAATATCTTCACTCTCATCAAAAAATCCTTTTGGCCAGTCGTCTATAACACCGTATTTATTTATTGTTATCGGTCTGTATACCGAATGGCCATCTTCCTTCTCCACAAAGTAAATGATCGTATCATCGGCTATCTTATCTTCATCTGTTTTAGCCACCAAATATCTCAATCTATTAATCAAATACTCACTATGTGTCTCCAAAATACACTGCTTACCCAGCGCATTTATAGAAACAAAGAAGTCGGCCAATCGAGTCTGAACTTTCGGGTGTAGATGGAGTTCTGGTTGTTCTAGAATAATACTGTCACCCTTACCAGCGAGGAAACACATCACCAGAATAGGTAAAATCTGACTCACGCCCACACCTACATGTGTCAAATCCTGTTCCATGTTCCTGATGTCTGTGGTAATCTTAAGTTCGTGTCCCATTTTACCCTTGTCATTGGTACTCATCTTATTCGCCACGCCTAAATAAACCAACCATGAATTAATGGCATCACTTAGCGTTTTTTCTTCTGGCATCATATTTTCAAGGTTCCCCTCCTCGAAAAATATAGGACTTACATATTTTATCTTTTTCGTCTTATTGTTCTCAAATATAGCAGCTGTATTTTCCCCCTTAAGCCCCAAATCTGATGAATTACCATTGCTTTCTAAAGGATAAAGTGATCGTGGTTCTTCTCGAAGTGGTCCTAAATATTTGATTTTCTCATTGAAGAAGTCTCTAACAAAATCAATACCTGAAAAGAAGTAAAGAGGCAGTCTTTCAGTCACGTACTCCTCTTGTATTGAGTCTAATTGAGCAACGATGCTGTCAACATATTTTTGTTTTTCAGCGACATCGAGAGTTACATACCGAAAAATTTGTATCAGTCTTTGAAAAGACATATCATTAATAATGCTTTCTCTAACTTTCTCAAATCTTCCATCCTCATTATACTTCTTCTTCTCATAAATTTCTTCAACAATCTCAAGAACCTTATCTTTAACCATAGAAATAATCTTAGCTTTATCTTTTTCATTATGATATAGGTCCTTACCCATCATCAGACAATCGTTCAAACCTCTCTTCAATTGATCACGATACTTCGTATATACAATCGCATAGTTCGGCATAAAATGGAACAAACCAACCCCCAGCAGGTTCCAATCAGCATAATCGTGACCATAAAACCCTAGCTTCAACTTGTTTTTTTTGCTAATTGAATACTCAAAATCTGATAGCTGGTACGTAGCTTTGCACTTCTCTATTACGTTCTTTTCCTCTTCACTTCTTTCGCCACCTTTCTTAATATATAAAACATCCTTAGCCTCTCTCTTTTCGTTTTTCATATAAGTCTCGAGGCGAGTGTGGCGCAGTATAGGTTGAAGGCACTCTTCCTTTCCATCTGAGGACAGTTCAAACTCACAATTAACCGACTTAACCTCCTCATCAAACCTATAACGATACATCATATCAAACTCTGAATAACCATCATTAGATAGGGCGAAACCAATTTTAATATTCTTTTTATCAATACGCCTGTTCACGATATCACTGTATGTTCCAAACTTCTTGAACCACCCATTTAGTACGATGGAACGCGACGCGATAGGACTTTGCAGAGTCTGTGTCACCAAAAGGATGCTTTGTAGTATTGTACTTTTTCCCGAACTGTTTGCACCCGTAAAAATAGTCAGAGGCCTAAACTCGAAATCCTTCTCCTTGTCTATTGACTTGAAGTTATTCAATTTCCATTCCTTAATCATAATTGTATGTATTTATTTATATCTAGTTTTCCTCCACTTCTAAAAAACCGTGCGTCACGGCCTCAAAGAGCCTTCCTTCTCCTACACAAACCTATTCCTAGCAAAGGCGGTTACTTCTGTTTATCCTAACGTACTATCACTTTATGTTGTCTCGGTGCCACAAAAAGCAAAACTTCCATATGCGCCATAATATGTTTCAAATAATCAACTATTCACGTCCATAATCCCGTTGGAAGATAACGATCCAATCGTCCCATCCTTCACGATCACTGTACCATTTTCAAGGACACGTACGATATTCCACTGACCGATAGAGATGCCCAAGCCCACGACCATAATCAACGGGACACCATAGTTGACCCTGGTAACGCCCTTGATGACCTCCAGCGTATCCGGATGGAAGAGGGCCAAGATATGGACCGGCTGCTTGTTCACCGCCGTCAGCGCAAACCGACCGGCTTCCAGGATCCGGTCCACGATTTCCTAATCCACACCATGCGATGCAAACGCACGGCAGGAGTATCTTTGGTTCAGTACTTCATTGAATTCCATATACAAAGTATGTCTATTGAAAGATATCCTCCTCCCCCAGAGGTTCATATTTCCTATCCTTCATCTCCAGGATCACCGCGCCGGATTCCAGCACCTCAACCGTGTGCCACTGACCGAGGGGAATGTTCAGGACAATGACGGAGCCATTGGGCATCAGATCGATAGAATCCGTCAGATGGCAAATTCCGCCGGTCCAAGTTCATCCGGAGTTGCGGCGAGGCCTTCGCCTGGGCGGTCAAGACATCAAGGGTATGCTAGTCAATGATCATCCCTAGCTGATCGCGTCCTTGATACAGTCAACAATATACTTCACATCCTCGCTCATGTGAGCCAGGCAGAGGTAAATCATTTTTCTTTCAAACATTATATTTAAGTTTTTAAATCCGCAAGTCAGTCAGTTAGTGCTATAAATGAGCCATTTATGACGCTAAAACCAACGATATTTATAGAAAAGTTATTTGTTTATTATCAACCAGTTATGGCAATTACTCATCAAAAATAGTCAACAATGTTTGAGCCAATAATGAGCCTATTAATAAACACGAATCTTATAGTAAGCTCCTGCTCCGTGCCCAACCTGCTCCAATATCATATCCAGTTTCTGCAGCAATCGTGTTGCTGTAGCTTTACTAACATCTAGCATCTTCTGCACATCACCATTAGTCACCCGATGATTGCGGAGGACATGCTCAAGGACAGGTACCATTCGTTCCTCAACACCCATAGCACGAGCCTGAGCAAATACATCAACAAAATGGGTTACTCTCATGCCGTCATCTGTTGTTACGATAGGAGGCAACAACCCTGCATCCTCATTTTTGCGCACTATTCGTCGATAACCACGTCCCCACGACTCAATATCTCCGGAACGGAAAAACACATTGGCCAATGACGGGTTATAAGGCATTGAAGGATGTTTTACAAACAATCGTCCGACAGTCCAACCTTCCGGCAACTGTCCATCATTCCAAACCGATAAATGTTCGGGGTATACACTTATCTGAATCGGATATCCCGAAGCATAGTCCTTGTTAATAATGGCATTCAGAATGCTCTCTCGCAGAGAATCCTCTGGATACTGAATCCGTTCTCTTCGATGATGCTTATCATACGAAATGGCATGAATCAAGTAACGCTCTTCCAACAACCTAATAACCTCATCAACTTGAAGCATCAATGGTCCATGTACCTCATCTTGAAACACCAAGTCATCATCCTCACCCGCAAAAAAGCCCAGTTTGATGTACGCCCCTGGAACAAATCGTTCCGGCTGAGAATGGAAAAGCATCACGGCAGAGCGCTTCAGTTGATTCGTATTATCAACCAAAAGAAGATTCTCTAGCAAAACGTGATTACTATCTCCCAACACTTCTTTATCAACTCGTCCACTTTCAGCTGCCTCCTTTCGGAATCTATTCAAAGCGTCCTCTGATAAATCTGAATCTTTCACTCCTGGAACCACATATTCATCCCAATGGATTCCACTACGTTCCAGTAAAAACCTGTTCAGTGCAACCCCCTTCAATTCCTGCTTTGTGCTACCACTACGATAGTGATATTGTCCCTTGTAGTTGATCGGATTGCTATACGGAGGCACAACAATTTCAATGTACTCCTTCTCGTCTTCCTTTAGCAAGTTCACGTCCACGATGATACCCAGGATATCCCTAATCTTGTTAGGGATATCCTCCATCAGACGCTTTGAATCTTCCACGCCAACGACCTGCTGGTTATCATCCACGCCGATATACACACGTCCACCTTGAGCGTTAGCAAAGCCACAAATCCATTTCAGATACTCGTCCCGCCATGACTCTTTATACTCAGTATTCTGCGATTCATCCAACATACTTCAAATCATTATTAAATATCGCTCTTCTTATTCTTGCTCTCTGCATAATGGTCAAAGAAGGCATCAACCGACATCACTCTCGTACCAATTCTCAAAAAAGAATATATCGCCTTTATCTTTTCACGCATTCGTCTATCACTTGTAACAAGTATGTCACAAATCTGAGCGAAGTATGCGTGAGAGGCATCATTCAATCTAGCAAATGCTGAGTGTTTGGTCTTGATATCGCTCCAATAGTTTGCTGCATCGATTATATGCAACAGCGTATAGAATAGGGGCCTTCCCCCAGATGCCTCGGAGGCTGATAGATATGGAAGGAGTCCTAATCCTAGTTTTTCACTCATTCTAACATCTAAAATTCGAAGCACATCCTCTGGCTTTTCATTATTGAAGAATCGGCTATCAAATCCCAAATCTTGCCTGATCTTCTCTAAAACACAATCAATTTCAGAAGCTTTTCTATTAATAAACTCCCTCAACGGAGAATCCGCTAACAAATAGGCCTCTTTGGGATCCTTTGTAAGAAACTCCGGAGGATTCATTATGCCGGTAACTATATAACTATGACTATGATCACAAAGGTTCTCAATTAGTTTTAACCTCCCTTCCTGAGACACCTTTGTAATAGCTTTTGCTTCCAATAGTTCATTCATATGAGCATCTGAATAATAATACTCGACATCTTGGAAACGCCTAAATGCACTTAATGGATACGGCCAGTTTCAATATCTATTATGATGTTATTGTCCAAATAGGCCTTCATACCAACAACCAATTAATCTCCTCTTCACCTCATCTCTTCATACACCCCAAAACCCTCCAGGATTATCCGGGGATATAGCCTCAAGGGTAAGATCATGCCGCGACTGGGAATAGCAATACTCTCAATTTTGATGCTACACTCTCCCGAAAAGCTCGTCCATCATCTGCTTGAATGGAGCCTTTTCTAGTTTCATCAAGCCTGCATCGTTCACCTCTACACGATTCAAAATATGAATAACCGTATCGTACAGCAATGGAAACTGGAAATCGTTATTTAGCACAAAATCAATGGCTTTATCTCTTCTTACCTTATACAAGCTTTTCCCAACATCAGGATGATCCGTTAAATAATCGTTAACATCGTTACTTAACCGTTTGTCATGAAAGCGTAGACGCATCTTATTGCGTATCATGTTCGTCCAATTACCTCTCTTATAGAATGAGTATGCCATCTTATCAAATAGCGTGAGCATACTCCACTCACTGCTCTCTAGAGTAGCAAAGATACCATTCAATAAACGACTCTCGTCCCTAAAACCGTCCCAATCATCTTGACACTTGTATCGCAGATCATGTTCGACCTCATGCCATCCTTCCGAGAGAATGGTACGTATCTGAACCTCGTATGTTGTGTCTAAAAGGGATGCCCAACTTGGATATGCTCGCATCAAATAATTACTCAATTCTCGCCGCCAACCCTCGGGGACTTTCATTACCATATTCAAGCGCTTGGGGCAAAACGTTCTATCATCATCAGAATCAATTGTCTCGTTATCAAAAAGAGGGCTCGCTTTTAGGTACTGGTACAATATCTCTACATCATCACTGAAATACAACGTAATGCGTAAAGCCAATAGGTCTTGCATCTTTTTCCCTTCACGCCGATAACCCTCGGCCTTCTTTTCCATCTTTTCCTTTATAGACCTATCACTTTTTGTACGGTAGAAAATGTGATACATGAAGCCACATCGCGACAGATCAGCGTCTAGTGTTTCTACAATTGATCCCAGTATTGTGTCTAGAACGGTATTATTCTTCATTGCGCATGTTTGTGATAATAATTGATACCTGCTTGAGTGATAAACGAGTTGTTTCCACTTACCTGAATAAACTTCTGCTTGCGTAATAGTTCCAATACTGATGATACACTATCTAGTTTATCTTCAGAGAATTCACTGCGTAATTGCGAAACATACTTCATCTTCGGACGGCGTCCGTCAACCTTAAAATACTTCGATAAAATCTGGAGCTCTAGAGGTTCCTGATCCTCGCTTATTTCTATAACGGGTTTAGTGTCAATAAAACTAGATATAAACCCAGTATGATAATCTTCACAACCGAAGAAATGAATAGTATGATTGGATGTCGACCTACGTGAAGTTGTACAATCCTTGAACTTACATCCGGTGAAATAGGTTTGTTCGAATGCCGCGGCACTAAAGGAGCAGCGTTCAAACGTGCAATCCACAAACGAGACATTGCTAAAAGATCCATCCCTCTCATCGAAAGTGACATCCTCAAAAGAAAGCGAGTTTACACCACAGTCTTTGTAGCTATCCTTTATACTGTGGATAAGTGACCCATCAAGTGTTAGTACATGCGGAGCACTCATTCGTTTCTTAAGAACGACCAATTTCTCCCATAAGGCAAGTCTCTCTGAATCCACCGCATATTTGTAAGCAAGGACCGCACGATCCAAAATATCCTCGGCTAAAGGATTCTGAGCAAGAAGGCTATCAATGCCATTTTTAATGAGTGCGCGTCCTAGCAAATAGCCAAATACATACTCGTTTACAAAAGCCACATAATCCTTATTGCCCACACGATCCAACAGAGCATGGTTTGTCAGAGTATCGGCCAACTCTGAAAGGAGGATAGGCTTAGTAGATAGTTCCTTATAGTGCATCAGCAGTCGCTTGTTGTAATCGACTATGAGTTCTTTCACAAACTGACGACTTTCACCCATCAAGTCAAATTCCAAGAAACAAAGAGCCAGTCTTTCAAAAATTACTTGCTGGTCACCTGCAGAGATTATTAAATCCTGACGTTCACGCTCCCGCATTAACAAAAACAAGAAATACTTTGCTGTAATGTCACCCGGCGTCAACAAGACCTCTTCAAATTGCTCTTTGTTTATATTACGTAGATAGGTTAGCAATACAGGATTAGCAATATGAGTTAGGGGAATGTTGGCTTTTACTAGCTGGTCATAGCGATCTTGCGTAAGCCATGAGCGTATGTTCGGCCGTTCCAACTGAATACGCATCACGTCAAATGAACCATTATAGTTATCTACCCATTGTTCAAAAGCAGCCCCTGCAAAAATGGCGGTTTTACGCGAAGTCAGGATAATCTTAGCCTCATCCTGAAGCAAGCTGCCGATTGTGCTCAGCATCGTTTCAACTTGCTGGAACTCATCCAAACCCTCTTCAGAGCCAGAATCAATATCTTTTGACAGTAATTCATCAAAACCATCAATAATTAAAGGAATCCTTCCCTTGCGTATATTATAAACGACCACATCCTGTTTTGCTGTTGTGGCTTTTTCTTTGTCGATCTCACTCCATAGAATATACTTAAATTGCTTAACATCGCGATTACGCGATAACTCAGTAAATATGGGCTTGATAGTCCGTCCCATTTCATACTCAAGGAATGAGTGGTATAATTCATAACTAGTACACGTCTTACCATATCCAGCGGCAGCTTCGACGATGACCAAATGTGCCCCTGGTGAAGCAATTTGACCGAAAATTGTCTCTAACAAATTAACACCTTGCTTACCCTCATCATAGTTATCTTTATAGACGGAGAAAGGCATCTGAATGTATTTATAAGTAATACCAGAGCTTTTCCCATAAGGGCGTACCTGTTTTTCCGCGAAGTCACGATAGCGGCTCTCAATCTCCAAGCGTGATACATCTGTCTTAAAAAAGCCACTAAATAAATACTCCTCGGCCTCTCCAAGACTCTTAAAATACTGACGCTTCACGGAAAAACCCAAACCCGAGTATTCGTTAGCTAACTCCTGTTGTTCACTCCCATCGAAAATGACGATCTCCGCACCATAGTACATTCCCTGCCGGAGTAAATACACACGACATGCTTCTCTTTGCTCTTGCAAAACATATCCATATTGAGTGAACAGATTGTCTAACTCTTCGATATTCACCATAGCGCTCATTTAACGTTTATCAACACAAAAATAATGATTCTTCCTTCACAATGTTGCAATATCTATAATAAAACAAGCTGGAGCAGTTCGATCAGCAGGGAGAAGTGGAGGCCGAACAGCAGGGCATGCCCCCCCACTTCAGTAAGCCTTCAATTAAAGACGTCTTGATTCATTGATAGCAAGTTTGCTGAACTTTTCAAAGTTCGTTAAAGTTCGCAAAAGTTGGTTCTAGTTGGATTTCTTTGCCCACTTGTCGTCCACCCTCGTCACCAACTCCCCTTCCGATTTCCTTTCGCCATGCATGGACGAAGGCATGCTATCTGGAGAGGGGTATCCCACGTTGATCATGGCGAGCAGTTCATATCCTTCGGCGGCAGGGAGGAGGTTGAGCAACAGGGAGGGGTCGAAGGAGCCGACCCAAAGGGTGGAGAGACCTTCGTTTTCGGCGGCGAGCATCAGGTAGGTGGCGACGATGGCGGCATCGACCTCGGCGCCGTTCTTGCCGTCGTAACGGCGGACCCAGGCATCGGCAGGACGGCAACCCACGACCAGGATCAGCGGAGCGCCATAGTTGGACCGGGTAACGCCCTTGACGGCCTCCAGCGTATCCGGATCGGAGAGTGCCCAGATATGGACCGGCTGCTTGTTCACCGCCGTCGGCGCAATCCGACCGGCTTCCAGGATCCGGTCCACGATTTCCTGCTCCACATCACGCGAAGCAAACGCACGACAGGAGTATCTTCGGTTCAGTACTTCATTGAATTCCATAGGCAAAGCTTGTCTATTGAAGGATATCCTCCTCCCCCAGCGGTGCCCATGGACCATCCTTGCACTCCAGCAGCACCGTGCCACTTTCCAGGGAGCGCAGGGAATGCCATTGGCCGGCGGGGATGTTAATGAGCGTGCCGCCGGGGAGCATGTCGATCACCGCGGTCAGGGCGCCGGAATTGTCATAGAAATACTCCTCGAAATGCCCCCGCAGGCACACCACCGTCTCGGATGTGGTCCGATGCCGATGGATGGGCAACTCCGTCCCCGGCTCGATGGCATTGAGCATCCGTTGCGACTGATCCTCCGGCGAATTCCGCAGGTCCAGGTTCATCCGGAGACGCGGCGATGCCTTGGCCTGGGCGGTCAAGGCATCGAGGGTATGCTGGTCGATAATTATGTCCTGCATCTCCCGGGCTTACTTCTCAATCGCCTCCTTGATACACTCCACGATATACCTCACATCGTCATCCTTCACATACGGACCGGCAGGGAGGCAGAAGCCCACCTTGAAGAGATCTTCCTCGAGGCCGTTCGTATATACCGGAGCACCGGCATACACAGGCTGCTTATGCATGGGTTTCCAGAGGGGGCGGCATTCCACCTTGCGGTCCAACATGAACACGCGGAGAGCCTCCACATTTTCGTTCGGCTGGCAATCGGTCGTGGCGCTGTCGACAGCATGGATGACACCCGCAGCACCGCCCACGGCCGTCTTTACAACCTCCTTGTAGGCATTCTCCTGGCCTTTCACCCGCACCGACGGATCAATCGTAGCAGCGCAGAGCCAGAAGTTCGCATCGTAACGCGGATCCGCCGGCTGCTTATGTATCTTCACACCCGGGACATCGGCAAGCAGTTCCTCATACAGCGCCTGCACATGCTTATGATGGGCAATGTGCTCTTCCAGGACCGTCATCTGTCCACGGCCGATACCGGCGCAGACATTGCTCATCCGGTAATTGAAGCCAATGGCAGAGTGCTGATAGTACGGATACGCGTCCCGCGCCTGGGTGGCGTACCACATGATCTCATTGGCAGCCTCCTTGGTACGGCAAATCAGCGCACCGCCACCGCTCGTCGTAATCATCTTGTTGCCGTTGAAACTCAGCACTCCATACTTTCCAAACGTGCCCAGCACCTGCCCATCGAAACGGGAGCCCATGCCCTCGGCCGCATCCTCGATCACCGGAATCCCATATTTCGCGCCGATGGCCATAATTTCGTCGATCCGGTACGGCATCCCATACAGCGCCACCGTCACAATCGCCTTCGGATACTTCCCCGTCTTCGCCTTCCGGTCGATGATTGCCGCTTCCAGCAGCTTCGGGTCCATATTCCACGTCTCCCCTTCCGAACCTACGAACACCGGCTTGGCGCCCAAGTACGTAATCGGGTGCGAAGATGCGCAGAACGTAAAGCTCTGCACCAGCACCTCATCCCCGGCCTTCACACCACAGGCAATCAGCGCCAGATGCACCGCTGCCGTTCCAGACGCAAGGCAAACGACCTCGCGGTCAAGATCACCATTGGTCTTTCCGTTCACGAACTTCTCGAGGTCATCCTCAAACGCATTCACATTCGGTCCCATCGGCACTACCCAATTCGTGTCGAATGCTTCCTTCACATACTTCTGTTCCATTCCATCCTCGCTCATGTGAGCAAGGCACAGGTAAATCATTTTTCTTTCAGACATATCTATTTAAACTACAACCATTTTAAATACTTCCGTTTGATATTGGCTGCCTGCTTCAGGCATAATTTCAAATCAGTCAAAATCTCCGGTTTTAGCACGCCCAAGTTCTGGATGCGACTGCCCATATTCATCAAGTCTTCCTCTTTGTAGTCATCGACCTGCTCCCCATAGACAAATGTCCGCCGAGGAAATGCGAAATGGTCCGTCACCAGATCTCCAGCCTCAAATACATAAGCGTTCACACTCCGCTCCGGGATATTCACAGCACCGCGTACTACAAGGACGTCCGAAGGCACATGATCCTTCGACGTCGGGAGCGATGCCAGCACTACACCATTATCGGTATTTGCCAGAACAATAAAATATTTCGGTTTTGGAGCGGCCCCGTTCTTAAATACGAACGGATCAAAATACAGCAGAGTCCCCTCAATCATCACACCCTCCCAATCTCGCGCTCCAATCTCATCAAGTTCGCCGACTCTCGGATATTCCGAGTATCCTCGTAGAAAGCACGGTCGGCTTCACTCAGCCCTCGGGCCATGTCAATGATTACACTCGAAGAATTCGCCCGCTTCATCTCAAAATCGTTCAGCAGCCCAGCTTCCTCGGCGGTCTGTCGCCACAGAGAACCTTCCTTGTGTGTCTCGGCAATCAACTGCTCTGAATTCATTTCTCCGAACTCTGCCATCACATCCTCCATCATCTTGATTTCGATGTTCGAGAATTCATCGTCACAGAACGGCTGTTTCGGTGTCACTCTGATCCCCTGCCCATTAAACTCCAGAGCGATGAAATCAGCCAGCAAGACCGGCCCGTCGCTCAACTCTTCAAACACATCCACACTCACGGGTCCCATCCGCCAGGTGCTGAACGGGATGCCCAGGAAAGGCACATGGTACTGTTGCACCATCCGCTCTTCCATCAAAAACAGCAACTTCAGCACTTCCGTCTTGTACGGATAACGGGCATGCGCAGCAATATAACTCACCGCATTCCCTAACTTCTGCCTGTTCGATTCCGAAAACTTACACATAAAGATCAATTTACGTTTCTACCCACAAAACTACACAATTTATTCCACGCAACAGCTATCTTCCAACAAATATACTTTTCAAAAAACTAGGGAATGTGAAAACGAGAGGAATTCTGGTTTTCAAATACCAAAAACCATAAACCTTTAACCATGAACAATAAATATCTCATCCTGTTACATTCATCCTCCCGTCAAGCATTCCTTGACTTCTCTCATTCCTTCCCTTGATAAAATCCGTTTTCCTTCGTAAACTGAATGTAATGGATATTCGACAATTGAGCACGCATCACTTCATCGGGCGACTTATTGTCTATCAGTATCAACTGATAGTCAAATGCCGTATCATTACAATACTTGAAGAACTTTGCCTGGGTGGTTTCATCTGCCTCCATATCCTCACCGTCATAGTGGGCTGTGATTGGCGAGTCTATCACCAAGAAGTTACTAAAGGGTATATCCTTCTTATAACAGTCCTCCACTAGCGTCATCAATATCGCAGAACAAGTCACCCCCCGTGACCCCTTTCCACAACTGAGTCTGTCCTTAGTGCCTAAGATAAAGTCAAAACCATTCTCATCAAAAACGACGATTTCACTTTCTTTTAACAAGTTCCAAGCTACCAGCTTTTCTTTCAAATCTCTACAGAAATCCTCCTTGATATCCGTCTGCCTGATGTATGGCTCTGCTACAGGCTTCTGGGTCTGTTCCTTATTCAGTTTATCAAGTTTCTTAAGCAGTCTGCTCAACTCCGATGCCAGATAATTCGATTCTGCTTTCTTCTCAATATTCCTCTGATATTGTCTCAACGTTTCCTTAATACCTGCCATTTGCGTGGCAAACATCTTTATCTTTTCATCCGCAACTCCGATAGCTGCCCGTGTCTTCTGTATCTTTTGAATCATTGTGCCTATCGTCTGGTTCTTCTTTGCCACCACTTCACGCACATCTGCTATCTTTGCCTTCAACTTATCATATTCGCCTTGTATGGCGGCAAGATAATTTGTATCAATGGCACTTTTATTCGCTATACGCGAATGGCAGATAGGACACTCCTTGTCGTCTGGAAGCACTTCAAACAGACTGGCTCCTTCAAACAGATACTCGTATCTCCCCAGGTCTGTCTCATAGTGCTTCTGTAGCATTTCCATACGCTTCACAAATTCCGCATTGAAAAGTCGCCTCGACTCCAACTTTCGCAAGGCCTCTTCCTGTTCTTTACGCTCTTCGTATAGTTTATTGAGCTTCTTCTCCTCTTCTTTCAGCCTCGTTTCAAGGGCTTTCACTGCACTGTCGTCATTAAAGTCAGCATAACTCACATCGCCTAACTTTTCTATACGCCCCCTCACGAGTTCTATTTCCTCCTCTGTCAGCGAAATCATGCCCTTGTATCTCGACTTCCTTATCTCGTCTTTCTCTTGTTCTTCAAATCCACTATCATCATTACCCGTCGTCAAATAGTAAATCAGGCTCTTCTCCTTTTGGATGTCAGTTCGTTGGCCGGTCGGATTGAATATCGGGTTTTCCGATATGATTCTGTTCTCGTCTGCCAATACCAGATGTCTTATCAATGAGTAAGTCAGCTTGGTCTTGTTGGTCTTGGTGCTTTTCACCTCAAGTCCATCGCCAAACCCATTGAGCTCCATCAGAAATGCCGACAGGGTTTTCTTAGTCTTACTTCTTATCGGATACCACTGCCCCTGCTGGCCGCAGGTGTCAAACTGCTCATAAGCACAGTCTTTTACAAGAACATTATTATCATTTTCCTTCCTTCTGAACGTATGCACAGCATTGTCCTCTATGGTTACGATTTCCATATAATAGGTATCGTAACCGCGCCCTTCTGTAACGGGCTTCGGTGCCTTGTTGTTCTTGTCGACAAATTTCCCCAGCATGAATTCCATCACCGAGAAAACAGTTGACTTACCTGAGTCCGACGGTCCAAACAGCAGGTTGCATCCTTCCTTGAAGTCCACACGTGCCGTTTTCATACCCTCACCTGTGGATATCACCGATTTAATATAGAAACCCTTATTCTTCATATCCGATTTCCTTTAATACTGACTCGTATTCAAACTCACTGCCCCACTTTGCCAAATTGCTATAGATATAGTTATTCAGATAGCGGTCGCTCTTCCCTTTCATCAGCCGGTGCGCCTCCTCTATGCTTGCCACCAGTTTCTTTTTGTATTTCCCGTCTATCTGCCCATACAATGCTGCTCCCAGCTCTGTCGATTTGAATTTTAGCGAAGCCTTCGTCACGTCACTCTCCACAAGCCCCCTCGTCAGTAGCATCTCCAATGCCTGCATTATGACATCGTTGCTGTTGATAAACGACGAGTTTCTATAGGGTATCTCTGGATGCATGCTGTCTTCGTCTGACTTATAGTCTGACAGATACAGCGTGAAATAGGAATATACCGACAGCCGCTCTACGGTCATAGCCGTTTTGCAGGTTGTCAGTATGGCCAGCAGTCTCAATGCTACTTCAAGGTTCCCATTCAAGATTTTCCTTCTTTCTTCCATATCAGCCTATTCTCATTCGACAGTTGAAAACATACGCCTTTCAGTTCCCGTGGTCCCAGTTCACCACTGATTATCCGGTCTTTCTTAGGCATAGACGCAGAGGCTTTTGTCACCGCCTTAACCCGCTCGTATGCATCTTTGTATTCCTCTTCGTATGTGTCAGCCACATGGCCTTCCACATCGTCCTTCAACTCTTCAAACTCATCTTCATCACCAGGACAATTCTCTTCCCCCATCTTCTTGACCGACTCTGCAAGCCAGAATTCATCCCTCGACCGGCCAAAATGCGGACCAAACGTTGTGCCCGTTACATTCACCGCATCTACATTTTCCACCCCCTTTACATCATTATAGGCATCCATCAGATGCTGTATGTATGTCTTTTCATATTCATCAACAGTTGCGGGTGTGTCCTTCTTTATTCGCTTCAGATGCTCTTTCCTAAATCCGAAATACTGAAAATACACGAACCTTTGTTCTGCATTCACCAGCGTTTCAAGAAACTTGTCCGAAGAATAAGTTTTGAATCGTGTATAGTCAAATGCCTCGACAAATGCCTTCAGGTCTCCTTCAAGCAGATGACTCTCACCCTTCTCTATATGCCCGGCTATATCCTTGTCCCAACTGTCAATGACACTCTGTTTCAATTTTTCAGGCTGCTCGTACAGATGCAAAAAATGACTGCTTAAATCCTGCGGAGCCATCAAATAATACGATTCCGGCACGGGCAGATCACCTATAGACATAAAGTACAGGAATTTCCCCAATTCTGCTATGATGTCCGATCTTTTCACAGGGTGATTATAATGTTTACACTGGTATATATCACACTTGTTTGCGGCCTGGTCGTAATAAGCTATTACATCCACGCCCTTGTCACCGCTGCCACCTATGCGCATCACGTCTTCATACCGTCGTCCGTCATTCTCCTTCAGACACCAGTATGCCCACGAGGCCACCACCTCTTCGTATGTACCCTCGTCCATCGTCTTCAAAATGTCCTTACTTCTTCGCTGCTCATTGAAGACTTCTGCACCTTTCTTGGCGTGCTTCGTTTCTGGCCTTTTTAGGCTTTTTATCGTAATGCTCATTTTTTCTCTCCTCCATAAGTAGTCAAGCCTACTAAAGCCCCTCTACGCGACCACCGCGAGAGCCAGGCACCGGCAGGCACTTTTGTTTTCGTTTCCAAATATCGCATTCTCGAGGCATCTAACTAGTGTCAGAAGCCAGGAGACAAAAGAAGGGAAGGCATTTTTGTTCATCCAATGTCTCATGTTGTACGCCGCAGCGGCCATCAAGGTATTGATGGCGTCCCCAAGGGTACCCTTGAGGTAGTTCCGCATCATCCGGTGGTCTGATTTCAGGTGGCCGATCACCGGCTCGATCCCCGCACGCTTGCAGAACTTCTTCCTGGCCTTCCTTTTCTCGTAGTGACTTTGATTAGGGAACCTGGATGTCGATATAGAGATATCAGTATTGTCAATCGACCTTTTCCCGCGATAGATCCGGTCCGTCTGGATATCTTTCAGCGTATGACCGGTCAGGTGATAGAACTGCTCTCAACGGCCGGAAAGTGCATGACCACCCTCGAAGGTCAATGCGATCACGACCTGGTCGCTTCTAATCTTTGCGATTACAATCTTATTTCTGGACTCATATGTTTTGTGCTCTTTCTCCTTCAAGATACACCGGGCTTCCGGTTCAACGCCTTTATCTCACGAGTGTAGGTCTACACATCTCGCGAATCTGCCTTAAGAACTTTTGCTTCGAGTTCAGACCTCAATTCTTCTAGTTTCAGTATCCTCTCTCTCACCAAATCCTCAAATTGTTTTTCCAACACGTTCAAATTCTGTTGAACAATAACCAGCGTTTCTTGAATAAACCAAGCGATCTTCATTAATGCGAACATACTCGCCACACACTTCCCAAAATGACACTGTTTATATGCTGCAATTTGTTCTGTAAATGAGGAAGATTTATGCGCGTCAATGTTGTTCCGTACTCTTTCTGTTTCCTCTTCACTCAATATCATGCGATTAATGCTCGAAACTCCTCGCCACAATTCTTCTCTTCGTTCCGTAGACAATACCGACTCAGGCAATCCCCTCATTTCCTTGGAGACAACTTTGAACAATCCTTTAATCTTTGCATCATATATTATCGTGTACGCATGTTTACATATCAGAAGGCGTTCTACGTCCGACTTGGCTTCAAGCATATTAATAAGAGACATCATCGCATCCATCTGTAACAAAACCAAATAACCGCTAAGATTATTTGACCTCTCTCCTATTTCCAACAACGGCAAACGTTTCTCATTTATAATGGGATCACCCTTCCCTTCTGCTATAAGCCTGCGGCATTCATCCAAATTCTCTTTATAATAAGCCGATAAAGAAAGGCATAAATCACATAGCTCACCACCAGCAACTAGACAAGATCGGAGATGCTCAACATCGATTCCAGCAACATCTGTCGCCCAATGGAGTACCTCTTCCACTGTTTTCTCTTCTAATGAAAAGACCTTGTCCAATTCCAACTCGTTCTGCTTTATCATTACAATCTTTTGTCATCAGATTCCTTGACACTACCGAAACTTGGTGCTACCACCTTACGACATCCAACAATCGCCCAATAACCCATCATCCCCCCCACCACATTATGCACCACATCGTCAATTTCCGTCAGGCCGCGCTTGAGGACAAGCTGGAGCAGTTCGATCAGCATGGAGAAGCAGAGACCAATCAGCAGGACGTGCCACCACTTCATACCTTTGAAGGTGCCGAGCAAAAGGCCGATGGGAATAAAGGCAAGGACATTCATGATCACCTGGACCAGGATATCATCCCGTCCTTCCCGGATCGCCTGGTAGCTCCAGAAGGGAGAGAGGTTATAGGTCCATTCCGCCTGGGTGCTCCAGGCAAAGACCGTCAGGTAAAGGAGCAAAAAAAGATACTCCACCAACAGCCACCCTGCCGACCATTTCATCCCCTTCTTCCATCCCAGGACGGTCACAAACAAGATCGTTCCCAGAATGAATGCCAATACAAGTCCTACGATAAAACTCGTCGGAACGTTGCGGAACGAAAATGAAATGAAGTCTCGAAACCTGTCAATCACACTCAAATCTCCTCACCCGCATACCTCATCTTCCGCCCCAGCACCGTGCAAAGGATCATCTGGATGTCCTTCACGAAAGAATAATGCCGATAATAGTAGCAGTTCAGCCGAACCTTATCCGGATAGATTACCGTATCGTTATACTCTTCAGCAATCGTCTGCGCGTCTCGCGAATCCCCTGCAGCCTGTTTCCTAGCCACATACTCCGCAATCATTTCATCCTCGAGCCGATACTTCAGTGTCGCCGGCCCCGTGATGCCCGGTCGAAGCTTCAGTACATTCCTGTCATCACCCGTCAACTTGTCCGCATAACCCGGCACATCCGGACGAGGCCCCACGAAACTCATCTTCCCCCGCAATACATCCCACAATCCCGGCAACTCATCCAATTTCCAATGCCGCAACTTCGCCCCCAATGGCGTGATGCGACTGTCACCCGCTACCGACACCGTCGAGCCACTGTGCTTCACCGTCATCGTACGGAACTTATGACAATCAAACAACCTTCCTTCCTTCCCTACTCGTTTTTGCACGAAGAACACCGGTCCACCCGGCATCTTCACCTTAATCAAGATGGCCACCACCAGCAGTACCGGCCACAGAATCAGCAGCCCCAACAGCGAGACCACCCTGTCAAATATCCATTTCAATATCATAAGAATTATCTTTTATCCTTCACCATTAATTGCACTCCTCACCCCATTCAACAGCATAGCCGGAAGGAACCGCAGCGAGTCAAGCGGGAAAATCCTTGCGTGGCGGGCCAAGTCTCCCACACGCCGTCCGAAGGAGACGCACTTGCGCACCAGATACGGGTACTTCTCGAAATATGACTGATCCCGATTATGTCCAAAATTACCGGAAATCAACACAAAGTCCTTGATGCGCTCCGCCTTCCTCCTAAGGTTTTCGTTATGGTTATCGTTTTCGTTGAAAAGCGGCATCGCCTCTGCCGGCATCCCCAGATACTCCACCGCCAATGCCCCAAACGCCCTCCACGCCGTCATCAGCCCAGCCCGCCGCAGCCGTCCTTCCAGCTTCGCCACGTCTATTGTCTCGCGATACGTCCACAGCAGCCGGCACCAGTCGCATATCTGCCGCAGGCCAATGCCCCCTTTGTTGAAATGCTGCAGGATATGCGTAAACACATAGAACACATCATTTTCCACCGCCAGCAGCGGCACCTCCGTCTCGCCGTCCTTCCATATACGGACGCGCCCGTTTCCGAACGTCTCGCACTGCACCGCATCCAGTTCCCGCTCTATCCTTCCCGACAGGCCACTGTACAGCCTTCCGTGCAGCTCCACCACCCACGGGTCGATGGTCATCCCGAGGTGCTTCTCCCGCACATACTCCTCCTCCACCGAAGCGGCCAAGGGCTTCAGGAATCCCTTCGCCCGCTCGTAGTTCTCGTCGTCTAAGAAGAAATCCACGTCGCCGCAGCTGCGCCACAGCGGGCGCTCGTAGCACTGTGCCACCCCCTGTCCTTTCACCAGCACCGTGTAGATCCCGGCCTCACGCATCTTCTCCACCAGCACGCCGATGAAGTAGTTCATCGCCTGGTTGCGCTGCTCCAGCTGCACCGTGTGGCCGATGAACTGCAAGGCCATAGGCTTCGGAATCTTGAAACCTGAATCCTGAAACTTGAAACGCTCTATGCCAGCGGCTATTAGTCCCACCACCGACTGTTCCTCTGCCAGGTCCAGAACCTCATTCCAGTCCACACCATCGCTAATGGTCAAAGGAGATCCATTCGCCGTTAACCCTTCACCATTAACCACTACATCCTCCCATAGGCCGGCACGGAGGAGTGCAAAAAAAATGCTATATTGTCCATAGAGAGCAACCCGACAATTTACTTTACTCCGTTGCGAGAATGCTCATTTCCTGAAATATCATATCTCGCCTTATTAATACCCTTTGTAATAATGGATTTCTCAACACCACCAACTATCGAGTTTCTTTTCACTACATACAGCGGTTTCTGCGATTGAATTGACGTTGGTGATAATACTATGCTCCTTTGCGAATCAGAAGCATTGATCGTACAATCTTCCACAACACAAGCATTTCTTGAAGGGGAAAGATCAACGTATGAACAATTAAGTGTGCAGCGGGAGAACGAAAAACCTCTATTATGCAATATCCTACCGTGACTGTTTATATCACAACCTTCAAATTTGAAAACGAAGCCACATCCATCTTGCACAAGATCATACTCCTTCGATATTTCTGGCAAATTAATGATACAATTTTCAAAAAGAAGTTCACCCAATTCATTTCCTGCGTGATTAATTGTACTGACAATGGCCTTATAATTAATAACATCAACCGAAATAGAACAATTCTTTAAATAATAAACAGGTTTGTTATTCGCATCAAAATTCTTTGAAACCGTCCTAATTGTTATCCCATTTCCACCTTTAATATCACATTGTTCAACAAGAATCTTTTCACGTGGCATTTCCCTCAGATAGAGTGCTAGTGTTCCAATTGTACAGTTTCTAACCGTTTCACCTCCCGCATGTAAACATAACATCCCTTTCACTGTGCAATTCTCAAATAGAATGCCCCCTACATTACACTTCTCGCCCTCAACTCGATACCCCCCCACAGACACGTCTCTAGTTTTATTATTGTCAAGAAACGAGCATTGTCGAATGGTTACTTTCCCAACAGACTGTTTCATATTGGGCTCAATATCCAAACCACAACCAGGCTCAACAGATTCGGTTTTACCAGTATTTGAAAAGACACAATCTTGAATAAGTACATCATAGCCATAGGTAATACTAATACCTTGACGTCTGTTATCGTTTGCAACTACTTTTTCTATGATAAGATTCTTGCTGGCTTCAGAAAAATCACCAATATATTTCCCACCGCCTCCTCCTATATATATCCCATCTCCAATGCATTTACTGATTTTAATATCTGAAACAGCAATATGCTCCGATTGAAAAATCTGAATCCCAAAGCCCCATTGGCTACTCGATCCATCTATGTAAGTATGTCTTCCAACATCTCCTACGATTTCTCCTCCTATAATTTTTACATTCCTCTTATTGCTTATACCAATCACTGCATAATTAGTAAGATTGTTTCCAAGAACAATCAATTTAGAATTGCAATTCAAAACTGTATTGCTAGACAATCTTAAACCTCGTGTATGTTTTTCTTCTAAAACGATGTTGTATACAGGTTTCTCAAGACAAACGACATTATCAACCGTATCTGATTGAAGTTGAGTTATATTATCTAGGATTTGAGTATCTGACAAATAGTCTGAATCGAAATACTCATCTTTAATAATAGGGATAATCCAAGTCCCTTTCATTAGAACGCCGACGCTCCCTATTCTTGGATTCTTAAGTTTCGTATCGCTTCCCTTCAACGCACCATTAACCAACTTCCCGTTCCGCTTAAACTTGATTATGCAAGACGGAGGTATTTGCAACTCTTTCCCGCCCAAGTCAACAACGCCTTTAACCACATAGGTACTGTTGGGTGTGACAAAAGGGTTATTGCTAAGTCTCCCTTTAACAACAATGCGACCTGATGCATAGCATATAGGGGTAATTGATATCCCAAGAATAAAGAATAGCACCAAGGCAAACAGCCTTGAAAATGAAATACGCATAAAACAATTGTTAACATTGTTAACTATAATGCATAGGGGCTAACGGTCTAAAAATGGGAGCCTTAGTATCCCCACCAACGAACCACATCCATACGACAAATGGAGTACAAAGAATGTAACGAGCAGATAAAAGAAGTTCAAATGCTTCGTAACGGCAAGTTTCAGGCTGACCGCAGAAAGCAAACAGGTGTATGCCAACAGCGAAGCGACTGATACCAGAGCAAACGGCCACCAGATAAATGCAAACAGTAACGGCACTATCAGCGACAGCAGAAACAGCAGCGGAATGAAATGCCTCAACGACAACGAAGAGAACGTCTTGGTGTAATATACAGTCAGGATGTTCCACTTGCCATTCCCATAGTTGTTCTTCGCCAAAGCCCGCCACGTCTCGCGGGCCAGGTAAGTGCAATACGTGTCAGGCAGAATATAGATTTTTCCACCGCCTCGGATGATGCGCTTGTTAAGTTCAATGTCCTGATTGCGCACTAAACGGACATCATACTTTCCGTACTTTTCGAACACCTCACGAGGCCAGCAACCGAACGGCACTGTCTCCACCTCCTGTTCGCGGTCAATGCCCGTGCGGAACGTAGAGTTTCCCACGCCGAACTTATTGCCCAGCACCTCGCGGATAGCCAGCGTCTTTGGTGTCTTGTTCTGCACATCCGTCTTGCACACCGTGCCTACGTTGTCGGCCTTCAATCGCCGCAGACCGCTCACTAATACCGAGAAATAATCCGGCTGGTACGATGCGTGCGCATCCAGACGCATAATAATGTCACCTTTCGCCGCATCGATTCCCCTGTTCATTGCGTATGGCACAATTTTGTCGGGATTGTCGATGAGACGGATAAAAGGATACTTGGCCGTATAACCGGCCACAATCTCCCTCGTCCGGTCTTTGCTCATTCCATCCACCAGCAGAATTTCCAAGTCATCCTTGGGATAATCCTGCTGGAGAAGTGAGTCAAGGAACTGAGCAATGTATTTCTCTTCGTTATATATTGGACAAATTACTGATAGCATATTTCTTTAATCAATTTGGCCGGGCTTCCTGCGTATAAGCCCGCCACTTCATTACAACTATGTTTTGTTACTACAGATCCAGCTCCTACTATACTCTTTGCGGGGACCTTTGCGCCGCAAAGAATTGTACTATTGCCTCCAATCCAACAGCCAGTCCCAATCGAGACATCCTCCCTAGTCGATGCCGAAAAACGATAACTGTTCCCATCAAACTGATGATTACCTGTCGAAACCAGAACACCAGGTCCGAACATCACCTCATCACCTATTCTTAATTCACCATTCAGAATGACATTACAATTGTTGGCAATATAAACGTTCTTCCCAACGCTCAAAAGGTCAAGACCATTGAGTATTACCGAATGAGCGACTTGAAAGTTACGACCACATTCTTTCATTACAAGACCATACAGCCATCCACGGAATCTCATAAAGAGCGGGAAATCTGGAAGGAAGAAAAGCAAGGTTCTAACGAACCACGCATAAAGCAGCAGCCATTTATGCTTCATAAACAAAGACTTTAGAAAGGAATTTTTCTTTGGTGTATTTTTCTTTAACTTCTTTGAAAGCTGCTTCCCTTTGCTTAATGAAAGGCTTAGGGTCATTAACATATTCGCAGATGATATCCGCAGCCTGTTCAGCGTTATTGAAGTCAAAGAATCTTATGTTTTCCTTGTCCGTAAAACAATATGGCAGTGATCCTACAGGAGTAGCAACAAGAGGCACCCCTCGCGACATAGCTTCTATGGTCACGCGGGGAGACCCTTCGGAAAAGGACGGGAAGAAGAAAATATCCGACTGATCGAACAACTCGTTAATTATATTGCGGTCATTGATATGCCCGAGGAGCTTTACAGAATCAGAAAGCTTATTCTCTTTTACAAACTTCTCCAAGTCTGGTAGCATATCACCCTTACCAGCTATATTGAAAACATAATTCACACCTCTTTCCTTAAGTTTCAGTATCACATCCATCATACAGTTGATACCCTTATGATATGAGATATAGCTAAGGAAAGTAAGATGAAGCCGTCCATTCTCGACAGGCAAAGTATATAGGGTTTCGGGGAAAGATTCAATGCTGACTGTTGATGATACAACACCCTCTGCCTTGACATTATGCTTCGCCAATCGCTCTACAATATGATGTCCATTAGAATAGCAGATGCTTTTCTTTGCCGCTTTAAGAGTCAGATACCATTCAGGCAGATAGCCCAATATCATCAGTTTCTTCTTCAACCAGCTCCATTTAACATTCATATTGGCTGCCTCGATGATATCACCCACAAAATGCATAATGGTCCTGGGGTGCCCATACAAGGCTGGCATCCACGAGAAAGGATCGGGTGTCCGGGAATAGAAAACATCAACTTTAGGGATAACCTCCTTAACAGCTTTTTTGAATTTAGAATATAGCTGAATTGCTTGTAGTGAACTCATTACCTCCGGCAATGCGACTATCTCTATATTCTTAAATTGGCTAATGCAATACTTCTTGTCAACATCTGTCGCCTTTGCATAACGAACCGATGTAACAAGATATATTATCTCATATAGAGTAGAGACATACTCTATATAGCTATAGTGTGTGTTTAGGGTATAGTACTGCCCATCATCACATACTAAATTCCAGGAGGCAAGTAAGCCTAAAGTTTTGTATCTCATATTGTATCTAATATTCATTTCTATTAATTGCTTCAAACCGTAGCAGGTAGCTTAACTTTCCATGCCCAAACATTTTACGGAAAGGATATAAAAGGTTTAATATAAGTTTTAACCACCAAACATACGTAACATTTAAGCGGCAGTATGCCCTACGAAAGTTGAACTTGTCTAAGAAGTTTTGTATATTACTATGTTCCGAAACACTACGAGCGCCATCCGTCACGTATAAGAAATTCTTTTCTTCTATGTAATAGCGGTTCATCTGAAAGAGTAATCCATAGAATGGATAATACTTATTGAGGTTTTCTGGTATACCTTTAAGCGCTGTATATTTTGCACAACCATTTTGGCAAAGGACTTCAGCATAAGCGACCATCTGCCCAGACTCTCGTTCTATCGCAACCCATAACTCTGCACCTGATTGCATTTTGAGTATATGCTCCGCAAATTGTTCTTCGCTCAATGGAACAGAAGATTTTATCTTATAGCGTTTGAACGACTCTATGTAGCACTTATACCCTCCCTCGTCCAGAAACGCCTGTCGTTCAACAAGTTGCAAGTCAAGAGTCTTCAATGCTCTACGCACCTGGTTCCGGCATTTAGAGTGCAAGCTCTCCATTGACAGCGGCTTGTCTTGTACTACAAACCAGAAAGATGTTTGCTCATCACAGTCGAAATCATAAACGTTACGTACAAACCATGCGTTTGGATTCTTTTTCAACAGATCATCACACTCCGACTTGTTAAGCTTTCGTTCTGTATGTGGGGCACCTGAATATATCAGGCCATGCTGATAATACTTGTATCCTGCCATTACTATTTCTTTTTTAATGTTTTTTTTATTTTATAGCAAATGTCCCCAGGCAATTCAATGCTCCTATAAAAATTAAAGGCTCTCTTCACTACTTCATAATCCATTAGTGCATTCTTTTGCTCGTAGATATAATTTGGTCTCGCATCTTTTACACAACAAGCATCATAGGAGTCTCGACACCGTTTCTCATACTCTTCATCCGACATATTAATGACTCCTTCGATATAGTTTAAGGCCCGCATACCTGGTTTTGTCGCAGTAATCAAATCATACGATTCGGGCAAAAAACCATAGACTTCACATTCCCCCTCGCAGAAATTCCTAGCAGGTATAGACAGTACTCCATTTCTTGCGCCGACTACGACAGACCCTGCAACACTAATATTCAAGTGCATACCTCTCATAAGTTGAGCAATTTCTTCCGCTCCCAATTCACCATAGAGTCTTACATCTTCTTGAGAGTCTTTATCCAGACTATTAATTGTCTCCTCCACCATAGGCTGCCCAGGTCCGTATCCTACGATATGGAGCTTTATCTGAGGATACTTTTTCTTAAGGTTCCCATAATCTTTTATAAGGCCGATAAGGTACTGTTTATGAGGGAATTGAAACCGCGTAACACTTATTAGATTAAACTCCTTACGAGAAATTCTCTCTTTTAGTGTTCGTTCATCTAAAACCTTGGTCTCAGATGCCGGAGGAATAACTATTTCTCTTTTATCGTCGAATATATAGTCATAATTACGCTCGAATGCCTCAGCTTGAAGGTTCGTAAAAAAACGCACATAACCTTGTTTTGCCCACTGTTGATTAAACTTTTTAGCCGTAGCTGCGACTAACCGACTTGCCAATCCCCAGAAATTTTCTTCTACATAATAATACCGTCCCCTTGTATTAGCGACAATATAAAGGTTCACAATATTGCAATGAGAATAGTTTTTTGATAGCATTAAAGCTCTGGACAAAAAAAGAGGTGTAAATGACAACACTACCACATCCCCTTCTATGTGCAAGGTATCAATCAGAATATCTTTCGAGGACGACTTATTCACCCGCACGCACTCAATATATTTCAGGACATCCTTAAACGATTCCGCTATCTGCATCTCAGGATAGCATAGCCAAATTACCCGCACTCCTTGTGCAATTGCATACTTTATATAAGCGTGGCAAACGCTTTCAATTCCCCCCATATTCAGCGTTGGGAAGTTAACAATAAGCGTTTTATTACTTTCACTCTTCTTCATTTCTTTATAAATAGATTATCCGGTAATGCGAGCAACCGCTTTCTTTTCTCGTCGGCATCAATGCCTTTGGTATTTATGTTATACTGTTTGTTTTTCTGATAATACTCATCGACCGTACATATAATCTGCGCAGGATTTCCGCCGACTACCATTCCTGGCGGAACAGATTTGGTGACTATAGAACCAGCAGCCACAAGAGCCCCTCGGCCTATTGTGACTCCGGGCATAATGTGTGAGCCAGAACCTATATAAGCCCAATCCCCTATAATTACCTTTCCAAAGCAGTCAAAAGTGGGATCTATTGCTCGAACGCAATTGCCACCTCCATGTGTGTGAATACGCACACCATCTGTTATTTGAACGTGGTCGCCAATCGTTATGAGGTAAGGTTCCGTGCTCCAATGGTCTTTACCTACCATACAATTTTTTCCAAGCCTGACGCCGATAAACCTTGCCCACTTTTCAGGACTATATATTAGTCTCTTGAGTTTAATAAGTATTTTTCGCATCATATCAGAAAAGACTTTCCCACAATTGTGTTATTTTCGAAATTGAAAGAGTTTCTCGTATCTTAACAGCATTTTCAGACAGTTTTGCTGCCAGCTGTTGATCTTCTGCTACTTTTATCATTGCCTGTACCAACGCATCTTTGTCCCTGTTGGGCACAAGAAGTCCATTCACACCATCCTTGATCATCATTTTAGCTCCCCCACAAGGGCAATCGGTGCAGATGGTCGGCAAGCCTATTGCCATTGCTTCGAGCATAGAATTAGACAACCCTTCATACGAAGAGGATGAAACAAACATCGCTGCATCTTTTACAACATCTAACACATTTGAGTTGTTGGGATAAAGCGTAATCTGATATGACATATCTTGCTTCTCAATATACGTCTGTAACTCGTCTCTTTGAGGCCCTTCACCATAGATATGCATAGAATACTCAGGATGCTTTATCCAAAAAGTCTTAAAGCTGTCTATCAAAAGAGGTATATTCTTAGCTGGGTTCAAGCGACAGAAATTCACAATTATGAGACTACGTTTACCAGCAAAAGGGGTCGGCAAATCAGGAGATAAAGGATTGGGTATTACTATCCCTCGTTTCCTGATTTTATCAGGGAAATAGGCTTTTGCATCAGGTGTCTGGAATACAAGATGATCTGCAAAGCGATACATATAGTTTCTAAAATGCCGTTTGATAAAACCTTTTCCTGACACTGCAGGATCTGTCCTTTCCGAACCAATCACGACACACCCCTTCGTTTTGGCAAGAATGGCACAATAGTTAAAAAAAGTGCCCATCGCTATCATTACGTCAGGATGTAATTCCCTGCTGATTGTTCGTAGATTTCGGACTATACCTATATGTCCACCTTTTAGATGACGTACCTGTACGCCATCATTCAATGTATAGCTCTTGTCAACTTTGGTTGCAGCTATATAAACCTGATGCCCTTCACCCACGAAATAATTAGAAAGACGGGCTACTACCCTCTCGGCACCACCACCATAAAGGCCACTACAAACAAAAAGAATTCTTTTCATCGCCTATTCAAAAGGGTTTATGGGGATATAATAATTCATCATTGAGAACGGACTACCTATACGGTTTGTAATTGCATGGTAGCCATTGTACAGCATAAACAATAATACTGCAGCATAAAGAATAGACTCCTTCTTCGTCTCTCTATGATATCTCAAATAAGACGGGAACAATATGATATAGACAAAAATAAAATCTAATTCCATACGGGAAATCACATCGAAGTTCATACCCAGGATTCTGAATAGACAGATGGCCGCAGAATAATACATCAAAAAGGAACTTCTCTTGAGATCAGTATCGTACTTATACATCTGATATACCAAAAACATCATCACAACTGACCAGGCATATAGAACCAATCCTGTACCTGCGCTCTCACTACGCATATAGTTGTTATAGTGAAAACCTTCAATCGTCTGAGCAAATCTATAAATGGATTCAGAAAACACGATAGCTACAATGAACAAGGCCACTAGCCATCCCACTTGTATCTTTCGTGGTTTTCCATAAGCACAGATGAAGAAAAATGGTATATAGAGAAAAACTGAATTATGGACAAAACCAATGGCAACAAGCAATGCTAACGACAATAGTAATTTCCCCTTCCTAAAAAAGAAAACAGTAACGAGAACTACCAGAGATGCAGCCAGACATTGTGATAACAAGTAAAAGGATGGCAGATACAGCATAAAAAGATAAAACATAACCGACATCGCAATGTTTAACTTATCTTGCATCCAATAGATACTTGCGAATATACACACTATAGTTATGGTCTTCAGCAAGAAAATGGTTCCATGAACATTGCCTCCGAGAAGAGATTTCAAAGCCATTGCAATCATGTTGAATCCATATTCTGAATCTCCTTGATTACCCAGATTTGTCCAATCCAGACGGTCAATAATCATCTCATAGTTAGCATAATCAGCCCCTATTCTCGTAAATCCTATTACCGCCCATGGAATAGCAAACGACAAGAAAAAGAATATGAGATTAACTTTACTTCTTACTAAACCGTTTGAGCTCGTATACTTAGTTTGTGCCAAATATGCGAAGAATATGCTCAGCACTGAAACTATAGCATATACCCAATACATTGAAAAGATACTATTCCCCATTTTATTTCCTTTGCAGTTTAAACTTACCCAAATAAACTTCCAACATGTTCTTTATTTCTCTAACTTCTTCAGCATCAACATATCTAAAAACCAATAAAAGCACAACAGCAATTACAACCAGCTGGATGGCCAGAATTAGGTAGTTGGGAATTGGGATATATTGAAAACAGTGAACAAACAGAGCCAAGGCCGCCGCAAAAAGATAAGATTTAGATATATCTTTCAACTGCATAAATGATCCATATCCTATCATTCTCCCTGAATAATGAGAATTCAAGAAGAATGCGATAATACCTGTCAAAATACTGCTTGCTATCATCCAATAAATATCTATAAATATTCCTATACAGATTGGGATAACGCTAATTACTTTCTTAATAATTTCCAATTTTAAAAACAAATCACTTCTTCCTTGAACCTGCAGCATATTTAAGTTTATAGCATGTAGGGGATACAAAGACATCGTGATACAAATGAGAGGCAGGAAACTGGCAGCTTGATCCCATTTGGAGCCAATCAGGCAATAGATTAAAGGCTTTGCTATGGCACCCAGAAGCAACATACTGACAGCAGTCACAAACATCGTTACCTTTATAATTCTCCTATAAGCAGTGATCATCCTCTCCTTCTCGTCCTGCATTTCAGCGAGTACAGGAAAACTGACCCGTTGAACAATCTGAGTCAAGTTTTGAGAAAAAATCTGGCCAAATTGCCGGCTCCTCGTATACTGTCCAAGCGTAGCAGGAGAATAAAACTTCGCTACAACAACTTGGTACAACTCATTCCAGATATTGTTAAGCAAGCCTGAGACCAACAGTTTCCATCCATACCCCCACATATACTTGAAACTACCCTTGTTGAAAGTCAGACTTGGCCACCATTTATTTGACACCCAAAGAAGTACAGTATAAATCAGTTGTTTACTTAAAGTCTGACCGGCTAAAGACCATACTCCACATCCCCCGAAAGCCATTGCAATACCAACAACTCCACTCAAAATCGCAGAGATAAGAGAGGCACGTGTTTTAGTCTTAAAATCAAGCCTTTTTTGTAATATCGTATATTGGGTTATTGACAGAGCATTAACAACAACCACCAATCCAACGACCCTTGTAAGAGCGACCAACTCTTCACGCTTAAATAAACAAGAGATCGCAGGGGCAAAGATAAAAAGCAATGCATACATAAAACAACTCAACCCCATATTGGTTAGGAACATGGTATTATAGTCATCATTTGTAGTATCCTTATTCCTTATAAGTGCATTTGAGAAGCCGCAATCGACAATGGCATTAAGTACCGTGACAAATATCATTACAACGCCAATAAGGCCGTACTCGTCAGGTGATAATAGACGGGCTAAAACCAGACCAACCAGAAAGGTAACACCCTGTCCTGCGATACTATCTATCGCACTCCAGCCGACTCCTTTTACTGTCTTATCTTTTAAGTTTTGTTCAGCCATGAGTTTATTTGTTTCACATACAAATGAAGTATATATCCATTAGCATTTAACGATGACCATGACAATCAATTAACTTTTATTGGCCTATTGATTATTCGACCATATTCTCCACGGAAAACAACCCTACAATAATAATCACGCATATCCCAAGCTGGGACAATGATTTGCTGTCCATCTTGGCAGTCCGGATCTAGTATCGGATAAAAAATGGGTTGCCTATCAAGTCTGTATAATGCGAGATAATCTGCTTTGGCTGATGATTTAAACCAAATTGATATCTCCTTTGCTCCTTTATCTAAAGAAAGATCTACGCTTATTTCAATTACTTCAAATGAAATAGGAGAAGAATAGCTATTGCCACTCAACAAAAATGACTCGTAAATACCTGGCGTCAGGCCTCGATACTGATACATATCACCTTTATACTTATCAATGGACAAAACCTTTCCATCTTTCATCAAAACAATCTCGTCATAGTTTGTGTTAAAGATGTTTATTATAACTGTATCGTCTGTCCGGTAAACAGCCTTATCACCTTTGGATGGGCAAAGGTCGTCATTATAATCAACTGCTTCAAATCCTCGATATACAATAGGATCGTTGGAATAACTCAAATACTCATAACGGTATGCGACATATCCACTCTTATCCCACATTTGTTTTAAACTAGATTTTGAATATGCCTTGATATGTGCACTTTTCCCTGACTGCTCAAACAACTTTATCCTATATAAGGTATCGGATCTATGCTCTACCTCAAAGACCATCTGCATGTGCCCAGACTTCCATAATACATCACAAACTCTCAAAGAATCCAATTCTTGATGCTCCAGTTTTTTCATATACGGAAGGTTAACGATATGATAGGTTGAATACGGAATTGAAAAACCCAAGGCCCACATAACTGATGAACTACATACTGAGCCATAGTAAGTAGCACAATTTAATCCATAATAGGGTGCCTGACTTAAATCTTCTGTGTATAGTACGCTTCTAGGATTATGTACAGCCGTCATAAATGTGTGATAAGAAACATCTTGGAACAATGAAGTATTGAATGGCCCGGCCTGGGAATAAGGTGCACCAGTAACTGCCATTCCCGGCTCATATACTTTCCCTCCAAGCATTGGCATAGGATTGACAGGCGTCCATAACATTGTTGCCATTTGATAAGCTCGTTCCAGCACTTCGTTGCTTGAGACTTCATGAGGAGTTTCAACTATGGAAGAGGATGAAAAAATCTCATAATCTTCCACAGAAACATCAATCTTCTCGCAAGAAACAATGACAATGATTGACGTTAATAACAATAAACGCTTCATCCTTTATCGAGCCAAGCTATCTAATAGTGTATCCGCCGTCAACTACCAAATTCTGACCTGTAACCCAACGACTTGCATCACTCATAAGATAAATACAAGCATTTGATATATCCGTGGTACGCCCCAAGCCTAGCGGAAAACCATCTATTCTCTTTTGTCTATCTTCTTCACTCAAGGTATCCAAAGCTATTTGCATCATAGGAGTAAGAATAGTACCAGGCGAAACCGTATTAACCCTCACTTCACGTGGTGCCATTTCCATTGCCATCACCCTTGCTGCACTCATCAATGCCCCCTTACTGGCGGCATAGGCCGAAAGGCCTTTACGAGCAATGAGTCCGGAAATCGAGCTAATAAGCACGATAGAACCACCTTTATTGAAAGTCTTGATTCCACATAGGTTTTTCACTATCTCGAAAGCACTAAGACAGTTAACCCTATAAAGACTTTCGTAGTCATCGACACTTGTTAATTTCACCGGATTTGTCACTTCTATTCCCGCAGCATGGATAAAACCATCCAGTTTACCATATTCAGCCACGATACCAGCCACTAGATCTTTAATGCCTCCCAAGTTTTGAAGGTCAAACGAATAGCAAGCATTCGTACCCTCACCCTCCATTTCTGCTTTCACGTTATCAAGTCTTTCCTGGTTACGACCTATTGCTATAATTCTTGCTCCCATCTTGGAGCAGTCTATGGCACATTGGCGACCGATGCCACTGGAGGCGCCGGTCACCAAAATGGTCTTTCCTTCTAATGAAAATGGATTATACATTTCTATGAAGATTTATAATACTTACGCTCTATTCAAGTTCCAATGTTGTCCGAATCTCTCAAAAGCTGCTCTGTATAGTTCATCCTGATGCTCTGGGTGAGCGATGCTAATCAAAAGCTTTGCTCTTTCCTGCAAGGATTTCCCGTACAGATTTACAGCGCCATATTCTGTGACCACCCACTGAACATCCGGTCTTGGCGTAACTACACCTGCCCCAGGTTTCAGTATGGGGACAATCTTGCTCATCCCTTTATTGGTTCTGGATGCAAGCGCAATCACTGCTTTACCACCTTTGGACATTTTGGCACCTCGGACAAAATCCAATTGACCGCCGGTCCCCGAGAATATCCTTGTCCCGATAGAGTCCGCACATACTTGGCCCGTAAGGTCAATCTCGACAGCCGAATTGATAGACACAACGTTATCATTCTGCGCAATCACCCAAGGGTCATTTGTATATTTGATGTCCCGCATCTGAACTTTCTCGTTGTGGTCTATGTAGTCATAAACCTTTTGTGAACCGAGCAGAAATGAAGCAACTACTTGTCCTTTGTCTATCTTTTTGCAGGCTCCGTTAATGATACCTTTCTCTATCAGTTCAAGGCACCCGTCCGCGAACATCTCTGTATGAAGGCCAAGGTTCCTGTGATTCTTCAACTCTGCCGCTAAAGCATTAGGCAGTGAACCAATACCCATCTGTAAACAAGCCCCATCTGGGACAAGTTCAGAACAGTTCCTTCCTATCAACTTGTCAATTTCTGACGGTTGGACATAATCCTTAGTGATAAGTGGCGTTTCATCATACACCAGATAGTCAAACACCTTAATATCTACCAAATCACCGTATGAAAATGGCACATTCGGATTTACAACGGCTATTCTGAGTTTGGCAACTTCAATGGCTGCAATGGAACAATCCACTGATGTTCCCAAAGAGACCAGTCCATCTTTGTTCGGAAGCGACACCTGCACCATAGCCACATCACAAGGCAACGCACCACTACGATACATAGCCTGCGACTCAAACAAATGGGCTGGTAGATAGTCAGCATACCCAGCATTCACATTCGCTCTGACATTGGGGCCCACAAAGAATCCTTGATCGAAGAAGATGCCTGCATATTCGGGTGCACTATAAGGTGCATCTCCTTCTGTATGGAAGTGATGGAAATGCAGGTCATCTACATCTCCGGCATCTGCCCTATCGCGAAGTGCCTTTATCAAGACGTGCGGCACGCTGGCTATGCTGCTCAAATGGATATGTGAATGGGACTTTATGCACGCAACAGCCTCGGCTGCGGTAACATAATGTATCTGCGGACGCATCTAACCGGCCTGTTCAACCGCCTTTCCATGCTCCACCTCCACAACCTCGCTAATCTTACAGTCCGCAAACGGAACGATACCTGTAGCCCAGGTCATACCCACGCCAAAGGCGCTCAACAACAACTCCTTTTTCCCGTCCAACATTCCTCTTAATTCACTTACGATAGTCAGTGGCACGGACACAGAAGACGTGTTTCCAAATTTGGCAATCGTAGAAGGAATCTTTTCGGAATCCAACTTCATCTTCTTCATAATGTATGAATTAATGAAGTTGTTCGCCTGATGGAACACGATATAATCGAAATCATCTTTCTCTTTACCAGCATATGCTAGTGTGTTCTTGATGTCACGGGGAATCTCGCGGATGACGAAGTTGAACACGTCACCTCCACGCATATACCCCTGCTCCTCACTGCGCATATTGCCATACTCGTCAATGACCTTCTCCACGACTGTCTCTGCAGAGCTCATCTTGCGATAGCCACCGGCAGGAATCATAATCAGGTCTGCACGGGAACCATCCGAGTTCATCGAGAAGGTGCTCTTCCCGAACTTCGGGTCACGCTCAATCAGAGCGGCCACGCCACCATCGCCGAACAGGAAGGCACTCCTGCGGTCACGGGGTGAATACACCTTCGAGCGGGTCTCACCATCTAGCAGCAGAGCCTTGCGAAGTCCACTACGTTCCATCATTCCGTACACCACCGACAGCCCATACATAAATGCAGAGCAGCCAAGCGTGATGTCAAAAGCAATGGTTGAGTTAGGCAGTCCCAGACGATGCTGCAAGGTGCACGACGTTGCGGGCATCCTGTAGTCAGGGGTCTGCGAGATAAATACCAGTAGGTCTATCTCTTCCTTGTTGATGTTGTTGTCGGCTATCAGTTTTTCAGCAGCCGCATAGCAGAGGTCAGACGAGCAGGTCTCGGCATCGGCAAAGCGACGCTCCTCAATGCCAGTCTTATCAACTATCTCGTTAGCCTCCTCTGCGCTGAATACATCTGTGTATTCGCGGTTCTTGATAACACGTTTAGGTACAGCAGCTGCCATCGCCGTGATGCCAACGCCTTCAAATTGTATGTATGCCATTAACTATGCCGTTGCAAAATTAAATAGGTCTTGGATTGTGACTGCATTTCTGATGTCAGCTGTTGTGATTTCTTTACCGAATTCTTCGTCCATGAAGGCGATTAACAGCATCACAGAGATTGAACTCCATTCGTCTAAATCGTGGAAAGGGGTTTCTGCGGTCAATGCCTCAACGTTCTCCACCTCAATTGCTTCTGCAAATTTCTCAATGAATTCTTTGATTTCCATAATCTTGTTCTATTATAGTTTAACAAATTCTTTTATTTCTTTTATTCTACTCATAAAGTATTTTTTATAGTTATGCTCTAACTCTTCTAACGAGATGCGTTCAGATTCGGGATAATGAGCCTTTTCGAATTCTACGATCTCCTTAGGGGTATACAGGAAACCTATTATTTTTGCAGGGTTACCTATCACAATAGCATAAGGAGGAACGTTAGAACGCACATAAGATCCAGCTCCTATTCTTGCATGACGTCCAATTGAATGACAAGTGTCTGCAATGTAAGAACTTGAGAGTATTTTTACCCCAGGCTCAATTTCTAAATGCCCCTTAATAGCCTCTCCACCTTTTTTTTCAATTGGATGTGTATGCGTTTCAATAACTACACCGTTTGCGATAACAACACCATTATGGATAATCACATCACCGGAATAATCTATAAACACATGTTTAGCTAACAGAACATCATCGCCAATTGAGATTGTTCCATTCAGATAATGCTGACGACTTATATTAACATCGTATTCTACAAAAAGGTTCTTTCCTGCACCATACCGTTGTGCGTAAGCAGCGTTCCTCTTAGCCCTAAGAGATTCCTTTTCATATTTGATGTTACCATACTTGATATAAAACGCTCTATTCTCGTAGAAGTCCTTGACCCAAGATTCTCTTTCTTGGTTAGCCTCACGATACTTGTTTCCTATGATTCTCCGATGGTCCGTGTCCAGCTCCCAAAACCTTTCTTTCAGATATTGGTTACTCCACATTTCATACTTACGATAGCATCCAAAGATATCTATAAATAAGGAGACTCGTTTCTTCCCAGCAAAGCAATCATTACTTATTTGACCGGCATGTTCCCATCCGTATTTTGCCACTTGCCTTAATCGATGAATCCTACTCATTATGCTTTATGAATAAAGAGATTTGATAACATCGCTTTTTTGGAAATCATGGGTTTCCAATTCGTCTGATTCTCCAGTTTAGTACAGTCCATACAGATGGCAAAGGTCTTCCCATTATCATCTACCTTTATTTCTACTGCCGGGTAGCCGAAATTCTGTCCGATAGTATTAGTAGTTTCCGCGTAGTCAAGGATGGAATACTGAACGCCGGGGCCCAAGTTATAGACTTCCTCTCTTTCTGCAAGATCAAGGCCTTCGATTGAAAGAATCCCCCGGACTGCATCTGATACATCCATAATCGAAGCATACTGATGGGGAGCTGTGACCGTAATAAC
>OCTX012289269.1_pt1 | contig 46474 bp, 41 predicted proteins | sample 1539691 | NCBI WGS metagenome assembly OCTX01 (sample SAMN02144231, study PRJEB22623) | gut metagenome | biome: sheep rumen | host: Ovis aries | place: New Zealand
GTAGCGGGTGACAATCCCCGACTGAGTTGTAGCCTCCGGCGGATCGCAGACGCGCACAGTGGGAGGTGCTTACGCACCGTGCGCGTCGCGACAAGAACGCCGAGGCGTTCTTGAATGAAATCCTCACAAAACAACACGAAAAGTGTGGGATTTTGTGAGGATTTGCCTTTTCTTTGCTTGTTTTTTTGTCTTGCCCATAGTATAATAAGCTGAACATAGGTATAGTCTGCTCGTGAGAGATCAGGATCTGGTCCCCATGAGCCTTCAGAAACCCTCCGGAGGAGTAAACAGTGGAAGAGTACAGAGGAATGGCACTCGGTATTTTCGAGTTTGATAATCTCGTCGCCTGTCTGGTCGCCATGGATCAGGCGGCAAAGACGGCAAATATCGTGATCCAGAGCGTGGAAAGAAACCGTCTGAAAGCTGGTGCCTGCGTAAAGATCCGCGGCAGCATTTCGGATGTCAGAGCAGCTGTCGATGCAGCAGTTGAGGCCGGCTCCAGATACGGCAAGCTGACAGGAGTACATACCATTGCTTCGCCTTCTCCTGACACAGAAATCGCGTTGGTCGCAGGTATTCATCAGTAAGGAGGGCGTATAGATGACATTCGGTGCTTTAGGATTAGTGGAAGTAATCGGCGCCTCCAACGGTGTGATGGTGCTGGATCAGATGTGCAAGGCCTCTGAGGTGTATTTCGAGGCCAGCTATACCAGAAATGGCGGACATGACACCATCGTTGTCAGCGGAGAGGTCTCTGCGGTAACGGCTGCGGTGGATTCCGTCCGTTACAATCCGCCCTGCGAGATCGTCGCAGCAGCCGTGATCTCCGGACCGGCAGAGGAGACCTGCCGCGTGATGGAGGACTGGAAGGCCGGAAAAATGTAAAAAGGAGCCTTAGAGGGTTTAGATTTCGACTATTTAAGAAGACGTAATTTCCCGGGACAGGACTTGCCGGGAGGTGCGTCTTCTTTTTTTCTATTTTTTAAAAAAGTTATAGGAAAATACTGAAAAAGTTAATATAATAGGAATAAGGCTTATATGGATATCTGAAGGATATCACCGGATCTCGCAGGTCCGGAGACCACACATTACAGGAGGATAGAATGAAAAAGATCTTATTTGCGACTTCCGAATGCGTTCCGTTTATCAAGACCGGAGGTCTTGCAGACGTTGCCGGCTCTCTGCCAAAGAATTTTCAGAAGGAATATTTCGACTGCCGTGTTGTGCTGCCCAAATATAAAGTAATCCCGGAAAAGTACACCAGCAAGATGGAGTATGTGACAAACTTCTATATGGACCTCAACTGGAGACAGCAGTATGTGGGCATCTTCCGTATGGAATATGAAGGCATCACCTTCTATTTCATTGACAACGAAGAGCATTTCTCCGGTGACCAGATCTACGCAGGCATGCCCTGGGATCTGGAAAAGTTCGCATTCTTCTCCAAGGCCGTCCTTGCGATCCTGCCGGTGATCGATTTCCATCCCGACATCATCCACTGCCATGACTGGCAGACCGGCCTGATCCCGGTCTATATGCATGAACGTTTCGCCAACAATGCCTGGTTTGGCGGCATCAAGACGGTCATGACCATCCACAACCTGAAGTTCCAGGGCATCTGGAACATCGAGACCATGAAGAGCATCACAGGTCTGGATGAGTATTACTTCAGCGCAGATAAGATGGAATTCAACGGTGACGGCAGCTATCTGAAGGGCGGACTGGTCTACGCCGACGCGATCACCACCGTATCGAAAACCTACGCGGAGGAGATCAAGACACCGTTCTACGGCGAAGGTCTGGACGGTCTGATGCGTGCCCGCGCCAACGATCTGAGAGGTATCGTCAACGGCCTGGATTACGAAGACTGGAATCCGGAGACCGACCCGGCGGTCCAGTATCATTTCAATGCAAAGAATTTCCGCAAGGAAAAGGTCAAAAACAAACTTGCCCTGCAGAAGGAGCTTGGCCTTGCCGAGGATCCCAAGCAGATGATGATCGGTGTGGTTTCCCGTCTGACCGACCAGAAGGGCTTCGACCTGATCGCCTATATGATGGACGAGCTTTGCTCCGACGCCATCCAGCTGGTCATCCTGGGCACCGGCGATCCGAAATACGAGAATATGTTCCGGCATTTTGCATGGAAGTATGACAAGAAGGTATCCGCAAACATCTACTACAGCAACGATCTGTCCAGAAAGATCTATGCGTCCTGTGATGCGTTCCTGATGCCGTCCCTGTTTGAGCCCTGCGGCCTGAGCCAGCTGATGAGCCTGCGTTACGGCACCGTGCCGATCGTGCGTGAGACCGGCGGTCTGAAGGATACGGTAGAGCCCTACAACGAGTATGAGGGCACCGGTACCGGATTCTCCTTTGCCAACTACAACGCACACGAGATGCTGGGCACCATCCGCTATGCAGAGCGTATCTACTACGATAAGAAGCGGGAGTGGAACAAGATCATCGACCGCGGTATGGCACAGGACTTCTCCTGGAAGAATTCTGCACTGCAGTATCAGGAGCTGTACGACTGGCTGATCGGCTGATCACATCCGCACGGTCAGGCAGGAATGCCAGCATATAGAATTTAAAATCTAACCGGGGCTGCCTCAGGAAAAATGTGAGGCAGCTCCGATCCCTTCATCCGGCTGGCGATCTGCCGGCACAATTATCCCATCATTAAAAATAAAACAGCAGCTGCAGCGATCCGCGCACAGGCACGGGTCTGTTTGGCGTGCGGAAGGGAGAAATACATGTATACTATCCTATAGGCTAACTATGCAGAAAAATATACACAAACCGGATTGACTTTTTGGTGGAAGGGTATTATAGTAGTACATGAAAACGAACAGATGTTCCGAACGGATGATTGGCATCCCGGTACAGGCTGTTTGCATAGAGAAAGGGAGTAGAAAAATGGCTGTAAATACAGGCAGAAGTGAAGACAGACAGCGTGCGCTGGACGCAGCGCTTGGACAGATCGAGAAACAGTACGGCAAGGGCACGATCATGAAGCTGGGCGACCAGAACGCCCACCTGAATATCGAGGCGATCCCCACCGGATCCCTCAGCCTGGATATCGCGCTTGGCGTAGGCGGCATTCCGCGCGGACGTATCGTAGAGATCTACGGACCGGAATCCTCCGGTAAGACCACCGTTGCTCTTCACATGGTGGCAGAGGTGCAGAAGAGGGGCGGCATCGCCGGCTTTATCGATGCCGAGCATGCCCTGGATCCCGTCTATGCCAAGAACATCGGTGTAGATATCGACAACCTTTACATTTCCCAGCCGGATTCCGGAGAGCAGGCGCTGGAGATCACCGAGACCATGGTCCGCTCCGGTGCAGTGGATATCATCATCGTGGACTCTGTTGCGGCCCTGGTACCGAAGGCCGAGATCGACGGCGATATGGGCGATTCCCATGTCGGCCTGCAGGCCCGTATGATGTCCCAGGCATGCCGTAAGCTCACCGCCGCCATCAGCAAGACCAACTGTGTGGTCATCTTCATCAACCAGCTCCGTGAGAAGGTCGGCGTTATGTTCGGCAATCCGGAGACGACCACCGGTGGACGTGCACTGAAGTTCTATGCCTCTGTCCGTCTGGATGTCCGCAGGATCGAGTCCTTAAAGCAGGCCGGTGAGGTCATCGGAAACCACACCAGGATTCGTGTCGTCAAGAACAAGGTGGCTCCGCCCTTCAAGGAGGCAGAGTTCGATATCATGTTCGGCAAGGGCATTTCCCGTGAGGCCGACATCCTGGATCTGGCATCCAATCTTGGCATCATCCAGAAGAGCGGTGCATGGTACGCATACCTCGGCGAGAAGATCGGCCAGGGCCGTGAAAACGCAAAGAGCTACCTGCGCGATCATCCGGATGTGATGCTTGAGGTGGAAAACAAGGTCAGAGAATCCTACGGCATTCCGGCAGACGAGCTGCCCGCCGCAGAGACCGACGGCGAGTAAGCTTCCGGCCGAAGATGGCAATGCGTTGCCGGCTGCATCAGGCATGAACAGCAAGGTGCGCTGCCAGGCTCTGCGATCAAAATAATCATGGGCGTCAGCGAAGAGACAAGGCTGGCGCCCTTTTTGCGGAACAGGCAAAACAGGGAGGAGAAGATAGCGATGAAACGATCTGCCGGAACATGGGGCCGACGCTGGGAAGCGGAGGAGCCGGAAAGAGGCAGCTTTGGGTCGGAAGATTCGGAAGGCCTGACAGATTGGCCAGAGAACACCAGGAAAGCTTCCAAACGGAAGAAATGGCCGGAGGATGGAGCGGATACGGCAGGGCTGGAGGACTGGCCGGATGCGTTCCTGCAGGAGGAGGACCCGGAGAATGATGAGCTGGAAAGTGACAGAGGAACCGATCCGAAAGAGGAAAAGCGGGCGGTGGCCAGGGCCATGAAGCTGCTGCTGTACCGGCAGAGATCGGAGCATGAGCTTCGCTGTGCGCTGGAGAAGGATGATTTTTCAGCAGCTGCCGTGGAAAAAGCACTTGCATATGTACGGTCCTTCGGTTATATTAATGACGTAAGATTTGCAGAAAACTATATCATTAGTATTGGTAAAAAGAAGAGCAGACGCGTGATCGAGTCCGAACTGGAGGAAAAAGGCGTTTCCTATGCCTGTATTCAGGAGGCCTTTGAAGAGTATCCGGTGGACGATGATGCGGCGGCATTTGAGCTGTTGCAGCGAAAACTCAGGAAATCCAGTGCCTCCTTTATGGAAGAGTCAGACCAGGATCCGGATGACCTTTTCGGGTCAGAAGATGGTTATACTCATAAAATAGAGGACAAAGAACGGAGAAGGGTATATAATTTTCTTGCAAGAAAGGGATTTTCCTCCTCTACCATCTGGAGGGCGATCCGTAAATATGAAAATGGCGGACAGGATTGACCTGTCCGGTTTATTTGTTTAAGACAGATAGATATCGAAGATATGGAGCTTACATGATGACAAATCTGATCAGTCGGGCGGCAGCCATGGCGGCAGCGATCACGCTTTGCCTTGGCATGACGGCAGCTGCGGTACCAGCGGAGGAAGCACTTGAAGCGGAATCCGTGGTCCTTGAACCGGAAGCAGTGAGCACATCATCTGCCAGCGAGGAAACTGAAACAGAAGAGGAAGTCCCGGAGGATGTGTCGGCAGTGTCAGCCGAATCATCTGTGACGGAAGCAGAGGAGATCTCTTTGGACGTGGATCATGATGGCAAGATCGTCATCGTACTGGATCCGGGACACGATCATTCCCATACCGGAGCAGAAGCAAAATTTGGGGATGTAGAGGCACACGAGGAGGATCTGGTGGCATCGATCGCCAGATACATGAAGCGTGAGCTTGTTTCCTATGAGAATGTAGTCGTTTATATGACCCATGACGGGACGGCAGAGAAATGTCCCTTCAAGGCAGAAAGCGACAAGGCCTGCCTGCAGGCCCGGGTCGATTATGCGGAAAAGGTTGGCGCAGACTATTTCATCTCTCTGCACCTGAACAAGAGCCCTGAGGCAAATGTGACCGGATGCGAGATCCTTTATCCCAACGAGAGCTATGACACGGAAGTCGCAGATGAGGGAAGAGTCCTTTCCAACGTCATCAGCCGGAAGCTGCAGAAGCTGGGCCTGGAGATCAACTCCGTGCACAGCAGAAATTCCGATGACGAGGAGTATCCGGACGGCAGCGTCGCCGATTATTACTCCGTCATCCGCCGGTCAAAGCTGGCCGGATTTACCGGGATCATCATTGAGCATTGTCACATGGATGTTGAGGAAGAGTACGACCAGTACCTTTCCGACAATGCAAGGCTGAAGGCTTTAGGAGAGGCAGATGCAAAAGCAATTGCCCAGTACCTGGATCTGAAAAAGATCAATGCGGCGGAGATCGCATCCTCCTCCGATTCCGGAGATTCGTATTAAACATAATAAGCAGAACGAGCAGAGCGGAGAAGCAGCTGTTTCCCGCTCTGTTTTCTTGTGGTCTACATGCGGAGATGATCTTGAGAACAAAGCTTCCTGCATGGTGCGGGCGGAGCTTACGCAGTCGTATTGACGGAAAACAGAAGAGAAAAATAGCAATAATGCCTCAATTCGAAGGAGCAAAATTGCAATAATGCTCCAATTTACAGGAGCGAAGACTATAATGCATAGTGCATAATATTTCGTTGACAAATATATAAAATATGTATAAAATGGTAATGTTATAAGGCACTATGACAACTTAATAAGGAGGACACCTGTAATGTGGTATTGGTTCGTACTTACTGCCTTCATTACAGCCGTGGTCACTTTACTTATTGCGGTTCCGACTGCCAGCAAGATTGCGGTAGCCAGGAAAGTTCAGCAGGATGCAGAGAAGATCGGCACTGCTGAAGAACAAGCCAGAAATATCATAGATGAGGCATTGAAAACTGCTGAAACTAAGAAGCGGGAGGCACTCCTGGAGGCTAAGGAAGAAAATCTGAAGCTGAAAAACGAACAGGAGAGAGAAAACCGCGAACGAAGGGCTGAACTGCAGAAGTATGAGAAGCGCGTGCTCTCCAAGGAGGAATCTGTCGACAGAAAGGCAGATACCCTGGAAAGACGCGAAAATGACCTTACGGCCAAGGAAGCAGAGCTGCGGAAGAAAGAAAAGAAGATCAACGAATTACAGGAACAGCGCGTAACTGAGCTGGAGAAAATCTCCGGCATGACCTCCGAAGAAGCAAAAGAATTCCTCTTAAGATCTGTTGAAGAAGATGTCAAAATCGATTCTGCCAGAATCGTCAAGGAGTACGAGGCAAAGGCTCGTGACGAGGCAGAAAAGAAAGCACAGGAGTATGTGGTCACCGCCATCCAGAAGTGTGCGGTGGACCATGTATCCGAATCCACGATCTCGGTCGTGGAGCTTCCCAGTGACGAGATGAAGGGCAGGATCATCGGCCGTGAGGGCCGGAACATCCGCTCCCTGGAGCAGGCAACAGGCGTCGATCTGATCATCGACGATACACCTGAGGCCGTCGTCCTTTCATCCTTCGATCCGATCCGCCGCGAGGTGGCAAGGATTGCACTCGAGAAGCTGATCGTTGACGGACGTATCCATCCGGCACGTATCGAAGAGATGGTCGAGAAGGCCAGAAAGGAAGTGGAGAACCGGATCCGTGAAGCAGGCGAAAACGCCCTTGCCGAGGCAAATGTTCACGGTATCCATCCGGAGCTTATCAAGCTCCTCGGCCGTATGGTGTTCCGTACAAGCTATGGCCAGAATGCTCTCAAGCATTCCATTGAAGTGGCACAGCTTAGCGGACTGCTGGCGGGCGAGATCGGACTGGATATCCGTATGGCAAAGCGGGCAGGACTGCTGCACGATATCGGAAAATCCATCGACCATGAGGTCGAGGGATCCCACATCCAGATCGGAGCCGATCTCTGCAGAAAATACAAGGAACCGGCGATTGTGATCAATGCGGTCGAGGCACACCACGGCGACGTGGAGCCGCAGACCCTCATCGCATGCATCGTGCAGGCAGCAGATGCGATCTCTGCCGCAAGGCCGGGCGCACGCCGGGAGACACTGGAGACCTATACCAACAGATTAAAAGACTTAGAGGACATTTCGAACTCCTTCAAGGGAGTAGACAAATCTTTTGCTATTCAGGCAGGCAGAGAAGTACGCGTGATGGTCGTACCGGAACAGGTCAGCGACGCCGACATGGTGCTGCTGGCAAGGGATATCTCGAAAAAGATCGAGGAAACCATGCAGTATCCGGGACAGATCAAAGTAAATGTGATTCGGGAGAGCCGTGTGACGGATTACGCGAAGTAATACGGATCTTCCATCTGACTGACGGGCATTACCAAAAAAGAAAAAGAAGGGCCGGCGGAGCAATCCGCCGGCCTGTTTTTGTGCGATAAGGCCGGTGAGCGGCCGCCAAGCTTGCTTGTACGGCCATTCGACGGCCAACGTACATCGAGCGGCTGTGCCGTGAGATGTGCGTATCACATCGGATGGGGCGCAGTCCGCCCATCCGATTAGATAGAGGCCAAAAACTGAATGAGTCATGTGATTTTGGCAGCAAAAAAGCAGGCAACGGGAATCGAACCCGCCTCACTAGCTTGGGAAGCTAGAGTACTACCGATGTACTATGCCTGCAAAGAAAAGTGTATTTATTTGACATGAGCCATTATAGCACAGGATTTTTGGGAAGTAAACCATAAAAAAGGCTTCTAATTTCCGGCAAACACAGATATAATGAACGACACAGTATCCGGATGGCAAGGCAGATCCGGGCTGAAAAAGGGGAATGCATATGTGGATCGCAGATAAATGGAAGGATTATGAGATCCTGGATACCTCGGATGGCGAGAAGCTGGAACGGTGGGGCGAGTACCTCCTGGTCCGGCCGGATCCCCAGGTGATCTGGAAGACAGCAAAGAAGAACAGAGGATGGAAGCGAATGAATGGCCATTACCACCGCAGCAGCAGAGGCGGCGGAGAGTGGGAATTCTTTGATCTGCCAGAGCAGTGGGAGATCAGCTACCGCGATCTGACCTTCCGGCTGAAGCCCTTTTCCTTTAAACATACGGGACTGTTTCCCGAGCAGGCCGTCAACTGGGACTGGTGCCGGGATAAGATCGTGCAGGAAAATGCCAGAAGGCAGGCTGCGGATGGTGACGGGGCAAAGCCGGTGCGTGTACTGAACCTGTTTGCCTACACCGGAGGTGCCACCCTTTCTGCGGCAGCTGCCGGCGCGGCGGTCACCCATGTGGATGCGTCCAAAGGCATGGTGGGCTGGGCCAGAGAAAATGCTGCCTGCTCCGGACTGTCAGACCGGCCGATCCGCTGGCTGGTGGACGACTGCACCAAGTTCGTGGAGCGGGAGATCCGCCGGGGCAATACCTACGATGCCATCATCATGGATCCGCCATCCTATGGCAGAGGCCCAAAGGGAGAGATCTGGAAGATGGAGGACAACATCTATGATTTTGTCCTGCTGTGTGCAAAGCTGCTGAGCAGTGAGCCGCTGTTTTTCCTGATCAATTCCTATACCACAGGCCTTGCGCCGGCCGTGCTTACCTACATGCTCAGCACGGCATTAAAGGACAGAGGCGGCGAGGTGGAATCTTCCGAGATCGGTCTTCCGGTGACATCGACAGGACTTGTCCTGCCCTGCGGAGCGACGGGGCGCTGGTTTCGTGAATCTTGACAGCAAAAGAGTCGCATTTTATAATAAAGGTTCAGGTATGTTTATTCTGCTAATATTTTGGAAGTACAGTTTTCCTGCAGAAGGGGCGGGAGGACTGTGAGATTCAACTCATTCGGGGTGTCCCCCGCCTCTATAGGCGGTGGGGGGTATCAGGTATGACTCAGAAGCGGGTGACAATCCCCGACTGAGTTGTAGCCTCCGGCGGATCGCAGACGCGCACCGTGCGCGTCGCGGCAAGAACGCCGAGGCGTTCTTGAAAGATTGATTAAAGGGGAAAGGGGAAGAAAAAGAAGAATGAAAAAGCTATCCAGAAATCTGGTCAGCATGATCATGATGCTTGTACTGCTTATGCTGATCCTGGCTGGTGTATACGCGTACGGGATCTATCATTTCAAGACCCACTTCTTTACCGGATCAAGGATCAACGGTATCGACGTCGGGGAGATGACAGTGGACGATGCCAAATATGCGATTCAGAGCCAGATGCGCCGTTATACGATCACATTGACCGAGCGGAACAATACCGTGGAGAAGATCACCGGTGATCAGATCTATATGCAGTATTATGACGATGGCAGCATTGAAAAACTGCTGAAAGACCAGGATACCAACCTGTGGATCTTCCACCTCGGCGGACACACGAATTACAACATTCAGCTGGGATACACCTATGACAAGAATGTCATCGACAGTGTCATGAACGGCCTTGCCTGTTTTTCCGCTGCGAACAGCGTAGCGCCTACCGATGCTCAGATCGTGGACAACGGTACGTCGTTTTCCATCGTGGAGAGCACAGAGGGCTCGACCCTTGATTATGACCGGACCAAGCAGGCCATCATGGAGGCCATCGAGGAGAACCGGACGGAGCTGGATTTTGAAGCTCTGGATCTGTACAAAAAGCCTTCAGAGTATGCAGATGGCGAGGGCATCCAGAACAAGATCGCCAACATCAACAAGATGCTGTCGGCAAACATCGTCTATGATTTTGTGGACAGAACATACACGATCGACAGTACAGTCGTCCGTGATTTCCTGACGGAGAACAATGGTGAGTATACACTGAGCCGGGACAAGATCGCCGCATGGGTCTACAAGCTGGCTTATGATACAGACACCTTCGGCATGTCCCATAAGTTCAAGACGGTATCCGGAAATGAGATTACGCTGAAGCCAAACGGCGATTATGGCTGGTGCATCAACCAGGAGGAGACCACCTCCGATCTGTACAATGCGATCATGCAGGGCTATCAGGGCGAGCGTGAGCCGGTCTATCTCTACCGCGCCATGGACCGCTCCTCCTATGATATCGGCGATACCTACGTAGAGATCTGCATTGAAAAGCAGGAGATGTGGTGCTACAAGGATGGCGTCCTGATCGTAGATACGCCTATTGTTTCAGGCTGTCATGCCTGGGGCCTGGATACGCCCTCTGGATGTGTATGGGCGATCGACGGCAAGGAGTACGAGGCGACCTTCGAGCAGAACGGTTTTGTCAAGGTAACCTACTGGCTGCCGTTCTTCGATTCCTGCGGTATCCACGATGCAAGCTGGCGGACGGCAAGTGAGTTTGGCGGCGATACCTGGCTGTACAACGGCTCTGACGGCTGTATCAATACGCCAAAGGATGCGGCCGAAAAGATCTTCAACGTTATGGACAGAGGCTATCCGGTCGTCGTCTACTACTCGGAATCACAGGTAGAGGGCACGCAGCCGACCAACGAGATCCTTCCGGGATAAATCAGGAAACAACCTGCTTCATGCAGGCAAAATACAGGGAATACAGTGGCAATCCGATAAGGGTTGCCACTTTTCTATGATTTCTGTTATAATAAATTATTAATGCAATATTGTCAGAGTCTGCCCCGGCATCTTTCTGCCGGGCATGACCGTAAGATCAAAGGGGAACTATCTATGAAAATCGTTGTCCTTGCCGCAGGAACCAGTACAGAAAGAGCCGTATCTATTGTTTCCGGAACCGGCATCTGCCGTGCCCTGCGTGCGAACGGCCACCAGGCGATCCTGGTCGATATTTTCTCTGGGTGGAAGGAAGCCGATCCGGAGACTGCATTTGATGATGCCTATGACATCGATGAGGCAGTCCGGTACATCAACAGCTTCAACGACCATCTGGAGGAGGAGATCGCAAGCAGAAGGGAATTCTTTGGCCCGAATGTCCTGGAGCTCTGCCGGAGGGCAGATATCGTCTTCCTTGCTCTGCACGGAGCAAACGGAGAGGATGGAAAGGTCCAGGCGGCCTTTGATCTGCTGGGTATCCGCTACACCGGCACGGATTATCTGTCCAGCGCCATCAGCATGGACAAGTCCCGCACCAAGCAGGTCTTCCACGAGGAAGGGATCTCTACGCCGCGGGGCATTACCGTGTTCCGGGGAGAGAAGCGGAGATCTTCCGCAGAGTTTGGCCTTGACCTTCCACTGATCGTCAAGCCCTGCTGCGGCGGTTCCAGCGTGGGTGTATCTATCTGCCATACCGACGAGGAGCTGGCCAAGGGTCTTGATATCGCCTTCCGTCTGGAGGAGTCGGCCCTGATCGAGGAGTTTATCGAGGGAGATGAGCTGACCTGTGCCGTCATCGACCGGGAGGCCTATCCCATCGTTCTGATCTGCCCGAAGACCGGCTATTACGACTATACAAACAAGTACCAGGCAGGCTGCACGGACGAATTTTGTCCGGCACCGATCCCGGAGGAGAAGACAAAAGAGATCCAGGCACTTGCCATCAAGGCAAACGACGCCCTGGGGATCCTCGGGTATGCCCGCTTTGATTTTCTGATGCGCAGAAGCGACAAGAAGATCTACTGTCTGGAATGCAACACGCTTCCCGGCATGACGCCGACGAGTCTGGTGCCCCTGGAGGCATCGGTTGTCGGCATGGATTACGTAAGCCTTTGTGAGAAGCTGATTGAAGTATCTATGAAAAAATACAGAAAAGAGGCATAGATCTTGAAAAATCTGACACTGGCAAGTATCACGGAAGTTACAGGAGGCCGCTACTCAGGCCCGGCAGAAAAGCTGGACCAGGAGGTCGAGGCGATCACCACTGACAGCCGGAAGGCAGGAGCCGGATCCCTGTTTGCCGCCATCCGCGGGGAACGGTCCGATGGCAACAGCTATATTCCGGACGTGATCGGCAGCGGCGCCATGGCTGTTCTGACCGAAAGGGAGCCGGAGGAGATCGCCGCGCTTCTTATGAACCGGCCGGGAGCGGACGTGGAGGCAGTCACAGCCGTCATGAATTTCCCGATCATCGTCGTGGAATCTGTGTTGAACGCCCTCAAGGACATCGCGGAATTTTACCGCCGGCAGCTGCGCATTCCGGTGATCGGCATCATCGGCTCTGCGGGAAAGACATCCACAAAGGAGATGACCGCAGCCGTCCTTTCCAGAAAATTCCGCGTGCTGAAGACCGAAGGCAACTTCAACAACGAGCTGGGCGTGCCGCTGACGCTTTTTCGCATCCGGGAGGAGGACCAGATCGCCGTTGTGGAAATGGGCATCAACCATTTTGGCGAGATGCACCGCCTGGCAAAGATGGCAAGACCCGACGCGGTGATCATGACCAACATCGGGACGGCACATCTGGAGTTCCTCAAGACCAGAGACGGCATCCTCGAGGCAAAATCCGAGGTGTTCGACTACATGGACAGCAATGCCCGCATCCTGCTGAACGGAGATGACGACAAGCTCGCCACCATCAAGGAAAAGAACGGCGCGATTCCGGTCCGCTTTGGACTCGATCCGGATGCAGATGATATTTATGCAGATGGAATCGTGGACCTGGGCCTGGAGGGCACCGACTGCACGATCCACACCCCGGAGGGTTCCTTTGACGTACGGATCCCCTGCCCGGGACGGCACATGGTCTACAATGCGCTGGCCGGCTGTGCGGCAGGACTTGCCTACGGCATGACTTTCGATGAGATCCGGGAGGGCATCGCGTCCTACCGTCCATTGAAGGGCAGATTCAGCATCGTGCGGACGGACGATCTGACTCTCATTGACGATTGCTACAATGCAAACCCGGATTCCATGAAAGCCTCGCTGGACATCCTGGCAAAGAGCCGGGGCAGAAGAGTTGCCATTCTCGGTGATATGGGTGAGTTGGGAGAAGACAGCGAAGCGCTGCACGCCGGCGTTGGCGCCTGTGCGGCTGAGCTCGGGATCAATGTGATCATCTGCGTGGGCAGTATGAGCAAGGCGATGGCAAAAGCGGCGCTGGAGACGGTGCGTGCCATTTCCGAAAGCCATCCGGAAAAAGCAGAAGAGGACCTGCCAAAGGTCCGGTATTTCGAGACCAGGGACGCCATGCGGGCTCATCTGGACGATCTTCTGCAGAAAAACGACATCGTACTGGTCAAGGCATCGCATTTTATGCACTTTGAACAGGTCGTCGAGGATCTCGGCGGGAAAACGTGACAGATTTGCCCGGTTCCAAAAGCATAAAAAATTAAATATTGCTTTTTCGCATAAGATGGGGTATAATCCGAAGAGTAAAAAGAATTTACCCTTCAAAAAATTTTTTTTACAATTAATAACCCCTTATTAATTATTTATACTCCCCTCGAAATGCCTCGGTAGCTCCCCTACCGGGGCGTTTCTCTTCCTTGCAGGTTTGCAGGAGGAAGAGTGGAGAAAGGAAAAAGAATGGACAGATTTGAACTGATCACCCCGTGCCATTTCGGTCTGGAGGCTGTCATGAAGCGGGAGATCACGGACCTTGGCTATGAGATCACAGAGGTGGAGGACGGCAAGGTCACCTTTGCCGGCGATGCCGAGGCAGTCTGCTATGCCAATATCCATCTGCGCACGACCGAGCGGGTGCTGATCAAGGTCGGTGCCTTCGAGGCGAAGACCTTTGACGAGTTGTTCGAGCAGACAAAGGCCCTTCCCTGGGAGCGGTTTATACCACCGCAGGGCAAGTTCTGGGTGACCAAGGCAAATTCCGTCAAGAGCCGCCTGTTTTCCCCCTCGGATATCCAGCGGATCATGAAAAAAGCCATCGTGGAGCGGCTGAAGGAATGCTATCACACAGAATGGTTCCCGGAGGACGGGGAGAGTTATCCCATCCGGGTATCCATCCTGAAAGATACCGTAACGGTCGGCCTGGATACCACGGGTACCTCCCTGCACAAGAGGGGCTACCGCACCAACACGGTCAAGGCACCCATCACCGAGACGCTGGCCAGCGCTCTCTTGATGCTGACGCCCTGGAAGGCAGATCGGATCCTGGTGGATCCTTTCTGCGGCAGCGGTACCTTCTGCATCGAGGCGGCCATGATGGCAGCAAATATGGCGCCTGGTCTGAACCGGAGCTTCCTTGCCGAAGAGTGGAAGCATCTGATCCCGGAGGAGATCTGGGAGGATGTAAGAGAAGAGGCGAGAAGCCAGGTCGATACCGGTGTCAGCACCCAGATCCAGGGGTATGATATTGATGCCGAAGCGGTGCGCTTTGCCAGGGAAAATGCCCGGCAGGCGGGTGTGGACCATCTGATCCATTTCCAGCAGCGGCCGGTCAGCGAGCTGTCCCATTCCGGCAAGTACGGCTTTATCCTCACCAATCCGCCCTATGGCGAGCGGCTGGAGGATCAGGAGACGCTTCCTGCGATCTACCAGGCCCTTGGCGAACGGTTTGCCCAGCTGGATTCCTGGTCCATGTATGTAATCACCGGCTATCCGGATGCGGAGCGGTACATCGGAAAGACCGCGGCTAAAAACCGGAAGATCTACAACGGAATGCTCAAGACATATTTTTATCAGTACCCGGGCCCGAAGCCGCCCAGAAGGAAAAACGGATGACAAAGATCATATTTGCAACAGGCAACATGGATAAGATGCGGGAGATCCGGGAGATCCTGAGCGGACTGCCGGCGGAGATTCTGTCGATGAAGGAAGCGGGCGTTGCGGCAGACATCTGCGAGGATGGGATGACCTTTGAGGAGAACTCCAGGATCAAGGCCTGCGGCGTGCGGGAGGCGCTGCCGGAGGATCTGGCAGATGCCATCGTCCTTGCGGATGATTCCGGTCTGGAGATCGACGCCTTGAACGGCGAGCCCGGCGTGTATTCTGCCCGCTACATGGGAGAGAATACCTCCTATCGCATCAAAAATGCAGAGCTGATCCGCCGCCTGGAGGGTGTGCCTGTCGAGAAAAGAACTGCCCGTTTCGTCTGCGCGATCAGCGCGGCGCTTCCGGATGGCAGCGTGCGCACTGTCCGCGAGACCATCGAGGGCAAGATCGGCTATGCCGAGATGGGAGAGAACGGCTTTGGCTATGACCCGATCTTTTATCTGCCGGATATGAGCCGCAGCACAGCGTCCCTCTCTCCGGAGGAAAAGAACAAGATCAGCCACAGAGGCAAGGCCCTCAGGGCGATGGAAAAGGAACTGGCCGGATTTTTCAGGGATGGCGGCGCAGCATGAAGATCGTGGTAATCAGCGATACCCATGGGATCTGTGAGATGCTGGAGCTGGTGATAAAGAAGACAGGGACACCAGACCTTCTGATCCACTGCGGCGATATCGAAAGGCAGGAAGCTCAGATCCGCCGGATCGCCGGCTGCCCCTGCCTAATGGTCGCCGGCAACAATGACTGGGGGCCGTCTCTGCCAAAAGAGATCCTTACAGAGATCGCCGGGCACCGGTTCTACATCACCCACGGGCACCGGCAGGGCGTAAGCTTTGGCTATGAGCAGCTCACGACAACAGCTATCGCAAAGAAGGCAGATATCTGTCTGTTTGGCCATACGCACAGGCCGATGACGGACAAAAGAGAGGGGTGCCTGCTGATGAATCCGGGATCACTCACCCTTCCAAGACCTGCCGGAAGACGGCCTTCCTACGGCATTCTGGAGATCGGAGAGGATGGCAGCGTGCGGTATCGCATCGAAAACCTGTAAAAAACGGATAAAAAACTTTCTATTTTTTCTGGTTGACATTCTAATACTTTTACCATATACTATGATATGCGTCGGGCGGAGGTTAGAATGGTTTGCCTGATTCCACACACTTCGGGGTGTGGCTCAGTTTGGCTAGAGCGCCTGGTTTGGGACCAGGAGGCCGCAAGTTCGAATCTTGTCACCCCGATATTTGCAGGTGTAGTTCAATGGTAGAACACCAGCCTTCCAAGCTGGACACGTGGGTTCGATTCCCATCACCTGCTTGTGCCGGCAGCATGCAGCATGAGCGATCCGGTACTGTGTGTCCATAGCTCAGCTGGATAGAGCAACGGCCTTCTAAGCCGTGGGTCGGGGGTTCGAATCCCTTTGGGCACGCTCGGGAATCTTCGGATTCCCATTAAAATCGAATGGTGGATGTAGCGTAGTTGGTTAACGCGCCAGATTGTGGCTCTGGAGATCGGGGGTTCGAGTCCCTTCATCCACCTTGCCGTGACGGCGAATCATTGGGCTATCGCCAAGCGGTAAGGCACAGCACTTTGACTGCTGTATGCGCTGGTTCGAATCCGGCTAGCCCAGCTTGGAGCATTAGCTCAGGTGGTAGAGCACTTGACTTTTAATCAAGTTGTCCGGGGTTCGAGTCCCCGATGCTTCATTTGCAAATATATTGCACTCAAGAATATCTTCAGATGGTTCGGCGATCCTGCCGGACTTTTTTTGAAAATCCCAGAAACCATTTAAAATAATAATATGCGGCTATGGCGGAATTGGCAGACGCGGCGGGTTTAGGTCCCGTTGGGCAACCATGCAGGTTCAAATCCTGTTAGCCGCAGTAATACCGGCATTTCAGGCGGCGGTGCAGCGATTGGCTGCACTGTCCTCTGGATATGCCTGAATTTTGCCTATTGCAGGAGATAATGCATATGACAGAAGAAATCATGAGACAGCGCTACAAGAGCCTTCCGGTCAAGGACCTTCGTGAGATCGCCAAGAGCAGGGGCATCAGCGGGATCTCCAATATCCGGAAAGAGCCGCTGATCGAGCGGCTGATCAGTCAGGATAAGGAAGAAAACCTCTATGAGACGCCGGCTGCTGCCCAGGTGGAGGAAAAACCGGCAAAGGCACAGGAAGCGGCAAGTGTGGCTGCAGATGCTGTGGCTGCTGTGCAGAAAACGGAAGAAAAAGCAGAGGCCGTCCAGAGCGCATCTGCACCGGAGGTAAACGCCGAGAAGCCAAAGCCAACCGGGAAGAACCGTGAAGACAGCCGCAGAAAGAGCGGAAAGGAAGCATCTGCAGAGAAACCGGCAAGAAAGCAGCGAAAGAAATCTGCTGAGGCTGAGGGCGAGACGCAGAACGCCAGACAGCCGGAGGAGCGGCGCAGAAGAGAGAACTCCGGCAGAGAGAAAGAAAATGCCGGAAACGAAAATACCGGAAGAGCCGAAGGCGGAAAGCTGCGTGAAGCTGCACAGAACCGAGAGGCTGTACAGAACCGTGAGAGCAGAGAGAATGCCAGCCGGGAGAACACCAGAACCCGGGAAAACAATGCCAGCCGCGAGGAGGGCAGAAGCAGAGAAAGTGCTGTCCGTGAGAATCTTAGAAGAAGAGAGATCCCCGTATCCCGTGAAGATGCAAGGAACCGTGACAACGCCGGCCGTGAGGATGTAAGAAACCGAGACAACGTTGTTCGCGAGGATACAAGGAATCGTGACAACACCGGCCGTGAAGATGTAAGGAACCGGGACAACATCGTTCGTGAGGATGTAAGGAACCGAGAGTACACTGCCCGTGAGGACGTAAGGAACCGGGATAATGCCAGCCGCGAAGACATGAGAAACCGGGACGAGGGCAGGTCTCGCGAGGATGCCCGTGTGCGGGAGGCGGCAAAGCCGAGAGAAGGCGAGAACGAAGAGGAGCTCCAGGAGGAGCTGATCCGCCGGGAGCTGCACGATCTGGACTCCGGTGTCGAGAGATCCGGCGTCATGGAGGTCATGACAGAGGGCTTTGGTTTCATACGTTCCGACAATTATCTGCCCGGCAGCGAGGATATCTACATTTCCCCGACCCAGATCAAGCGATTCCGGCTGAAGACCGGCGATTTCGTCTGCGGCAACATCCGGACCAAGACCCAGAATGAAAAGTTCTCCGCTCTGCTGTACGTCAAGAGCGTCAACGGACTGCCGCCGGCAGTCAATGCAAAGCGGCCGAATTTTGAAGATATGACCCCCATCTTCCCAAACGAGCGGATCCATCTGGAGCGTCCCCAGGGAAGTATCGCCATGCGTATCGTGGATCTGGTCAGCCCCATCGGCAAGGGTCAGCGAGGCATGATCGTATCACCGCCCAAGGCAGGAAAGACCACCCTTCTCAAGGATATGGCCCGCTCGATCCTGCGCAACAATCCGGAGATGCACATCATCATCCTGCTGATCGATGAGCGTCCGGAGGAGGTTACCGATATCAAGGAGACTGTCGTCGGCGACAATGTTGAGGTTATCTATTCGACCTTCGACGAGACTCCGGACCATCACCGTAAGGTATCTGAGATGGTCATCGAAAGAGCAAAGCGTCTGGTGGAAAACCACCGTGACGTCATCATCTTCATCGACAGCATCACCAGACTGGCCAGAGCCTACAACCAGGTCGTTCCGCCCAGCGGCAGGACACTTTCCGGCGGACTGGATCCGGCGTCCCTGCATATGCCAAAACGATTCTTCGGCGCAGCAAGAAACATGCGGGAGGGCGGAAGCCTGACCATCCTTGCCACAGCTCTGGTAGATACCGGCAGCAAGATGGACGATGTGGTCTACGAGGAATTCAAGGGAACCGGCAACATGGAGCTGATCCTGGACCGCAAGCTGCAGGAGCGCCGTGTATTCCCGGCCATCGACCTGGCAAGGTCCGGAACGAGAAGAGAAGACCTGCTTCTTACTAGAGAAGAGCAGGAGGCGGTCAACCACATGCGCCGCGCCCTGACCGGCTTGAAAGCCGAGGAAGCCGGCGAAAACATCCTGAGCATGTTCGCACGTACCCGCACCAATGCGGATCTGGTACAGATGCTGAGAAGACAGAGAATCATCTAAGTGTACTGCATATAAACGGATGGAGGGCTGCTGCCAGACGGACACATCCAGACGGACGTCAGGCAGTCGACGACAGAGGGGCGACCAAAGCGCGGGCGCGAAGGCACTGTCTGAGGGCATTTGTTATGCAGCAATTGCCGCAAGGTCAGAATGCCCGAGTTTGCCGGAGCGAACGCATAAAGCGGAGGGAGCCACGACGAGGAGACAACGAGTCCGCATGGATGCGTCCGTACTGCAGCAAGCCAGGAAAAGCAATGCAGATCCCCCATAATCTTTTTATATTCGGTGCTTGCATTTGTAAATTCGTTATGATACAATAATCAAGCTGTTAGTTGACAGCAGGCTTCTGCTGTGCAATCAGGCAATAAATGAGTTATGATTCGGAAGAGGTGAAACAAGTGAGAGAGGGCATTCATCCGCAGTATTATGAGGCAACAGTTACCTGCAACTGTGGCAATACATTTACCGTAGGTTCTACCAAGAAGGAGATCCATGTCGAGATTTGCTCTGCCTGCCATCCGTTCTACACCGGACAGCAGAAGGCTACGGCCGCCCGCGGACGTATCGAGGCATTCAACAAGAAATACGGCCTGAAATAATTATTTGCGATTACAGAGAATCAAAGGGTTGGGAGATGGTTTCCCGGCCCTTTTTTCTGTCCTTGCGTGGGATAGTTTCATATTATATAATAGCGAAGAATAAGTAGTAAGTAAGAGCAGGAGCAGCTGTTTTATGGCATATTCAGGTATCGGCGGGCAGGCGGTCATTGAAGGGATCATGATGCGCAGCGGGGATGAATACTCCCTGGGCGTCCGCACGGGCGACGGAAATATTGTCGTCACAAAGCATCCTTACAAGAGCGTGATCGACGTGCCGGCATTGAAGAAGATTCCCCTGGTGAGGGGCGTGATCGCTTTTATCGATTCCCTCAGCATCGGCATCTCCACACTGATGGAGTCCGCTTCCTATTTTGAGGAGGAAGAGGAGAGCGAGGAGGAGAAGGCGCGCAGGGCAGCCCTGACGGAGGAGCAGCGGAAGGCAGAGGACGCAAAGGCGGCGAAGGCCGAGAAGGCGATGATGACCGGAACGCTCATCTTTTCTGTGGTAATTGTTGTCGCTCTGTTTATGATGCTTCCCTATTTTATTTCTGCATTCATCGGCCGGTTCATTACGGCCAGGTGGCTGATCTCCCTGATCGAAGCGGTTCTTCGTGTGGGGATTTTTGTGATTTATCTTGTCCTAATCAGCCGTATGAAGGATATCCAGAGGACCTTTATGTATCATGGTGCCGAGCATAAGTGCATCAACTGCATCGAGCACGGCATGGACCTGACGGTCGAAAATGTGATGAAAAGCTCCCGCTTCCACAAACGGTGCGGGACAAGCTTCCTGTTTTTTGTTGTTATCGTCAGTGCAGTTCTGCTGATGTTTGTGCAGGCAGAGTCCCACATCATGCGTGTGGTCATCCGTCTTCTGCTGGTCCCGGTCATTGCCGGTATCTCCTTTGAGATCATCCGTCTGGCCGGACAGGCCGACACCGGCATCATGGCTGCACTTAGCAAGCCGGGTCTGGCCATGCAGAAGCTGACGACCAGAGAGCCGGATGAGGCACAGGCAGAGGTCGCGATCGCGGCTGTTGAGGCTGTGTTTGACTGGCGCGCTTTCCTGGAAAAGCAGCGTCAGGAGGAAGAGAAGGACAGGAGGTAAGCGCTGCAGATGGAGACAGTCAGCCGTTCTTACCAGTCCTGGTATGCCTATGGAAAGGAGCTCCTTGCGGCGGCCGGTATCACCGATGCCGCGCAGGATGCATGGCTCCTTCTCGAGTATGCGGCAGCCATCGACCGCAGCTTTTTTCTCATGCATGGCAGCGAGCCGATGGATGAGGCCGACGCAGAGGAATATCACCTGCTGTTAAAGAAGAGAACCGAGCGGACACCGGTCCAGTACCTGACAGAGGAAGCCTGGTTCTGGGGAAGAAACTTTTACGTATCCCCGGATGTGCTGATCCCGAGGCTGGATACCGAGACCATGATCGACTATCTGGGCAGGTGTCAGATCAACGGATCGCGTGTGCTGGATATGTGTACCGGCAGCGGATGTATCCTGCTGACCCTGATCCGGGAATATGGCGTGACCGGTGTGGGTGCGGATATTTCCGAGGCTGCCCTTGCGGTGGCAAAGCGCAACCAGTTCCGGATGCAGGTCAGCGACGATAAGGTTTCCTGGGTCTGCTCCGACCTGTTTGCAAATATCGAGGGAGCGTTTGACCTGATCGTGGCCAACCCGCCCTACATTGCTACGGACGTGATCGCCGGTCTGGAGCCGGAGGTAAAGGATCACGAGCCGATGATTGCGCTTGACGGAGAGAGAGACGGCCTTTATTTTGAAAAAAAGATCGCCCGCGATGCACGGACGCACCTGACAGAGGGCGGAATGCTTGCGCTGGAGATCGGGGCCGATCAGGGAATCGAGATGAAAACGTACCTGGAAAGTCTGGGGTACGAAGACGTGGAGATCGTCAGGGATCTCTCCGGAAATGACCGCATTGCCGCAGGGCGCGCGGGAAAGAGAAGAGGATAACGAATGTTCGAACAGCTTGAGGATGTGACGATCCGGCTGGAGGAAGTAATCATGCAGTTGGGTGAACCGGAAACCGCCGGAGACCCAAAGCTTTTTCAGCAGCTGATGAAGGAGCAGGCTGAGCTTACCCCGGTCGTGGAGGCCTACCAGAACTACAAAAAGAATGAAGAGACCATCGCCGACAGCCTTGAGCTGCTGGAGATGGAAAGCGACGAGGAGATGCGGGAGATGCTCAAGGAGGAGCTGGCCGAAGCAAAAGACCGCCAGGGCGAGCTGGAGCAGAAGATTCGCCTGCTGCTTCTTCCAAAGGATCCCAACGACGACAAGAACGTCATTGTGGAGATCAGGGCTGGTGCCGGCGGTGACGAGGCTGCCCTCTTTGCCGGAGAGATCTACCGGATGTACCAGAAATATGCGGATATTCGCCACTGGCGGACAGAGCTGATCAGCCTCAGTGAGACCGGGATCGGCGGCATCAAGGAGTGCACCTTTATGATCCGCGGGCAAGGCGCCTATTCCCGTCTGAAATATGAGAGCGGGGTCCACCGCGTACAGCGTGTCCCGGAGACAGAATCTGGCGGCAGGATCCATACCTCCACCATCACCGTAGCCGTGATGCCGGAGGTCAGCGACGATATCGAGATCGACATCCCGGAAAAGGACGTCCGGATCGACGTCATGCGGGCATCGGGCAACGGCGGCCAGTGTGTCAATACCACGGATTCCGCCGTACGGCTGACCCATTATCCCACCGGGATCGTGATCTATTCACAGACAGAAAAATCTCAGATCCAGAACAAGGCAAAGGCCTGGGCGCTGCTCCGGTCCAAGCTGTATGACCTGGAGCTTCAGAAAAGACATGATGCAGAGGCGGATCTCCGCCGGAGCCAGATCGGCACGGGCGACCGCTCGGAAAAGATCCGCACCTATAACTTCCCCCAGGGAAGGGTGACCGATCACCGCATCAAGCTGACCCTGCATCAGATCGACAGCATCATGAACGGAGCACTGGACGAGCTGATCGACCATCTGATCGCAGAGGACCAGGCAGCCAGACTGGCAAAGCTGGAGGATAAGGCGTCCTGAATCTGAAAGTAAAAAAATTGGAAAGATAGGAAGCATTCCATGGCGGAAAAACAGCACCTGTTGTATGCAGGCGCCTGCATGGATTGTGTGAAATAGGGCAGTTTGCGCCCTTCGCAGACATGGATTGCAGAGGGAGGATACAGACATGAGTAAGACAGCACTTGCAGTAATGGCAGCGGGCATCGGCAGCCGGTTCGGCAAAGGAATCAAGCAGCTGGAGCCTGTGGGCCCCGGCGGACAGATCATCATGGATTATTCTGTACACGATGCCATCGAGGCCGGCTTTGACAAGGTCGTATTTATCATCCGGAAGGATCTGGAAAAGGATTTCCGCGAGATCATCGGCAGCCGGATGGAGAAAAGGATCGAAGTCGCCTATGCGTTCCAGGAGCTGGATGATCTGCCGGAGGGCTTTGTGCGCCCGGCAGGCAGAACAAAACCCTGGGGCACCGGCCAGGCGATCCTTGCGGCGAAAGAGCAGATCGAGGAGCCTTTTGCGGTCATCAATGCTGATGACTACTATGGAAAAGAGCCCTTCCGCCTGCTGCATGACTGGCTGACCGCGGACAGAGAGAAAACACCCGGTGTGGAGCAGATCTGTATGGCAGGCTTCCGCCTGGGCAACACCCTTTCCGACAACGGTGGTGTGACCAGAGGCATCTGCCGCATGAACGCAGATGGAAAGCTGGAGGGCATCTCCGAGACCTCCAACATCGTCCGGACACCGGATGGCGCTGCCATTCAGAAGGACGGTACGCTGGTGGCTGTGGATCCGGCAAGCCATGTATCCATGAATATGTGGGGCCTTGCCCCCTCCTTCCTGGGCCTTCTTGAGAAGGGCTTTACCGAGTTCCTGTCAAAAGTGCCCGAGGGAGATCTGAAAAAAGAGTATCTTCTGCCGATCTTCATCGACCAGCTGATGCAGGAGGGCAGAGCAGAGGTAGACGTACTGGATACGACTGAGACCTGGTTTGGCGTGACCTACCAGGAGGACAAGGATGCGGTGAAGAAGGCCTTCGCCGAGCTGACCGCAAAAGGCGTATACCCGGCAGAATTTTGATTTTGATAATGAACAGGAGCCGTGTGCAATAAACGGGAGTCTCGCCTGCTGCGGGATATGAATGCCACGCACCGCGCACGGAAGATAGGAGTCGCGCGCGCACCGCGAGGCATAAATGCCACACGCACCGCGCACGGAAGTGGAGTCGCGCGCGCACCGCGAGGCATAAATGCCACACGCACTGCGCACGGAAGTGGAGTCGCGAGCGCACCGCGAGGCATAAATGCCACACGCACCGCGCACGGAAGTGGAGTTTTGATTTTGAGAGGTTTGTTTTCGGACAATCGAACAGGGCTTTTGGCTGTCCTTCTTGCCGCCGCGCTGCTTGCAGGCTGCGCGGATACCGGCAGCGGCATCCATGAATCCCAGGCCTACAATCTCGGCATGTCTTCGCTGGCTGCGGGCAGCTATGAGTCGGCCATCACCTATTTTCAGGAGGCGGTGGAGAATGACGGCAAGACGGCAGAGGGGTACCGCGGGATCGGGATCTGCCGGCTGAAGCAGGGCCAGTACGACCAGGCGCTCGTCTTTTTCAACGAGGCCCTGGATGCCGTTACCTACCCGGATGAGAATGCGGATTTCATCACAGATGTCCGGCTCTACCAGGCGGATGCCTATCTGGGCTCCGGCCAGGATGACAAGGCACTGACGGTGTACACGGGACTGCTGGATTCTGACCGGGCGGATGTCGCCTATCTCCAGAGAGGAAAGATCTATGCATCCCAGGACCGGTTTGGTCAGGCGGCCCAGGACTTTTCCAAGGCGCTGGATCTGAACGGCAGCTATGAGATGTACCTGCAGGTCTACGAGGTCTACGCTCTGCGAAACCTTCAGGCGGACGGCGCAGCCTACCTGACACAGGCCCTGGAGCGCTCCCCGGTCTCTCCGGAAGATTACTTCCAGGTGGGACGGATCAATTATGAACTTCGGAACTATGATGCGGCCAGGGAAGCCCTGACCAGATCCATGAACAATAAGGTCTCGGGTTCCGCAGCGCTGCTTGGCAAGGTGTACATCCTTTCCGATGACATCACCGGTGCGCGGGCGGTCTACCGCAAGGCCATCGAGACGGATTTTGACGCATCGGCCGGCTACAACGGCCTGGCCATCTGCGATATGATGGAGGGCGATCTGGAGAGTGCCCTGAAAAACATTCACTCGGGACTCTCGATCAGCGAGGCTGCCATGCGGGAGGCTCTGCTGTTCAACGAGATCGTGATCTATGAGAAACAGCTGGACTTCGAGACGGCGGCGGCCAAGATGGAAAACTTCCTGAAGTATTTCCCCACCAACGAGGTTGCCATCCGCGAGAACTATTACCTGGCAAGCCGGGTGCAGGAGGCCAACGAGATCGCGAATTTTGTCCATATCCAGGAGGAGATGGCCGCAGCGACAAACACGGCCCTGACCGAGGAGGATCTCGCCAGAAACGAGGAAGAGGCAGCGGCAGCCGAAGAGCAGGAAGCGCTGGATACGACGCCGCGCTATCTGGATGACGGCACCTACTATGATGGCTACGGCGGCTACTGGACCACAGACGGCCAGTATCTGACTGAGGAGCAGTACAATAATTACATATGGTACGGAGATCCTTATTTCGGTACCTATGATTATGGCACTGGCGGATACTGATCCGGCAGCAGGAGTATATTATGGTTGAAAATGAGCAGAAGAAGGAGCGGGTGATCCTCCTGGCTGTCTGTACCGGAGAAGAGGAGGACACAAAAGACTCCCTCCGGGAGCTTGGCGCACTGGCAGAGACGGCCGGCGCTGAGGTTATCACCAGCATGTGGCAGAACCGCCAGAATCCGGATCCCGGCACCTACATCGGCAAGGGCAAGATCGAGGAGCTCCACGGGATGGTCGAGATGCTCGAGGCAGATGCGGTCATCTGCGATGATGAGCTTTCTCCCGCCCAGATGAGCAATCTGGAGGATGAGCTCGGCTGCAGAGTGTGCGACCGCACCCTTCTGATCCTGGACATCTTTGCCGGCCGTGCACAGACCAGCGAAGGAAAGATCCAGGTCGAGCTGGCACAGCTCAAATACCGGCAGGCACATCTGGTCGGCATGCGCACCTACCTCTCCAGGCTGGGCGGCGGTATCGGCACCAGGGGCCCTGGTGAGAAACGGCTGGAGATCGACCGCCGGCTGATTGCCGAGCGGATCGTGACACTGAACCGGGAGCTGAAGGAGGTCAGACGCCACCGGGATCTGATCCGGGAGGGCAGAGCAAAGGGCGGCCGCAAGACGGCAGCCATCGTGGGCTATACCAATGCGGGAAAATCCACCCTGCTCAATACACTGACAGATGCGGGCGTCCTGGAGGAGGACGGCCTGTTTGCCACGCTGGATCCCACCACAAGGGTGCTGGATCTGCCGGGCGGCAGCCAGATCCTGATCACGGATACCGTTGGTTTTATCCGCAAGCTTCCCCACAACCTGATCGATGCCTTCCGAAGCACTCTGGAGGAAGCCGCCTATGCGGATATCATCATTCATGTGGCGGATGCTTCCAATCCTGAGGTGGAAAAACAGATGGAGGTCGTCTATCAGACCCTTCATGATCTGCATGCAGACCAGAAGCCGGTGGTCACTCTGCTGAACAAGCAGGACAAGCTGGCATTCCCCGGAGAGCATCCGGACCGGCCGGTCCTCCATGACAGCCGGGCGGATTATGTGATCCCGATCTCGGCCAAGATAGGCGAGGGACTGGAAGACCTGAAGATCGTTCTGGAGAAGATCCTGCTGGCAGACCAGATCCTGGTCGAGCGGATATTCTCCTATGCGGAGGGGGGCAAGCTGAACCTGATCCGCAGCAGAGGCCGGATCGAAGAGGAAGAGTACCTGGCAGAGGGCATACGTGTAAAAGCCCTCGTGCCGCAGGATATATATGGAAAGCTGTAAGTACAGCTGGCCACGGCAGGACATAAAAAGATGAGCAGAGAACAGATCAACGACATTTTCAAAAAGACCGGTGCGGAAGCGATTTTCATCACAGATCCCCATAACATGTGGTATCTGTCTGGTTTCCGCGGCGGAAAGGGCATGCTGTATATCTCTCCAAAGCGGAAGGTCCTTATCACGAACTCCCGCTACCTGGAGGCAGCCAGGCGCGAGACAGACTATGAGATCATCCAGGAGGACAACAGCCACAAGAAGGTCCGCATCCTGACAGAATGCCTCGCTGCAGATAATGCACACATCGTCGGGTACGAAGACAAGCACATGCGCTGCCATGATTTCAGCAAGCTGCAGAATTCCATCGACCGGATCGAGCAGTGGCTGCCCCTGGACGACCAGATCCTGGAGATCCGCCAGGTCAAGTCTCCCGAGGAGATCGCCAAGATCGAGCGGGCGGAAAAAATCGCCTGCGATGCCTTCCGGCAGCTGATGCTGATCATGAAAGCGGGCATGACCGAGCTTGACGCAGCGGCAGAGCTGGAATACCAGATGCGCTGCCACGGCGCCACAGGACTCTCCTTTGAGACGGTCGTCGCCTCCGGTGCCAACACCTCCATGCCCCATGTTACGCCCACGATGAAAAAGATCGAAAAGGGCGAGCTGGTCATTCTGGATTTTGGCTGTGTCTATGACGGCTATTGTTCCGATCTGACCAGAACGGTGGTCCTTGGCAAGGCAAACGAGGAGCAGAAGGCGCTGTATTCCGTGGTGCAGGCAGCCCATGATGCAGCCCTGGCCGGGATCCGCTCCGGCATCACCGCAAAAGAAGCGGACCAGCTGGCGAGAGATGTGATCAGCCGGGCGGGCTATGGAAAGAATTTCCTCCACAGCCTTGGCCATGGCCTCGGTCTCTATATAAATGAGAAACCCAAGCTGTCCCAGAAGGACCATACCATTCTGGAGCCAGGCATGGTAGAATCGGTAGAACCCGGGATCTACATTCCCGGCCGCATGGGCGTCCGCGTCGAGGATGTGGTCGTGGTGGAGGAGAACGGGATCCGCAATCTTACGGATATACCGGCAGAACTGATCGAGCTGTAATGGCTTAAGTCCCTTGGCACAAGGGCAGAGAAAGGAAAGAATATGCAAAGAACAGACCTCGCAAAAGAACTCAGCAGCAACGTTTATCCCGGACGCGGGATCGTGATCGGCCGCAGTGCTGACGGCAGATACGCGGCGACCGCCTATTTCATCATGGGCCGCAGCAGCAACAGCAGAAACCGTGTATTTGTGACCGAGGGCGAGGGCATCCGCACAGAGGCCTTTGATCCCTCAAAGCTGGAGGATCCGAGCCTCATCATCTATGCCCCGGTGCGGGTACCGGATCCGGCACACACGATCGTCACCAACGGTGACCAGACCGATACCATCTACGACGGCCTGAAGGCCGGGCTGACCTTTGAGCAGAGCCTGCGCTGCCGCGAGTTTGAGCCGGACGGCCCCAACTATACGCCTCGTATTTCCGGTCTGCTTACCGTAGAAAACGGCGAATTCTGCTACACCATGTCCATCTTAAAGAGCAACAACGGCGACCCGGGCCAGTGCAACCGTTATACCTTTGATTACACACCGGCCAAGGCAGGCGATGGCCATTTCATCTCCACCTATGTCACCGACGGTAACCCGCTGCCCAGCTTTGAGGGCGAGCCCAAGCTCGTGGACGTTCCGAACGACATCGACGAGTGGACAGAGCTGATCTGGAACAGCCTGAACGAGGACAACAAGGTTTCCCTGTTCGTGCGCTTCATCGAGATCGCTACGGGCGAGACCCAGACCCGCATCGTCAACAAGAATCAGTAAAGAGAACAGGAAAGACCTGCAGCAACGGATGCCGCATGAATGGCGGCAGTAAGGAGGAAATACATATGAATGAACTGCAGCTGAAATACGGATGCAACCCCAACCAGAAACCGTCCCGTATCTATATGGCGGATGGAAGAGAGCTTCCCATCACCGTTCTGTCCGGACGTCCCGGCTACATCAACTTTATGGACGCGTTCAACGGCTATCAGCTGGTCCGTGACCTGAAAAAGGCCACCGGCCTTCCGGCAGCCACATCCTTCAAGCATGTCTCTCCGGCAGGCGCTGCCGTCGGCATCCCGCTGACCGACACGCTGAAGAAAATCTACTTCGTCGATGATATGCCGGAGCTTTCCCCGCTGGCATGTGCCTATGTGCGGGCAAGGGGCGCAGACCGCATGTCTTCCTTTGGCGATTTCATCTCCCTGTCGGATGTCTGTGACGCAGATACCGCTTCCGTCATCAAGAGAGAGGTATCCGACGGTGTCATCGCACCGGGCTATACCGACGAGGCCCTGGCGATCCTGAAGGCAAAGAAGAACGGAAACTATGTCGTCATCCAGATCGATGAGAACTATGTCCCCGAACCCCTGGAGAAGAGACAGATCTTCGGCATCACCTTTGAGCAGGGCAGACAGGAGCTTTCCATTGATGACGAGCTTCTCGCCAACATCGTGACCGCAAACAAGGATCTGCCCGAGACAGCCATCCGCGACCTCAAGATCTCTCTGATCACCCTGAAATACACCCAGTCCAATTCCGTCTGCTTCGTCAAGGACGGACAGGCCATCGGCGTAGGCGCCGGACAGCAGTCCCGCGTGCACTGCGTACGTCTGGCCGGCAGCAAGGCAGACAACTGGTGGCTGCGCCAGAGCCCGCAGGTTCTGGGCCTTCCCTTTGTGGACGGCATCCGCCGCGCGGACCGCGACAACGCCATCGATGTCTACATCGGCGCTGAGTACATGGATGTCCTGGCCGATGGCGCATGGCAGAAGGTCTTCAAGGAGAAGCCCCCTGTCTTCACCGAGGAGGAGAAGCGTGCATGGCTGGATCAGATGACCGGCGTGACCCTTGGCTCCGATGCCTTCTTCCCCTTCTCCGACAACATCGAGCGGGCAAAGAAGAGCGGCGTACAGTACATCGCCGAGCCCGGCGGCTCCGTCAGAGATGACGCGGTCATCGAGTGCTGCGATAAATACGGCATGGTCATGTCCTTTACCGGCATCCGCCTGTTCCACCACTAAGACAGAACATGCGGTACATGGAATTCAAGATGGAGCGCCAGGGACTCGTAGAGATCGGCCAGGAGGTCACGGTCACCGAGTCCCAGCTCCCCATGTCTTACTATTACACCATCATTCCCGCCGTTGCCATGAGCGGCAATTATCCGGCCTATGAGCGCCTGAAAAACCGCACCGGCACGGTGATGACGATCGAGGACACCCCCCGGGGCTACTATATCGTCGCGGCCTTTGACGAGGATCCCATAGAGGGTGAGTCAGAAGAGGATTTCCGCAAGAAAAAAGAAGAGAAATAATAATATGGAGAGACAACAGCCTGGTGCACAGGTGCACACGATCCCTCCGTTCTTCGATGACGAGTCCCGGATCCTGATCCTGGGCAGCTTCCCTTCTATAAAATCGAGGGAAGTGGGCTTTTTCTACGGGCATCCGAGAAACCGGTACTGGCAGGTCATCGCCGCCGTAACCGGATACGGTCCTTTGGAAACGATCCCTCAGAAACGTAAGTTCCTGGCGGAAAAGCACATCGCCATGTGGGATACCATCGCCTCCTGTACCATCACCGGATCCAGCGACAGCTCCATAAAGGACGTGGTGCCAAATGACCTGTCCCTGATCCTGGAGAGCGCGGATATCCGGCAGATCTTCTGCAACGGCACGGCATCCTATGACCTGTACCGGAAATACATTCGCCCGATGACGGGAAGAGATGCCATAAAGCTTCCTTCCACCAGCCCGGCCAACGCCGCCTGGAGCCTGGAGCGCCTCATAGAGGCATGGCAGATCGTCGTCCCGTATCTCGAGGGATAAGATTGACGCAGGACAGATCCGGCAGCAGAAGATGGGGAATGGAAGCAAGGAACCATCAGGAAAGGCAAAAGCCTTATGAATAGTAATAAAGAACTATCAGGAAAGGCAAACGCCTTACGAATAGAAACAGCGAACCACCGATAAAGGCAAACGCCTTATGGAGGGACAAGATGAAAGAATATGAGACCGTATGGGAGATCTTTAACGAGTGCCCGAACAACCAGATGCGGGATGTCTTCTTTGATGAGATCGAGACCGATGATCCGGAGGAGTATCTCAAAAAGAAATTTGACGACAAGGTTTTTACCTATGAGCGCATCGACAAGCCAGACGGCACCGTGATCTTTGACATCGTGACCTCCGGCATCAAGCAGAGGTACACCTTTACCGAGATCTGAGGCAGGCATGCCCTGAAAGATCCGGAATACCAAGAAGCGAAAGGATAAGCAGCAGTTATGGCAGAGCAGAAAGCATCGCCTGAAGATTTCAAGATAGAAGAGAACGCGTTTTCCAACACCGCCCATGTGATCGGCATCGTCAGCGGCAAGGGCGGTGTAGGAAAATCCCTGGTGACAGCCTCCCTGGCCAACGGCATGGCCATGCAGGGGTATCGTGTCGGCATCATGGATGCGGACATCACCGGACCGTCCATCCCCAAGATGTACGGCCTGAAGGACAACGCGGAGTCTGACGGAAACGGGATCTACCCGCCCGTCACGGAAAATGGGATCGAGGTCATGTCCATCAACCTCCTTCTTCCCAGCGAGGATACGCCGGTCATCTGGAGAGGACCGGTCATCGCAGGCGTGGTCAAGCAGTTCTGGACCGATGTGGTCTGGGGACAGCTGGACTACATGTTTGTGGATATGCCTCCGGGGACAGGTGATGTGCCCCTGACCGTATTCCAGTCCCTTCCACTGGACGGCGTGATCATCGTAACTTCCCCGCAGGATCTGGTCCGGATGATCGTTCGCAAAGCCTACAACATGGCCAACACCATGAACATCCCGGTACTGGGTATCGTGGAAAACTACAGCTACATGGCCTGTCCGCACTGCGGCGAAAAGCTGTATCCCTTCGGCGAGAGCCATATCGACGAGATCGCCGGAGAGCTTGGCGTTCCGGTCCTTGGAAAACTTCCGGTATGCAGCGAGTATGCGGCAGCAGCGGATGAGGGAAGCTTTGCCCGCATCTGCCCGGCAGAGACCGACGATGCCCTGATCCGGCTGCGCAGCCTGTAAAAACAGGCATCAGACCGAAAATTTTACGGTTTTTATCAAAAACCGGCATAATGCACATGACCGTTCCCGTCTGATTCCGTATTTTTGCCGTTTATTTGCTTGACTTTTGTTCCCTTACACGCTACAATCCACGTGGTGTTCGGGAATACACTTGGTGGGGGAGTTGAAATGCTCCGGGAGACCTGCACTTTATGGCAGTCCAGGCGAGTCAGAATAAGCTTTCCTGCTGAGTGAAACCGATCCCTTTTAAAGGGGTCTAAGCATAAGGAAAGGCAGATATGGAGAACCAGACCAGGATCGTACTCAGAACAGCGGAAGATGCCCTTCACTTTGTCAATGAAGCTTCCAAATGTGATTTTGATATCGATGTGTTCTACAACCGGATCATCATCGATGCCAAATCGGTCATTGGCGTGATGAGCATGGATCTAAGCAACATCCTCACTGTGAAGTGCCACGGACACAGCGACCAGTTTTCCCAGGTCCTGTCCAAATACGCCGTTGTGTAAAGACGGCAGAAAAAACAGAAGCAATACCGGCGGCGGTGCGCATCAGCGTTCCGCCGCCGCTTTTTTCTGCGGTTGCGAAGAAATTCCAAACATAGTAGAATAGTGCAGAAATCGAAGATATAAATAACAGGAATTACACGGCCTTGTGCGGTCGTACGAAATACAGAGGATACCATGCAGAAATTAGCCTTAAGTGACGAGCAGCTGCTCCGGCTGGACAAGCCGGAACGCTACATTGGCCATGAGTTCAACGCGGTAGTCAAGGACAAAAAGGATATCGCCATCCGGTTTGCCATGTGCTTCCCGGATGTGTATGAGATCGGCATGTCCCACCTGGGCATCCAGATCCTGTACGATATGTTCAACAAGGAGCCGGACATCTGGTGTGAGAGGGTCTATTCCCCCTGGGCGGATCTGGACAAGATGATGAGGGAGGAGCACATCCCTCTGTTTGCGCTGGAATCCCAGGATCCGGTAAAGGAGTTTGATTTCCTTGGGATCACCATCCAGTATGAGATGTGCTACACCAACATCCTGCAGATCCTGGATCTATCCGGGATCCCGATGCATGCAGCAGACCGGGATGAGACAGATCCCATCGTCATCGGCGGCGGTCCCTGCACCTACAATCCGGAGCCGCTGGCAGAGTTTTTTGACCTGTTCTACATCGGCGAGGGCGAGATCGCCTATCCGCGGCTGTTTGCCCTGTACCGGGAAAAACAGGCCGAGGGCTTTTGCCGTCAGGAGTTCCTGCGCCGCGCATCCCATATCCCCGGGATCTATGTCCCCGGGCTTTACGAGGCGGCCTACCAGGAGGACGGCACGCTGGCTTCCTTTGCGCCGATCTATCCGGACGTACCGGAAACAGTGACCAAGCAGATCGTCATGGACTTTGACCAGGTGCCATACCCCGAATCTCCGGTGGTGCCCTATATCAAGGCCACCCAGGACCGTGTCGTGCTGGAGATCCAGCGAGGCTGCATCCGGGGCTGCCGGTTCTGCCAGGCAGGCATGATCTACCGTCCTTTGCGGGAGAAAAACGTGGAGCATCTAAAGGAACTGGCCCGGCGCATGCTGCAGAACACAGGTTACGAGGAGATCTCCCTTAGTTCCCTTTCCAGCAGTGACTATGAGGATCTGGATGAGCTGCTGCTGTACCTGATCGGCATCTGCAAAGAAAGGGGCATCAACATCTCGCTGCCGTCCCTGCGTATCGATGCTTTTTCCCTGGATGTCATGTCCAAGGTCCAGGACGTAAAAAAGAGCAGCCTGACCTTTGCCCCTGAGGCCGGGACACAGCGCATGCGCGATGTCATCAACAAGGGCCTTACCGAGGAGGACATCATAAACGGGGCCGGACAGGCCTTCGAGGGCGGCTGGAACAAGGTCAAGCTTTACTTTATGCTGGGCCTTCCCGGCGAGACCGAGGACGACATCAAGGGAATCGCAAGGCTCTGCCAGAAGGTTGCCGAGCGGTATTATGATATCCCGAAGGAGAAGCGCGTCGGAAAGGTGGCCATCACCGCCAGCAGCTCCTTCTTTGTGCCCAAGCCTTTTACCCCCTTCCAGTGGGCATCCATGAACCGGGAGCAGGAGTTCCTGGACAAGGCCCATGTGGTAAAGGATGAGGTGCGCGCCCAGGTCAACCAGAAGAGCATCCGCTACACCTACCATGACGCCTATGTCTCCGTACTGGAGGGCGTCCTGGCCAGAGGAGACCGCCGCATCGGCGCGGTCATCGAGGAGGCCTACCGGCAGGGAGCGCTCTTTGACGCGTGGACAGAATTTTACAGTGATGAGCGGTGGAAAGCCGCTTTTGAGGCCTGCGGCATCGATCCCTATTTTTACACGGCCAGAGAAAGAAGCACCGACGAGCTGCTTCCCTGGGATTTCCTGGACTGCGGTGTCAGCAAACGCTTCCTGATCCGTGAGTGGGAGAGAGCAAAGGCCGGCGTCGTGACGGAAAACTGCCGACAGAAATGTAACGGCTGCGGATGCAGACGCTACGGCGGCGGTGTATGCCTGGACGACAGAAATGCAGAAGCGGCGGAGGATGCAGGCAGATGAGAGTACGGGTCAAATTTACAAAAAACGGGCCGGTCAAGTTTATCGGCCACCTGGATGTAATGCGGTATTTTCAGAAAGCCCTGCGGCGCGCCCAGATCCCGGTGGCGCTTTCCGGCGGCTTCAGCCCCCATATGTTGATGTCTTTTGCGGCGCCTCTAGGCGTCGGCATCACCAGCGACGGGGAATACTTTGATGTGGACCTGACCAGCGAGCTCTCCTCCGAGGAACTGGTCGCGCGGCTGAATGCCCAGATGGCAGAGGGGATCACGGTAAAAAATGCCGTGCGGATCGGCGAGACAAAGGCGGACAAGGGCATGACCGTAGTAGCGGCAGCCGAATATACCGTGCGGTTCCGCCCGGGCAAATTCTGCTTCCCGCCGGCAGAGGAAACAAAGCGCAGGTTCCGGGAATTCCTGGATAAGGACAGCATCATTGTCATGCGGAAGACCAAGCGAAGCGAGGCCGAGACGGACATCAAGCCCTGGATCTACTCCGCAGAGCTTCTGACCGAAGCTGAGGAAACAGCAGAGGCAGCGCTGGCAGATGCTTCCGGCTATTGCTTCCATATGCTCCTGTCCTCAGGCAGCGTGCACAATCTGAAGCCCGAGCTGGTGGTTCAGGCTTTTGCGGCTGAGCTTGGCATCGAGATGCCGGAATACAGCATGATGATCCACAGAAATGATGTCTATGCAGACAACGGGGCAGAGGGTGAGCACCATCTGGTTCCGCTGGATGCCCTCGGAGAGAGGATCCCGGGATGAGCAGAAAGATCGTCGTCTGCGGATATCCGATCAAGGGAAAACCGGCTCTGGCAAGTATCCTCTATGAGGAGGAGAAGCCAGTTGAGATCGCCCTTACCGGAAACAAGGATGAAAATCTGCTTGGCAGCATCTTTGTCGGTAAGGTCGAAAAGGTGGATCCGGGCTTGTCGGCTGCCTTTGTGCAGATCGGAAAGGACCGCACCGGCTACCTGGCCCTGAGCGGCGTTCAGCTTTCCGGAAGAAAACAGGCCGTCAAGGCCGGCGATGAGCTGCTGGTCCAGGTGGAGAAGGAAGCCATCAAGCAAAAGCTGCCAAGGCTTACGACAAACCTGAGTCTGGCAGGCAGATATCTGGTGTTTACATCAGAGCATAAGGGCATCAACTATTCCAGAAAGCTTTCGGCCGGCCAGAAGGCAGAGCTGAAAGCCACGCTGGAGACAGTGGAGCCGGATAGCTGTCCCTACGGCGTGATCATCCGTACCAATGCAGTTGAGGCGGAAAAGGCAGAGCTGCAGAGCGAATGGCGGGAGCTGGAGGCAGAGATGACCAGGATCCTTACCACGGGAAAGAGCAGGACCTGTTATTCCTGCCTGTACACCGGTCAGAAGGAATGGATCCGGATGCTCCGACAGTGCGCCTTCCGCGGTCTGGACCGCATCGTCACGGACAGCCCGGAGGTCTTTGCTGATATCAGAAGCTATATGGAAGCCCATGCGGAAGCTATGACTGAAGTTCCATCCCGTGCGCGCAGAAAAGAGATGGAGACATCCCTTGACTTTACCCTGGGAAATGGGGCGCCGGTCCGGCTGGATCTCTATGCCGATCCCATGATCAGCCTGTACAAGCTTTACAATATGACAACTCTGATGGATACGCTTCTTGGACGACAGGTACATCTGCCCTCCGGCGGCTTTCTCGTGATCGAGCAGACGGAGGCCTTTGCGGCCATCGATGTCAACACCGGCAGAGCCGATTCCGGAAAGTCCAGGGAAAAGCTGGCTCTTCGGATAAACCGTGAGGCAGCCGCCGAGGCAGCCAGGCAGATCCGGCTTCGCCAGCTATCCGGAACGATCCTGATCGACTTCATCAACATGTCCGATCCGGCAGAGGAAAAAGCGCTGGGCGAGTATCTCCAGGCCAAACTGTCCGGGGATCCGCTGGGAGCAAGGGTGATCGACTTTACGGCCCTGCATATCTGCGAGGTGACCAGGACAAAACAGGTGCGCTCCCTGCGCGAGCAGGTGGATGCGATCCTGGCGACCGAATCCTGAGCCCTGCAGGAGCAGGGGATATGATTCTGGCAGCCGATTCCTGAAGCCTGAATGAACAGGAGAAAGTGATCCTAGCGTCCCTTCTTGAGATCTCCAGGAATAGACTTCGGAAACAAAATTAATTGATTGAAAAAACGTTTGCAGCGTGAGGAAATTAACGTGGAATACAGAGAGGATCCTCTGGAAAACAAAACAGAAGCCGGGACAGCACCGGCTGCGGCAGCACCGGCCATCCGCTATGCGGATATCATGTACAGCCAGCCGGCCCACCTGCCGCGTGCGCAAGGGAAGCCGCGCAGGATCCGCCTGCTGCAGGTGCTGCTCTGCTGGGCGGTCATCATGGTGGTGTATTATTTTGCCATGCCATGGTTCTATTATTATGTATCGTCGAATCTGCCATTGCTGAGCTTCCTGGATCAGCTGCTGTTCCTGGTCGGTTCGATCCTGTCGGCTGTTATCCTGCGGGCAGACCTGAAAGAGGTCTTTCCCCTGAAAAAGCCGCGGCTTGTGGCATGCCTGGGCGTGCTGGTCATCGTGGCCGGCGCTTACCTGATGGCCGACGTGATCTCGGTTATTACCATGTATATCGCGCCGCATCAGCTGGAGGAGATGGGAGAGCAGCTGGAAGGAACGCTGTCCGTTTCCAATATTCTGCTGGAATTTCTGCTGATGAGCCTGGTTCCCGCTATCTGCGAAGAAGCGCTTCACCGCGGCTTGATCCTGTCGGGCCTTAAGGAAACGGTGAAGAACAGGACCTGGGTCATCCTGATCAGCGGTGCGCTATTTGGCCTGTTCCATATCTATCCGATCCGCTGGGCCACGCCGGCCATTCTGGGCTGTGTGATGGTGTGGATCGTCCTGGAGACAGGCAATATGTTCTACACCTTCCTGATGCATTTCTGCTATAATGGACTGCTCACCATCGTAGGATATATCTATGACTATATTGACAAGATCAGCGGGTATACGCCCACCGCGGCTGATTATGCGGTGAATATACAGGACGTCGGTTTTTATCTGACGTGGTATGGCGTATGGGTACCGATCCTGTTTTATATCGGGTGCTATCTGATCCGCAGAGCGGAAGCACCGCGTCGTCCCAGTTTTATCGAAACGGGAAAAGAGCGGCAAACGCTATTGAAAATTTTCCTGCCTGCCTTTATAATCTTGGCGTTGGGCATATTCTGTCTGTTCAGACAGTAGGCCCAAAAACTTAGCCGGCGTATAGTTATATCCGGCAAAGAATGAATGAAAGCAAGCAAGGCAATACCGGATCTGTCCTAAGCAGACAGTTGGAGGAAGTAATGAGCAAGGTTGCAGTGGTTTGCGACAGCAACAGCGGAATAACACAGGAAAGAGCAAAGGAACTGGGCATCTTCGTTCTGCCCATGCCCTTTATCGTGGATGGCAGGGAATACCACGAAGAGATCGACATCACACAGCAGGAGTTCTTCCGTCATATGGAAGATCCGAACTGTCAGGTGTCCACCTCTCAGCCGGCGCCGGGCGAAGTGACGGATCTTTGGGATAAAGTCCTGAAGGACTATGACGAGCTGGTCTACATCCCCATGTCCAGCGGACTTTCCGCATCCTGCCAGACAGCACGTATGCTGGCGGCGGAATATGACGGCAGAGTCGAAGTCGTCAATAATCAGCGTATTTCCGTGACCCAGGAGGCATCTGCCAGGGATGCGCTGTACCTGATCGACCACGGCTGGAATGCCCGGGATATCCGCAAAAAGCTGGAGGAGGAGAAATTCAATTCTTCCATCTATATTATGGTAGATACGCTGAAGTACCTGCAGAAGGGCGGCAGAGTGACAGCTGCGGCTGCACTGATCGGCAGTATGTTCCGCATCAAGCCGGTGCTCCAGATCCAGGGAGAAAAGCTGGACGCCTTTGCAAAAGCCAGAGGATCCAGACAGGGCAGAAAGATCATGCTCGATGCCATCCGCAATGACATGGATACCCGCTTTAAGGAGTTTAGGGATAAGGGAGAACTGATGATCAACTATTCCTACACCTACAGCAGCGACGAAAGCCTGATCCGCGGCTGGGTAGAGGAGATCCAGGAGGCCTTCCCGGGCTATGAGATCACCGGAACGCCCCTGTCACTGTCCATCGGCTGCCACATCGGCCCGTCCTCACTGGCCGTAACTGTGAGCCACCGGGTAACCCTGTAGGCAGTAAAACAGAAGGTACAGAAATATACCGGATAATACATAAGGTACCCGGAAATACCGGTTGAAAGCAGCGACAATTTCCAGGAAAAACTACTGGCAATTCAAAGAAAAATAACAAGTGATTCGTTATAAAAACCCCGTTGACAAAACGGGGTTTTTGTGTCATAATCCCATCGTATGCCGCGCAGAGGGGTATAAGTGTGTGCTTTTTTGGGGTACACCACCGCATCTGGCGAGTAATGATTATAGGAGGTGTCCTATGTACGCGATTATTGCAACCGGTGGCAAGCAGTATAAGGTAGCTGAGGGAGATGTGATCCGTGTAGAGAAGCTGGGCGTTGAGGCTGGCGAGCAGGTTACATTTGATCAGGTTCTTGCTGTACGCGACGACGAGGCTGTAAAGGTCGGCGATGCTGTGGCCAACGCTACAGTTGAGGCTACTGTACTGACAAACGGCAAGGCTAAAAAGGTCATTGTTTACAAGTACAAGAGAAAAACCGGCTATCACAAGAAAAACGGCCACAGACAGCAGTTCACTAAAGTACAGATCAACAAGATCAACGCCTGATAAGGGCAAATGCCTTGGAAAAGGCGGAATCAGATGACAAAAGTAACCATTTTTCAGAATGCATCCGGCAGGAACATGGGATTTGAGGTGTTTGACCACTCCGGGTACGCTGAGGCGGGCGAGGATATCGTCTGTGCGGCGATCTCGATGCTGGTGATCAACACAGTGAACTCTCTGGAGAGATTCACCGAGGACTCATATGAGGCAGACGTCGATGAAGACAGCGCCAGAGTCCGAATCCTGTTCGACGAAGAGCCCTCCCATGACGCAGAGCTTCTGCTGAAATCTCTGGTCTCCGGGCTTACCGATATGCAGGATGAAGAATCCTACAAGGATTTTATTGACGTAGTTTTCGTGGAGGTGTAAGAAATGATGAACCTTAATCTTCAGTTCTTCGCTCATAAGAAGGGTGTAGGTTCCACAAAGAACGGCCGTGATTCCGAGTCCAAGAGACTTGGCGCCAAGAGAGCGGACGGACAGTTTGTGAAAGCCGGCAATATCCTTTACAGACAGCGCGGAACCCATATTCATCCCGGCCTGAATGTAGGCCTTGGCAAGGACGATACACTGTACGCTACCGTTGATGGCGTCGTTCGTTACACCAGGAAGGGAAGAGACAGAAAGATCTGTTCTGTAATTCCGGTTGAAGCAGCAGCCGAATAAGAAACCATTGGGGCCGTCACGTCTACGTGATGGCCTTTTTTACACGTAAGTGATAAGCCATTAGACAGGCATGTCGGCATGGCCCATCGCAGAGTTTATGAGGCAGGTTATGCCTCTATCAGGAAAGAGAGGAGGAACGCTATGTACGCAGATCACGCAAAGATCGCTGTCCGTTCAGGCAAAGGCGGCGACGGCCATGTCAGCTTTCGCAGAGAGAAGTACGTGGCTGCAGGCGGACCTGACGGCGGGGACGGCGGAAACGGAGGAGATGTTATCTTTGAGATCGATCCCGGTCTGAACACCCTTGCGGCATTCCGCCATCACTACAAATTCAAGGCGACCGACGGTGAGGAGGGCGGCAAAAAGCGCTGCCACGGCAAAAACGGAGAATCTGTCATCCTGAAGGTTCCGGAGGGCACCGTTATCTATGAGGCATCCTCAAAAAAGGTCATCGCCGATATGTCCGGTGAGAACCGCAGGGTCACGGTACTCAAAGGCGGCAGGGGCGGCAAGGGTAATATGAACTATGCCACGCCTACGATGCAGGTGCCGAAATATGCCCAGCCCGGACAGCCGGCCAGGGAGCTGGAGCTCTTTCTGGAACTGAAGCTGGCGGCAGACGTCGGTCTGATCGGCTACCCGAACGTGGGAAAATCCACGCTGCTTTCCCGGGTGAGCAATGCAAAGCCGAAGATCGCCAATTACCAGTTCACCACCATCATCCCCAACCTGGGTGTTGTAGATGTAGAGGGATGCAACGGCTTTGTCATCGCCGATATCCCCGGCCTGATCGAGGGCGCCGCGGAGGGAGCTGGCCTTGGCCATGAATTCCTTCGCCATATCGAGCGCTGCCGTATGCTGATCCATCTGGTGGATGCGGCTTCGGTAGAGGGCAGAGATCCGGTGGAGGATGTCCGCCAGATCAACGAGGAGCTGAAGAAGTACAACGCCGATCTGGAGCACCGTCCGCAGGTCATCGCAGCCAACAAGACGGATGTCATCTTTACCGAGGAAGGGCAGGAGGATCCCGTCGAGCGCCTGAAAAAGGAATTCGAGCCACTTGGCGTCAAAGTATTCCCGATCTCCGCAGCCACAGGAAGCGGTATAAAAGAGCTGCTCTACTATGTGCAGGCCAGGCTGGATGAGATCCCGAAAAAGTCGGATCTCTTCCCGCAGGAGTACGATCCCGAGATGATGATGCCCGAGGACAATCTGCCCTACACGGTGGAAAAGTCGAAGGACGAGCCAAACACCTATATCGTCGAGGGTCCGAAGATCGAAAAGATGCTTGGCTATACAAACCTGGATTCCGAGAAGGGCTTTGCCTTTTTCCAGGATTTCCTGAAAACCTCAGGTATTCTGGACCGTCTGGAGGAGGCCGGCATCCAGGAGGGCGATACTGTCCGCATGTACGGACTGCATTTCGACTATTACAAATAAGCAGAAACACAGCATAAGACAGAGCAGGAGGAGCCACAGGTTGGCCCTCCTGTTTTTTATGCCTTGTCAGTTAGCGGTGCAGGCAACAGGCGGGAAGATATAGTAGCAGAAATGATCTGTTCTACATGTATTAGTATAAATACATCAATTTCACTTCCCTGCTTTAGTGTGATAGCATAGAACATTGCACAAAACGCACAATCGTGGAAAGAGCATATTTAGGGGAATACTTGGAAAAACGTGACCATTGCACAATTTTTGATTCTATCCCCTTTTCTTGTACAGAATGAAGTACAAAGACTTTATAAAATCCGGCTTTTATGTTATAATTTCCCCAATTGTTAGGATTATAACGATCACTCTGTGCATTTTGGATCAATCTGCGATCCGGAAGGGGCAGAGGCGGCGTTTTTGTCCCGGCAAAATGTTTGATGCAACCAGTATTAATGCAGCTTGAGTTGGCTACAAATATTAAGGAGGAAATGATGAGATGAGCGAATTCAGACTGATTACACCTGAAGAAACTGCAGCGGCTACTGCGGTTCTGATGGAGACGGCGGTCAAAGTTGGTGCGGACAGCTATACTTACCGCCTGAAGAATCAGACCCCTCATTGTAAGTTCGGAGAGCAGGGTATCTGCTGTAAGATCTGTACAATGGGACCCTGCCGTATTACGGCAAAGGCACCGAGAGGAATCTGCGGCTGCGATGCCCACGGTATCGTAGGACGTAACTACCTTAGATTTACGGCAGGCGGTTCCGCTACCCATTCCGATCACGGCCGTTCGATCTGCGAGACTCTGTATCACGCAAATCCCGATGGCCCCTACAAGGTAAAGGATCCGGAGAAACTGATCCGCATCGCTCATGAGTGGGGCGTTGAGACTGAGGGCAAGGATATCTATGATCTGGCTCACGAGATGGCCTATCTGGCAATGGGCGAGTACGGTAAGGTATTCGGCTATCAGAATTTCCTGAAGCGTGCTCCTAAGCACACCCAGGAGCTGTGGCAGAAGGCTGACATCGCTCCGAGAGCCATCGACCGTGAGGTCTCCTGTGCGATGCATATGACCCATATGGGATGCTCCTCCAAGGCAGAAGCCCTGATCAAGCAGTCCCTGCGCTGCGGTCTGTCCGACGGCTGGGGCGGCTCCATGGCTGGTACCGAGTTCTCCGATGTCCTGTTCGGAACTCCGAAGCCCGTTGAGACCGAGGCAAACCTGGGCGTTATGAAGGCCGAGAACGTAAACATCGTCGTTCATGGTCATGATCCGTCACTGTCCGAGATGATCTGCGAGCTGGCTGAGGATCCCGAGATGATCGCTCTTGCCAAGGAGCAGGGCGCTAAGGGCATCACCGTATCCGGTGTCTGCTGTACCTCCAACGAAGTTGCCATGCGTCGTGGTATCCCGATGGCCGGTAACTTCCTGCAGCAGGAGAATGTCATCCTGACCGGTGCCTGCGAAGTCATCGTCGTCGACGTTCAGTGTATCTTCCCGGCATTAGGACCCCTGTCCAAGTGCTTCCATACCAAGTTCGTTACCACTTCTCCGATCGCTCAGATGCCCGATTCCGAGTACATCGAGTTCGATGTTGAGTCCGCTGACGAGAAGGCAAAACAGATCGTTACCATGGCGATCATGAACTTCAAGAACCGCAAGCCCGAGCTTGTAAATATCCCGCAGCTGAAGCAGAAGGCAACTGTCGGCTACTCCGTTGAGGCCATCAAGAAGACCCTTGACACCGTAACCAACAGCCATGTTGATCAGCTGAACACCTTAAAGCCTCTGATCGAGTGCGTGAAGTCCGGTGTTCTCCGCGGCGCAGTAGCTATGGTTGGCTGCAACAACCCGCGTGTACGTCCGGATACCGCCCACATTGCTCTGATGAGAAAGCTTCTTGAGAACGATATCATCATCGTTGCTTCCGGCTGCTCCGCACAGGCTGCCGCAAAGGCTGGTCTGATGGACAAGAGAGCAAAGGATCTTTGCGGCGCCGGCCTTCGCCGTGTCTGCGAGCTGGCAGATATCCCGCCGGTCCTGCACATGGGCTCCTGTGTTGATATCTCCCGTATGATGGTTCTGGTCTCTGACCTGTCCAAGGATTCCGAGGACGGCTGGCAGATCTCCCAGCTTCCGGTTGTCGGCTGCGCTCCCGAGTGGATGTCTGAGAAGGCTGTATCCATCGGTAACTACGTTGTCGCTACTGGTCTGGACACCTTCCTTGGCGTCCTTCCGGATGTTACTGGTTCCAGCGAGGTCATGGACCTTCTGACCAACCGTGTATCCGACTGGGTAGAGGCTAAGTACACCTTCGAGACCGATCCCGACAAGCTGGTCGACGCTATGATCGAGCGGATCGAAGAGAAGCGTACCGCACTGGGCATCTGATCGGTATCGGCCAGATGTCAGGGCAGGCACTTTGGCCCGCCCGGTAAAATCCTGAATACTTGACCGCCGTCCAGGGAGATGTGTGCGGACCGCACCGGATCCCAATCCAACGGATGGCATTGGAGACTATATGAAAATAGCTGTAACAGGCAAGGGAGGCGTCGGCAAGACGACCTTCGCCGCCACCCTGGCCCGCATGTATGCAAGCGAAGGCAAGAAGGTACTGGCAGCCGATGTGGATCCGGATGCAAATCTGGGACTGGCCCTTGGTTTTACCGAGGAGCAGCTCGATGAGATTATCCCGATCACAAAGCAGAGAAAGCTGATCCAGGAAAGGACAGGAGCAGACGAGTTCAATCAGATCTACTCCCTGACACCGAAGGTAGACGACATCCCGGACAAGTTCGCAAAAGAGGTCAACGGCGTAAAGCTGCTCCTCCTTGGAACCGTAGATACCGCAGGACGCGGCTGTGTATGTCCGGAGCATGTACTCCTGAAAAGACTGATCCGTCATCTCGTACTTAAGAGCGACGATGTGGTCATTCTGGACATGGAGGCAGGACTGGAGCATCTGGCCAGAGGAACCACCTCAGGCATGGACCAGTTCATCGTCGTCATCGAGCCCGGCGCCCGCAGCGTGCAGACCTACCGCAACGTCAAGAGACTGGCTATGCAGCTTGGCGTAAAGCAGGTAAACGTCGTGGCAAACAAGATCCGGAGTGAGCAGGATGAGGAATTCATCCGCAGCAGGATCCCGGAGGAAGACCTCCTGGGCTTTATCCACTACAACACCGAGATCATGGATGCCGACCAGGCCGGCTGCGCGCCCTATGATTACAGCGCAAAGCTCCAGGACGAGATCAGGATAATCAAGAGCAAGATTGATCGTATTGAAAAAAATATGGAGGCATAAGAGATGACCTTATTAGATCGCATTTTTGCTGGAAATGATGCGATGTTTGAGCAGACCGTCGCTACAATCGACCAGGCAGTCGCTAAGTATGGCCCGGATCAGGCTGTAGCCCTGCCGAATACCGCATACAATTTACCGATTTACTATGGAATGACCGGCCACAAGATCAACACCCTTGGTGAGATGAAGGCTGCCATTCCGGAGATCCAGGCGATGATGGGCAGAAAGCAGAGACTGCATGACGGTTTCTGGACCGGCATTGCACAGTGCATTCTTTCCGAGTTCTTCGAGGCAATTAAGTATATCGAGGGTAATCCCTACTCCGGTATCGAGATGGGCTTCAAGGGCGATACCTATGTACGTTCTCTGGGTGTTCCGCTGGTTACCGGCGACATCCCCGGCATCGCTGTTATCATCGGACCGGCTCCCACTACTGAGCAGGGCGTAGCTCTGGTCAAGGAGTATCAGTCTCAGGGTATCGTAGTTACCCTTGTCGGCGGTATCATCGACCAGATCGAGGAAGCCGGCGTAAAGACAAGTGAGGAGCTGCGTATCCTTCCGATCGGCAGAAACATCAACTCTGTCGCTCATGTCGTATCCATTGCTGTACGTACCGCCATGATCTTCGGTAACGTTGCACCTGGTGCAGCTCAGGAGAACCTGGACTACAACATGCATCGTGTACGTGCTTTCGTCAATGCTTTCGCTCCGATCACTGAGGAGATCGTATCCTACGGTGCTGGCGCTATCGCATTCGGCTTCCCGGTTATCACCGACAACTATGACTTCAAGGTTCCGAAGAGCCTGGTTGTTCAGCCGAACGTCGAAGAGTTCAACGCTACCTCCCTTGAGGCCCGCGATATCAAGATCAAGATCACAAAGGTCGACATCCCGGTATCCTTCGCTTCCTCCTTCGAGGGCGAGATCATCCGCCGCGGCGATATGCAGGTCGAGTTCGACGGCTCCCGTATGGACTGCTGCGAGCTGGTTCAGACCAGAGAGCTTTCCGAGGTCAACGATCACGAGATCACCATCATCGGAAAAGATATCGACGAGATGCCTGTCGGCTCCAAGAACCAGATCGTTTACGTTCTGGAGGTTGCCGGAAAGAGCATGCAGGAGGACTTCGAGCCTGTATTCGAGCGTAAGTTCCACAGCTATCTGAACTGTGTCGAGGGTATGATGCACACCGGACAGCGTGACATGATCCGTATCCGTATCAGCAAAGATACCTTCAATGCCGGCTTCCGTCTGAAAGACATCGGCGAAGTTCTGTACAGCCAGGTCAAGAACGAGTTCGACGCTGTCGTTGACAAGTGCGCCGTCAAGATCTACACCGATCCGGAAGAGTGTACCAGACTTCGTCATGAGGTCGCCATCCCGCTGTTCAACAAGCGTGATGAGAGACTGGCTACCATGACCGACGAGAAGGTTGGCGTATACTACAGCTGCATCATGTGCCAGGCATTCTCCCCGAGCCATGTCTGCATCGTTACTCCCGAGCGTCTGGGTCTGTGCGGAGCCGTTTCCTGGTTCGACGCAAAGGCAACCTATGAGCTGGATCCGAATGGTCCCTGCCAGGTTGTTACCAAAGAGAAACCCATCGACGAGCGTATCGGTGAGTACGAGGATGTCAACGAAGTCGTCCGCAAGCTCTCCCAGGGTGCTCTTGAGGATGTATCCCTGTACTCCATCATGGAGAAGCCGATGACCTCCTGCGGATGCTTCGAGTGTATCTGCGGTATCGAGCCCTTCTCCAACGGC
>OCTX012229447.1_pt1 | contig 46415 bp, 46 predicted proteins | sample 1539691 | NCBI WGS metagenome assembly OCTX01 (sample SAMN02144231, study PRJEB22623) | gut metagenome | biome: sheep rumen | host: Ovis aries | place: New Zealand
CTCTATTCTGAAAACTTTGCCATTGTCAATCTCAATGATAGGGAATTGCTCTCTTCTGTGGAAGGAACTCTCTATTCTGAAAACTTTGCCGTTGTCAATCTCAATGATAGGGAATTGCTCTCTTCTGTGGAACGAACTCTCTATTCTGAAAACTTTAGTACTCATATAAAATGTTTTTAGTTAATAATGAAACGTCGTTATTTTAGGTTCTCCTGACAATATTGAATAACCTTTTCGACATATGATTCATGATCTTCTGTCAGAAAATGGTAGACATCTAAATAGATCATGTTCCTATGTTCATTGAATCCACACTTAAATTTGGATCTAATTGCATTTACGAATTCGGAATTTTCTGATTCCAAGAATATCTGCATGGTTTGTTGGATCACATCTGTAAAATAGAAGTCGGCTTTGCCAGAAGAAAGAGAAGCCCCCAATTGATCTAATCTTTTTCCTGTGCCAATTTCAGATTTCACAACGCCAGGGATAGATAATGCCTTATTTAATAAAATTCTTTTAAGTTCTCTTCTATACTCTTTTGTACGTTTGTCCATTGGCTGTTGAACTTGTTCTTTTGAGGAAATTCCTGTGATAGAGGTAAAACTCAATTGATTTTCAATGCATTCACTAATTTGATTTTCATCATTATTGTAAACATCAAATATCGAATCTCTTATTTTGTTGAACAATTGAGAAATTTGAAGAGCGCAACGCTTCAAATAGGCATCTGTTTGGCATATTGCATAAAGAACTTGTTCCCATGTCTCATCAAATTCTTCAGATTCTTTTATCTTATTCCTTTCTTCCTCACTTATTATATTGACACCCATTTTTGATAGAGCTTTGTCATCCCAATTTACAAAATCTGAATTGGCTGCCAATATGTTGTAAATCTTAGGATAGGCGACTTGCATGCCAACAAGAGAGATATTTAGAAAAATGTCTAGCTTTCGCTCTCTTTCCTCTTTGCGGTCTTCTTCCTTATTTGTTGCATCTCCTATACATTTTATAAGTGATAGCGTATTGATAAAACGTTTGATTGATCGAGGATTGCAACCAATTGTTAATTGCTCCGATTTTACTAACGAAGCTACAAACATTTCATCTTTTGTGTCAGTTTCATTCAAAACACCTATTTCTAGGAGTTGCTTGACAATATATGAATCTACATTGTATCTGGCAACTGGCATTGAGAATGGCACTTGGATAATCTTATCAAAGAAAGACCTGAATTCTCGTTCATTGGCAAGTGTCAATTCTCCAAATTTCGGTTTTAATCCCTTTACTACAACATCATAGTCTATAGCAAGAACAAACACACAATTTTCTAAAGTGAAAATGTTCTTTAGTAACTCCAATATTTCTACAGCTACAGAAGGATCAATTCTATCTAAATCATCTACAAAAAAGATGAACCCTTTTCTCCTTGTTTCTTTTAGTACGCTATCAATAGATATTTGAAGACTATTTCGTAATTCACTAACAGAAGAGTCCCTACTTTGACAAAGTTCGTCAACAATACCACTATCAAATCCTGTTTTATCAATGACTGCTTTGGCACCAAATTTTAGAAATGTGCCGAATACTTTTTTCACATTCTCCGCAACATCTCCATTATTCTTGGAATATGCAGAAGTCGCAGACACCATTTTCCCAAGTATCTGCATCATTGTTTCTGTTGGATTAGACATCAGTGAATACTCCCAAGTGTTTATCCACACGGGATGAAACAATGAACTTTCATTACAAAGTTTTTCACGAAGAACATTCATAAGAGAAGTCTTTCCGCTTCCCCATTCTCCTTGTAATGCGATTGTAATGGGGGTTGATGTGTTTTCTATGAAAGTCGACAGACCTTTTTCGTATGAACCTATTTGGAATTCATCATCATTCCCTTTGCCTATGCGTGGTATATCGGTAATACTTGTTTTCATTTTGATTAATTTATTTAATGTTCAACCACTATCTATAAATCCGTTTGATTGTTTGCAAGATAACTATGTTGAACATAACTGCTTTGAAATACCGTCGCCAATCACCCTACATATAGCCTATTACACTACACTTCTTTCATCTTTTCACTAAGATCTGCAAAGAAATCGTGGTCTAAAACTTCACTGATACGTTGGATTTGTTGAGAATGCAGACTTGGACTGTTTAAAATTTCATAGACATGAGTCCTGTGACATGGAATCCTTCTTCCTAATTCAGATTTAGATATACCGTTACTCTTCATAAATGAGGCTATCATGTTTCCTATGTGTATTTGTTCTCTTTTCATATTTTGGCGATTTATGAAAAGAAGCGTGGGAAATTACCGTTGTCTCAAGGTATCGCCAAACACCCCACCTCTACAGTAATACCCACGCATAGCGTAGGCATTCACTTTTGTAGAGATGTTTTAAAATTTGGCGATTTTGAGACACTCTAAAGCAAACGCTTCTTTATCTATTAATATGTAGATTAATCTATCTTTCTGTTTTTTTATATGGTTTTATAAGTTTGAGCAAAATTACGATTTGAAAACGGAAAACGCAAATTATTATCGGTCCTCCGTTTGTGTTTATTGCCAGACAAATAGTTTCCTAATTTTATCCGTCTAAAGACAGAAAGAATTTGGAATTTTTTGAATTTTATCCGTCCAAAGACCGATAAAATTGTAAAATTTCTAATTTTATACGTCCAGAGACCGATAAAATTGCTATTTTTGTTTCAAAATGAATTTTATGATACGTAGAAATAGCTATATAAAACAGATACTTCCTTTTATAGATAAGGATTTGATTAAGGTCTTTATGGGAGTCCGTCGTTGCGGAAAAAGCACGTTGTTGACACAGATAAAAGATCTATTGCTTGAACGTGGAGTTTCACAAAAGCAAATATTGAGTGTTAATTATGAGTCAAAACGATTCGACCATATAAAGGATGCGGATAACTTATATAAATATGTTTGTCAGTGGCAGTCGGAATGTGATGGAAAAGCATATCTGTTTTTTGATGAAATTCAAGAGGTCAAAAATTGGGAAGAGGCAATCAATTCCTTCAGAGTAGATTTTGACTGTGATATATATATTACAGGTTCAAATTCCAGATTGCTTTCTGGTGAATTGGCTACAAACCTACGTGGAAGATATGTCTCTTTCAATGTTTTTCCTTTCTCTTTTGCAGAAGCCAAGCAATACTACAAAAATGAAGGAGTCGCAATATCTGATGAAAAATTATTTGCTGATTTCTTAAAATATGGAGGCTTTCCCCAAAGATTCGTTTTTAATGATGATGACGCGAGGAATGTTTATCTTTCTGATTTATATGAAACAATTGTTTTGAAAGATGTGGTAGAGAGAAACGACATAAAGAATGTCGTGCTTTTGAGAAAATTGCTTGAATTTTTCGTGGACAATATAGGAAATACATTTTCAGCCAATTCCATAGTAAAGAAATTTAAGAGCGAGGGTGTCAAGACAAGTGTTGATACTATTTTGCTTTATATTGAGGCAATCACAAAATCGTTTGCTTTATATTCTGTACCTCGTTACAACATAACGGGAAAGAAGCTCCTTGAGACTTCTGAGAAATATTATTGTGTCGACTTAGGATTTCGTACAATATTAAGTAGAACCGACAAGCTGGATATCGGTCATGTCTGTGAAAATTTGGTCTATATGGAGTTGGTGGCCAGAGGCTGGAATGTGTATGTTGGCAAACTTAATGATGCAGAAATTGATTTTGTATGTACGAAAGCTGACAAAACAATATATATACAAGTGGCATATTTAATCACGGAACATGATGTTGATAGGGAATTTGGTAATCTTGAGTCTATACGAAACAATTATCCTAAATATGTGATAAGTGCGGATTCAATAGATATGAGTAGAAACGGAATAACCCACTTAAATATCATTGATTTCTTAAATCAAGTTGTCGAATGGTAAAGTAAAAATCCCCGAATTCCGCCAAGAATATCGGGGGATTTTATAATTACGCATTCTGCATTTCTAATTTAGCATTTATTTCGCTATCTCCACTTTCGCTTTTCCTCCTTTGATCTTCGCTCCATCAAGTTTCTTGATTGCGGCAAAGGCTTTGTCGGATCTGATTGCGACGTGGGAATAATGGTCGTATAGCATGATCATACCGACGTCTTCTTTTGCCAACTCAGCTGTCTTGATGACGAATCCTGCAACGTCGCCACGGCTGATCTTCTCTTTCTTTCCACGACTGATATAGACTGGCGTGAATTCGGATTTCATCACAGCATCAGTCGGCTCGAATTTGTATTCTTCCAACTTCTTTGGAAGAAAATCCGGCAAACTGAATTCTCTATAAATCATCACATAGGCGGTTCCTGAAGCGGTCTGACGGGCTGTTCGTCCGTTGCGGTGGGTGAATGTCTCGAGTGTGTTTGGCATCTCGAAATGCACCACATGCTTCACTTGGGATATATCAAGTCCACGTGCGGCAAGATCGGTCGTGACGAGGATTGCTGAGCATCCTGATGCAAACATGAATAGTGCTCTCTCTCTATCTTTCTGCTCGAGCTTGCCGTGATACACCACTACGTCGTGTCCGTCTTTCTCCAAAGCATTTGCCACTCGCTCCACTGTGTCGCGGAAGTTGCAGAAGACGATTGTGCTTTCGTTGTTGAATGTTGTCACAAGTCCCTGAAGGGTAGGTAGTTTGTCTTTCTCTGGCGACGTTACTCGCATCAACTTTAAGTTGTCGTTGGGAGTCTCGGTCGTGAAATCCAGCGTCTCCACTGGCTTTTCTCCTGTCCATGGAGTGATGTCGACGCTGCTTGTGGCTGAGACGAAGATGCGTTTGTCTACTGATGTCAAACTGTCGTTGATGCTCTGCATCTCGGATGAGAATCCCATTTCCAGAGCCTTGTCAAACTCATCCACTACCCATGTGTTGATTGTCGACGCCGCGAATGTCTGGCGACGGATATGGTCGAGCACACGGCCCGGTGTGCCAATCACTATTGATGGCTTTTCTCGCAGACGTTTCTCTTCCTCAGCTGTGGAGTGGCCTCCGCATAGTAGCGTCGCCTTGATTCCGGATTTCAGACTTCGCAGCACTTCAAAGATCTGTTGCGACAATTCTCTCGACGGTGATAGGATCAATGCTTTAGATCCGTTTTTAACCACGTCGGCACAAAGAGGAAGAAGGAAAGCCAGGGTCTTTCCTGAACCCGTAGGTGAGAGAAGAAGGATAGCGTCATTTTTTTGATACACTTCCTGCATTTTCACCTGCATTTCGTTGAGCTGGGCAATGCCCGCATTTTTTATATATTCGTTGATCATAGTTTTTTTTTCTTTATCCGACACCTGCTCGCTATGCTCGCAGGAATCGGTTACCGTTGCCGTTGGCAAAGCGTCACCTACGGCGACGGGAAGGTAGGTGTCACCACTTTGTCGGCACGCAAATTAATTATGCATTATGAATTATGCATTATGAATTACGAAATGTTTCCCCATACATTCAGCTCACGTGCTAAGTGGGCGAGCTGGTTTGCATAAATCTGATTCTCTGGCAGTTTCAGATCGGGATCTTTTGTGATGATGTTTATTGAAGCGTCTCGCGCACGCATGAGGATAACACCGTCGGTGGCGATATTTGCGATACGCATCTTCATCGGTGTGCCGCTCTGCTGTGTGCCTTCGATGTCTCCTTCCCCTCGCAGACGGAGATCCGCTTCAGCAATTTCAAAACCGTCGTTGGTACGGGTCATGATCTCCATCCTGCGGATTGACTCTTTGGCAAGTTTGACATCAGTCACCAGGATACAGTAGCTTTGGTCTGCTCCACGCCCTACACGGCCGCGCAGCTGGTGTAGCTGGCTGAGACCGAATCGTTCGGCGCTTTCGATCACCATCACACTGGCGTTAGGCACATTCACTCCAACCTCGATCACCGTCGTCGCAACCATAATATTTGCCTGGCCTGACACGAATTTCTGCATATTCTCGTCCTTCTCTTCCGACGTCATCTTGCCGTGAACCATACATATATTATATTGTGGTTGTGGAAAGACTGCGCACAGACGTTCGTATCCGGCGGTGAGGTTCTGAAAATCGAGTTTTTCACTCTCTTTTATCAGAGGAAAAACCACGTACACCTGTCTGCCTTTGGCGATTTCCATACGCATGAAGTGGTAGAGCTTTGCTCTGTTGGTGTCATATTGATGGAATGTCTGGATTGGTTTTCTTCCCGGTGGCAGCTCATCGATTACGGAGACGGAGAGGTCGCCATACAGTGTCATTGCCAAGGTGCGAGGAATCGGAGTCGCCGTCATCACAAGGATGTGTGGCGGAATGGTGTTTTTATGCCATAGTTTTGAGCGTTGAGCCACACCGAATCGATGTTGCTCATCGATGATAGCCATTCCGAGATTCGCAAAAACGACGGGGTCTTCAAGAATTGCGTGAGTGCCTATAAGCACCTGCGTCTCGCCCGATTTTAGCGATGGCAAGAGTTTCTTGCGAACCGCTGCTTTCGTGCTGCCGGTCAGAAGAGCAACGTTGACACCGATTGGAGTCAGCTGTGCAAATATAGTTTCAAAATGTTGGTTTGCAAGGATTTCCGTTGGGGCAAGCAGACACGCTTGATAGCCATTGTCGAGAGCCATCAGCATTGTCATAGTGGCGACGAGGGTCTTTCCGCTACCCACGTCTCCCTGTAGCAGACGGTTCATCTGTTTGCCGGTGCGTACATCCTCACGTATCTCTTTCAGCACTCTTTTCTGGGCTCCTGTGAGTGGAAAAGGAAGCTGTTTGTTGTAGAAATTGTTGAAATAGTCGGCGATGCGGGAGAAGACGAGACCATGTTCGTTGATCTGGCGTTTGTAGGCACGCTGCATTTTCAGCTGGATATAGAAAAGTTCCTCAAACTTCAGTCTGTACTGAGCTTCGGCTAGAGACTGTGAATTTTCCGGGCTATGGATATTCCATATCGCACGGTTGAGCTCCATCAGATTCTCACGTTCACGGATGTCGGCGGGGAGAGTCTCGTCGAGTGGGGAAGACTTCAGGTTTTGAAGTTCATCCATGATGATCTGTCGCAACCCGGACGAGTCCAAGTAGTTGCGTTTCATCTTGTCGGACGTGTTGTACATGCTCATCAGGCCATTGGTGAGATGCTTTTTAGATGCCGACTCGATGGTGTCCATCTCTGGGTGTGCGATCTGGCATCTGCCTCCAAACATGGTCGGCTTGCCGAAAATGATGTATTCTTTGTCAGTCTGGATATGTTCGATGAAATATTGCACTCCCTGAAACCAAACCAGGGAGATAGTGTCTCTGCCGTCGGAAAATTCAGCGGTGAGACGCAGTTGTCTCCCTTTGCCGACGGTTTTCATCGAGACGACCTTACCTTTTATCTGAACATAGGTGTTGGCTCCTGAGATTTCACGGATGGAGTAGAATTTGCTTCTGTCGATGTATCTGTAAGGGAAATAATACAACAGGTCCTCTGGGTGAAACACTTCTATCTCACCCTTCAACACCTCTGCTTTGCGTGGAGATATGCCTCGGCAGTGTGTCAGTTCTCTTGTTCTGTAGAATGCAGTCGACAAATTATTAGTGTTATATTTTTATCTTTTTCTCCAATTCTCTAATATCAAATTATCAAATCGAGAAAAATGCTTGGTGTTGTCTGTGACTAGAATAAGATTTTTTTCAATAGCTGTGGAAGCGATCATGAAATCTAATTCGTCTATCATCATTCCTTTGCTTGTCAGTTCTAACTTTTGCATTGCATACAAGTTAGGATTACCAAGAGGTATAATTTGGTATTTATCCAAAATAGTATTTACTTTTAGGATCTCCGTATCTCTACCTGATTTATATGCACCAAACATCAATTCGTAAGCTGTTATGATTGATAAGCAACATGCTCCTTCTCCTGCAGAAATCATCATTTGTGCGATATTTTTATCTCCGTGAAGTAAAAAGATCCAGATGTTGGTATCAAGCAAATATTTATTCTCCATTAAAAGATACTATTTTACGAGTTTTATGTTTTGTCCTGAATTCTTTAATGTCATTGCACATTTTTTCTGCTGAGACAAAGTCCTCATTCTCTCCGCACAACGACATTACAAAATTTTCGTATTCAGTTTCCTCCTTTTTTGTCTCCTTTAATTTTACATTAACCAATGCTTTAGCATAGGCTTTAACCATATCAATGAAATCTTTTTTTGACCAAGGCATTGATGATGGCACTTCTATTTCTATATTTATTGTTGACATAGTCTTAAATTTTAAAATGGCTTATAGTTTTTTAGTTCTCGTTTATCGTCTCAATATAAATTCGGCAATAGCGAGATCCATAGGAGTAGTGATTTTTATATTCTCACGACAGCCTTCGACAAGTGATATCTTATGCCCACTATATTCCACCACGCTTGCATCGTCTGTGAATGTTTCGATGAATCCTGCTCCGTATGCTTTTTTCAATAATTGCAGATCAAACACTTGTGGAGTCTGGACGAGCTTCACCATTCTGCGGTCGATCTGTGAGTTTTCTCCATTTTGAGACAGTATGCGAACAGAGTCGACGGAATCCACAACAGGCACGACAGCTTTGTCTTTTTCAGCTGCGTCATAAAGGCGGTTGATCATCTCTGCGGATGCGAAAGGACGGACTCCGTCGTGAACGCCGACGAGAGCATCACCGTCTGCTTTGATTGTATTCAATCCGTTGAGCACGGAATGGAATCGCGTCTTTCCTCCCTCGACGATAGTGATATCATGGGTGTCGAAGCCATTCTCCTTACAGCATTTTTCCCAATAGTCGAAATGAGTGGCTGGCAGACAGACGACTATTTTTATCCCGTCTACTGCATTCCTGAAAGCATCTATTGTGCGCAAAAGAATTGGCTTGCCGGCAATCGGCAGAAACTGTTTAGGTATTTCCGTACCCATTCTTAATCCTGAACCTCCGGCCACAATTATCACAAATCTGTCCATACTACTAATAAATTTGTTCAAAAATATTAAAAAATGCTTATCTTTGCAAAGAAATTGAGAAGAGAACTAAAGAAGGAGGTATTATGCCGTTAAACATACCGAAGAATTTGCCGGCGGTAGATGAACTGAAGAAAGAGAACATTTTTGTTAAAGATTCTATTGAAGCCGCCAATCAAGACATCCGACCATTAAAGATTGTGATACTTAATCTTATGCCAGTCAAGATTACGACAGAGACTGATTTGATACGTCTTTTGTCTAACTCTCCATTGCAGATTGAGATTGAGTTCATGCAGATTTCGAGTCACACTTCAAAGCATACTCCTATCGAACATATGATGGCATTCTATAAGAGTTTTGAGGTCTTGAAGAAAAACAAATACGACGGTATGATCATTACTGGAGCACCTCTTGAATTTATGGATTATGAAGAGGTGTCGTATTGGAATGAGCTCACAGAGATTTTTGATTGGGCACGTACACATGTCACATCCACACTTTACGTTTGTTGGGGAGCTTTTGCTTCACTCTACCATTTTTATGGCATCAACAAAGTGATGAAGGACTCAAAGATCTTTGGCGTGTTTGAGCATAAGATTCTTGAACCGTTGAATCCTATTTTCCGTGGATTCGACGACACTTTCTTTGTGCCTCACAGCCGTCACTGTACATTGGACAGAAAAGACGTCGAGGCGGTGCCAGATTTGAAGATACTTGCCGAGGGGGATATCCCTGGCCCTTACATGATGATGGCAAACAATGGCAGAGAATTTTTCTTGACGGGTCATCCAGAGTATGCGCCGTACACCCTTGATGGCGAATATCGTCGTGATCTGGCGAAAGGTTTGCCGATCGAACCTCCAGTCAACTACTATAAGGATAATGATCCAGAGAAGGGTCCTCATGTGAGGTGGAGAAGCTATGCGAATCTTTTCTACACCAACTGGTTGAATTATTTCGTATATCAGATAACACCATACGATATCAATCTGGTGAAGTGATTCTGTAATACGTCGCTTTGGATGATATAAATATGAGATAGGTTCCGTATCTGATTCGATAAGGTATGGAGCCTATTGCTTTTTCAACGGAAAGATATGGAGTGGGTCGATAGAATGAAGATGTATAAGAATGTTAGTTTCAATGTGTTATTCTGTCTGTTAACTATATTTTTTTGCACTTGCTCTTCTTCTTCAAATTCAAACGACAAGAAGAATGAGTTTCAGTGTAATGGAGGGATAGTGAGGTTGGACCAAGTGAACGACAGTCTGCATTTTTTGAAATTCCTTCGCAATGATTCAGTGGTTTCAGAGTGGAGGTTGAAATATCCCGTCTACCGGTTGGATCACGGAGATTTGGATGGCGACGGGAAGGAAGAGATAGCCGTGGGTGTGATAAAGAGCACTAGGTATTTCAAGAATAAGGGGAAACGATTGTTCATTTTCCAGCTCAATTCTTACGACCATATCAGACCGTTGTGGCTGGGATCCAGAGCCGGCAGTGAACTGATTGATTTCCATATCGAACGTGATTCTGTCCCTGCACGTGTCATCACTCAAAACGAGTATGACGAGCGTATATTTCCGGATTCCATCACCAGTCAGAATTTCAAAGGAATACGTTTCAAACTTGGCATGTTTGGATTGGATTTTGAAAATTACGTTACTAAATAAAAAGCCTATGAAAAGAATATTCAAAGCATGCGTTTTTATCGCAAGTGTGATATTAGCGGCTTGCAACGACAAAGCGGCGGATGTGCCTGGCTCTACAAATAACGCCGATAGTGTTTCGGTCAATGCGGAAACTCAACAATATGACAGCCTGCTATTAGATTCCATAGACTATAATATGGATCTCGGCAATTTGTCGTATTCAGACCTGCGTCTACTATATCATTATCCATACGCAAAACATGCTTTTTGGTTTAAGGAGTATGAATTGAATGCAAGATATACTTCTTTGGAATGGTATAAAGATATTATTAATGAGACTTACTATGAAGAAACTTCCTATACTAACAGTTTGGGAGAAGTAAATAAATATTGGGAACTGAAGGCGGATTTGAGTTCTGATTATTGGAGACGATGGTACAATGATTACGATCGGTTGAAGGAATCGACATCTCTGACTCCAGCAGAAAAGGAGTTTGTCAAGCGAGTTAAGGCTCGTATGGCTGAACTGGAGAAGGAGAGGTATACAAATGTGGAAGGATTCAAACTCTACAATGCCGAACATATAGTGAATAAACTAAGCATTATGGATGATCCTGATTTGACGACTCTGTTGAAGAAGAATGGTTTTGCGTTACAGAATTCCAACTACATACAGATGTTCCAGCTCTACGAGGAGAACGACTATAATATGGTGCCAAGCTACGTCACCACGGATATTATGCTCCAACTTTTCAGCCTCTACAACCGTTATGTGCTTGACGGCATAGAGCAGGAGTCTATAACTCCGGCTCTAAATAAGATGTGTGAGGGACTTTACAAAAAGTCAAAAGCAATAGCTGATACAATAAAGGATCCTGAACTTAAATTAATAGCTGATTTCTCAACCACATATTATGCGATAGCCCTTTCTTTACTTAATGAAAAGAAATACGAAGTGCCAAACTCATCCAAGGAGTCGTATGAAGCGGAGTTGGGTCTGATTAAGGGGGAAACGGATGAAATATCTCCGCTTTTGGAGACAGATGTCAAGTTTGGCTATAGCTTGTTCAAACCTCGCGCCCAATATACGCGAACAGAAAATGCCAAACAATATTTCCGCACGATGATGTGGCTACAGACGGCTTACCTTTGTGCTGAAAACAATGGTTTGCAGAAAGCTCTGTTTATGGCGAAAGTGTTTAAGGATAGCGACGCTGGTGTGAAAGCGGCAGCAAAACAGGCATTTGATCCACTTGATTATTTGATGGGTGAGCCAAACAATATTCCGATTCTTGAATTGTCTGGCCTGTTGGACAAACTTGGAATTGCCGACTTTGAACAATTGCTGGATCCAAAGGTGATGGATGAAGCATCTGTAGCCATTGTCGAAGCCAACAAGAGCAAAAGCAGTATTCAGCCTAAGATTCAGATCAGCTGTCAGCCAAAAATCAATTTCATGCCGCAACGTTATGTGCCGGATGGCGACATCTTGAATATGATGGCAGACAGTTTGCCGAACGCTGCACGTGCTTATCCGCGCGGAGTGGATGTGTTTGATGCATTCGGAATAAAGGCTGCTAAAGTGCTCAACGATACTTTCTTCAAAGATAATAAAGAGTGGAAGGAGTATCCTATGTACAGAAAGAAGGCGAGTGACAAATTTTCGTCTTTCAACGAATGGAACAAAACCGCCTACAATAAATGGATCCACATGTTGGTCGAGTTGCAGAAACCAGACAAACAATATCCCGGCTATATGCAAACAAGCAGTTGGCAGCTGAAAAACTTGAACAGTGCTCTTGCCTCATGGTCGGAATTGAAGCACAATACGGTTCTGTATGCGGTGCAGCCAATGTGTGCGGAATGTGGAGATGGTGGAGATGACCATTTGCCTGATCCTGAGCTTGTTGGGTATGTGGAGCCTAATTTGAGATTCTGGAAAACTTTAAGACAAGCCATAGAGCAAACTTACGAAATGGCAAAACTCGCCGGATATGATGTGAATGATAATTTTGAGGCAGGCCGAACCCTGAAAGGTCAGACTGAATCACTTTTGAAAACTGTTGACTTTCTAATCCGTATCAGTGAGAAGGAGTTACAAGGCAAACGACTTACAAGTGAAGAGTATGAGACAATAAGGACACTCGGCAGTAATGTCGAGTATATGACGTTGGGATTCCTGACAGATCGTAAACAATATCCTGATTGGACAGCAGTGGCTGACGTAGACAAAAAGATGCCTGTGGTGGCTGACATCTATACTAGAAACGTATTGTCATGTAAGAAGAGCGGAATCCTCCACACTGCTGTAGGAAGAGCCAACACTATTTATGTTGTGGTGGAAATAAATGGTTATTACTATCTGACACGTGGAGCGACATTTAGCTACTATGAGTTTGTACGTCCGTTAAATTCTCGTCTGACTGACGAGGAATGGCAAAAATTGAATGAGAGCGACCAGTGTCCGAACGTCCCAGATTGGATCACACCGTTCATGATAAACAAGCCGGTAAAGAAAGATAATGTGGACTATCTCTATTCGTCGGGTTGCTAAATCCATAATCATCGTTTTAGCCGTAATAGCAAATAGCTGTTCCTCTGGAGACGTGAATCATCGCGTCTCCACAAACGAAGATGAACTAAGCATTGTGTTTACGGGAGATGTTTTGCTCGACCGTGGTGTGAGGAAACAGATAGAGCGTAAAGGAATCGACTATATCTTTTCGGCTGTAAAAGATTCGTTTCTGGCGGCTGATGCGACGGTGATAAATCTAGAATGTCCGCTTACCGACGTCTACACACCGGTGATGAAAAAATATATTTTCAAGGCTGATGAGAAATGGGCAGCGTCGCTAAAACAATATGGCGTCACTCATGCCGCAATGGCCAACAACCATACTTACGACCAAGGAAGCACAGGTTTGCTGAATACAGTCAGGGTTTTAAAAGACAATGATATCATACCTATGGGTTTTGGCTTTACGGATGAAGAGCGAGTCAAACCTGTTGAATTGGAAAAGAACGGAATAAAAGTGGCTCTGTTCAACAGCGTTTTTCTCCGACTTGAAAACTGGATCCAGACTGACGGGGAACCGGGAATTTGTATGGAGAAGGGAAATGAGTTGGCTGCCCGAATTTCATCTTATAAGCAGAAACATCCGGATGCAAAAATAATTGCGGTTGTGCATTGGGGTGTGGAGTTTATGCCGTATCCTTCGCATCAGCAACAGATGGATGCTATGCTATTGGCAAGTGCAGGCACGGATGTGATTGTAGGGCATCATCCGCATATAGTGCAGCCTGTAAAAAATGTCAAGGATTGTACTGTGATTTATAGTCTTGGTAATTTTGTCTTTGATCAAAGTAGGGAGGATGGCAACAAGGCAAAGATGGCTAAAGTGACATTCCGAAAAAATGAGACTGAGGTCATCCTGTACGACATAGATATTGTGAAATGCAGGCCGGAGGTGAGCGGAATGTGAAATTATACGTAATGCACGAGCAGAAGATGAGTGCTTATAGAATAAACACAGAGACACGGAGTCTTAAGAGAATTTTATGAGAGAAAGAGATTTGAATCAAATATTGGGTCGCTCGTCCGTACGGACTTGCGGAGAGAGGGGGGAGGTTAGGGCGTTCCGCCCTTAACAATCCTCAATGCCACAGTCAAAATTTTTAATAAATTTAAGCAGCTTCTAAAAAATGCTGTAAAAAGTTTGTAATTTTGCACTCCAAAAACGAACAAACAGCCCGTAAAACGAAAATGCAAATGTTAGATATAGAGTCGATTCGCAAGGATTTTCCGATTTTAGGCCAGGAAGTCTACGGAAAACCGTTAATATATTTTGATAATGCGGCCACTACACAGAAGCCGCAGATAGTGTTGGATACTATTGTCGGAAATTATTCCACACAAAATGCCAACATCCATCGTGGTGTTCATTTTTTGAGCCAGACGGCTACAATGGCTCATGAGGAGGCTCGAGCAACTGTGCAGAAGTTCATCGGGGCTGAAAAGTCGTGTGAGATAATCTTCACTCGTGGCACAACTGAGGCAATCAACCTTGTGGCTGATTCTTTTGTAAGAAGCCAGTGTGTGGACGGTGATGAAATCATCGTGTCGGAGATGGAACATCATTCCAACATTGTGCCTTGGCAACTTCAGCAACAGAGAAAAGATATCAAGATAAAGGTGATTCCGTTTGATGAACGCGGACATCTTCAGGTGGAAAAATTGGAGGAGATGATTACATCGCGCACCAAGCTGGTGTCTGTCACTCACGTCTCCAATACACTTGGCACAGTCAATCCTGTGGAAGAAATCGTGCGAATAGCACACGCTCATAATGTGCCTGTCCTTGTTGACGGTGCACAATCCACTCCGCATATAAAGGTGGATGTGAAGAAACTTGATGTTGACTTCTTTGTTTTCTCAGGACACAAGGTTTACGGTCCGACGGGCATAGGTGTGCTTTATGGCAAAGAGGCATGGCTCGACAAACTGCCTCCATATCAGGGTGGTGGTGAGATGATCAAGAATGTAAGTTTTGCAGGCACCACATTCAATGAGCTTCCGTTCAAGTTTGAGGCTGGCACCCCCGACTATATCGGATCGACAGCTTTGGCAGCCGCGCTCAATTACGTCTCTGCGATTGGAATTGAGAAGATCCACGCATACGAGGAGTCATTGCGTCTTTATGCGGAAGAGAAGATGAAGGAGATCGAAGGAATGCGATTCATTGGAGAGAATGACCAGAAGAGCGGATTGGTTTCATTTTTGGTTGGCAATATTCATCCATACGACGTCGGCACACTATTGGACAAGTTGGGAATTGCTGTCAGAACAGGACATCATTGTGCGGAGCCGGTGATGCATCATTTTGGAATAGAAGGTACGGTGCGTGCATCGTTTGCCGTCTACAATACAAAAGAGGAGATTGATGCCTTCGTCGCAGGATTGGCAAGAGTGGCATCAATGTTTAACAGAAAGAAGCATTAATTACAGATATGAGTTTGATTGACGAAAGAGAAGAGGAAATCATAGAGGAATTCTCGTTCTCAGATGATTGGCTGGACATATACCAGTTGATTATAGACAAGGGTAATGACGGCGCCGGCATCGACGCACGTTACAAAGACGACAGCCATTTGATAGAAGGATGTCAGAGTAAGGTGTGGGTGAATGCTGAGTTGGTAGATGGTAAGGTATACTATCAGGGAGAGAGCAACACTGAGATCGTCAACGGAATTGTATCCATCCTTGTGTATATTCTGTCTGGCAATGAGCCACAGGATATTCTTGATGCAAAACTTACTTTCATCGACAAGATCGGTTTGCAGGAGCATCTTACGCCGACTCGTTCCAACGGTATGTTGGCGATGATCAAACAGATGAGGCTGTATGCGATGGCATTCGCCGCGCAGCAACAAAAATAATGTATTATGTATGAAGTGTTAAAAAATGCACTTTGTCCGCTCTTTTTGATTCACGCGGCTGTGCTGTTGGTGTTGGGAATCAAGGCGGCATTTGTCACTCACGGGTTTCACCGCATCGACCTGCTCGTCTATCTGGTGTGTGTCACGATAGCAGGAGCATGGTTTGCCGCCGATTTAGGAGGAGACGCGATTGCGGTCAATTCCGTCTTCAACCTTATATTTTCAGCATGCATGCTCTATTATTTGGGTGCGGACTTGAAATGGACCACAATCTTGAGCATTCCGTTTTGTCTGCTGACGGTGGGGTTGGCGATGGTGATATAAAAACATAGAGGTTTACTAAGGGAGTAACATCTCAATCACCGTACTATCGCAATTTATTAGAGAAAACGAAAAAAGATTTAGGTAAACAAAATAAAGGCGAGTCGATTGACCCGCCTTTGTCATTGTATGTTAGGGTTCAAATTAGAACTTGAATCCTAGGAAGATGCGAAGATTGTTGAATTTAGTTTTTGTCTCAGCAACACTATTAAATGCATCTTCTACAGAGCCTTCCTCTTCGTCATCAAACCAAGTTACTGACTTTAGAGGAGCGAAATTGTACTCGACACCAGCCTGGAATACCTTGAAACGGAATGCAGCACCAAGGAAGTGAGAGAAACCGAATCCCCATTTTGTGTCTTCCAATGAATCATAAATTGCGTTGTCTAAGCTAGATTCAACTGCTGACATAGCCATTGTAGGACCTACGTTGTAGAAGGCATCAATAGCCATTTCATTATCCAAGTAGAATGTTCCGATAACACCTGGCATTAATAGACCTATCTGAGCATTTGTGGAATTTAGATACTCTACTCCTTCTTTTTCCCATTTAGATTTTCCGACAGCGATATCTAACCAACGAGCGTCGATAGCAATACCGAAGTTGCCTGGGTTAGCTACATACCAACGGTTGTCTATGCTTGCTCCAAACAATGGCTTGTTTGAACGATTCTCGTCTTTTTTCCACTCGCTGTCGCCTGACAATGGACCTAGGTCTACTTCTACCTTCTGTGCTCCATAATTACTTCCGCAGATTCCAGCGTGTATCTTCAATCCGAAACCGTTGTCATCTCCTTGCTCTTGAGCAAACACAGACATACTGAATAATGTGGCAGCTAGTAAAAATAATTTTTTCATTCTGTAAATTTTAAGAATAATTATGTCCCAAATATAAAATTAGGATTGCGATAGAAGTTGGGACGAATCCTTCTCTCGTAACCGTTTGCAAAAATATATTCTTGACTGTAAACAACACTGGAAAAAATCCCTTTTTTTTGTACGAAATGCCAGATTTTAATGATATTTAACATAGTTGTTGAGCAATTTAAGAAATCGCAACACTTTTTAAGAAAACTTACCTGTGTTTTTCTCCTCCGTTTTGATTTAGAAGTTGTTTTTGTGTGTGGATGAATTTTATTTGACATCATTTATTTTAACGTGAATACTACGAAATCAAAAAGATAGTAGGAGTGTCATAAATGAGGATTGTTAAGGGCCCATGTTTGATTGATATTGGCCCTAACCCCTTCCCACGTGCGAGCCGTAGGCGAGCACATAAATTTAATAAAACCACAGAGAGAAAAAGTTCACAAAGAAAGACTTTGTCTTTTTATGAGAAAAGGAGGTTAAATATTAATCAGAAAGTGGAAAATGATTCACAGATTACAATTCATCTCTAAGTTTGCAGTATGATTGATTTTCGCAAAATTTCGCTGTGCTCATTTTGCGAAAATCAACAAAATCAAACAAAAGAATTTGCAGATGACAACATCCAAAGTTGTCATAAAAACGATGCGAACTAACGTTATTTTACGTGATTTGGACGAATTTGAGGATTATAAAGATTTGAACATTCTCTGTGAAGTATGTAATGTGTCATATTATATATATGTATATTCCAAAGTACGCAAATGATTTTGCATTCCTCATTTCGCATTTCACTTTGAAAATATTATCTTTGCGGTAGAACTAATTTTCGACTAATTATGAATGCCATTGAAAGGGTAGGCGATTATAGCAGATTGATGTGGAAAACATTTTCCAAACCAGACAGTTGGAAAATGTTTGGCAAACAATATGTGCGTGAACTTCACAAGCAGGGTATCAACTCTCTGCCGATTGTGTGTATCATATCGGTGTTTATCGGTGCGGTGATCTGTATTCAGATGAGAATCAATACGGAGAGTCCGTTCCTTCCGTCGCAGCTTACGGGTTATGCCACTCGTGAGACTATGATCCTGGAGTTCTCTTCTGCGATTTTGTGTCTGATCCTTGCTGGTAAGGTGGGGTCTAATATCGCGTCTGAAATTGGAACTATGAGAATCACAGAGCAAATTGACGCTTTGGATATTATGGGTGTCAACTCTGCCAACTATCTGATTTTGCCAAAGATCCTGGCGTTTGTCACAATGATTCCTTGTCTTGTCACATTCAGTATCACGACGGGTTTGCTCGGTGGTTTTGGAGTGGCTTTATTTACGGAAATGATCACTCCGATGGAATATGAGCAGGGTATCCAATACTCGTTTTTGCCATATAGTATCCAGTATTCTATAGAGAAGAGCTTGGTGTTTGCGTTTATCGTGACGTCGATAGCTTCTTATTATGGCTACACAGTCAAAGGTGGAGCTCGTGAAGTGGGAAAGGCAAGTACAAATGCGGTGGTGAATAGCAGTGTGATAATCCTGTTGTTCGACGTGATGTTGACTAAATTGTTGTTGTCCTAAAAAGTTGAGATATGATTGAGGTTAAGAATGTAAACAAATCGTTTGATGGCAAGCAGGTGTTGTTCGACATCTCCGCCAATCTGCTCGAGGGACACGCAAATCTGATTATCGGTCAGAGTGGTAGCGGAAAGACGGTGCTAATGAAGTCTGTGGCTGGAATCCATCGTATCGACAGCGGTGAAATCCTATACGACGGAAGAAATATCTCTCAGATGAAGTCGAATGAGCTTAATCTTTTGCGACGTGAGATTGGTATGCTTTTCCAGGGATCTGCGTTGTTCGACTCTCTTACAGTGAAGGATAATGTGATGTTCCCATTGCGTATGTTCTCTAATAAGAGTGAGGAGGAGATGGAGGAAAGAGCTCGTTTTTGTTTGGAAAGAGTGGATCTTCTCCGTGCTTTGGATCTCTATCCGTCTGAAATCAGTGGAGGTATGCAGAAGAGAGCCGCTATCGCAAGAGCTATTGTGCTGAATCCAAAATATTTGTTTTGTGATGAGCCAAACTCCGGACTTGATCCCAAGACATCTTTGCTTATCGACCGCTTGATCCTTGAAATCACTCATGAGTATAACATCACTACAATTATCAACACTCATGATATGAACTCAGTGATGGAGATAGGTGAGAACATCGTCTTCATTAGCAAGGGTCATAAAAGTTGGCAGGGCAACAACACGGAGATTTACGACACAGGAAATGAGGATTTGGAAAACCTTATCTTTGCTTCCGACTTGTATAAGAAAATTAAGAAGGCCCACCAGATGGGTATTTAAATATGGGATTTTTCAGTAAACCAGAAATACGTCAGTTCAACTATACTCCACGCTATTGGGATCCTCGCAAGGAGGAGATGGAGCAGCGTAGGGCGCGAATCCGCAAGCAATTGCAGGAGGAAAGGGAACGTGCGGCTCAAAAAGATGATGTTGACGACATGGACTTTGTTCCTAGATCATCTGCTAAAACGGATGATTGCGAGTCGAACACTCCTCACCGCACTACTTTGCAACATGGCTTCCTTCGTGAGCAGCGAGGAAAATCAGGTGTTTCTGACGAAAACAAGTTCACCAAGGTTGTCTTAATATCAGCGGCGGTGTTGGTCGTTTACTTAATCCTAAAATTTTTTGGAATCTGAATAAACTATGGACGATATAATACATTTGCTTCCTGACACGGTCGCCGACCAGATTGCTGCGGGTGAGGTGGTGCAGCAGCCAAGCTCGGTGATCAAGGAGCTTGTGGAGAATTCCATCGACGCAGGTGCGACGGAGATTCGTGTCATAGTGAAGGATGCTGGACGCACACTGATTCAGGTGGTCGACAATGGCAAGGGCATGAGTGAGCAGGATGCCGTTGTGGCTTTCCAGCGTCATGCCACGTCAAAGATCCGTTCGGTGGAGGATTTGAGTGTGCTTTGCACGATGGGATTCCGTGGTGAGGCTCTTGCCAGTATCGCAGCTGTCGGACATGTGGAGCTGCGTACCAGACGAGAGTCTGATGAACTTGGCACGCAGGTGCTGATATCAGGAGGCACAATAGAGGCTGTCAACAAAGTGTCGTGCCCTGTCGGAGCGAATTTCTCTGTCAGGGATCTATTCTATAATGTGCCTGCCCGACGCAAGTTCATGAAGAGCGACAATGTTGAGTTTGGCAATATAGAGCGTGATTTTATCCGTATCGCTCTTGTCTATCCCGACGTCTTTTTTGAACTTTACCATAACGACAAGCTATGCTATAGCTTGAATAAAAGCAATATACGTGAAAGAATCGGCAATATTTATGGTAACAATCTGAACAGTAAGATGCTTTCAATCGGTGCCGAGACGACAATGGGAAAAATAAGCGGATATGTCGGCACTCCCGAAACTGCGATCAAGCGCAACAAAAAGCAGTTTTTCTTCGTCAATGGCAGATATATGGAGCATCCGTATTTCAGAAAGGCGGTGACAAGCGCATACGACCGTCTCCTTCACGACGGCACGTCGCCAAGTTTTTTCATATATTTTGAGGTCGATCCGCATCAGATAGATGTCAATGTCCATCCTACCAAGACAGAAATCAAGTTTGAATATGAGCAGGATCTGTATAAGGTGTTGACGGCAGTTGTCAGAGAGTCGTTGGGAAAATGCAATATATTTCCGACTTTGGATTTTGACATCAATGTGAATGATGCCTATGTCCCTGGTTTTGAGAAGGCAACACTGGAGGCTCCGGATCTGAATATAAACACGGATTTTGACCCGTTCAAAGATTTTGACTCGTCATTTCCGTCGTCGAAAAGCAGTTCGGGCGGAAGAACTTCCGGATGTGGCGGACGATTTAAGCCAAACGACAACGAAAGCACATTCGGCGATATTTACGACTATTTTGAGAAAGCCGCGCCTGAGATTCCGACCGGAACCAATGCAATAGATTATCAGGACATTCCGTCTACTTTGAATATACGAGAAACACAAACTGCCAATAATGGCTTCAGCGGATCTTTGTTGCAGCCGACGGAAATACGTCCGAAAATCAGCAGTTGTTTCCAGCTTGCCGGCCGCTATATCGTGGCATCATCGGGGGATAATCTTATTTATATAGATCAGCGCAGGGCTCATATCCGGGTGCTGTATGAAAAATTCTTGTCGGAGTTGAAAGATTCTCCGATCCCATCGCATCAGGTGATGTTCCGTCAGACACTTGAACTTTCCGCTGCGCAATCAGCGACTGTGGAGGAGATAATGCCACAGCTGAATAATCTTGGCTACGATCTGCAGCTGATCACACGTGATGTTTATGAGATCCGTGGGGTGCCCGCCGACAAGACAAACGAAGACAATGTGGCGACGTTGCTTGGAATCGTCTCGTCTATTTCGGAAGGTGAGGTTGGAGATGATTTCGTCATGAACGACAAAGTGGCTCAGAGCATGGCGGAAAGCCAGGCTATACGCTACGGCAAAGAGATGAGCGAGGCGGAAGTCAAACATTTGTGCGAATCGCTTTTTGCGTGTGACAATTATAATTTTACGCCAGACTGCAAACCGATTATGTCGGTTGTGTCGGCAGAAGAGATAAAGAAGAGGTTTAATTAGTTAGAATATGGAAGCAAAATCAACACCGGTATTGCTACTTACTGGTTACCTAGGTAGCGGAAAGACAACTTTGGTAAACCATATTTTGTCTAACAAGCGAGGTATCAGATTCGCTGTTATCGTGAACGACATCGGCGAGGTGAACATTGATGCCGATCTGATTCAGAAGGGTGGTATTGTCGACAAGAAAGACGACAGCCTTGTGGCGTTGCAGAACGGATGTATCTGCTGCACGTTGAAGATGGATTTGGTGGAGCAGGTCAATGAAATTCTGATGCAGAATAAATTCGACTACATCGTGATCGAGGCGAGCGGTGTATGTGAGCCGGCTCCAATTGCTCAGACCCTTGTGTCTCTTCAGCAGATGAGCAGCAAGTATGCCGGCAGAGAGGCATGTTATTTGGATAGCATCGTCACTGTTGTGGACGCTCTTCGTTTGCAGAGCGAGTTTGAGTGTGGCGACGCGTTGAAGAGCAAAGATCTTGATGAAGAAGATATTGAAAACCTTGTGATTCAGCAGATTGAGTTCTGTAATATAATTCTGCTCAACAAAGTGTCGGAAGTGGAGAAATCCGAGCTCGCTAGAATCAAAGAGATTATCAAGACACTTCAGCCATACGCAGAGATCATTGAGTGTGATTATGCGGATGTGGATTTGGATAAGATTATCAACACACGAAGATTCCAGATGGAGAAGGCGTCTATCTCTGCTGGATGGATAAAGGAGTTGGAACGTCCGTTGACTGATGAGGAGAAAGCCGACGCGGAGGGTCACCATCATCATCACCATGACCATGACGACGATGAGCATGAGCATCACTGTCATCACCATGATCATGACGACGACGATGAGCATGAGCATCACTGTCATCACCATCACGATCATGACGACGACGACGATGAGCATGAGCACCACCACCATCACCATGAAGACGGCAAGGAGTGTGATGATCCACATTGCAGCTGCCACCATCACCACCACCATCATGACGGTGGAGAGGTTGAGGAGTATGGCATCGGAACATTCGTATACTACCGTCGACCTGCATTCAACCTTGACAAATTTGAGGCTTTTGTCTCAAAGAAATGGGCAAAGAACATCATCCGTACAAAGGGAGTGTGCTATTTCAGCATAAATCCGGAAATGTCGTATATGTTTGAGCAGGCTGGTGTCCAGAAGAAAGTCACAGAGGCAGGACAATGGTTCTGCACAGCTCCAGAGGATGAACTGAAGGAAATCCTAGCGGAGAATCCGGAGATTCTGAACGATTGGGATGAGAAGTATGGCGACAGAATGCAGAAGATCGTGTTCATCGGACAGAAGATTGATAAGGAGAAGATCATCGCAGAATTGGACGCTTGCTTGGAGAAATAATTATAGCTTAGATTGATTCATCTAATAATTGACCATAAAAATGGCAAAAATACTTGAAATACGTAGCAGTACGGCTGAGTTTCTCACCTTTCTTGCTCAAAACAAAGAGGATGGGGGTCAGGTTGTGTATATGGATGAAACAATCTGGGCAACACAAATAGCAATGGCTGAATTGTTTGATGTTAATGTTAAGACGATTAACGAACATTTGACAAATGTCTTTGCAGAAGGAGAATTGATTCAAGAACGAACTATCCGGAAAATCCGGATAGTTCAACTTGCTCAATTCTGGACGCAATCGAATACTAGGATATTAGTCCAGTCAAAAGAATCTATCTTGACAAGAACTTGCAGTACCAGGAGGTAATACAGGCTTTCAGCTAGACAAACCGATTGTACAACAGTTTGGAGAAGCCTTCATTTGACTGATGCCAACATCAACAAGTACAGCCGTTTCGACAACCTCATGGCGATCGTGGACTAGAACAAGGCTGCTGCCTATATAGGCAAGCCGGAATGTTCGTTGTCAAAAGGGATAGTGACAAGGTGCTGAGGAAATATATCATAACAGGAGAAACCAGCTGTAATCTTATTATTGATCATAGAAAATAAATTCCGATTTATATGAAGATTGTTGAATATACTTTTAGTAGATTGTGCTTCAAGGCTGATGTAATTGAATCCTTGGAGAATAACGATGTTTTTATTGTACATACTCCAGATGGCAGTTTTCGCATGACAAAAGCAGACTTCTATAGAGTATTTCCCAAAATACCTAAAACAAAAAGTTATCAAGAGAGAGGAATTTATCACTGCAAATATCCGCCGCAGCGAGCAATGCAATTTTTAACGGAATCGGTTTCCAATCATCAAAAAAAGGAGAAAAGACTTTATATGGATTTGATTGGTGACGAAATTCGAGAAAAGATAAAAGAGATTGGTTTACTGTGGCATAAGTCAGAACATAATCCTCATATTGATGAGGAAATAATGAATCATTGGGAAGGAATAATTGAAACATGGATTAAAGATGAAAGAATGCCTTTGATAGTCCGAAAGGAAACAAGTAAGAAAGGCCAGGCTTTTCGCCATCCCAGTGATCGAGAAATAATAATATCAGATAATACATTCGCTATCTGGATTTATGGTAGAGTTTTAAGAAAAGAAATTTATTCTCTGTCCCAATTGAGGGATATGCTGAGTCAGAATAAAATACCAATGGTTTTTATGCAAACAGCGGAAGTAAGAGAAAAAGGGAAATACACAAAGCCATTGGGGAACTTCTCTTTACCAGAATGGAAGTTATGCCATATTGAGCCGATTGGATTCAATACCAATAAGAGTTTGGAAGAAATAGATATTAATGATCTTAAAGAACATTTTAGGAAGTACGCAAGTCCTAGAAATATGTTTGTTCTTCCGAAAGAGATCGGTTATTTAGGAGAATTACCTATTTTCATTGAAGAACAGAAATACCAATAAATCTCGATTTATAGCATTAGTTCGTTGTCAAAATGGATACTGACAAGGTGCTGAATATATCATCAGAGGGGAGAGACAGCTTTAAGGGGCATTTATCAAAATAAATTTATATTTTGCCGAAAATCAGAATGCATTTAAATATGAAGAAATTTATTCTATTAGCGTGTCTTTTTTCTTGGGGATTGTTGTCTTGCAATAAAGATGAAGACGAAAAGAATTATTGCAGTAAGGTAGCAAAGCCTATAAATAGATTTGGACGTGCTGGACAATATACTTACACTTGTGGCCATTGTGGAAACAATGTAAGCGAGCCGGCAAAAAATGTGCCCAACTTGCAATTATTGGTTCAAATAAGTATGAAGGTTCAACAAATAAAATAAATAGAATGAATTCTTTATTCTTAATATTTTATTTGCAACACCCAAAATAATAAGGCAAAAGGTTACTTTAGAACCATTTGAAAAAAATAAGGTATTGCCTTCCAGGCAATGGCATACTGATGTATTTATAACCCGAGACTTTGTCCCGGGTTATTCTCGTTGCACTCGGTAGAGCCTTCCAGGCTTCTATTGCGAATTGATTGGAAAATGTAGCGGATACATTTTGTTTGGAATATAGAACCAATTCTTTTCTAATGTTGAAAAACAAATGCGAGAAAAATGCTTTGCAATCACATTATTATGTAAATTTGTAGAATTATAGTGCGGAAATGCACTTTGAAACATAAATAAAAATGGAAATTTCAATTATAGTAGCGACAAGCAAAAACAATGTGATTGGCAGAGACGGTGGAATACCTTGGCATTTGTCTGCAGATTTGAAACGTTTTAAGGCTCTTACAACAGGTCATCCGATTGTGATGGGCAGACGTACATTTGAGTCGATCGGACGTCCGCTTCCAGGCAGACGCAATATTGTGATCTCTAATTCCGTTAATGCTATTGAAGGGTGTGACGTCATTAAAAGTGTGGATGATTTGTTGAACGACAAATCGTTGGATGGAATGATCTTCATCATTGGCGGAGGCGAGATATACAAACAATTTTTGCCTTACGCAAAGAAAGTTTATCTGACTGAGGTGGAGACAGAAATTGCGGATGGCGACACGTTCTTCCCTGAATTGAATCCAATGGAGTGGATTGAGGTCGGCAGAGAGAGTCATGAGGCTGACGAGAAGAACGACTTCAACTATTCGTTTGTCGACTACGAAAGGTTTTAAGTATGAAGAATAAAAACTATTCTATTTGTTTCGTTGCCGCTCTATTCCTGTTGGCTGTCTCTTCTTGCTCTGTGAACAAGAAGATCCGTAAGGCCGACAAGAAATATGAGATCGGTGAATACCATAAGGCGGCGAGCATCTACAAAACGGCGTATTCTCGTGTGAAATTGTCGGAGAAGCAGACGAAAGGCTATGTGGCTTACAGATTGGGAGACTGCTATGACAAGTTTGGCGAGACGGATAAAGCGGAGAGAATGCTGGCAAACTGTGTGAGATACAAGTATGCCGACACTACATCATATCTTCTTTACGCTGACGTCCTTCGTAAGCAGAAGAAAAATAAGGAGGCTGCCGAGATGTACGACGTCTACTTGAAGCATGATCCTAATTCTCTTGTGGCTCTCAACGGAAAACTTTCTGCTTTGAAATATTCAGAGTGGGAGAAAGCAAAGCGACGTTATGAGGTGTTCAAGGATCCGTTCTTCAACAGCAAGAAAAGCGAAAGCAGTCCCCGCTATCCCGGCGGCGACAGCACAATTGTCTATTTCGCTTCGTCGCGCGACAACAAACAGACAGCGCATAAGGTGAGCAATATCACGGGCACACCGAATAATGATATCTATTTTGCTAAAAAGAATGCTGTCGGCAAATGGGATAATCTTGAACTTGTTGATTCTGACATCAATACAGAAGATGACGAGGGTAGTCCAGCATTCTCGTCGGATGGAAAAATCATGCTTTTCACCCGTTGCCGATACGTGAAGGGTGAGACTCATGGAGGTGAAATCTGGATGTCGCAGCGTCAGAGCGGAAAATGGGGAAAGGCTACTCGTGTAATGGTGTTGAAAGACAGCTCGGTGACGGTGGCTCATCCTGCATTGTCGCCCGATGGCAACTGGCTTTATTTCGTCTCTGATATGCCGGGAGGTATCGGAGGAAAGGATATCTGGAGATGTATGAAGACGGGAGAATCCTATTCTGCGGCTGAAAACCTTGGTCCGGACATCAATACTGATAAAGATGAGATGTATCCTTTTATCCGTGAGGATTCCACTCTTTATTTCTCTTCTAACGGACATGAGGGATTCGGTGGCTTGGACATCTATCGCGCTAAAGAGGACACAGCAAAGAAATGGGTGGTGGAGAACATGGGTGCTCCAATCAACTCCAATGGCGATGATTTTGGAATCTCGTTTGTTGCAGGTGCGGAGCAAGGAGCTTTCTCCAGCAACCGTGGTGAGATGAAGGGCTACGATAAAATCTATACATTCGTCGCTCCTCCTATCAGATATATCATATCTGGCAAGGTGAAGAACACTGACGGTGATGCTTTGGGTGACGCGAATGTCAGAATCGTAGGTACGGACGGAACAAATGTGAAGCTCAAAACCAAAAATGATGGTTCTTACTCGTTTGAAGTCAAGCCGGGAGTGGAATATGTGATGCTTGGCAATTGCCGTGGCTATTTGAACGAGAAGAATGCGGTCAATACTCTTGGACTTGAGGATTCAAAGACGTTTGATGTCCCATTTACATTGGCATCTGTTTCAAAACCGGTCGGACTGGACAACATCTTCTTTGAGTTTGGTAAGGCAACCTTGACAGCAGAGTCGTCAAAATCATTGGATAAGTTGGTGAAACTGCTTAAGGATAATCCTAACATCACGATTGAGATTGGAGCTCACACAGATAAAGTGGGTAGCGCGGAAGGCAATCTTGCGTTGTCGGGTGAACGTGCACAGAGCGTAGTCAACTATCTGATCAAGGGAGGCATCGAAGCCCCACGTCTTACTGCAAAAGGATATGGAAAGACAAAACCTGTTGTGGCTGACAAGAATTTGGCTAAACAGTATACGTTCTTGAAAGAGAATGATGAATTGAATGAGGATTTTATCGACGCACTTTCAAAGGAGGATCAGGAGATTGCCAACAAAATCAATCGTCGAACTGAGTTCCGTGTGTTGAAGACCACATATAATATGTATTAGAAGAAAGACAAGATGAGACAATATTTGGATTTATTGCAGAAAGTGTTGGATGAGGGAGTCGTGAAAGGCGACCGTACTGGCACTGGCACAAGAAGCATCTTCGGACATCAGATGCGTTTTTCAATGAAAGACGGATTTCCGTTGGTGACAACAAAGAAAGTTTATTTCAAAGGCGTGTTGCATGAATTGCTCTGGTTTTTGAAAGGAGACACTAATATAAAGTATCTTGTCGACAATAATGTGCATATTTGGGATGAGTGGGCTGATCCTGATGGCGGACTAGGACACGTATACGGCTACCAATGGAGAAGTTGGCCAGATTATAATGGCGGACATATCGACCAGATCAAGGAAGTTGTGGAGACAATAAAAAATAATCCTAACTCACGCAGAATCATAGTGTCGGCATGGAATGTGGCTGATATCGACAATATGAATCTTCCACCGTGCCACTGCTTCTTCCAGTTTTATGTGGCGGATGGAAAATTGAGTCTGCAACTCTATCAGAGAAGTGCTGACCTGTTTTTGGGTGTGCCGTTCAATATCGCAAGCTATTCGTTGCTTCTTCTAATGATGGCTCAGGTGACGGGATTGGAACCAGGCGATTTTGTCCACACATTCGGCGACACACATATCTACAACAACCATATAGAGCAGGTGAAACTGCAGTTGAGCAGAGAGCCATTGCATCTTTCGAGAATCAGGTTGAATCCGGATGTGAAGGATATTTTTGATTTCACGGCGGACGATATCGTGTTGGAGAATTACGAATGTCACCCACCAATCAAAGGTGCCGTCAGCGTATAACGTAGAGACGCACGGTCGTGCGTCTCATAAATACGGTCGTGCGTCTCATAATGCGGTCGTACGTCTGATGTGGTCGTGCGTCTCATAAATACGTCCATACGATTCTGGAATCTTGACGTAGAAAACACACGTCTGCAATAAAAATAATTAAATGATAATGATATAGTAGCGAATTTTCACTACTTTTGGAGAAATATTTAAATCAAAACAAAGCTCATGAGATTTTCAGTGAATAGCGACGAGTTGATGGCTCGTCTTACAGCAACAAGCCGTGTGATGGCTTCAAAGACGGCGTTACCAATTCTCGATAATTTCCTTTTTAATTTGACAGACAGTACATTAGAGTTGACTGCCTCAGACGGAGAGACTTCCATGGCTACAAGAATGGATGTAGAGAACGTTGAAGGATCAGGAATGATAGCGTTGCCTGCAAAACTTTTGTTGGACACATTCAAGGTGCTTCACGGCAGAACCGTCGACTTCGATATCGACATGAACACATATGCTGTCAAGTTGAGTTCGGGTTCATGGAAAGCTGAATATAATGGAGTAGACGGAGATGCATATCCAAAACTTACATCTTTGGATGCAAGCAACACAAATACAGTCCGTATGCAGGCTCAGACCCTCTCTTTGGGAATCTCTCACACGATTTTCGCTGTCAGCACAGACACTCTTCGTCCAACGATGATGGGAATTTTCCTTGACATTGACGCTGCGGACAATAAAATCACTTTTGTCGCAACAGATATGTTCCACCTTTCTCAGGTGAAATCCTCAATAGTTGAGGCTTCCGGCAATTGCTCTGTGATCCTTCCTGCAAATGCGGCGAAATTGTTGAAGACTATCCTCGGCAAGGAGGGAGAGGATGTTGTTGTGTCGTGGGATGCAAAGAATATCTTGTTTGAACTTAATGATTTCACATTGGTTTGCCGCCAGATTGAAGGAAACTTCCCTAACTATAAAAATGCGATTTCAATCCAGTGGAACAAAGAGTTGGTCATCGACCGTAACTCATTGATATCTGCTGTCAGACACATTGAGCCATTTGCAGAACAGTCTAACAAGGGAGTTAAGTTTGACGTACGAGAGAATCAAATCACAGTGTCTGCCCAGAGTTTGGATTATGGCACAGCAGCTACAGAGGATGTCGTTTGCGCGTATAGTGGAGAACCATTTGAGATGACATTCAAGACAGAGTCTATCACAAACTTCTGTTCGTACATGGAGACATCGGATGTGGTGATGAAGATAGAGAGTCCATACCGTGGAGTGGTGGTTGAGCCGTTGTTCAACACATCGGATGAAGGAGAGGATCATCAGAATTATGAGATGCTTTGCTTGGTAATGCCAATGACAACACTATAAACCTGCGTCGCATGAAATTGAATTTAACCAAACCGTTGATTTTCTTTGATTTGGAGTCGACGGGATTGGATATAGCAAAAGATAGAATCGTTGAAATTTCATATTTGAAGATTCATCCAAATGGGATGGAGGAGCAGAAAACCATCCGTATCAATCCAGATATGCCGATTCCAGCAAAGTCGTCAGCGATCCATCACATTAAAGATGAGGATGTCGCTGATTGTCCAAAGTTTAAGGATGTTGCCAAGCAGATAGCCGCTGATTTTCAGGGTTGTGATATTGCGGGTTACAATTCAAACAAGTTTGATGTCCCGATGTTGGTGGAGGAGATGTTGCGATGTGAAATAGATTTGAATATCCGCAAGCATAATATGGTGGATGTGCAGACAATTTTCCATAAGATGGAGGCTCGCACACTATCGGCAGCATACAAATTTTACTGTGGTCAGGAGTTGGTGGGTGCGCATGGAGCTATGGCCGACACTAAAGCCACTTATGAAGTGCTTCAGGCTCAACTCGACAGGTATCCGGATTTGGAGAACGATATCAAGTGGCTTTCAAAATTCACTACGCAGAAGAGAGTCGTAGATTTTGAAGGACGATTCATTTTCGACGATAATGATAATGTTGTGGTCAATTTTGGAAAACACAAGGGAAAAAAACTTAGAGATGTTTTTGTGACGGATCCCGGCTACTATGGCTGGATTCAACGAGGTGAGTTTAGCCTCGACACAAAACGTTGCGCGACACTTGTAAAATTAGGTCAATTATAATATTTATGGACAGGGTTAATCCCTGCCCATATTTTTTATACTACATAACATGCCAAACCATATATTTCAGTTCAAACAGTTTGCAATAGACCAGTCGTTGTGCGCCATGAAAGTAGGCACGGATGGTGTGACGTTAGGTGCTGTGGCAGAGGTGGAAAATGCCAGGAGAGTGCTCGACATCGGTTGTGGCACAGGTTTGTTGTGCCTTATGACGGCACAAAGAAATGCGGTGGCAGAAATTGTGGGAATTGACATAGATGAAGACGCAGTGCGCGGGGCGACGCAGAATTGTGAGGCATCAAAGTGGAGCCGAAGAATCACCATCGTCGGCAAATCATTGCAGGAATTTTTGAAGACAGCACCGTCGACATTCGACAAAATAATCACCAATCCACCGTATTTTGAAGACAGTCTGAAAGCCCCCAAAGCCAACCGTACGTTGGCGAGGCACACCGACAGCCTTCCGTTCTCAGAGTTGGCGTCATCCGTGTCGACGTTGCTGAGCGACGACGGGTCATTGTCCATTATCTTGCCAACGGACGCGCATGAAAAGTTTGAGAAAATCGCGTCGGAATATGGATTATTTTTAAGGAAGAAGACGTTGGTTTATCCTAAACCTGGTGCGGAAGTCAAAAGAGTGGTGGGAGAGTTTGTGAGAATTAAAAATGAAGAATGTAGAATTAAAAATGTAGATGTCGTGGAGTTGACCATTGAGACTGATGTCCGCCATCAATATACGGAAGAATATATAAGACTGACGAGAGAGTTTTATTTGAAGATGTAAGATATTGATAAGATGTTCCAGATGGCAGAGTTCAGGAAATGAGGATTCCAAAGGGCGGCTCACTATTTCCGCGAGTACGTAAGCACGAGCGGAGAAAAAATGAGGGAATATAATCGGCTACGGTAGCCAATCATCTTCGACGCTTGCCAACCATAGCCTGTTCTGATAACCGTTACCACGGTAGATAGAAGAGGGGTATTGTTGTTACACCCTTATTTAATATCGGAATGTGAATTTGCTGACAACAGTTATAATTCCAACTCCGCTTTCTCCTTCTTTGTCAACTTATTATACACCAATTGGTAAGCTTGGTCAGTGAGATATTTGACCAGTTCAGAGGAGATTTCAGCGTCGTCGAGATGGATCTGCATCCACAGACGTTTATGCCAATGCCATGCCTGCTCGATGGCTGAGTATTGTGCCACCATTTCATCAAACATCTCAGGATCACATTTCAGAACGAGTAGGTTGGGCTTCTCCAATGGCAGCCCTGCGAAAATTTTACCACCGACTCTGAATGCCACATAATCGTCGCCAAATGGCATATCCTCAGTGGCATGAGGCTTGCTTAAACAGTAGATACGAGCGTCTTCTATAGTCATAGTTTGGAATTTTATTGGTGCAAAGGTAGGCAAAATCTAAAAAAATTGGATGTCTCAGTGGAAAACGAAAGAACTCCAATTTTAGTGAGAATAAAATTATGATTTTATTTTGCTGATTTATAGTAAAATAATAACATTTTTGAAAATTTTTATAAAAATGGCATGTTAAACATACAATGTTGGCACGGTTTTTGATATGTATATAGTGTACGTCGAGATGACGGATTCATTTTGTAGTTTAGTCCTAATATTAAATCCTTTTGTGCTACATTAAATGTGTAGTAAAATAGAGATATTTGAGCAATCAGGTATCTCTTTTTTTTGTTCTGTTTTTTTGGTTGAATAAGTGAACACTTAAAGTAATGTAATATTCCAATAAATGTTTATTAGCATTTTTTTTAATTATTGTTAATAAATGCTATCGAAATATTGTTGATTTTTAAAAATTATAACTTACTTTGCAAATTGTTAAAGTGGCGTAAGTCACGAAAGAAAGGATAATATTATTATAGTATAGACTTATATATCTATGTTTGCGAATAGTAAGAAAATAGTTTTGGCTCTGATTGCAGCGGTAGGATTTGCGGTTCCTTCGCATGCTGTGCATGAGGAATTCGTGGAAGGATACGAATTCTCGTCTTCTCAGGCCAGCTCTAAGATGCAGGAGCGTCCGATGTCATTATATAAAGATGGTAAGGTTGTGTTCTTCAAGGGAGACAGTGCTTATATGGCAAGAATAGGAGACACCTATGAATTGGTGGATATCGAACCATGCCCAGAGTTGCAGGATCTTGGAATTGAAGGAACATTTGCATACGATCAGAAGCGTCGTACGATATATTTTGCAAAGACGGATGAGGTAGGAAATTCGGATTTGTATGAGGCGAAGTGGATGGGTGGATCGTATACAGAGCCAGTGAAGCTTGAAATTCAGGGTTTGAATAAAGTAAGAAAGGCAATCAAAGGTAGTTCTACTGTGACAGCAGGTTGGACATACCGATACAATAGAATATCAGGATTTTTCAATCCAACAATCGCAAAGGGTGGAGACAGAATATATTTCTCTGCTGATTTCCCAAAGAAAAGTTTTGGTGGACGTGATATCTGGTATATAGATAGAGGTAAGGCGACGGACAACACACGTTGGAAGATGCCAGAGAATGCCAGTGATAGTATTATTCCGATGAATTCAAACGCGCGTGATGACTATGCTTGGTGTTATAATGACACATTGCTATATTTCGCATCCAACCGTGGAGGTGGATATGGCGGTTTGGACATCTATGTGTCTCGATTGAAGACAATCACTCGTGAGTCAACAGATACGACTACAGGTCAGGTTAATAAAGAAGAACTTGAAATTTGGGATACTCCGGTTCATTTGGATTCAGTATTCAACTCAAGTTCAAACGATTACAACATAATCGGATCTCCAAAAATCTGTTTGTTCATGTCAAACAGAACAGGAGGTAAGGGAAGTGATGATATTTATCGTCCAGCTCCATTTGTTGCGACGAGAGAGCCAGAGTTGGTGCCAGACTTTACAATTGATGAGCCTAAGGGCTTCCACTGGGTGCTAATGTTCTTCGACTTCAACGTAGCAACGATGAAACCAGAGTATGAGGCACAGTTGGATGAGTTGGTAAGTGCGATGAACGAGTTCCCTGGAGCAATCTTTGAGATTTCCGGACATACCGATGCCCGTGGATCAGACACATACAACATCAAGTTGTCACAGAAACGTGCCGACTATATTAAGGGAATGTTGATCAATCGTGGATTGGATCCAAGCAAGTTGGTGTCTGTCGGACGTGGATTCCACGATCCTGTGATTCCAAACGCACAGTCTGAGGCAGAGCACGAGCAGAACCGTCGTGCCGATATTAAGATTTTGAATGAATAAGAGAAAGAGGAGGACAATATATTATGAAAACGAGATTTTTAGCAATTTGCGTAGCCTTGTTTAGCACTATATCGGCATTCGCTCAAAGAGATTTGATGCTATCTCAGCAGTTCTTCTCTCGATTGAATTTCAACCCTGCAGCGACAGGAAACAGCGATGACGTTGATTTCTTCTTGATCGGTCGTTGGCAGTGGGCAGATTTTGAGGATTCTCCGAAAGATGGAGTGTTCAATGTGAGCAATTACATAGAGTCGATACGATCTGGTTTCGGTCTATCTGCGAGTTACGATGATTTGGGTATCGCTAACCATACATTTATTTGCAAACCAGCATATGCTTATCATATCAATCTGAATGAGAGTATGTTGCTTTCAATGGGTCTTTCGTTTGGTTTCCTTTACCATTCTTGGGATCCGAGCGATCATAGACTAATTGATCCGCAAGAGGTCGGATTGGAATCATTTCCAGCTGATCCAGAAAAAAAGTTCCGACCAGATATGGATTTCGGTATGGAGTTGGCTACACCTAAGTTGATGTTTGGTGCGTCAATCGTCCATATCTTGAACAATGAGGAGAAGGTTACAACTTCAGTTCCAGGTCGTCAGTTCTATTTGTATACAAGAGCTACACTTTCACCATCTGATTTCTTGGCAATCTGTCCGGCATTTGTGCTCATGCACAGAAACAAGGTCAGCAAGGTGGAGCTTAATGTTCAGGCATTCTTCAACAGAATGATCTGGGGTGGAGTGACATATCGTCCAGATGTAGGTTCTGGCGCATGGTTTAGCTCAAATGAGGTGACATTCACTATTGGTATGGAGAGAAATCGTCTTCGCTTTGGCTACGCATTCAATCTAGGTTTGGGTGAGGTTGCTAAGTTGTCAAAACAATCTCATGAAGTGTTGATTTCTTACAGAATTCCAAAGAAGAAAGCCAAGTATCAGAGATTCTTGGAGGACGAGGAATAAGATTTTTTAGACAGATATAATGTGGAGGGTCGAAAGATTCTCCACTTTTTTTTGTTTTCAGGTTACTGTTTTCTGGTTATCAATTTATGGATTGACAAACGCAAGATGATAGATTGATAATTTTTGTTTGGTTTGTCGTTGCTGTAGGCAGACCACAACGAAAAACGAATAGTAATCAATGCGAGAAGATCTATTAAAGATCCAGCAGTGGCGAATGGTTGTTTGCCAAATTTTTTTATGATTCTCTTGTCTTATCGCCCGTATCTTCTGATTCTGAAAAGACAAACCACTAAGATGACTGGAAATACGGATGCGGCAAGCAGACCGTTTTGTATATTCTCACTGGATTTTGTACAGATTCCAACAAGTGATGGCCCTAACGTTCCTCCCATGTCTCCTGCTAAAGCAAGCATTGCAAACATGGCAGTGCCACCCGTTGGAATGCGTTTCGATGTGATGCTGATGGATCCTGGCCACATGATTCCGACCGCCAATCCGTTGATCATGCAACCAATCAAACTAATATGTGGAATTGGGGATAGGGATGCTGTCAGGTAGGCGGCGAAACATAGGATTCCTGCTCCGGTCATGTAGGAAGTCAGGTCGAGATTCTGACCTTTCTTGCCATACCAAAGTCGGCCAAGCCCCATGCAAAATGCAAATCCACATGGTCCTGCCAAGTCGCCAACAGCTTTGTCTACTCCTAATGACGCTTCCGCAAATGCCGATGCCCACTGTGCCATTGTGCATTCTGATGCTCCGGCAGCAACCATCAAAAGAAGGAATATCCAAAACATTTGGGTTTTAAGAAGCTGCCCCATGTTCATTCCGTCGGCATCCTCCACAATAGGTTCGATAGGACAAGTGGTAAAATTGATAATGTTGTAGAGAGGTATCAATGCCCATACACAGGCTAATATTTTCCAGTTGTCCACTCCAAAGAATGTGAAGAAAAGCGTCGAACCTAGAATTACGCCGACTGCTCCCCAACAGTAGAAGGAGTGGAGCAGACTCATTGTGCTTTCTTTGTTGGGGAAGGGACAAGCCTCTATTATCGGGCTGCACAACACTTCAATAAGTCCGCTTCCAACTGCATATATGCAGACGCAGATGAGAATTCCTATCATTGGATTGCTGAATAGCGACGGTATAAAAGCCAATCCGACGAGCCCGATCGCCGCCGCAATTTCAGAGATGACGATGCTCCTGCGGTAGTCGATATTCTTGAATTTAGCACAAAGAAAGTCTGTGATTAGTTGGATGATGTAGAATACAGCTGGTATCAAAGCTAAATTTGCTAATGGAATTCCGTATTCACGATGAAATGCAGTGAAAAGAAGTGGGGTGAAATTGGCTACGATAGCCTGAGTGATAAAACCGAGATAGCAGGCAATTTTAGTTTTGTTGTAGTTTTTTGCACTTTCGTTCATATTGTCTAAATCAAACCAATCATATATAACGACTGCAAAATTACCAAAAGATTAAAGCTTATTCAAAAATATAAAATGGAAAATCCACTTCCCCTATTCTCGATTTTTTTGTATATTTGGAGGCAATTTTATGTAATATTTGTATTGTATGAGTAGAGAAGACGAAAACATAGACGACCTAGAATCGATGAATGACGACGAGAATCTCGGCCATTCCAGCTATGTGGTGACTGATATGAACAGTGAGGATGCTCGTCTGCATCTTGGCGGTATGTATCAGCAATGGTTTTTGGATTATGCCTCGTATGTGATCACCGATCGTGCTATCCCATATATAGAAGATGGATTCAAGCCTGTGCAGCGACGCATCATGCATACTATGAAGACTATTCATGATGGCCGTTACAATAAGGTGGCTAACATTGTGGGTCAGGCTATGCAGTATCACCCTCATGGTGACGCGTCTATCTATGGCGCTCTTGTCGAACTGGGTCAGAAAGATCTTCTTATTGATGCTCAGGGAAACTGGGGTAATATACTTACTGGAGACGATGCCGCTGCTCCACGTTACATTGAGGCCCGTCTGTCGAAATTTGCTCTTGATGTGGTGTTCTGTCCGCAGATCACAGAATGGAAAAAGTCTTACGACGGAAGAAAGAACGAACCTATAACCTTGCCTGTCAAATTCCCTCTACTCTTGGCACAAGGTGCAACAGGTATCGCAGTCACGTTGAAGACGGAGATTATGCCACACAATTTCAACGAGATTTTGGATGCAGCAATCGCTTACCTAAAGGGAGAGGAATTCACTTTGTATCCAGATTTCCCAACTGGAGGTATGTGTGATGTGCAGAGGTATAATGATGGAGAGCGAGGCGGTGTGCTTCGTGTGAGAAGCCATATCAGCAAACTTGATAATAAGACTTTGGTGATCACAGACCTTCCGTATGGAATGAAGACGGAAGAGCTGAAGGAGAAGATCATCGCAGCAAATGAAAAGGGAAAAATCAGCATCAAGAATATTGTAGACGAGACGTCTTCAGAGGTGAAGATTATTCTCCATCTGTCTGACAAGACCAGCTCCGACAAGATGATCGATGCTTTGTATGCTTTGAATATTTGTGAGAAGAGAATCTCGCCATATTGCAGCGTCATCAAGGATAAAAAACCAATATTCACAAACGTTTCCGAACTGCTTAAGTTCTCTGCCGATCATACGAAGGATTTGCTTCGTAAGGAATTGGAGTACGAAAGAGGAGAATTGTTGGAGAAACTTCATTTCTGCTCGCTGGAAAAGATTTTCATCGAAAACCGTATCTATAAGGATAAGGATTTTGAAAATGCGAAAGATATGGATGCTGCTGTGGCTCATGTCGACAAACGTCTGAATCCATTTGTGGCTGATTTCGTGCGTGAGGTGACACGTGAGGATATCTTGAGACTGATGGAGATCAAGATGCGCAGAATCCTGAAGTTCAGTTCCGACGATGCTGATAAAATTATTTTTGAGATCAAAGACCAGATTGCCAAGATTGACAACAATCTAAAGAATCTTGTGGAATACACAATCAACTGGTTTGCTATGCTTAAGGAGAAATATGGCGCTGATCACCCTCGTAAGACAGAGATCCGAGTGTTCGACACTGTGGCAGCGGCGAAGGTTGTGGAGGCAAACGAGAAACTGTATGTCAACAGAGATGAAGGCTTCGTAGGTTTTGGATTGAAGAAAGGCGAGGCGGAATATGTATGCCCATGTTCGGAAATCGACGATGTGCTTGTCATCTTTAAGGATGGCAAATACAAAATCATCAAGGTGAAGCCGAAGGAGTATGTCGGCAAGAATATACTCTATGTCAATGTGTTCAAGAAAAACGACAAACGTATGGTCTACAACGTTGTCTACAGAAATGGAAAACTTGGACCGACTTATATGAAACGATTCTCTATCACCGGCGTCACTCGTGACAAAGATTATGATATCACCCAAGGTGAGACGGGATCAAAGATACTTTATTTCTCAGCAAACAAGAATGCGGAGGCTGAGGTGATCCACGTCAAACTGAAACCGAAATTGCGTCTGAAGGTGGCTGCTATGGACAGAAATTTTGCCGACATAGCAATCAAGGGCCGTGCGTCATTGGGAAAAATGCTGACTAAGAATGAAATTCTGTCGATCACAATGAAGTCGCGAGGTTCCAGCACAATGGGTGGCCGAAATGTGTGGTTTGACACTGATATCCTTCGTATCAACTACGATTCACACGGCACTTATCTTGGAGAATTCATGTCGGAAGACAAAATCCTCGTTGTCACAAAGAGCGGAGAATACTATATGACTGGATTTGAAGACACATTGCATTTCCCTGAGGATGTGATGTTTGTTGAGAAATTGAATCCGGATAAAGTTTGGACGGTATGTTTGTATGACGCAAACGAGAAGTATGCATATATCAAACGATTTGTGTTTGATGTCACTGCTAAGCCTACATCGTTCATTGGAGACAACCCTAACAGTAAAATTCTGCTTATCACGTCCACCGTCTACCCTCATTTGAAGGTGATTTTTGGAGGAAATGATTCGCAACGCGCTCCAATGGAGATAGATTTCGGAGTGGATGAGTTTATTGCTGTGAAGGGAGTAAAAGCAAAAGGTAAGAGAATTCATCCATCTTGGGTTGTCGGTGAGGTCGTCGAACTTGAGCCTACAAAAGTGCCAGACCCTGAGCCAGAACCAGAGGAAGAGGTGCCGGAACCTTCGGCTGATGATTCCGATGATAATGAAGATAATTCAAACTTGCCGACTGATGAAAATGGTCAGTTGACATTGTTCTAAAGATAATGAAGATGAATAAACAAAGGAAAATAAAAAGAATCTGCGCATTGCTGATAGCTACAATGTTCTCATTTGTAGCGTATGCGCAAGATGAATATAGCGACGGCAGTAGCGATTACACTGAAGACTACAGCGACTACAGTGATGACGGAAGTGCTGGTGGTGGCGGTGAAGAGGTTCCCGACCGTTACGGACGATTTGTCAATCTGTATCCGGGATGTGAGGATAACGAGCCTTCCGAAATATACGATGCTCAGAAGAAGAAGCCAGGCCTGATTCTTCCTATTTTCCCAGGTGGAGGAGAGGTGGAGTTCTCACGTTATGTGTTCCATCACCAGCAGGGTATTGAAGTCATCGACTCTGTAGCACCAGGAAAAGGTCCAGACGGTGGCGATTTGCAGTATCTTCTTCGTGGCACTGTGCTTGTGAGAGTCACAATCGACCGTTGTGGAAAAGCCGTGAACCCAGAGATTATAAAGGGAGTGTGTGAAGAATACGATACTGAGGCACTTGAGATTATGAGTGATCTGCCAATATTCAAACCCGGAGAACTTGACGGCATCCGTGTGAAGGTGGCTTTGTCCGTTCCTGTATATTACACACGTAAACATCCGAAGCCAAAGCGTCCGGAGGATGAGTACTACTACGACGACACATATGGCTATTGATCCATGGCTAAGTTAAAAAGCGTTTTTTTCTGTCAAAACTGTGGCAACGAGTCGAGCAAATGGCTTGGCAAATGTCCAGCGTGTGGAGAATGGAACACCTTCGTTGAAGAGGTGGTGAATAAAGCCCCCGCGTCTTCTTCTATAAAGAAAGGAGTGTCGATCGTGTCTGCTAGCGACGAGCGTACACGCCCAGTGTTGATTGAAAATATAGAGGTGACGCAGGAGGTCCGATTCGACACCAAGTGTGCCGAGTTCAACCGTGTGCTTGGCGGTGGACTTGTGCCTGGATCCATGGTGCTGATAGGTGGAGAACCCGGTATCGGAAAAAGTACGCTGGTGCTTCAGGTGGTGCTGAATATAGAGGGGAAGAAGACATTGTATGTGTCGGGAGAGGAAAGCTTGAACCAGTTGAAGATGCGTGCCGAACGACTTGGAACGTATGCCAACAAACAGTGCTATTTTGTCAGCGACAACTCTCTTGAAAAAATTTTCACACATATAAAGAATGTCCAGCCTGAATTGCTGATTATTGATTCCATCCAGACCATAGAGACGGAATTGGTGGAGAGTGCGGCTGGCAGTGTCTCGCAGGTCAGAGAGTGTGCGGCTCAGATTTTGCGTTATGCTAAGGAAAGCAATACTCCAGTCTTGATGATTGGTCATATCACGAAAGACGGTACGATAGCCGGGCCAAAGATTCTGGAGCATATTGTCGACACGGTGATCCAGTTTGAGGGAGACCAACATTATATGTATCGTATCTTGCGTGCGATAAAGAACAGGTTTGGAAGCACATCCGAGATCGGAATTTTTGAGATGCAGCACAGTGGATTGAGAGAAGTGTCAAACCCATCAGAGATGCTTTTGTCTCATAATAATCTTGGTCTTAGCGGAACGGCAATCGGAGCGATGATAGAAGGAATCAGACCATTGCTGATAGAGGTGCAGGCATTGGTGAGCACGGCAGCCTATGGTACACCGCAGAGATCGGCAACAGGTTTTGATGCGCGTCGATTGAACATGCTTCTGGCAGTGTTGGAGAAGAGAGTTGGGTTCAAGCTGTCGCAGAAAGATGTCTTTTTGAATATAGCAGGAGGATTGAAGGTCAGTGATCCAGCGTTGGATTTGGCGGTGATCAGCGCGATCCTCTCGTCGAACATGGATATAGCGATAGATCCGAGCGTCTGCTTGGCAGGAGAGATTGGATTGTCGGGAGAAATCCGTCCAATCAACAGAATAGAACAACGAATTTTGGAGGCGGAGAAATTAGGATTTAAGAAAATAGTGATTCCTAAATTTAAAAACATAGATTTGACCGGACGACAGATACAAGTTTTGACGGCGGAAAAAGTGGAAGACGCATTCAAGATATTGTTTGCATGATGTAGAGACGGGAGACCATCCCGTCTTTTTTATATTAGTTTTTATAAGATTATATATGTGTTTGAAAAAATCATTATCTTTATCCCACTAACAGAAAAAACAAAAGGATTATGCATAAATGGATTTTGATGGCTGCAGGATTGTTGCTCCTTGCTCCTTCTTGCGGTTCAGATGACGATGATTCAACAAATGGAAGTGGAAAGTCGACGGCGAAAACGGAGGCTAAGAAAGCATGCACTTTGATAAATGATATACGAAAGAATCCGGATGCTTATTCTTCACAGATGGGTGTCAGCCTGTCTGAAGTCTCTGCACGTTCGGCTTTGGCTTGGAATGATGCGCTGGCAAAGGTGGCTCAGGCAAAGGCGGAAGATATGGCAAACAGAAATTATTTCAGCCACGTCGACCTTGATGGATATGGAGTGAACTACTTTATCTATAAGGCAGGTTATGAAATTCCTGCAAGTTGGTATTCCGATAAGAGTAGCAACTATTTTGAGAATATAGCGGCAGGCAATGCTACAGCAGATGCTATGGTCAAACAGCTGGTCTACGATGGAGGCAGAGATAATTCGTCGGCAGGACATCGGTCTTCGTTGCTAGGTATCTCAGATTGGAACAGCACATGTACGGATATAGGAATTGGTTATGCCTACAATGCCGACTCCAAATACAAGCATTATTGGAGTGTGATTATTGCCAAGCATGGGTATTAAGATGAAAGGCGAAGGATGAAAGACGAAGGGCGAAAGTCAAATATGACAATAGTAAGAAGACGGGAATGATCTCGTCTTCTTTTTTATTTAAATATGCAGAAAAAAATGCAACTGTTTTATAGTTGCATGATAAAAAATCGTATATTTGCATGTGTAGGATTAATAATAGTATTTTTATGAGTAAAAATGAAAAGCTAATAGAAAGATTCAGACAAATTCCTAGAGATTTTACATTTGAAGAGTTGGAGAAACTTTTAGCTATCTTTGGCTATGTCAAGTGTAATAAGGGCAAAACTTCTGGGTCGAGAATTATGTTTGAACACAAAAGTCAAAATAATATTTTGATTCATAAGCCACATCCTGGTAACGTAGTCAAAGGGTATGCTTTGAAAATAATCTATGACGCATTGGTCGTAGCTGGTTATATAAGTAAATAAAAAAGTTTGGATTATGAACACAATGAGTTATAAAGGTTATATCGGTAGTGTCGCATTCAGTGAGGAAGACGATATCTTATTTGGTAAGATAGAGGGAATTGGAAGTGTTGTCACTTACGAAGGGAAAAGTGTTTTAGAATTGAAGACGGCTTTTCATGAAGCTGTGGATGATTATCTCACTTTTTGTGAGGAAAGAAAAATAGAACCGCAAAAAAGTCATAATGTTTCTTTAAGTATAAGTCTTACGCCAAGTATTCACAACCAAGTGGCACTTTTGGCAAAAAAAGCTGGTATCTCGATAAACGCATTTATTCGAGAAGCTGTGGAAAGCAAAGTGGCTGCGATGATGTGAAATGATGGGAAACATAGGTAGTTCAATCGTTGTAGGAAAATGAATTTGTGAGTAACCTCAAATTCATTTTGTTTTTTAAGAAGTAAAAAGGTATTTTTGTAATGATATTTCTTGCATAGACCTTATGGTGGAAGGAAATATCAGTGACATATTTTGAAAGGCGTTTATTTGCGCTTTGTCTTTTGGCAACTGAAAACTTCGCAACTTTTCGATCAAAGTCAAAGATAAAAGCAATGATAGATGTCTACGGTGGGTGTATTTACTCTCATTGTGCTTTGGTATGAATCATGGCACATGGGGTTATATACTTATGCGTGGGCTTCTGCGTTGCTCGTCTATACTTTGATCGGGTAATGCGAAGACCTTCAGTTGCGTGGACGAGTAAATGAGAACTCCCACGCTTTTTTTGTTTTTATTATTCGAATTGGGAGATTCGAAGTGTTATGCATTGGACTTATGATACATGTAGGTCAGATAATAAAAGACTATGTGGAAAATAATACAGAATTGACGGTGGTTGCATTCGCAAAACTTTTGAATTGCGACAGAACAAACATATATAAGATATATAGTCGATCCAGCATAGATACAGATTTGCTTTTGCGTATAAATTCCGTACTTTCTCATGATTTTTTCAGTGACATTTCAAAAATGGCAAAGGAAAAGGATTGAGATAAAACAATAACTGTTGAATTTATGGTTTAAATCAGAGAACCATATTTGGGTGTGGCTGATGTTTCTACATGTGGAAATATCAGCCACACAATCCTTTTGTGTTGATTTTATTTGCGATTAATTTCGCAGATGACATGGAGATGCCGAAAGCCAAAAAGTGGAGGCGAAACTTAAATCTAAATATTATGTATCAGTTAAATTTTCCGAACGGGAATGTTCAAACGTATGCATCATCGGGAGAGCTATATGCTGCAGCGAGATTATTAGGAGGAGAAGCAAGGCATATCAGTGGAAAAACTTACGCTTTTGTTCCTAAAAAGTAGAAGAAAATAGGGACCGGCAAAATGTCGGTCTCTTTATATTTTTCATGATACATTAAAATAAATTCTTAGAGTATGACGAATAGGACAACAATAACAGATATTCCCAGAAAAGCGACGGAAGAAGATAAATTTGGGCTGTACGCTTATGAGAAAGGTTTGGAACTTTTTCTGAGAGGGTCTGAGACACCTATAACTATTGCTTTGCAAGGGGAATGGGGAAGTGGAAAGACTTCGCTAATGAATGTGCTGCAGGCTAATCTTTGTGGTGATTCAAGAGGTTGCTGCTATATTTTTTTGAATTTGTTTTCATGTTTGAAAAAGTATAATGACTAATGGTATTTAATTATGGCGACAGATAGATATTCTAATATAGGAAGAAATGGAGTTGTTAAAGAAGGTATTTTTGTGAGATTCCCGGATTTGATACCTGCAAGTACAGATAATTATTCGAATAGTGAATTTCACAAAAAGCTGTTGATTGTTGGAGAAAGCAATTATTTCGAGGACGGACTCGATAGTGTTTTTAAGAGTCCTCAGGAATGGTATAGTGGAGATGACACACAACATTTAGTGCCTGAGGAAAAGAGGCGAGATGTGAACAATTGGAAAGGTGGCTATAGAACATTTAATACTTTATGTAAGTCAATAAATGAAGTGTCAAATTGTTTTCATTGTAACAATGTATATGAAGAGGCAATGTTCTATAACTATTTTTTGCGTCCTGCAACGATTCGCAAAAACAATAAATCATTCAAAAAGGATTGTACACAATTGGATCGTGATGTCGCAGGAATCGCATTGTGTGAAATTATAGAATTGGATAAACCTGATATTGTGATATTCATAAGTAAGTATGCATTTGATGAATTCAAAAAGTATATAGAATTGAAGAATTGCGATATGGGTGTTCATATTGATTTCGTCAATCATCCTGCTGTTCATTTTTCGTGGAATCATCGAAATGGGAATGGAAAACAAAAGTTTGAGAATCTGTTAAGAGAATTTTGGATTAGAAATTAATTTATCGGTTTCTTGCGAAACAAGTGTTATCGTTGGAGAAATGTATATAGGGCATATCAAAACTGGTATGCCCTTTTCTATCACATCACATACTCCCAAAAATTGTCTTTGTTCACCACATTAAATACGGCATCTGGGTAGGCGTCAGCGAAGGCTTTGGGTACTTTCGGATTCTTCTTGCCAGCTTTCATCTCAAAGGCTGTGATAATGTTGTTGTTTTCTTCAATCAAGTCGATTTCTTGTTGATCGTAGGTACGCCAGAAGTACAGATTGGTGCTTGACAGTTCATTGTGTTTCATTTTCATCCGTTCACTTATGATGAAGTTTTCCCATAATGCTCCTCTCTCTTCGCTCGACCTGTCGGCAAATGGACGGAAGTCGTTCAACACTGCGTTTCTGATTCCATTGTCTTGAAAATACCATTTGGATGATTTTGTCACCTCTTTACGTAGATTCTTGGAATAACCTCCTATTTTATATAGCACAAACACTTTTTGCAAAAGGTCGAGATATCTTTCTGCTGTGTTGCGACTAATGCTGAGCTGTTTGCCAAGTTCATCAATCGACACTTCACTGCCGACTTGGTATGCTATCAGTCGCAATAAATCGTGCATTTTCTGAGCATTTTTAATTCCGTCGACGGCAAGGATATCTTTGAGTAGATATGAATCTACAATTTCGGTAAGATAATGAGCTTGTTCACCTGATGCCTCTATGCCTATAAGTTCTGGATAACTGCCATACACCAAATAGTGATCGATATTGGAGATCGTTTCAAATGCTGATTGTTGATTGCTCAATTCTTTAATGGAAAAAGGAGAGAGCATAAATCGTGTGCAGCGTCCTACTAATGGCTCTCCAGCTTGATTCTGAAGGTCGAAAGAAGATGATCCTGTTGCGATTATAGATAATCCGGGTATCTCGTCGACCATAAGTTTCAATTTCATACCGATATCAGGAATGTGTTGAGCTTCATCGATTGCCAACAAGTCTATTCCCGCAAACAAACGTTTGTAGTTGCTTATGGATTTGTCTGCGATCATACGTACAGTGTCGGAACTTTCTCCATTCAGAATTATTTTCTTTCCTTTGAATTCATCGTATATTTCCCGAAGCAGAAGAGTTTTCCCGACGCGACGAGCTCCATATATGAGCATCACCTTTTGTGGTTTTATCCTATTTGTGATTTGTTTTTTGAGTTCTCTTTCTATTCCCATAATGCTTTCAACCTGATTTACCTGCAAATATAAAATTTATTTGTTGACAACGTGTCGAATTTCCTAAATTTCTTCAGTTAAATTGAACGAATTAACGTAAATTCGTTCAGTCTTATTGAATGATTTTAGCTAAATTCGTTCAGTCTTATTGAATGATTTTAGCTAAATTCGTTCAGTCTTATTGAAT
>OCTX014527633.1_pt1 | contig 46382 bp, 43 predicted proteins | sample 1539691 | NCBI WGS metagenome assembly OCTX01 (sample SAMN02144231, study PRJEB22623) | gut metagenome | biome: sheep rumen | host: Ovis aries | place: New Zealand
CTTCAGCCGTCCTCGCTGGCCGTTGTACATCGCCAGCAGCGGTACTGCCAGCCAGCAGGCCAGGTGGACCATGCCGTAGGTGGGACTGTGGAATATGAACAAAAAATAAGGTTCAACTTTACCACAAATAGCAAAGGTCTTCAACTCAAGAGGTCCTTTGCTATTACTACCTATGACGTTTCATCTCTTCATCAGCCCACTTCATCCTTAGTCGTGCTTTATCGCGTGCCTCTTTAGCCCACTTCAATCGGATCTGTGCCTTTGACAATGCTTCGTTAGCCCATTTCGTATATAGACGTGACTGCCTATAGTCTTTCTTCTTCGCATAGTTATCGGCTTGACGTGTGTAGTTGTTTGCTTTCTTTGTCAATTGTTCTGCCTCTCGTTCATATCTTTCGGCCTTTTCATTGTATTGTTGAGCCTCATGTAGATACTTTTGCGCATTATCCGTTTGGATAAGGTTAAAAGAGAACCCCATACTTGACATTCCAATAACCAAAAACAATATAGCTAAAAATCTTCTCATATTTTCAACATTAATTCAACGTACATGATATAACATAATCCGCTTAAAGTCAGCTATAACAATTTGGATAAACAGGCAATCCATTCCTCAGCAATTATCTGATGTCCTAAGGCAGTCGGATGGGTTCCGTCTAAGGTCTCGTATAGTCTCTTGCGTTTGGCAAGGTCGGCAAGATTTACATGACAATTAGACGCAGCACGCCGTATCGCTTTGTTATAATCATCTATGCTAATACCGCCCAGCTTTTCAAAGAAACGCCAATGTGTATTTTGTTTCAGCCTCGTTTTCATTAGTGTTGCACAGACAATCTTGGCGTCTGGGTAGAAATAACGCAATCCTGTAAGCATCTGATGATAAGCATCCTCGAAAAAAAGAAGATTTGATTTCCCGTTATTGCTCAGTGGAGCACAACTAATCGGTACACCATACCCAAAATCGTTGAAACCCATATAAATCAAAATCAGGTTAGGTATATAATATGAAGTATGCAGATGCATAATACGTTCAGGACAACACCCCGCAGGAAACTCTGTTCCGCTCACTCTGCTACCAGAATATGAGTTTTGACGCAGAGATAGGCGCGAAGCTCCTGATTAACTTTAGCCCACCACGTATCATAGGCACTATACAAACCATTGCGTTTCTGCATTTCTGCATCGTAAAATACAGTGTACCCTTTTGGGTTATATCCACTATATGTACTGATAGAATCTCCAAGTATTGATACAAACATATTCAGGTGAACTTATTTAATCAAACAATTCACTTTTCTACAATCACTTTATAAGCCATTATAAGTCCAGACTTTGTATCATACTTCAAGATATATGACACTCCTTCGGTAACCCCTTTCAACTTTCCTTCATTGTCCGAGACCTTTCCTCCATCAGTGAAGATATAATAATCATCGCCAGTACATTCATACGATTCCTCTCCAACCTTCAATGAATAAATCTCTGGCTGAACACGATAGTAAGTAAAACTACCCATCTGAGTCATGACTTCCAATGCGTTCTCTGTTAGAGTAGATACAAACCATCTATACATGCGACGATAACCATAGCCATTAGACCATAAGTTCAACATAATACCATTAGCCATGTACGTTCCGTAAGTCCATGTGTCAAATCCGTATTCCATATAGTAATCGTAACCTGTATAAGTCCTATCTTCGTTGAAGTTTAGCAACTCCCAATAACCTTTCTCCTTGTTCCCCCAGAACCAGTCCCCAATAAGCGCTGTTTCATGTGGCTCATCACTTTTTTCAATAAATGTTATACTATCGATAAGTTCTATAGGAACTTCATACACACTGCCGTCTTTGTAGTTTATGCACATTGTGTTTTGCGCTTCAGAAGTTGGGAAAAAGGTAAAAGCAAATAGAATTGACAGTAAATTGCATTGCCTTCTATTTCCCTTATGGAAGAAAACAAATAATTTCTTGTACCAAGGAATACGGATATTAACACTTTCATCTAACTCATTAATAAATTCTTTTGCGCTTTGAAAACGTTTTGCAGGATTCTTTTCTGTTGCTTTTTTGATAATTCTCCTTAATCGTTTATCTTCAATCTCGTGCAACGAAACATCTTGATTGAGCGAAAACTCCATATCATCATTCGAATGAAATGGAAGGTGACCTGTGATTAAATAAAACAGCATAATACCTGTTGAATACAAATCAATCCGAGCGTCAGTATAACCATACAGCAGTTCAGGAGCAACCATATCATTATACTTTCCACCTATTGCTCCATAAAGACTAATTATGATGCCTTGTGGGTTACTTGTTTGACCACATGCTGCTTGTTTAATTTGATTCCAATGGAATGTTTCAATGAAATTAATTTTAATCTTATTGTCATCCGTAATCATAATGAAATCTGGATCTATGCAACCTATGCTTATTCCTAAACTATGTAGATGAACAAGTATTTTTAGTATTTCTGTAGTAATGGTCCTTGCAAAACAAATTCTATTGTTTTTATACAATTCATACATAGGCGTGGCAAACTCCAATGATTTGCCATTTGTTTGGCCTTGCATCAATTCTGACATTGATACGCCATCGTATGCAGAGCCAATAATATAAAGGCGTTTATCTGTTCCTCTTAATTGAGAAGCATGGTTAGTCTCTTCCACATAATCTATTGGACAAATTATATTGGGGTGATTTAAAATAGACTTAGGAATATTTTTAAGCCAAGCCAAGAGCCGTTCGGCAATCTGTTCAAGTTCCGTTCTAATGAAGTATATCATTACAGGCACAGACATCGTATCAGACAAACTTCGTCCGACAAAGCATAACCAATACGCATCTTCGCTAACTGGTGAAGCGGATGGCTCAAATTCATAATATTTTCCACTTTTTGATTGCAATATCATAATCGGTATCTTATTAGTATTTCTGGATTATCATTTTCTAGTATGATGATCATTGCTTTTTACCATAAATCAATGTTGTCAATGCCTTGAACGGATATGCTATCATTGTCATAGAACAAACGTATGAATCTGCCACCTTTTACTTAATTTTGTAATTGGGATAATTTAATTCCTTTATATATATAGTGAAAACCGAATAAAAGGAATGCCCATAAAACCCACTTTGCCCTTGAATGTAAAGATGAAGTCCACCAAATCAGAAGGAAACCGATAATTAAGATAACAATACCAATAATAAGACTATTAATAGCCTCTTTACTTTTCTGAGATTCAAGCGCTGGAACAACAATCGATAGGATCTTTTGCGCTTCTTTTTCATTTAATCCATCTTCAATCAAGATATTCTTAACATCATCACATGACTTTTGCCAGTTAATTAGTGCGGACGCTGCCTTTTGACAAAGTGAATTAATGTCAAGATTTCCCGATTTCCTTTTTACTTCTTTTACTTCCATACTTTATTCGATATATATTTAGTTATTCTACAACAAGAGTTATTTCACACGTCTGAAAGTTAATCTCCCAATTGCCTTTGGGATGACTCTCCCAGCCATATTTCTTAGCTTTCTCGTCCCACCATTGCTGAAACTTAGTTCCTGTCTCACCTAGATCTTTCACCAGTTTCTCATACAGCTCTCCATTATCGACTGTGAGAATCTTGGCCAGTTCTATTAAACCATTCTTACGTTCGAAGAGAGTCTGAATTTCATCACGCTCTTCAGGGGTTACTTGCCCTACTTTTTTTCTTATTTCCATTTGTTCAAAATATTAAAAGGATCCAAATAATCTATTTCTTCTATCTCATGGCTGCCACGCAGCGTGACACCCTTTTCTTTTAGTTTTGCCAACAACGTCTTTGATGCATTACGCTCCACATGAGTCACCACACATTGCTGATGTGATGGTGTGTTGACATCCAGGGTTAAATGCTGATTCTGCCAGATGCAGCGTTTACACTGGTATGCATCGCACTGACGACAAAGCGGTGCATGATCTAACCTCAGTAGTTGTTGGTTTCTAATATCCAGCCCATCCTTGGGGTCACCCACACTGTCCGTTTCATTTTCGTAATAATAGGCGGGACATAAATAGAAACGTCCATTAGGGGCTAGTGTGATGTTACTCACCCCTGCATTACAGTTGTTCATCCCTGTAAGCATCAAGCGGTCTGTCAGAAGATTCAATTGTACAAAGCTGCCAGACTTGTAACACTCCGCTATCACGTCAGACAGCATTTCCAGCGTATTACGATAGCTGTCAACAGCATCATCTTTAAACGCTTCCACGTCAGTCAACACGATGTTCAGTCGATTTATCTTATATAACCAATCCTTGACAACAGACAAATGATGATTCAGGTTTTCATGACTAGTGCGGATAATGCAGGTACCGCCTTGTGGTGCCTTTTCACCCCAATCACTGAGTACAACTATGTCAGCTTCCTCGCAACAAGTTGAAGGCATGACCTTTGCGTGGTCTATCGAGTCTATAGTCTCTAAATATTCCACAGGCAGTTTGTAGTCTGGATAAACGAACTGTATGTTCAAGTTCTCCTTCATAGCGAACCGGATGCCCGCTTTCAGGTCATCTAGGCCAATGAGCCTACGTTCAACTTTTGTCACTTCGTAATGGCAGTACGACGTACTGGTATCGTCTAACAATATTATAAGGTGTGTCAACATATCGTTTCCTTCACTTTTGCTTTCTGTCGTTCGTATTCTTCTTGTTGGCCCTCCAGTTCTAACTTTCGGAACAGCTTGTTCCAATAGTAATTGTTGGCACGCACGCGGGCTTTATGCATTTTACAGATGGCCGTAGCTCGCTGATAGATGGTATGTGTGTCAGCGGCATCATAGTTTTCCCCTTGACACCATGCACAGCCAGAAGCCACCTCGCAGTCAATACACTCCTGCTTGCTTTGGGTTGTGCGGTCCAACATCAGAAAGGGACGTAACTTGTTCTGGTCTATGCCATCTTTCACATTGCCGATAATCCAAGCAGGCTTACTACGCAGGGAGTACTGAGCAAAGCGAGTACACGGATAGAAGTTGCCAGCCGCATCAACTGCTAACATTTTGCCGGCACCACACCAGTTCTGATTATCGCGCTCAGGATCCATCGGTTTACCTATAAATTCAGCATAAAAAGAACAAGCATGATCACGGTAGAGGTCCGTGTCAATAATAGCATCGGCTAGTTCTGTCAACTGTTCTTCAAAGAGTGCGTCGTCTCCCTCCTTCCAAACATCCTCGAATACACAATTGATGTTCACTTCCATAATACCCAAGGCATAGAGGTGAAGCACGCTCTCTTTGATATAAGGAATGTCGGCCGAACTGATAGTTACCTTTGTCGCTGCTCCAGGAAACTGTTCAAGCCATAACGGAATATTCTTAACTACATCTTTATACGATCCCTTCTCTGAATGCTTATACACACGATTCAAATCGTGTTTCAATTCAGTTCCGTCGATTGTGATACCTATGCTCAGATGATTGTGATTCTTCTTGATAAAGTTTTGCACCTTCTCCTCGTGGTAGTTGATGCCGTTAGTGGAAAATGAAAAACGATAAGAGTTAAACCAATGGTGATTTCTTCTATACATTTCGGTTTTCAAGTAGTCACATATCTTGTCTATCAGGTCTATTTCCAAGAATGGCTCACCGCCAATAAAGTCCCAAATGACGCTTTCTTCTTTAAAATCAATTTCATGATCCAAAATATAGTCAATGGCTTTCATTGCCACATCCCATGTCATCCGCTCCTTAGAATTTTTCCCGACCAAGTAGCAGTACTTGCAGGCCAGCTGGCAGTCCTTCGTTACAATGAAAGTAATGGATTTTGCCATCCCAGACTGCCACCCTTCGTCTCTTCGTTTAATGTCTATCATATAATATCATTTACGTCCAACACTCCTACATGTTGTAAAACAATCAGACGAACAATCATCATGACAATATCCCCTACATGTGCCTCCACATGAGGAGCATGGGTTACTCTTTTGATAGCTAACGCATTCAAGTTGACATGAACCAGAACATTTGCCTCTACATTGTGCACCACATGAGACATAACAATCTCCTCCACATAGGTAATTACAATCATGGTCGCACCCACCACATCCTGCAATACACCCATTGGAGCAATTCGAACAGGTTTGTGACGTTTGACCCTTACACTCTGACGCGCATTGAGTACTACATGAAGAACCTGTGCAACCACTACTTTTTGTATACCCCTTACACTCTGAGGCACATTGGCTACTACATGAAGACCCAGTACAGCCACTACTTGATTGTTTAGTATATCCCTTACATTCAGAAGAGCAAATAGAGCTACAGTCACTACATCCTCCACCTCCTCCATTTAGGGCGGCTTCTAATTCCGGATCATCTTTATCACACGCTGCCAACAATGTTGGCCCCAAAGCGATTCCTGCTATAAAAGGTAATGCTTTCTTTATTGATTTCTTGAAAAAATCCCTTCGACTAATTAATTCATTCTTGTCCATAAGCCTTTTTCTAAAATAGTCTATATGATAATATTAAGAATATATTCTGATTATTTAAACTTATTTTTGCATCAATTACATCTGCAAATCCATGCTCGTATGACACAGAGACAGAAAACTTTTCGTATGAAACACCTACGCAACCGATAGCGCCATAGTCTAAATTGGTATTAAAAGACTTTTGCTTCGTCTTCAAATCAGAGAAAGGATATGAAATATACCCTCCAGCTTTTATAAATAAAGAAAAATCACCAAATAAATGATTAAAAGAATAGCCCAAAGGCAACACATTGGCATTCACATAGTCTATCGGATATGCACCGCTACCCTTACGTGCATAATTAATACCCAATTCTGCGAAGTATCCCTCTGGGGCATAATCTGTTTCGTTAAGATGGAGTTGGCCTGTCACACCAGCACCGAATCCCAAACCTGACACAGGTGAACCATCACTCCACATAAAATTAGAATATCCCCCAAAGACATCTGCTATTAACCCTAACCCCATGTCTGAACTATGTTTTTTCTTTGGTGTTACCCTGTTGGGTGAATACTTTGGGGTTGTTCTTTGGGGCGTATTATTAGCCGTATTCCTCTTTGTATTCTTCTTTTTAGATGATTTTGACTTTGAATTGTTCTTTGAACTCTTCCCTCTTTTTTTAGTTTTGGGATTTCTTCCATTCTGCTGCTCAACATTTAGGGACTTGTTATCTGTAATATATAAGTTGAATCCGTATATATCATTTTCATCCTCACAAATACCTTTTTCTGGTTTTGTGTTCTTGTTATCTCCCGAACCTTCATATAAAGGTTTCGATAAAGAATAAGTTGATGCAGAAATCAATGTAATTAATATAAATAGTCTCTTCATACTTGAAAAATTAAAATGATTAATTGTCTTTAGCGATTAGTGTAAATACGGTTTCGCCAACTTTAAAATTATCTCCATAATTAAGATAGATGCTGCTCTTTGCATACAAGGCGTTGTTGTTTACATAGACTGCATTTGTTGTACGTAACACCGTCAGTTTGAAGTTGTATTTTCCAGATTGTTCTCCCTTGGTAACTGCAATTTTAACAGAACGACGGCTTGCTGTATTATCCTCTATCGATATGTCAGATGGTTCATTGGAATCTGCACGTCCAATAATAGTCTCTCCAGGAAGCAATACCTGACTTCTAATCTGTCCATCCTTATTCCATACGAGAATGCCTTCACGAGTAGGGAACTCACTCTCTGCAATAATTTGTGTCCTTCTCTTAGCAGGAATGCCTTCTTTACCCCGTGAGCTAAAGCAAATATAAGTTTCACACTCGGGACATTTAATCTTCATTACTTCGTCATTCATTGTTTTTGATATAAACAAAGAATGGCAATGTGGACATTTAAAGCTATAAACTTTTCCTATTTCAGCTTTCTCATGAATAACATACACATTGTCACCTTCAAAGAGTTGCTGGGGGTCACCTAACAATGGGTACTGGTCTCTTCGATGTGTCTTATCCATATCACTATGCTTTTATATATGTTTCAAAAAAAGATTTGTCAATTGCATGATAGAAGGGTTTCATAGATGGCTCTAACAAAACAGAAAACAATTTGTTAAATTTCATTGCATCCATCTCGTCAAATTCCATTTTACCAGTCATGGAATCACTAAGTGCGTCTAACAATGTATAAATCTCGCTACGCACTTTATTATAATCATCCTTCTTCAAATGTCTGATAGAAGAGTGTCGGAATAATCCTACTGGCTTTCTGAAATCAATTTCTTCAAATCTGCTGTCATACATCAGATCTTCATACTTCACGACCTTCCCTTCATTCATAGCGACTGTCACAACAAATCTTGGGGCAAAAACTCTCGTTTTATCAATTTCTCCCGTCATTTGATATTTTAGGAAGGGGATAACCAGGCAGGGCTCTCCATTACGGAGAGAAAGCATGGGGATTCCTGGGGTATATCCCATTGGTATACTGCTGTTGAGCAAGAACTCATTAGTCTTTAGGCTCTTCAGAATTTCTTCAGTTTTCATATGCTGTTTTTGTTTTTAATTATTTGTTGGGATAGCACTTAATCATTTGGCATTCGCCATCTTTCCAGGCATCCATAAAATCATCTAATGGTACCATTTCGCCCTTTCCGTTGGGGCTACCTGAATCATTGAGGATAACCATTGGGTGGTCTGGATCAGAATAATCAATTCCTATAACTTCAACTGCATGGTTTGCACCACTGGTAGGTGAAAACAAGTCATCTCCTTCACCATACCAAATTTCATTAGCATCTATGGCGACAATAACTCTTCCACCTTCGCTAAGACAATTTTCTATATCATCTATTCCATTATGGAAGCTCATTTCGTTTTCAATGCCGTAATAATCTAGCATCTTATTTGTATTCAAGAATGTTGTCCCAAAATCATCAGAGAACCATCCGTTACTCTCAGCTACAGATACAAATTCGCTAATATCAATGTCTTGTCCCGTAAACTCCTCTACAATGAATTTCTGAGAATACAAAGCGCATCGTCCTGTATTTCCTTGATACTCCCATTGTTCCATACTAGAACTTGGATCGCCAGTAATGCCTTCTGGATAGTTCGGGCCAGGTTCAAACTGGTTAAGTTCCTCATAGGTTGTACCTGTAATCGATTCAGCATAGCTAGGTGGATCATTTAATGGCGTAACAGTTCCATTTGAGGGGTCATATTGGCATATCTGTGTCCAGTCATCGCGGCCATCTTCATCGTAGTCATGATGTATGTCAGCTCGGTCAAGAACACCATCCTTGTCTGAATCGTATATCTCTGTCATCATGTCAATAGTACCATTTGCATCGCTGTCCTCGTATATTCGTAAGCTATCGAATTGACCGTCATCGTTATAGTCCGTTCCTCTCATAGCATAATCAACACTACCATCTCCGTCCGTATCCATCTGCATTGAATAAGTATCGACCTTTCCTGTATGGTTGGAATCTTGTTGTACTTCGACTATATTATCATTGCCATCACCATTTATATCAACCCCCTTATACCATGTATCAGAACTTCCATCGCCATTGGTGTCTTCTTCTATGTTAGTTGTCTCAAGAAATCCGTCCCCATCATTATCTGAAAGCTCTACTGTTCTGTCGATATTACCATCAAAATTGTCATCAACATATGAAGTTATATGGTCAACAATACCGTCACCATTTTTATCCTCCATAACCTGTACAACATCAATTGTTCCGTCACCATTTCGATCCTCTTCATAAAAATCACTATAAGGATTTTGAAACTGATAAGGATATGGTTCTTCTAAAACATTAGGACATACATCACCAGCATCAGCACTCAGAGATTCTTCGCTGTTTTCTACATTTCCATCATCAATAATGGACATGGATGATTCTTCTTGTGAATCAATAATTTCGTTTAAAATGAAATCTTCCATATAAGTATCTGTTTGTTATTAACTATTTATATAGATGTAGGAACTTTGAAGTTCTGTCACCGATTAAATATTTTATTTTTGCTGAACGATAATTGTCGCTTGTTGACCGTCACTACTTATCACAATTTCTCCACTTCTAGATGGAATGCTTTTTGATTTAGATGACACAACTATTTCCATAATAGATGTGACTACAGAAGGGTCTTCTGCACTAGCTGAATTCTTTTTCAGTAATCCTTTGGCTGCATCTCCAATTTTCCCAAATAATCCTTTTTTCTTATATTCTTCACCAATCACATTTACCCACTCGGGCTTTGAAATAACCTTCCAGTTCCGTTTGTTATTATCTTCTTCTAAAGAATCTGAGTTAGAATAAACTTCAATAGATTTGCTTCCTCCTTTGCTGCTAAACTCTACCACAGTTTTTTCTACGCTGAGAATTATCGGTTTGCCACTTTGCTCTATAACCAATGTTTTTTTCAAGTCCCCAGCTCTGACTTCAATTACTTGGCTGCGCAGTTTTGTACTATTGTTAGCGGAGCAGACGATCTCAAAACTTCGTTCCTCAGAATGCTGATTCACAGATATAAACGCCATCCCGTTGTTATTTGAAATAGGCGTAACGCTCCATTCTGATTCAGTTGTGGTTATGTTGACTATCACAGAACGACGCTCACAGTCCAATTGTAACTTTTCATTACTAAGTTCCAGGACAGATGCTTTTAATTCTGCTTCCTTGACAGTCTGCGAACTACTCTTAGATTTTTTATTCGTTGAAATCGTTTTGATAATATTGTTACTCACGGTAATCGCATCATCACATTGTTTTTTCTTTGCAGCAGAATCATATAGTTTCTTTGCAGATTGAAATTTTGCAATTGCAGATTTCTGAGCTTGAACAGTTTGCCTCTTCTGCAGTTCTAATCCTTGAGAATAAAGTCTATCACCTGAATTCTGCGCCATTATGGGATTAGAAAAGCTCATAATAGCACATAGCAGTAAAAGTTTAATATTTGTCTTCATAAACATCTGGCAATAATTTATACTAATGGCTAATCGCATTATCTATAACTTTGATTCGTTCACTAATAACCTTGGCTTCCTCAACAACAATGGGATCTGGATCGTGATTCAAAATTTCAACTTTTTGTTTCAACTCTTCGAGAGCGTTATTTAATGCTTCTATAAGCTTTTGCTTGTCAGCATTGTAATCTATACCAATATTTTTTTCTTTTAATTGCTTGACAGCAGTATCTGCTTTATCATACAGGAGTTTTGCTTCTACGAGATTTTTATCAAACCCTTCATCGTGACGATACCCTTTTTGTGCAAGTTCTTTGGCTTGTTTGACAGAGGTGTTTATAATGGCAAAGAGAGAATCTCTTGTGTTCTTTTCCTTAAGGGCAATATTTTCTGCTTCTTTATGAGAACTATACCAACTTGCACCACCTAATCCTCCTAAAAGTAGAATAATAGCAGATAATATCGCTATAAGTATCGTACGTTTTTTTCGGGGGTCAGAGGCCCTTTTAATGTCAAGAGATTCTATATCGACTCGCATTTCTGCAGATGTTTGATATCGTAACTCTTGTTTCTTATCGCAGGCTTTCTCTACGATTCGTCTCAAGCGCACGTTTTTTATATTCTTAGAAGGCAACTTTAGTTTTACCTGTTTGTCAAGTATCTCATAGCGTGTTCCTTCAAAAGGTACATGTCCCATTATGCACTGATACATAAGGATTCCAACAGCATAAATATCTGTCGTTTGATCTTGATGCTTAATATCACCTAATGCAAGTTCAGGAGAGGCATATTCAGGTTTGCCCATAAAGACACCAGCTACAGTCTGCACCTTATCGTGTGTTGTTAACTTGTCCATCTGCTTACAAATACCAAAGTCTATCAACTTAATATGATTATCATCCGTAATCATAATATTTGATGGGTCTATGTCACGATGTATGTATCCAGCATCATGGAGTGCCATGAGACCTGAGAGGACATTTTTTATTATTATTTTTGCGAAATGGTCTGGGTCTTTTCCATAAATGTTTAACAGTTTTTTTGCATATGGAATTTCATTCCCTTTTGTATCAGAACATTTTCCATCAAAAACATCTGTCAGGGAAACGCCATGCAGGAGTTCACTCACAACGTGATAATGTTTCTGCATTGTGTTATTGTAAGACGTTTCTGTCTCAATGAAACCTAACATCTCTATCAAATTGTCATTCCTCAACTGAATTGACGATTCACGACGGGCACGTTCGACTATTTGTTCTGACAAATCGTCGAACATGAATTTTATGGCAACAGGTCTAGTTTCGCCTGTTTTTGTATTGACACAGCGTCCCTCATACACTTTACCTGTTCCACCTTCTCCTATAGGTTCTGAGTCAGAATCTACTTCATAATAAATTCCTTTCTTCTTTTCGGAATCACCTTGTAATTTTATTATGGCCATAATATATAACGTAATACTATGTTATAAAGAAATATCATCATATTCATCTTGCAAAAATGAATCTTCATGTTCACTCCCAGTATCTTCATTCTGGTATTCTATACCATCCGAAGTGTCTTGATAATCATCGTCTTCATTATAACTATCATCATCAACATATTCATCAGTATCATAAGAGTCAATAGCATGGTGTTCCTCATAACTGACATCTGGTAATGTAAAGTCATCTGCCATACACTCAATGGGTATTTCATAGTCATTTTCATATAAATATGTTGAATCTACAGAGTCTATAGAATCCTGTATTTCTGCCATTTCAGGACTTGAGCTAATTAACTCTTCCACAACATTATTTTCTTCAGCAGAGAGCATCCCATCCAAATAGGCAGCCAATTGTTCTTCTGAGAGAACAGGTTCAAAGTAATTTCCCATATCGTCCTTCCTTATTTACTGTTTCATTAAATTGTTTTTTTGCCCGCATATGCTTATTATAGTAATTATCCATACTCATTTGCAATGCAGATGCAGTTTCCTCATTAGACAACCCCTCCAAATATCGCAATCTCATGATCATACTATATCGTTTGTTAGGCATAAGCCCAAGTATTGCTTCTAAATCATCCCTGCTCATGATGGATTCTTCCGTGTACATAGATGCAGCGAATTGGTCAAATCTGTCACTTTGATAGCTGTCTGTTTCTATTTTTTCTTCTATGAAAGATATCTTTTGCTTCCGTCTGTAATGTTCATAACAATAGTAAACCGCCACTGTCTTCAACCATGTGGTAAAAGTACTTCCAAACTGAAAGGTCTGTAGTTTGCACAATCCCGTGTTTTTATTCGGTGTTAATAAATGTACATAGATCTCATTGATGAATTCTAGACAAGATTGACTGTCCGTATAATAATTATCATAGACGGACTTAAATAACGGATAGCATTTTATATACAAATATTGCTGCGTAATTCTTTGGTCACGCAACAAAATTGCATTGACAATCATGCGATCATCCATTATGTCAATATTTGTCTTCAATTTTGTAGTCCTCTCACTTTCTTTTTAATTATCTCTATATGATTCTTACTATCGAGAGTTGTTCGTCCATGCCTGTCACTAGATACAGTTTTTCGATCATTCAGCAACCTGAGGATTTCCTTTATGTCTTTCTTCTTTTCATCAACAACTTTATTCTTCATTTGGTTTACCTCAGGGTTTATAACCTCATTAACAAATTTTCTTTTCCTCTTTTCAGTCTTTCCCCTACCTTTCTCATTCATTTTCTTCAAGCTGTCAAGCTCCTTCACAACATTGTTAATTTGACGTGATATCTCTTGTTTTTTCTCATTTTTTAATGTTGGATCTTGAAAAGGATTATCTATTGTTCTCTTAGGTTGGGGACTAACCTGCTCAACAGGAATAGTTGGATCCATAGTCATAGAGTCGCTACCTTTCGCAACAGCTTTTTCAGAACTTATGGTCGTGGTAGTAATCCCTTTTAATTGTAGTTGGCTTCGAGACTCTTTAGACTCTCTTGTGCTCAGTATGAAATATAGAGCAAGAGCAAAGATAGAAACAATAAATCCTATGATAATCAACGAGAGATTCTTTTTTGTAGAATTAGGTTTGGTTGTATCTTCTTGTATGTCATTTGGACTTACTACATGGGATTTTTTCTTAATCTTTTTAATTATAGAGTCAAAAGGCGTATCAACAATAGCAAGAGTTAAGTTATCATGCCCCCCTCCATTTGCAAAGCCAATTCTGTCAATCTCAGCAGTAATTGCAGAAGTTAGCTCACATATTCCCATTACGCGAGACAATGCTAATACTAAATCACGTTGTGGCATCATCCCCCAAATGCCATCAGTACAGAGAACGAATCTGTCTCCTCGCAAAAATGCAACTTCGTCAAATTCAATATCCATATTAGGCCTAATACCTAACGCACGAGTGACAATATTTGACTGAGGATGATTCCTTGCCTCTTCCTCTGTAATCTTCTTTTGCCGAACAAGGTTAGCAACAACAGAGTGGTCTGAACTACGGAAAATGATAGTTCCCTTTCTCAGTTGATAAATACGGGTATCTCCTGCATGGGCTATTAATGCGGAATCTTCATTAACAAGAATTGCTGCTATAGTAGTCCCCATACCTCGTAATTCTGGTGTCTCTTTGGCTTTTGCGTAAATGATATCATTTGCCTTGCCAATAGCATATTTCAAGGCATCTTCTCTGGGAGTATGCTCAGAGACTTCAGAAATTACAGTTAATACGGTATCAACGGCCATGAGGGAGGCAGTCCTTCCACCAGGACCACCGCCCATGCCGTCACAGACCACAAGCAAGAAGCCTAACGGCGTATCAACAAAACCTGCATTGTCTTGATTCTCACTACGTCCGCCCTGCCTGGTTTCGACACTTCCAACAAATGGGAATTTCGTTGCTATTGTGGCCATATAAATAATCGGATTATTGATCTTTAGAATCTATATCACCAAATTCATTGGGTACAATTGTTATTGACGATGAATCATTTGGTGACACATACTTATACTCAAGATTGCAATTCCCCTTAACTAAGAACTTTTTGAGTCTATCTGACACATTATGGATAATACTATCTCTAGTATTGTCTAGGTTAATCGTCACGATGGCCTGGTCAGAGAGGCTAAGACGGTACTTCAACGTGTTATCTGTAAATGTTACAGATTCCAACTTAGTTCCATTTGGTTCCTCTTTTGGGCAATTCTTGTTGAATTGCGCAGCAATCTCAGCCAACCCCTTAGCGTATTCCGAGGGGGCTTGTCCTTTCTTTTTACAAGCAACCAATCCAAAAACCAGTGCTATAGTTAACAAACTGGTTAATAAACAGTTTACTCTTATATTTTTCATAATCGTATTATTTTAGAGGATATTAAATGTTGTTGAGTATAATTTGGCTCCCTTCTCAAAATCATAGATTTCAACATTATATTCTCCTGCTTTCCAGAAGTCTTCTGCATCAGAGCCATACTGGCCAAGTTCACACTGCTGAGTCTTATTTGCTTTCTTAATCTCAATATTTGCAGTAGAACAATAATCAACGCCCTTTGTAGCAACCATCGCTTTGCCATCAGGATTAACAATCTTCATACCAAGTTTAAAAATACCTTTTTCTTCAGATGACACATCAAGACTTGCTTTGATGTATTTAATTGCACTCTTACGAAGAGGTTGATTATAATCAGAAATCATATTACCTTTGGCATCAAAATTACCAAAAGCAATATATGTTACCGTCAAAGGACTATTTTCTACAATCGTATTGGGAATAATCGGCTTATTCTGTTCAATAGAATCTTTTTTCCACTGGTTAAAAGCCTCATCGTATGTATTCTTAAAAGTCGTATCGGCATCCTTAAAAGCTGCGAGCATTTTACGGAACCCGCCATGAAAATCCGAAGGATCCTTAGCATAACTTTGCATAAGGAATTCAACTCGCTTATTTTTATAGGTACATTTGATTTTGTGCTTGATATTGACTTCATTACAAGCTACTCTTGCGCAAGAAGGTTTAAAGGCAGGATCGTTATCAAACTTCAAGCCCTTACGATGGATTGTGTACAGAACGGGGGAATTCTCGTCAAAAGTTACCCAATAGAACACATCATGGCTCTTAAAACACACACTGTTGTCTCGGGTGTCAATGCTTGGTGTCAAATTAATTGACCGTAAGTACTCCACAAGTGACTTTTGAGCTTTAGTACCGTCTTCTGTTAATGACTTCTGAGCCATTGCACTCATTGATAGGCACAGTCCTACCACTACAAAAAAAATACGAAATGTTTTCATAACTGTTTGTTTTTATTTGTTTATATTACAAAATTTATAAATTCAAATTACCCCATTTCCCTGTTTTGCTGTCATAAGTCTGCCATGCAAGAACAGAACCTCCTTTGTAATATGTTTTTTTAGTTGGTGTAATTCCATCACTCGCATACGAAATTCGTAGTTTAGAGAATCCTGCCTTGGAATCATCCAATCGTCCTACAGCATTATACATACATGCTTCAGTTAAAGAATTCTGCTCATTAAAGCTATATGTAACATAGTTCACAAGACTTCCATTTGTACCGAAATACTTTTCTTCTATTTTGTTACGTTTAGAATCATAGGCATACGTTATCTTAGCATATCCATTTGACTTATTCTTCACAAGATTACCATTGGCATCTTTATAGCATTCACTTGCAAGAAGATTATTCTCTGTATATTTGCGCTCCAAACGGTGAAATCCCAATGTGCTTGTATATGGATTTCCATACCCATCGAAGCAAGCAATAGACGTGATGTTACCATAATCATCGTAAGTGACTTTTGCCTCTGGATTAACACCGTTCCCTTTTATGGGGTTCCCGTCTTTTCCAAGGTTTTTCTCGTATATTAAGTTGTTACGCTCGTCATATTTCCTAATACGTTTATATGCTTTCTGTTCGTCATAGCCAGCATTTCCGTTCGCATCCAGAAAAACTTGCTCAATTACATTGCCCCGCTCATCGTATTTCGAATCAATTTCACAATAGTTTAGTCCTGTCTGATTGACTCTCTTTCCTGCGAGGTTTGAACAGTAATTTTTTGTTATTCTGTTATTGCCATCATATTCATAATGAGAAACAACACCTTGTATTACACCAGAACCATTAATTCTCCATTGTGAGGTCAGGTTGCCATTTTTATCATAGGTATATCTGTCTATTTTAATAACGCCACCATTGGCATTGTAATACTTCTCTTCAGTTGTGAAATTTGTCTTCTCATCATATATATATTCTTTAGTATAATAGCCATACGATGTCATACATGGTTTCAAGGAACTATTATAATGTCGTATTATCGTTATATTCCCAAGAGCGTCATACACAACTTCTTCTACTGCATATCCATTATGACAATTAATCAAGGTCTTCCCGTCTTTATCCAAATATTCGTATCTCTTAACATTTCCTGACTTGTCATAAACAAACTGGCATATGGCAATTCCGTCCTGATTAAGAGTCAAATTCCCGTTCACATCATAAAATGACATTGACATTAAAAGATGTTGATCATTGTATTTGTACTTAGTTAAACTATGAAAGCCACCATACTTGGCAGGTTTTAGATCTTTATTGAGATAATCCACTCTAAGGATATTACCAACCGAATCATACTCACAAACTATTTTATGTAATCCCATGGGATTTTCCAAAGGCTTCTCTTGAGTATTATAATATGCAGTTGTCAGATTCAAGCCTCTATCATCAACCGTAAATTTCATAATACTCATTATTTCGCCCTGATCGTTAGAATTGTTTGTACGTTTGCCTTTTTGATCCAAGAACTCCAGCATAGTCAGAAAGCCATTTTCATCATATGTCATTCGGGTTTGGGCATATCCATATTTACATATCATCATTTCACCATCTCCGTTGATGGTGCGTCTAACAATATTGTTCCCCTCATCATCATATTCATATAGAAAGCCACAAGAACCTAAATCTGTTCGGAAAGAAGGCTTACCATCAATTGTAAAGTATTTCTCACTTATACGATTACCCCATTTGTCATATTCCAGTTTAACAAGAGGACAGTTGTTGCCATCATGAGAAGGATTCCCGTTGGCTGAAAGGTACTTTACTTGAGTCCAGTTGTCATCATCGTCATATACATATTGTTTTATTGCCAGGCCAATCTTGTTTCCTCTGACTTTACCATCTTGTCCAAGGAAACGTATTTCCGTGATACGTCCCTCTTTGTCATAGGAATATGCCTGACCATAGATGTTCTCCGCATCTCCTACAGGAGAATTATCCTCTCCACTTGCGTATTCTTTTTTTTGCAGGTGTCCGTCTTCGTCATATGTAAGAAGATATCTAGTTATTGAACTGCGTTCTCCGTCATTTACATTATACAATTGCGTAGTATTGGAAAGTAGACGTTTTGCAGTACCATGTTCATCGTCATACTTGAACATAGCGACTTTCATGTTCTCGTCGTAATCAATTTTATACAATAGTTTGCCATAAGCATCATATACCTTCTTATAATCCACTTTCCCATTGTCACTATAATAATAGTATACATCTGTATAACGACTATTCGTGTGTTCTGTATCTTGGTGTGGAATTGGCTTATCCTTTGAGTTGACCAGGGTGATTCGCCTTACTTCCCACCTTGAAGACTCGATTCGGTAAGACATCTCTCTGTGTGAGACCTCTCGACTGCTTAGACTGCCGACTCCTTTTGCCACACCATATACCTCTACATAGTCTTTGTAATAGTCAACCTTAGTCCGGAAATAGTCCCATAGTCCAAAGCCAATAAGAACACATATAACGGCCGCTGCTGCTGCCACATATATGGGCGTCTTTGATTTCTTCTCAGGAGCAAGGACATTTTTTACGGCTTTAAACATCTCGTCACATGTACTATATCGATCTTCCTGTTTCTTTGCCGTTGCCTTGTCCACTACATGCTGTAACCCCTCAGAAATATATGGATAGTAATTCTTCAGTCGAGGAAGTTTCTCATTTACGACATGCCCTTTAATTTCCAGTTCAGACATGGTTGTAGAGTCGTATGGCGCACGGCCTGTCAGCATTTGATGGAAGAGGACTCCTAGAGAATAGACATCTGAACGTTGATCTAACGGTTGACCATAAACTTGTTCTGGACTCATATAGGCAGGCGTACCCATTGAAGATCCTCCACCCTGATTGTTATTGGCTTCTGAGATAATCTGGGCTATACCAAAGTCCATAACTTTAATATGTCCATCTTTATCCAAGAAGATATTACTTGGTTTTATGTCGCGATGAATGATACCATGTTGATGCGCATACGAGAATGCATTTAGAATTTCTGCAAACATCGGATATGCTTTCTTCTCAACTATCAGCCCGTTTCTTTGCGTAATAAACTCCTCAAGTGTGCATCCCTCTACATACTCCATTATTAAGAACACGCCGTATTCGTTCTCAACAAAGTTAAGAAACTTCACAATATTAGGATGGTTAAGAGAGTTCAACATAACAGCCTCTTGTTTGAACCTTGCACGAACCATCGGATTATTGGCATACTTAGGGTGTAATGCTTTTACTGCAACAAACTGTTCGATGTTTTTGTTGCGGGCAAGATACACTTCACCCATACCTCCAGCACCAAGGATACGGATTAACTGATAATTGAGGAGATCAACAGGTATCATACTTTTTAATTTTTAGGCTTAATTATTAAATTCCTCTCGATGAATGAGATTCTTAATGAACAGCCAAAGCAGTTTTATGACATAAACTCCCATAATAATAGGGAATCCGATCAGAATTCTATTAAATTCGAGAGCAAATAAGGATATTATGATCGTTACTATGATAAAACTTATTGCCATCCACAGTGGTTTTGTAATCTGCCAGAATGGGGCATCATACCAAGGTCGGTCATCTTCATCAGAAACATAATTGGGTTCTTCTGATATAGGTACACTAACCATCTGTGTTAAGCCGATTGGATCGGCTGTAGAACGATTCTGCTCCTTTATTTTCTCAGATATCAATCTTAAGACCTCATCCCATTTTACAGGATAGTTTTCGTCACACGCCAAATATATCTGAGGTATTGTTCCATTTGCAGGAATATTTTCTGATTCATTACGGCTGATTTTCTTTCCATTAACCATTGTTCCGTTAGAACTATGATCAGTGATGACATAGTAACGTCCACCGGTAAATTGCTTATATGCAATGTCTAAATGATTTCGACTTACTTTCATCATAGGATCATCTATGATGATGTCACATCCCTCTCTTCCTACTGTAATAAAAATATTTTCCGTCTTGTTCGAACTGATTATAGTATGGGACCTGCTTGCGCTTGGAAGAAGATTCTCCAAATCCTTACGAAACTCTCTGCAAGACTGATAACGCTTCATCATGTTTCGATCTGTCGCATGATCAAGAATATACTGTAACTTTGCAGGGAACGACTTTTTACTATGCTTAGATAGTTTAGGGAATGGTGTGTTTGCTATATTTGAGCGAGTTTCAAAGTCACTTGCCAATGTGTTGTAAGCATGATGACCAGTCAACATATAATAGAACACACAGCCTAACGCATAGATGTCTGCACGGTGGTCAATTGAGAATCCATCTGCCTGTTCTGGACTCATATAGCCATCGGATCCGATAATGGTTCCTATTACAGTGCCACCACTTTGACTCCCCAAATCTTTCGCTATACCAAAGTCGAGAATACATATATGTTCATCATTGCGAATCATTATATTGCTCGGTTTCATGTCTCTGTGAACAATCTCTTTTTCATGCACAGACTGCATTATCTCCAATATCTGAGTCATATAACGAACAGCTCGCTCATATGGAATAGCACCATATTTCTGAACATATGTTTCAATATTGACACCATCTACGTATTCCATAACAATATAGAAATTATTGTTAAGAGGGAACTGATCATAGACTTTGACAATACCGTCAGTACTATTTAGAATCTGTAAGATTTCTACTTCACGTTCCGTTCTGGTTCGGATCTCAAAATCAGAAGCAAATTCTGGTAATATTTCCTTGATAGCGACTTGACGGCCTTGCGAATCTGTTCCTTTAAGAACTCTTCCCATACCACCTGAACCAATAGGGGTATCCTCAACCTGATATATAGAAATTGTTTTCATTATTTATTCTCTAAAAAAATACCTTTTGCTTCATCCATTTCCTTCTTTGATGGACCTTCTGCACTTGGCTCAATTGGTAACGGATTTTCCTTTTCTTGCTGTTTCTTTTCTACAATCTTCTGCACATCATTATCCTTTTTAGTTTTGGGCTTTGAGGGGCTCACAGGTATAATAGACTTAGAAGCAGGAGGATTTTTAACAGGTGTCGAGGGAGTCGTTGAAGTGTTAGGACGAGGTTCTGCCTTGTCCCCATGTCCCGCAGGTTTAGAGGTCTTTCCTTTCCCTTCTTTTTTTACTTTTTCTGCCGCCTCTTTTTGTTGTTGGCTCATATAGTAGTAGCCACCTCCAAAACAAAGAGTTGCAACAACAAACATGCAGATAATAAAATAAAGCAGTTTATGAGATTTCTTCTTCGAATTGTTCACACCTTCAGGTGTTTCAAACAATGTTCCTGAAGTAGCACCAGCAACTTCTGATGTACCAAACTGAACCATCTCAACCGTGATGTTATCTAATCCACCAGCTTCATTTGCCATTGCGACAAGTTTTTCGGCTTTTTGTTGAAGAGACATCTTCGTGTTACTCACAACTCGTTCTATCTGTCTGTCATCAACCATTCCGCTAAGTCCGTCGGAACAGAGGAGAAAAACACTTCCTGGCTCTGGCACAATGGGCACTGCTACTGTTTCCGGAGCAGTCATACCCTGCAAACCAATACAGTTTGTTATTTCGTTTTTCTGAGGATGATTTGCAGCATCCTCAGGTAAAATCTGTCCACTATCAAGCAGCTGTTGCACATACGACTGGTCATGAGAAATCTGACGAATGGTATGGTTGGCAATATAATAGATGCGACTATCGCCTACCCATCCACAATGTACCCGACCATCTTTGATAATCAGCATGACGCATGTTGATCCCATACCCTCTAAATCTGGATTTTGGGCAGTACGATTCAGAACGCCCTGGTTTGCTGCAAGGACAGAACGTTTAATCGCCTCCTCAGGTGTCTCAAAAGTATTGTCCGTAAGGATATTCTCTATAATATTCACTGCTAATTTGCTGGCAACATCACCTGCTGCCTGACCACCCATTCCGTCGCAGACCGCTAAAACCTGCCCATTGGGCGAGTCAAAAACGGTCATACTATCTTCGTTCACTTGGCGTGCAACACCCACGTCAGTTGCTTTTGCTATAAGAAAATTGTCCATAATAGTCACGAAAAACATTAAATCTGCGGTATTGCGATAAAGATAAAGAGTGTACTTCCAACGCGGATGATGTCATAGTTCTGCAATTCACCCTCATCAAGCAATTCCTTATTAATGTAAGTTCCATTGCTTGACATCTCATCCTTGAAACTGAACTTGTTATTACCACTCAGATAACGAATCAACATGTGCTTACCGCTCATTTGGTTATCATCTGGAATAGAGATATCACAAGAGGCATCTCGCCCAATATAATTACGTCCTTCATATATGTTATAGGCTTTACCCATAGGTGTGCGATTATAGGTTACTAAGAAGCCAACCAATTTTCTACCGTTATCACTAGGCTTTACCGTTCCGCCCATCATTGCAGGATTACGCCGAATAGTCGTTCTCGCCCCTGCATTCGGAGTCTGGGGCTGTGAAGTCCCCTGAACCTGTTGTCTAACACCTGGAGAGACTTTGGTACTGCCAACAGGATCTTGTTGTATCTGAATATTAGGGAATCCATTAGGAATGCCACCACCAGGATTCATGGAAGGCTGTACAACTTTTGTATGAGCACCTGATGATTCACCAGGTGCTGCCATATTCATATTCGAAGCTGTATTGCTTCCTGTATTTGCTGATGAAGGGCAAAGAGGACAAGTGTCTCCGTAGATACTCTGGTCATACACGTGACCATTAGGACAAGTTTTCTTAAGCATATTTTTACAGTTTTAAATTATACTATATCTAATGAATCAGATCCGAGGTCATCAAATGTGTCATCGGTTGTATCGTTCTCTGCGAGGTCGTCATACTGATAGTCACTATCTTCTTTGAGGCCATCTTCATAAGCGTAGTCAGAATCTGCAGAATTGTGCTCACTTTCTCCGTTATTATAGTCCTCATTGTTCTCTGCGTAGTCATGGCTATAGTTCTCGCCAGTTTTCTCATCCTCGAAATCATTATGGATGGTATTGTCAGAATAGTCTTTCTCATCATCGATGTCATAAGGCTCTGGATATGGCTCTGGATAAGGCTCAGGCTCAGGCTCAGTAGAGGCGATAAAAACATCCTCATGTGTTGTAGCAGAATTATCCATAGCTATCTGATCTTTACCTTCCAATGTTACAATTTCATTTTCTTCAAAGGCACCATTATCATTCTTATCATAGGCAAAAACATCAGCTTTTTGATCCCCATCGCCATCGAACAGCATGAATTTATGACCATTGACCGTTCCTTCTTCTGAAGTTCCTAACAGATTGTTGTCTTCATCATAATAATGAGTTGTTTTTTCAAACTGAACATCAGTTTCCTGCTGCTCTGGCGTTTCTACTACAGGAGTCGCCTGCTGTTGCTGAACCGGTTCAGGTTGAGTGGGCTGAGGCTGTTGTACCTGATTAGCGCCAGTATCTGCTACACTTTCGAGATCATCCTCCGTGAGGGTCTCATTAGGTTCCTCAGCAGATCCAACGGGGATTTTAGTTGCGGCATATCCTGCTGCGCCACCTGTTGCAAGGAGTCCTGCAGCTGCTGCCATACGCTTCGCATTGTTACTCTTGTTTACTGCTGCGTTCTCAAGCTCTTCGAGCTGGTAATCTTCGTTTGTCATAATTCTAAGTTTTTAAAATTGTTATTACTTATGTTAATTGCTACAGGTTTTTGTCTCCTGTTATTATCAGAGATGAACAGAACCGAGGAATCTGTCACTCAATCTAAAAAAATTTATTGAAGTCGTATAATATACTCTTTTATGTCTGGCAGAAAAATCCGCTCTTTGTATCCAGTGTTATGCAGTAATTCTATATAGCAATCCGTCGTTTGGGTTCCCCTGTATTGCTTGACTATAAGCCCTTCATGAATTGAATTATCAGTCAACTTTAAGCGGTTGGTATATTGACGGTCAATCCAAAGATCCTTATCAATATTTGCAGCAATTTTCTCAATAGTAAGCAAATCGTTGTTGCTTACGGTAACCTTTTTTCCTGTTTCGTTGAGGCGAATAGTCATAGAAATGCCAACTTTTTGTTCTTCTATTTCGCCGACATAGGTGGTTCCATTCTTTAGTGTTACTTTATCATTACACCATGGAGTCTCTGATTCAGGTGAACGACGTATAAACAAAATGTCTTTCCATTGCAACGTGTAATTCTTATCATGCTGCATATACTTCGCTTTCGGATCTTTACGAGCACGTTCAGCATGAAATACCATAAACTTACTCGGTTGCTGTCTATAGACATAGCCTACAAGTATTGTCCCGTCCTTCAACTCGACCTCCTGTATAAACTTAGCGGACATAGAAAATATACAGGTAAAAATAAATACGCAAAATATAATAAAACGCTTTTTCATACCATCAAATTTTTAATCTTTAACACTTAATATCGCATAATTTTATCCTCATTAATAGTAAACAATCTAAACTCATCAAAGAATCCAGGTTCATATTTACCACGATACTCCCAAGGCAAAGCATTTACCATTTCCTGTAAATTAGAATACAGCCTTGGACTCATGCTTAATACAGCTTTCGAATCTTTTACCAGTCTGACATTAGTATAATAACCACCACGAACATACACTGTTTGCGTAATGAAGTAATCTATGTCACCCTTCGCGATTTTTTCTTTAAAAAAAGGTAAAACAGCACTTTTGTAATTAATCCCATAGTTATTGACCTCTATTACTCGTATCCTATTCGTGATAAATCCAAAGAATGCAAAAAATATCATCATTAAAACAAATGCGATTAGATTTGCGTTCTTTGACATGAGACAGGCAAAAGCGACAAGAAGGGACCCGATTGTCATTATCACCATTACCACAATGGAAAAATATGCAATAAAACGGAATTTAGAACGTACCATAGTTGTTAATTTATTGTGTTATAATTATTTTTGATTTACCATTTTTATTTCTGACAATATAAATTCCTGTGCGAGGCTTTTCTGCTAATTGTTCACCTTTAATTGAATAAAGTTCCTCATCAGGATTGTCTGCAGCAATGACATCGTGTATGCCGCTGCTTTCTTGTATTATTATGCTTTTCTGGGCCAAGATATTCATCTCTCCATCTGTTAATATAAGATTGACCCTTGATCCAGAAAAACTTGGAGTATAATATAAAGTAAACTGGTACTCACTATCGTCATTCTTCAATTGCCCGTCATAATGCCAAACGGCTTTATCTTTATCTGTAGGAGAGATGAAAGCCTTACTTACAAAAAGATACAGATCATTTATGTCCAACGTACTTCCATTTCGAACGGCAATTTCAATTCTTCCTTGGGTATTAACATACAAACTATCAACAACATTTAATGCAATACTCATATTTTTTTGACGTGGGTAAATGTCACATATACATTCTTGTCCTAATGTATAACCATTCATACCTGATACATCATCAATAGTATAATATCCGTCACCATCTCCGCCCCATCCGAAATTAAAATGGAAAAGATTAAGATCTGAATTATACCCATCTATTACAACAGCGTGGGCATAATCTCCTGTTGAACCAGCATATACAACAGGTTGTTTCTTAATAAGATTACTATAAATAAGTTGCTCCCACTCTTCTTGTGAATAATTCTTTTTTGAAGCAAACTTTGCGTTAAGTCTGAACTGCTTGGAGAAAGGACTAACGATATCAGTAATTTGTCCACCAGTACTCGTTCCATATTGGAGATAGGTAGATGTGCCCATGATATACACTAGTCTTGCTACAGCAGCTTTTTCTTCCAAAGATTCGTTTAGAGAATAGTAATCTTTCATCAGTTCCCACTGGTATTCTGTACCTACTGGCACTGAATATGTCACTGGAGCTTTACCATAAGGATAGGTAGGCGTGTCCTCCGATGTTGATTGCGGATTATCATTTCGCCAATAATAAACAACTTGTGATGCTGCAATAGCTACACAACCTGCTGCTGTTTTTATATTTCCATCGATAATGAATGGACACATGTCATTATATGGGCTGCCTTGATGCCATCTACTTTTCATAAGAATTGGAATTTCTTTTCTCTCATTGGCAGACCTATTGTGAGTCATGTTCTTATGTAAAGAAGATTGTCTGTTTTTTAAATTGTCAATCCATTGGATTAATGTTGGAGGTAAAACTTTCTCATCCCATACTCCACTATCAGAATATCCTATAACAGAAAAACTATCATTCCCATCTTTAACTAAAATGACATAGCCAGTACTGTCTTTCGCTGAAAGAATACAACATGTTTCCGTTGACTTTGACAAGAAGTAATCCTTATTTCCAATCAATGATGGAAATAAACTTCTCACCTTGTCAACGTCTATCATCTGTGCAAATACAGATATCTGACCAAGAAAAAGTAGTACTATCGTAATAATTAATTTCATAGTAACCGTATCTTTCAAACGAATCTAGTTAAAAGGGAGGGCATGCCTATAATAGGCATCTCTCCCTATAAGTTAATTATTATTTAAAGAATTCATTCCATTGTCGTGGAGTTGCCTTTTTTACAAGTATAGAGCGACGAGATGGAGCCTGTGAACCTGTCACCTGAGAATTATCAACATATTGAATAATATTACTCTTAGACTTATCAGAATAAGTAAATTCATATACCATGATATACGTTTTCTCATCGGATGTCAGATAAACAGTTGTTACATCGTCTAATGACCCCAATTGTTTAACTCCTGGAATTTTTGCTACTTGGGCATTCAATGTTGATAGACTTATTGCAGTATCAAAATACAAGAATGCAGATTTTAATTTTGAGGAATCGTCAAAATCATATTCAGATGCGTTCTCCTGATATTTCCCGTAGTAAAGCAAGTAATTGTCACCCTCCGAATATAGTTTGTATTCCTTTACAGCCATCTGCTCCTTGACAACATTCAACGAAGAGCCCCATTCGGTATATGGCTCTTCATAGAGCATCTTCTCCTGATAGTCGTTCCAATGATTGTTGTCTGCGGGGCCAAGATATGGATTTCCAATTTTGAAATAGTCCCAATAGGCAAGGTATGTTGTGCCAGGAGTAAACGAGGTGTTTTGTTCACCATAGGGGGAGAATTTAGAATCTCCTTCACGCATCAATCCAAAAGTTGTACGCTGCTCAGGTTCCAAAACATAAGTATAGCTATATAAGTTTGTCATAAAATGAGTCCAGCTTTTATTAAAATCATCGGGTTCCAATGCCTTATCTATATACCAATTTCCTGATTCTGTCTCTTTCGCATAATTAAATTTACTTGTTGCGTTGGGGTCAAGATTATAGGAATCTGCCCTTCTTTGAGTATAGAGCGCAATTCGACGAACCTTATTGTCTGCGACAGCACCATATGAAGCTTCATCAACATATTGGAAATTCTGAAAATAAAAATATACCAATGCGCCAAGAGGACTAGGTATAGTATTTACTCTAGCCTGCTGTGTCCTTGTTACAGAGAAGTTATCTGTTGACAATGATAATATACTCCATTTACTATACCTGTTAAGAGGGAACAATTTGGCAGTTGACAGAATGTTTCCATCTTTTACATACCACCATGGTTCACCTGGCGCATCTGCAAATGCAATTGTCGTTATAGCATAATACTCTCCTGGTAAAAGATCGATGGTTTCTGTCACTGTATTTGTAGTTGTAACATAATTCACAATAGAGTCTACCAAAGCGGAGGTACTTTTATCGTAGATGAGAGAACGAACCTGTATATATTTCTTGTACTCAGAATTAAATGTGCGATAAGCTTCTGCAATCTGGTCAATATTATGTTTAGTATCATCAAAAGTATAACCTGAGTAGAACTTTGAGATATCTACAGATATTGTCAATGCATTTTGCACAGGTGCTGTTGTGGAGATTATTTCAATTTCATCATTAGAACATGATGAGAAAACTCCAACTATCATGGCCATAAGCCCAAATATAATCTTTTTCATAATCGTTTTATCCATTAAATTAGAGTTTACCAATATTAAACATCCATGAGAGGGATATTTCTAACGTGTTCATTTTGCACTTGAAATTCTTAGCAAGTTCACTTGTTCCTAAATAGTATCGTGCATTGATGCCTATCAAATTTGTTTTCTCACCTTTTTCGTTCTTGATGGCAAAATCATAACCTATTCCAGCCATGAAACGCACATCCATACCCTTCAATTTAGATCCATCAGTATCGAATTTATACTGAACCGAACTAACTTCGCCAGCCAAATTATTCACAAAGAGAGATTTAGGCTTTCGGCTTAGGGTTCCTGCAAAACTGGGACCTGCCTCAATGTAGAAGGTATTCATAGCATCAGACTGATAGAAAGGATATACCTGAACATATACAGGCACTTCAAAATATCCAATGCTCAGGTCTGCGTTTGCCTTACCCGACTCATCAGTACCAATGGTCTTAACTTTGTTCTGTTTGTACTTCAACTCCAGTCCTATGCCCAAAATACCTGTACCAGCAGGAGCATTGGGTGTAGCCTGACCGAAACGAGCCTTACCAACAATACCGCCACTAAATCCGAGACCTGCACCATCGTAGAGGTCACACTCGTTTGGTTGTGTCATTGTAGAGAGAGCCACACCACCCTTAAGACCCAAATAGAAAGAATGCTTTTTCTGAGCAAGTCCTGGTTTTGCAGAACGTCCACTGCTTCTCTGAGACTGCCCATCGCGTTGCGCATCTATTGATGTGCAAAGCATTACTGCGACAAATAATAAAAAAATCTTTTTCATAAATAATTTTGTTAAGTTGTTATTATATAAAAAGAAAAAAAATTAATCAAACGGGATAAGCTGTAATCCGTCAAGTGAATCTCTGCCACCAGCCGATGTGGTAACAGTAACTTTCTGTCCGTGCCCTAACTGAACTTTCTCAACGGTAAAGTAAGTGCTGACATCTTTAGAGCCTCTTGCAGGAACGACAATTCTTTTGCTTACCTTTTCAAGCAAATTACTTCCCGTGAAGGTTACTAACGTACTAATGTCCTCTGAGTTTGGATTATATACTGTGGCTGTTACATTACAATGATTATTTTTGTCAGCCTTTGTATTGTTAATTTTTAATGTAACGGTAAATTCCCTTACGCGTTCATTAGAAGACGGTGCCGTCGGGACAGGATCCTCCTTCTTAAGTTCATATCTATAAATGATATCACCTGTCCACAATTTCAATCCGTCAGATTCTATCTCTACAGAATATTTCTTTTCGCCTTCGTTGCCATCACTTAAAAAAACATAGTTTCCGTCTTTATTGGTTACATTTTTTGATATACCATTCTCATCCTTTATCATAATGTTCATATCACGAACTTTCCATTGAGACGGAACGGCTAAGCCAAATAGGTGCTGGATATCTTTATTGTTATTCTTTCTGTACTTAACTGTCGAATTGGACGCCACGGCATTGAATCCTTCATCGGATTTATGAAGGGCAAGTAAAGCGACTCCATTATCCGTTCTTACAATAGCATTGTTTCCATGAAAACTTTCTGCCTGCTCAAATTGAAATGGTAAAATTGTCTTTTCGCCATCTACATAACCAAATTTCCCTCCCAGCTCTTTTACTCTGACGGTCTCTGTCAAGCGTTGAGGAGCTTCGTATGACACGAACTCTGGTCGTTTTGTAAGAACAGCAATTCCACCAAGATAATCATACTTGAAATCAAATGACTTTAAAGAATTTCTTACCGACCTGTCTCTTAGTGCATAACAAGTACCGCCTTGGGGATTAAACTCATAAAAATTCCCGTTACCATCCCATACGATAGCAATTCCCTTATAGACATTAGCACCTCCGTAAAGAGGAGAGACTGAAGGTAACGGGATTTGAAGTGTATTAAACCGTTTGTCAATAATACTAAAATCTTGACCTTCACCAACTGTTGCATATCCCTCAGAGAACGGACAAACATATGGAACATTGAAAGACTTTGCAACCACGCCATTACCATTCATATATCCTGTTTGTCCTCTAGGGGTTGAAATCGTTAGCATTCCTTCTGAAAAGAATTCTTGCCCAGGTATCGTAAAATAAGTTCCATCAACCTTGACGTAAGAACCATCCGTTGAAAGAATTCCTAATATTCTCTCCTGACCTCCATCTGATTTCAAGACTAAAGCCAATCCCCCATAAAAGCCCGTAATACGAGAGGCCTCTGGTGAGACTATCATTCTTCCATCGCCACTAATCACACCTACATGGCCATTTTTGTAAGCTAAATACATATCGTCCCAACACGGTTCAATCTTAGAATATACACCTGGTTTCACCGACCATGTAATCACCTGGGACTGCATGATTGTTACTATACAGGCTAATGTCGTTAAAAGAAGAATCCTTTTCATATTGATTTATACATAATTATATATTTAGTACACTATTGGAGAATTCTCGTTTACTTCCTTATTCACAATATCCTTAGTAGTTACAGACTTTCCTTTGTTGTACTGCTTTTTCCTTTTTGACTTCTTCGCAGGCTGCTGTTGAGGCTGTTCATTAACGATCTGAGGCTTAATGGTAGCCTCTGTCTCACCTTTCTCGGAGGAGATTTCTGTCTTTGCAGGGGCAGATACATCTTCTTCGTCTAGTCGTGTCAACCACCACGTAAGCAAAAGTGCAACAACCACCAGAACGGATATGCAAGCAGCCGAAATGAATTTGATTCTCCTATAAGGATCCTTTATCACATCCCAATCCAAATCAGCAATTCTCGCAAAATTCACCTTATCCTTACGGGTTACTCGCCTCCCTTTGCCATTCTCCAGTTTCTCGCCATTGACATAAGTTCCATTGTTACTGGTATCATATAATACCATCTTACCTAAAAACGTATATGTCAACACGGCCTGTTTACGGCTTACCAAATCCGAGGTATCAGGGATAACGATATCACACGCATTGTTTCTTCCTATAGTCAGTTTTTTCATTTTCTTATCGTTTTAGGGTTACACACCATATCTAAACAAATTAGCAATTCTAGTGAAGATAGACTTCTTGTATTTTGAATTTCCTTTTACATCAACTGCTATCATGGTGTGATTATCATGATTACCACCACTTTCCTTGCCTATCTTCTCAACCAAAGAGCGCGTTGACTGAATGGTAGTCTCCAAATCCTCATGAGCCGTAAACATGCTAATGACATCGGCTTCTGGCTGCGTATTCCAGACGCCATCACAGCACAGCACAAAACGGTCCTTATCCTTGTAGTCGAGTTTCTTTACTACAAAATCCACGTCAGGTAATATGCCTATAGCCTTACTCAATATGTTTGCCCTGGGATGAACCCTTGCCTCTTCCTCAGTCATCATACCTTTAGACACTTGCTCGAAAACCTGTGAATGGTCAAATGTCCGGAACACTTTTTTCCCTTTCCGCAATTGATATATACGGGAATCACCGATATGAGTGACATAGGCAGCCTCCTTGTCTATAACCAGAAGTGTCAGGGTGGTACCCATTCCACGAAGGCTCGGCTCTTCCTGTGATTTTTTATATACAGTCGAGTTGGCATCATTAACAGCTGTTATCATTGCTTCCTTGGTAGGTACTACTTCTGCTTGCCTACGAAGCGATTCCCCCAATGCCTTTGCAGCAGTTGTTGAGGCAACAACTCCACCTGCATGTCCGCCCATTCCATCACACACTGCAAATATTTGACGACCATTCACGTCATCATAAGCTAGACAATCCTGGTCTTCTGGTCTGCCACCTATACACGTATATCCAAAATAAGCAGACTTTTCAGTTTCTCCCTTAAGGAAAGGAGGCATATTATTATCAGTTTTCTTATCCATATCTATACAGATATTGTTTGTTATGATGACTTATTCTGCAAATTTATCAAGCATGACTTGTATCCTATTCCGCATGATTGCGTCATCTGATTCATTTGCACTAACCATTGCCTTGTCGAAGAAATCTTTCGCCTTGTACAAATCACGTACAACGCCACGATTTTCACCTTGATACCAGTCTAGCCCAAGATTATACAGGATTCTAGCATCTTTGGGTGCCAATTGATAGGCTTCCTCTAACAACTTATGAGCCTTTACGTTGTCTTTAGCCACTATACCTTCAAGGTTTCTTTGCATGATGACAATAGAGTCTGGAAGAACACCATCAAAATAAATCCTGCTTTGGAGGAACAGTGAATTAGCATCTTTCATCTTCGTAAGTTGTCCCCATGCCTCCTGTGCCGTGGATACCTCATATAGGAGTTGATTGATATTTTCATTCTTGTCGGAATTTAAAGATGGAATTACAAGACATCCGACTAATAGAAGAATGATTCCCAATATGCCACCACCTGCGTAATAGAGCCAAGGCTTTGGTGCTAAGCCAGTTCCGATAGCATCGAGATCCACTCTGAATTCTGCCGCAGACTGGTAACGTTTGCCCTGATCCTTCTCTGTAGCTTTTGAAACCACATAGCGGAAGTCATTGAGGTGTGGTATATCCGTAATATTCTTAACAGGTGTTTTTTGATTCTTCTGTGCTTCCAAGACTTTTGTAACAGGACCAACAAATGGCAACTTTCCAACTAACAGTTGATAGAACAAGATACCCATGGCATAGATGTCAGTCGTCTCATTCTGATAATCAATATCACCAACAACAAGTTCGGGCGCTGCATACTGAGGTTTTCCCACAAACTGTCCTGTCATTGTCAATGAACGATCCTGTGTTGAGAGTTTGTCTCCACTTGTGGTATTGTGGTTGGGCAGTTTCTTTGCAATACCAAAATCTATCAACTTTATTTTACCATTTTCTGTCACCATGATGTTTGTGGGATCAATATCACGATGGATATAGCCCTTATCGTGGAGAGTCATAATGCCAGAAGCAATATTCTTCATGATGATAAGCGCAAAATTTGCCCTGTCCTCTTTATACATTCTATATAAATTCTGAGCGAACGTAATTGGACGGCCATCTTTTGTTGTTGTGACACCATTTAACAAGTCAGCAAGCATGACACCTGTCAGCAATTCACTGACAACATGGTAATGAGAACGTACACTGTGATTGGGGCCTTCAGATGTAGTTTCAATAAATCCCATCATCTCAATGAGATTCTCACTTAAGACCTGAATTGATGCTTCACGTCTTGCACGATCTATAACCGACTGTGGAAGACCATCAAACATAAACTTGATAGCGACATCACGGCTAATCCCTGTTATTTCTGATATTTGTCGGCCACGATATACCTTACCCATTCCGCCTTCACCAAGTGGTTCGGTGTCGGTGTCAAATTCGTAATATACATTTCTGTCTTGAACAGACTTGCCTTTTAGTTTAATAATAGCCATATCTTAATTTATAATATAATCGTTTTGTTGTTATAATGGTCTTCTTCTTGTTGCTTCGTTGGCTTGTAGAAATCAACAGAAGCTTCCTCTTCTATGTTTTGTGTGATATTGGTGGAATGGTTTTCAATAGGAGGTAAAGACATTTCATCAATTACATTCACCGCTGGAGGTGGCAGTTCTGTTGACTTTTCCGCAACTTTCTTAGGTTCTGGAATCCTATCAAATCCATAAGCAACAGACAATTTGTCAAGAGCATTAAACAACGAGAGGACTAACACATAATTTTGACCAATCGTTATGACATCACCATCAGTACAGGCTATTCTCTCATAATTCAGTCTTTCACCATTGACACTGGTTCCATAACTGGAATTATTGTCAGAAAGGATGACATTAATATACTCATCTCCCTTCTCATTGGTCTGCTTTCTTGCTAACATTATACCATGTTGAGCAGAAACAGAAGTTTCTCTAAGACAGATATCACAAGAAAGATCACTACCTATAATATTCCTGCCAACATACAAAGGAAACAACTCTCCTTCTATACCCGCTGAAATACTATAAAGCACACCAATAATAGGGCGATTCTGCAATTTGACGACATGGGCTAAGTTTGGGATGGTTGCCTGCGTTTCACCATCTTCAACTTGCATCTCTGCTGCTACCTGTCTATACAAATCAGGTACATAGGTGCGATTTGTGTCTTTTACATTGCCTGACGGCTTATAAAAAGAGTCATTATCCATTTGATTACTATTTAGATTGTGAAAACTAACCTGGTCATGCCAAGTTGTAATTTGTCACCAGACTTTAGTGTACATGGCTGTCCTGCTGCATATGCTTTGCCATTGATAAAAATTGGATTATTAGCTTTTAATCCTATAATTTGAGCCATGAGTCTGCCACCAACCATCTGTACTGCAAGTCTTGCATGTTGACGGCTCATGCTTATATCTGGTGCTAATTGTAAGGTAGCAGTACTATCAGAACTTTTACGACCAAGCACATATATACCTTGGTTCAAGACAAACCTTGCATTGCTTCCGATTACGGTTATATATGCCTTTGACTGCATTCCAACATTTTGAGTTACCCTTGTGGCCGAATGCATCTTCTGATTATTTGGTGCAGAATCCACTTCTTCAGAGCGTGTTATTGGCTGTGGAGTTGCCAATTCTTTTATTAATGTTGGAAATGGAGTCGTATAACGACATTTAGGACACGAAAATGTCTTTTGTGCCAAAGTCGAAGGATCTTTGGGAGTTAATTTGTATTGTTTCCTACAAATTGGACATGTAATGATATATACTGGCATAATCTATCGTTGTATTTACTTATTTATATAGATGTTTTATTTCAAATTAACTATCACCATATCATCATCAAATTTTTCCCATCCTCCAGACATCTGCGGATGTTGTTTCCCTTGGGTAATTTTAGTTACTTTAGGGGCTACATAGTCAAATAATTCCCTAGCTGTCACTTTTTTGTCTTTTCTCGTTCCTGCAGCTCCGTCGGCTTCACCTTTTAATCCCTCCAATAAATAATGGAAAAAGAAAGAATTGTCCATAAATCCTGTTTCCCAAGAATATTCATTGGGTCTGCTGCTCAGGAAAAGCAATACTTTAGACTTTTTATTATACCTACGGCGGTTATCTTTTGTGTCTTTGTTCTTCTTTGTAAATGAACCAGAATGGCATGACATTACAAACATCATCTTCCGACGAGCCTTTGCGCTCAGCATTATTTGCTGTACCTCGGAACAATACAAAACTTCGTCATTGTTATAAGTTGATACACCTCCATCAAATCCATGACCACTATATGCAAAAATAATCTCGTCTTTTACTGTTGATTTTGCAAACTCTTGCTTTAATACTTTTATTATATGCGCGCGCGAAGCATTTGCGTCCAACAACATAAAAGGTTTACAGCCATTATACTTGTGATAATAATTCGCAATTCCTTTCATGTCAGCACGAGAACATGGAAGAGGATCGACACCATCACGATTAACATTCAACCCTACACAAACGATATATGTCTTCTGTGCAACTGCTGACATGCTAACAATAAATAGCATGAACAATAGAACAACTCTTAACAAACTATATTTTCGAATCATAGAACTCAACTTTACATTTTGGACACTTACCTTCAGCTAATATATTCTCATAGAGTTTACCAGCAAACGGCACATGACATTTGGGACAGCAGAAAGATATTTTATAGTTCTTGTCGTTTTGGTTTTTCTTTATTATTATGTCTTTTTTTGATTTCATGCAGTAAATCTGTAAAGCAATTAAAAAAGAAACAGCAATAATAGGTCCAATGGCCATATAGTACCAAGCTATACCTTCACCACTGCCCTCCAACATTTTTGGCAGTATTCCAGATATAGCCGCGCTCAACAATAAACCAAGCGAACCCATACTCTGAAAACTTTGAACACTTGCTTGCTTTTGTTCTAATCTCAGTTTAGTTTCCTCATAATTCTCTGCCACTCTCCTTAAATAAGCAATATCAACTTTTTCTTGCTTTGGCTTTTGCGGTTTGGAAGGCTTTTGGGGGTGAACTGGAGATTGGAACAGTTGTCCAACGCGAAAGGTAAAGAACGGACCTAAACGAATGTCCGTCGTTGCATCAACATTACATTGACTTATTTGCTGAAATTGATTACCCATTCTTATGAATGTACCAACATTTGGCCTAGACTTATCTGTTAGTGTCATTAAGCCTGTTGACTCATCATAGGTGAATATAGCGTGTTGACGACTTACATATTCATCATTTATTGCAAAAGGTTGGTTTCCCTCTCTACCAATTATTATCTGTCTCATTATATAAAATTCATCGAATATTGCGTGATAATTTGCAGTTTAAAAGCCGTTAGTCCACTATAGGCACGCAAAATGCTTGCCTATAGTGGACTAATCTCATCACCTGCAACAGGTCTCGATACATATTTCTTCAATCGGGCTTACGCCCTATTGCTCTTGTGACCTCCTACAAGAATGTTATAGTTTTAGTGAATTTGAACTACATATATAAAAAGAAGCGTGAGATCCGTACTTGCCACTTACCTCACTCTCCAGGCCGTCGAACTTGCCTAACTCTGAAAGATAAGCAACATCGAAGCCCACGCCGATATGAATATAGTACCCCTTATAACATGGATAGCACGATGCGGATGCACCATGCGCCAGCAAAGGGGATGCGTATAGACACATCCCGGGACATCTACCGTTGCATACTTCTACAGAGTTTCTTCAAGTGTTCGACGTTTGAAGAGTAGAAGACATGCGCTTAGTAAACGCCTTTTCTACAAAATGTAGTGACTCCTGCTTTTCCCACCCTATACTCGTTTTATAGAAGCATCACCTCACCCGGTTCGGCGTGGAAATCTTAGGCTTTGTAAGTGAAGGACACGTCCGACGGGAACAAATGCATAAGACCACAGAAATCGGCGATAAAGTTACAAAAAAAATACGGAATAGTTACAGAAAATTTAGAAAAAATAACATTTATAATAAAAAAAAAGCAAATTCTAATGCTATTTTATCAAGAAATATAACTATTAATTAAAATTTGAAGGCAAATCAAATCTAACGACTCCCCAAGGATTAATTAGATGGTAGAAAATATGCTTAATGACTGTGTGCGCAGACAAATCCTCCTGTGTGCAAGACGCCCCTATGTTGTTCTATTCAATTTCTAATATTAATAATTTCTTTCTACTTCAATAGCAGACGATAACTAAAGAAACATCGCCATAAATAGTGGCAGGCTTATTAAATCTTGTTCTTTTCGAATATCTTTTGAATGGAGAAGATAACGCTGCTGGATACGGGATGAGAATTTCTTTTGAAATTCATCGATAGATGTATGAACATTGGAAGTCGATGACTTAACTTCTATAGGACATACTTTGGCCTGACGTGACAACAGGAAATCAATTTCGTAATTATGCTTGCCAGATGGTGTGGGCCATGTGTGGTAGTATAGTTTGCGACCTGCTGCGGTCAGCATCTGAGAAACCACATTCTCATATACATATCCCACATCAGCATTTAGCTTATCCCCTAACAGCTTTTGGTAAATAACATTTTCTGTGAAGATATCATCCCAAAAAGCCAACGTAACGAACAATCCTGTGTCACCACAATACAATTTGAACTGATCTCTGTTGATATGGGAAGCCAAGCCTGCACTCGGATCATTAGCATGATAAGCCAGATTGACTGTCATGGAATCCTTAAGAATGGTTATCTGTTCCCTCAGACGGTCAATTTTCCCCCCAGCAATTACACTACTTACCTGATAGCGTGAGGCATTACTGTTTAACTGTGCAGGAATGGCATGGAACAAATCGGATGTTTGCCCTGACGAATCCAATTCGTAGAAGTCTTCATCATAGAGATCAAGAATGCTCCGTTTGCGCTGGTCAACGATGCTGAGGTTTTGCGTGTCAAGATAATCGTTTACTGCCTGTGGCATACCTCCGACAAGAACGTAGAGACGGAAATCGCGCATCATCCGGCGATTGGTATCATCCCCCAATGGCCGCAGACAGTCAAACATAGTGCGCAATAGTGGAATGGTATTATTATCACCCAAAGCCCAACGGAACTCTTCATAGTCCATCGGGTACATGTCTATGCGGGTCTCTTCGCTGGGAATCAGGATATTCTTCTTTTTCTTCTTGATACTCAACAATGAGCCTGTTTCTATATAGTCGTAACGTCCGTCAGCAACAAGTGTTTTGATGGCCTGACGTGCTAAAGGTTGCTTCTGTATCTCGTCGAAGATGATAACAGACTTATGAGGCTTCAGGCTTTTCCGATAGTTTAATTGTAGCTGTGTAAAAATGTAATCAAGGTCTGAAACATCCTCAAACAAACGGTGAATGGTCTGTGAGGCCTTGGAAAAATCAACCAGCATATAGCTCTCGTATTCCCTACGGGCAAATTCTTCTGCTATTGTGGACTTGCCGACACGTCTGGCACCTCTAATCAATAGGGCTGTAGTACCATGTTGATTCCTTTTCCAATTGAGCATCTGCTCATAAACCTTTCTCTTGAATATCCTTTCTGCCATGTCCGTTCGTTTGAAAATGCGGTGCAAATATAGTAATTATTTCTTTAACAACCAAAGAAAAATATAAAAATTGCCGAAATTCTCAACGCTCAGTAGTCAAAATATGCCGAAATTCTCACTTGTTTTAAATAAGTTTGCCGAAATTCTCAATAGTCAGACGTTCAAATTTGCCGAAATTCTCAGTACTTTTCCGCCTGTTTTTGATAATTATATTGCCTTATGTTCATGGGACTTAAGTATCTTTTCAATATCGGATTCCTTATAGGTGCATTTAAAGGACTCAAACTATTATCAAAAGATCACTCTTTAGTACAGGAGTTAATTGATAAAGGTGAGAAAACAGAAAAAGAGGCTTTCACCCACCCTGATAATAATGTTATAACTCGAGGATTAGGTGATGTGAACTCCCAATCCCTGCCTGATATTGTCTCATATTCAATTGCCCCAAACGACATCATCTTACTATGTAGTGATGGATTATGCGGATACACTAGCAATAAAGAAATAGAACAAGTTTTAGATGCAAATAGCATTGACATAATGAAATGTCGTGATGAACTTCTAAAGCTTGCTTTAGATGCAGGTGGTTATGACAATATCTGTATATCTCTTGCTTCTTTGATTAACGATAATCAAAGTGTACCATTAGTACCAACTGCAATTCAAAAGATGATAATCAAAACTAAGAAGTTTGTTGGATGTATCTAATCTATAGAAATCGAAACATGGATGTGAAATGAGAGTGTGTCAAAATAGGCACATCCTCTTTTTTTACGCAAAACCCCGACTTTCTCAAGCCTGGGCATTGTTTTGTCATAAAATTTTTGAGTAAGCATTCGTTGAAATACACGTTGCAGTAGTTGCTATTTCGTTGTACCTTTGCAGTCACAAAAGTACACAGAACTACATCTGTTATTGTTTAATGACCAAAGAAGAGTATGAAGTATTACAAATGAACTTGCAGCAGAGCGGCAAGTCAGTCGCAATGGACTAAATTTTTAACGGAGATATTTGGAAGTTTAAAAAGAAAGGCCTACTTTTGCAAGCGCAATGATTGCTGACGAACTGAAATATCGCATCAGGAGTGCTTTTGGCTTCACACCTACTGCAGAGCAGGAGCGTGCCATAGAGGTCTTTACCCGGTTTATGACGGACCGTCATGAGCAGGCTCTGATGATTCTGCGAGGCTCTGCCGGTACGGGTAAGACCACGTTGGCAGCGGCTTTAGTGCGGGCACTGTGCTCCCTGCAACAGAAGATAGTGCTGCTGGCTCCTACGGGTCGGGCTGCCAAGGTCTTTTCCCTCTATGCTGGTCACCCCGCCTATACCATCCATCGCCGCATCTATCGCCAGAAGTCGCTGGAGGGTTCGTTCAACCTCAACTACAACAACCTGCAGGACACGCTGTTCATCATAGACGAGGCCTCGATGATAGCCAATGCCACGAGTTTCAGCGATACGCCGTTTGCCAACGGACAATTGCTTGACGACCTCATCCAGTTTGTTTTTAATGGGCGTAATTGCAGGATGATGTTCATTGGCGACACCGCTCAGTTGCCTCCTGTTGGCGAGGAGGAGAGTCCCGCCCTGCAGACCGACATCATGCGAAGCTATGGGTTGCACGTTTACGAGTGCGACTTGAACGAGGTGCTCAGGCAGAGTCAGGAGTCGGGCATCCTGTGGAACGCCACAGCGGTCAGAAGGCTGATGGAAGACGGCAGATTCGAGTTGCCAAAGGTCAGGTTCCAGGGTTTCAGCGACATCCATACTGTTCCGGGAGACGAGCTTATCGAAGAACTGGCAAGCAGCTACAGCCATGTAGGTATAGACGAGACAATGGTTATCACCCGTTCCAACAAGCGTGCCAACATCTACAACCAAGGCATCCGTAATATGGTGCTGGGAAGGGAAGACGAGCTGTGCAGCGGCGACCTGCTCATGATTGTCAAGAACAACTATTACTGGACGCGTGGCGAGGAAAGCAACCCTGACAGCACAGCCCCCGGATTCCTGGCGAATGGCGACCGTGCGATAGTCCGCAGGGTGCGCCGCGTGGAGGAACTTTACGGATTCCGCTTTGCCGAGGTCACCATGACCTTTCCCGACTACGACGACTACGAACTGACGGCTACCGTATTGCTCGACACGCTGACCTCGGAAGCCCCTGCCCTCACCCGCGAGCAGCAGACGGCATTATACAATCAGGTGATGGCCGACTATGCGGACATTCCCCTGAAGCCGGACCGTCTGAAAAAGCTCCGTGAAGACAAATACTACAATGCCCTACAGATTAAGTTCGGCTATGCTGCCACCTGCCACAAAGCGCAGGGCGGACAGTGGTCACACGTCTATGTAGATCAGGGATATATGACCGACGACATGCTGTCAGTCGATTATATCCATTGGCTCTACACCGCTTTCACACGAGCCACCGAACAGCTCTACCTGGTGAACTGGCCCAAGACGCAGACTCGCTAACTATTCACTTCAGGTGCTTGCGCATCCATTCCATCTGTCCTCGGTCTGTAGCATCACTTGTCCAATGCTCATTGATGGGAGTCAGCAGACTCTCCTTCGGACAGTTCAGCACATTCCATACGGCATACGAAGTGGTTGGCGGACAGGTGTTGTCGTTATAGCCCCACGTCATATAAACGGGTACCTTGATATGACGGGCGAAATTGACCACATCATAGTAAGGCAATGTCTTCATGCAGGCCTCGCTATACGCCCCGCTCTCTTTCTTGAAATGCGGATAGCCACTGGTAAGGTCGGCAGACCCGGCTGCCATATCGCTCAATGCCGGATGGTTAGCCACACAGAGCGTCACGCGCGGATCGAGGGCTGTGCCTATCAACGCCAGCGCACCACCCTGACTGCCTCCCTGCATGATGACGTTCTTTCCGTCCCACTCTGGAAGTTGTGTCAGCAGGTCGATGCAGCGCACCAGTCCCAGATAGACATGCTTCATGTAATACAGGTTACGGTCCTCCAGTCCCTGACGCAGATAGGCATTCCCCTTGTTGTCGAAGGCTGCACGGATTTCGGCAAACACCTCCTCGCTCAATGTCGGGTTCAGTCCGTGAATGTCCAACGCCATGCGGATAAACCCGTTCTCGGGATAGAAACGGCGCGTGGTGGCATCCCTGATAGGCTTCACACCGGCTCCTGGAGGGGTCAGCACGACAGGGCATGAGCCTGGCTTGGCACCCTTGGGCATCAGCAGATAGGCATAGAACGCATGGCGCTCACGGTCCAGGTCTATCTTCAGGCGCCAGGCATCTACCTTCGCATTCGACATCTCCTTCACATACTCCTTGGTAAAGCTCATCGGGAAGTCCTTTGCCACCTTCAAGTTCTCCTGCCAGAACGTCCAGAAATCCTTGGGTTCTTGCGTAAAGGGCACAATCTTATCAGCAGAGAAACCCACCTTCACGTGGTGCTCATAGGTCTTGCCGTCCAACTTCATCTTCAGTCGCAAATCGCGGAAACAAGGCTTCTTGGCAGTACCCATATTGATTTTCCCCCGTCCGTTCTTCAATGTCACGGAGCCTTTCTGGTCAGCGGCCAGCAGGTCGGTGCCCACCTCCCACTCTACCACACCGTCGCGCGGCATACCATAGAGATAGAACTGCACTTCCACCGTTGCTTTCTGCCCTACTTCATAGAGCCAGTCGGCATGGTCGGGCACGGTCACCCACAGATAGTCACTCCTGTACGGATAATTCTCCACAGCCTGCATAGACAGGGCACAGCATACAAATGACAGATAGAATAAGATTCGCTTCATCATTTTTTAAGTAGTTTGTTTTGTTACTTTGGATGCAAAATTACTAATTTTCCTGCATACTTAGTCACATTATTGAAAAAAAATGCTTAACTTTGCATGCTTTCAAAACTGTATGCACACGAAACCGTACTATTCATTATGAAAAAATTCAGTATTACTATTCTTCTGATGGCTCTGGCCATCGTCGTTCAGGCAAAGCTCATTCCCTTGGTACAAAACATTTCAGCCTACGAGAGTCTGTCGCTCAATGGCGCGTGGAACTACATTGTTGACGTGCAGGAAGAAGGCTACTACGACTATCGCATGAACCTTAACCGTTGGGGATTCTTCCTCAATGCGAAGCCCCAGCGTCCCGAGGACTTGATAGAATACGACTTCGACAAGTCGCCCACCATGCAGATTCCCGGCGACTGGAACACACAGGACAATCGTCTCTTCTTCTACGAAGGCACGGTATGGTTCAAGACCAGTTTCCAGGCAGTGCCCATGAGCGACTACCGTACCCTGCTCTACTTCGGTGCTGTCAACTACGACTGCCACGTGTGGGTAAACGGCAAGGAGGCAGGCCACCACGTAGGCGGTTTCACCCCCTTCAACCTCGACATCACCGACCTGCTCGTCCAGGGCCCGTCCACGCCCTCTGGTCATCCTGCCCCTGCAGAGAACACCGTCATTGTCAAGGTTGACAACAAACGCCATAAAGACGCGGTGCCCACGCTCATCTTCGACTGGTGGAACTACGGCGGCATTACCCGCGATGTCAGACTGGTCAAGGTGCCTCCCGTCTATCTGGAAGACTACAGCCTGCAGTTGCAGAAGGCCGACGCCAAGGCAAAGGTTCGTCAGATCAGCTTTACAGCCCAGTTGAACAAGCAGGAGGCAGGCCACAAGGTGTGCGTCAGTATCCCCGAACTGAAGCTCGAGCAGCAGCTCACCACCGATGCCGAGGGCAAGGTTAGCGCCACCCTCAAGGTCAATGCCAGGAAGCTGTCGCTGTGGAGCCCTGACAATCCCAAGCGCTACCAGGTGTTCCTCTCGCTCGACACCGCCAAATACGCCGACGAGATAGGTTTCCGCACCATCGAGACACGCGACAAGCAGATCCTGCTGAACGGCAACCCCATCTTCCTGAAAGGCATCAGCATCCACGAAGAGAAGCCCAATGGCGGCGGACGAGCCAACTCCGTGGAGGACGCCCGGACTTTGCTGTCATGGGCCAAGGAGTTAGGTTGCAACTTCGTGCGACTGGCCCACTATCCGCACAACGAGAACATGGTGCGCGAGGCTGAGCGCATGGGCATCCTTGTATGGTCGGAAATTCCCTGCTATTGGACCATTGCCTGGACCAATCCCCAGACCTATCAGAACGCGCAGCAGCAACTGACAGAGATGATACGCCGTGACCACAATCGCGCCAACATCATCATCTGGAGCATTGCCAACGAGACACCACACTCGCCAGAGCGTGATGCCTTCTTGGGAAATTTGGCGAAACATGCCCGTGAACTTGACAACACCCGCCTTATCTCAATGGCAATGGAAGTGACGGGGGCCTCGAACTATGTGAATCGCCTGAACGACAACATGAACGAATATGTGGATGTGGTTTCCTTCAATCAATACATCGGATGGTATCGCGACGTCAACGATGCCGCCATGATGCATTGGGAGATTCCCTACAACAAACCCGTCATCATCAGCGAGTTTGGCGGTGGGGCCAAGGCCGGCTATCATGGTGCCAAGAACCAACGCTGGACAGAGGAATTCCAAGAAAACCTCTATCGTGAAAACACCGCCATGCTCGACAAAATAGACGGACTGGCAGGTACCTCCCCTTGGATTCTGAAGGATTTCCGTTCTCCCCGTCGCGTATTGCCCGGCATTCAGGACTATTACAACAGGAAAGGACTGGTAAGTGACAATGGTGAGAAGAAGAAAGCTTTTTACGTGCTCAAAGCATGGTACGAAGGGAAATAAAAAGATTTCAATAGAGAGTATGAAATAGCGGAGCGGGTAGGCAATAAACAGTCCACCCGTTCGTTATTATAAACGTATGCGAAAGATATTTCACCTTCTACTATTATGTCTGATCTCCATATTCTTCATCGGATGTGGAGCCGAGGCGGCTATGAAGAAAGGTGATAAGTTTTATGCGTTGGGAGAATACTACGATGCTTCCACTCAGTACAGACGAGCCTATTCACAGACGCCTGCCAAGGAGCGAAAGCTACGAGGCCAGCGAGCCCTGAAAATGGCAGAGTGCTATAGGCGCATCAACTATACGCAGAAAGCCATTGCGGCGTATAACAATGCCGTTCGCTATAAGCAGACAGACTCGATGACCTATCTGTATCTGGCTCAGCAACTGATGAAGAACGGACAATACAAAGAGGCTGAGAAGCAATTCCTGACAGCACTGGACTCTGCTCCAGTCTATCAACTGTCTCCCGCCAAGTTACAACTCATCAACACGGGACTCCGCTCGGCCCGACAAGCCCCGCAATGGAAGAAGGACGGCAGTGATTATACCATCAAGCGCGAGAATTTCTTCAACTCACGCAGGGCAGACTATTCACCTGTGCTGGGCGGGGAAGACAATGACCGTCTCTACTTCACCTCGACGCGCAACCAGGCGAAAGGCGATGAGCTAAGTGGCATCACAGGAACCAAGAATGCCGACATCTTCTACTCACAGAAAGACGACAAGGGAAAATGGCAACGCCCAGAGGTCATTGACACAGAACTGAACTCCGACTATGACGAAGGGGCTTGCTGCCTGTCACCAGACGGACGGACGATGTATCTCACGCAATGTAAGACCGACCCTAACTATCCGCGCTATGCCACCATAGCCACCAGCCAGCGGTCGGATGCAGCATGGAGCAAGGCTACCGAACTGCAACTGACACGCGACACGCTGTCCGCCTTTGCCCATCCTGCCGTTTCTCCTGACGGGCTATGGCTTTACTTCGTGAGTGACATGCCGGGCGGAATGGGAGGTTACGACATCTGGCGCGTCCAACTGACAAACGGTCAAACCAGTAGCGTGGAGAATTTGGGAGCACCCATCAACACGCCCGGCGACGAGATGTTCCCCACTTTCCGGCCGAATGGCGACCTCTACTTCTCCAGCAATGGTCATGAGGGAATGGGCGGACTGGACATCTACATTGCTCGTCCTACGAGCAATGAAATGAGAAATAAAGGCACAAATCATTCCCCATATATTATTAAGCATCCGGGATTCCCCCTCAACTCGCAAGGTGACGACTTCGGAATGACGTTTGAGGGCATGAAGAACCAAGGCTTCTTCTCGAGCAACAGGGGTGACGGAAAGGGCTGGGACCATATCTACTCATTCTACAATCCGGAGATTGTCCAGACCGTCAAAGGATGGGTCTATGAACAGGACGGCTATGAACTGACCCAGGCAGTAGTATATATGGTGGGCAATGATGGCACTAACATGAAACTCAGCGTGAAGGGCGACGGATCGTTCACCCAGGAGATTAAAGCCGGCGTTGACTATGTGTTGCTGGGAACGTGCAAAGGATTCCTGAACCATCAGGAGCACATCAAGGTGGAACCAGTGAAGAAGTCGGAAGAATACGTCTTGCAATTCCCGCTGGCATCCATCACAGCACCCGTGCTTATCGACAATATTTTCTATGACTTCGACAAGGCTACCCTACGCCCGGAATCCACGGCGGCGCTAGACCAACTGGTGGCGTTGCTGAAGGAGAATCCTAACGTGACGATAGAGCTGTCGGCCCATACCGACTATAAGGGTTCATCGGAATATAACAAACGACTGAGTCAGAGACGTGCCGAGTCGGTAGTGAAATACCTGACAGAACATGGTATTGAGAACGACCGACTGACTCCTGTCGG
>OCTX012291401.1_pt1 | contig 46373 bp, 39 predicted proteins | sample 1539691 | NCBI WGS metagenome assembly OCTX01 (sample SAMN02144231, study PRJEB22623) | gut metagenome | biome: sheep rumen | host: Ovis aries | place: New Zealand
GTAATCCGTAAACTCGTTATCCTTACTCGTGAGGCTGGTTATAAGGTAGAACAGGCTGATGTAGAGAAACATCTCTTCGTGCCAGATGAGTATTTCGAGGGTAGCCTTGATGATTTCTGGAAACGTCTTCCAGAACTTGATGCCGATTTCGAAAAGCGTCGTCAGCGTCTTGAGGCAGAAGGAAAGCGTTGGCGTTTCGTTGCAACAATGGAAAACGGAAAGACCAGTGTGGCTCTGAAGGAAGTACCATCCGACCACCCATTCTATCCGCTCGAGGGTTCCAACAATATCGTTCTGCTCACAACAGAGCGTTATAAGGAATACCCAATGCTCATTCAGGGTTATGGTGCTGGTGCTGCTGTTACTGCCGCAGGTGTATTTGCCAATATCATGTCAATTGCCAACATTTAATCAGAGAAGGTGAAACACATCATTATTTTAGGCGATGGAATGGCCGATTGGCCTATCGAGTCGCTTGGAAACAAAACCATACTTCAGTATGCCCACACTCCTTATATGGATTTGTTGGCACGCATGGGACGCACAGGTATGCTAAAGACTGTGCAGGATGGGTTCCATCCTGGCAGCGAAGTAGCCAATAGTGCAATCCTTGGGTATGACCAGAATGAGGTGTATGAGGGACGTGGACCACTCGAAGCAGCCAGCATCGGAGTAGATTTGGCTTCTGACGATATGGCTATTCGCTGCAATATCATATGCATCGAAGGCGACCACATCAAGAATCACTCGTGTGGACGTCTGGAGACATCTGAGGCCGATTTGCTGATAAAGTATCTTCAGCAACACCTTGCAACCGACAAGGATATTATTGCCAAGTATGGTGATGTGGTTCATTTCTATACCGGCATTCAGTATCGTCATCTTTTGGTCATCAATGGCGGTAGCAAGTATATTAAATGTACTCCACCTCATGATGTGCCGATGAAACCGTGGCGTCCTCTGCTCGTTCAACCCGATTTGGAAGCTGAGAAGAAAAGTGGAAAAACCACACGACTCTCTGCTCAGCAGACAGCCGACCTGATAAATGAACTGATTGTAAAGTCGCAGCAGTTGCTCGCTGCTCATCCTTTCAACCAACAGCGTATCGCTGAGGGAAAAGATCCAGCAAACAGCATTTGGCCTTGGGCTGGTGGATATCGTCCTCATATGGTACCGCTTACTCAGACTTTCCCGCAAATCCGTCGTGGAGCAGTCATTACAGCTGTCGACCTCATTCGCGGCATTGGTTCGTTGGCCGGTCTTCGTGTCATAAACGTACCTGGTGCCACCGGACTCTACGACACCAACTACGAGGGGAAGGCTCAGGCTGCTATCGATGCTCTAAAGACCGATGACTTCGTGTATCTTCACATAGAAGCATCAGATGAGGCTGGTCATGAAGGCGATCGTGATCTTAAGATAAAAACGGTTGAATATCTCGACCAACGTGCCATAAAACCTATCTATGAGGCTGTGAAGGACTGGGGACGTAAAGGTACTGCAACAGAGTCGATGGAACCTGTATGCATCGCTGTCCTGCCCGACCATCCTACACCTGTGGCTCATCGTACCCACACCAACGAACCTATTCCGTTCCTTATCTATGCCCCTGACATTGAAGCTGATGGGGTGCAGACATTCGACGAGGACAGTTGTCGCCAGGGAGTTTATGGTACATTGGAAAAAGACGGATTTATCCGTGCACTTATGGAAATAAAATAACAAGAAAATGAAATATTACAGTACAAATGGTAAGGCTCCCATAGCTACTTTGGAGAAAGCCGTAGTGAAAGGACTGGCCGAAGATAAGGGACTTTATATGCCCGAACGTATCAAACCGCTGCCAAAGGATTTCTTCGATAACATCGATAAGATGTCTTTCCAGGAGATTGCCTACACAGTCGCTGATGCTTTCTTCGGCGAAGACGTCGATGCAGCTTCACTCAAGCAGATCGTTTACGACACATTGGCGTTCGACTGCCCTTGTATAAAGGTAACCGACACGATTTACTCGCTCGAACTTTTCCACGGTCCCACACTTGCATTCAAGGATGTAGGTGCCCGCTTTATGGCTCGTCTGCTTCAATATTTCCTGAAGAAAGAGGGTGAGGGGGCTCAGGTTAATGTGCTCGTAGCAACTAGTGGCGATACAGGTTCTGCTGTAGCAAACGGTTTCCTTGGTGTCGATGGAATCCATGTTTATGTTCTCTATCCTAAGGGTAAGGTAAGTCCTATTCAGGAATGTCAGTTTACAACTCTCGGTCAGAATATTACAGCTGTAGAAGTAGATGGAGTCTTCGACGATTGTCAGGCTCTTGTGAAGAATGCCTTCATGGACGAAGAACTAAACCATCACATGAAACTGACTAGTGCCAACTCCATCAATGTAGCTCGTTTCCTCCCTCAGGCATTCTATTATTTCTATGCTTATGCACAGATGAAAAAGCTGGGAAAAGCCGATGAAATGGTTGTTTGTGTTCCGTCTGGCAACTTCGGCAATATCTGTTCCGCACTCTTCGGAAAACGAATGGGACTGCCTGTAAAGCGATTTATAGCTGCCAATAATGCTAACGACATTTTCTTCAAATATCTGCAGACAGGAAAGTACGAACCGAAACCATCTGTACAGACTATTGCCAACGCAATGGATGTGGGCGATCCGTCAAACTTTGCCCGTGTCTATGACCTCTACGGCAAGAGTCACGAAGCTATCTGCAACGACATTAGCGGAGCAACATATTCCGACGAGCAGATAGCAGATACCATTCGTGAAGTAAAGCAGCAGACAGGATATGTATGTGATCCTCACGGAGCTTGCGGTTATCGTGCTCTTAAAGAGGGACTTCGTCCAGGTGAAACGGGTGTGTTCCTCGAAACAGCCCATCCTGCTAAGTTTAAGGATACTGTCGATCGTATTCTCTCTGCCGACATAGCTATACCTGCTAAACTGCAGGCTTTCATGAAGGGCGAAAAACAAAGCGTGCCTATGACTAAGGACTTCGCTGCGTTCAAGTCGTTCCTTATGAAGCAACCATAATAAAACAATATCTTCATGGCAACTAAACAACAGAAGCGTGAACAGATACACAAGTTCGCATTGAAGGCAGCACTCGTGCTTGTCTCCACATTCGTTACCGTGTTTTTCTTGCCTCGTAGTGGTAAGTTTTCCTACGAATATTCGGTTGATAAACCCTGGCGCTATGGTCAACTCATCGCCACATTCAAATTCCCTATCTATAAGGATGATGCTGTGGTAAAGCATGAGCGCGATAGTGTCCTTCGACGTTTTCAGCCTTATTTCAATCTTGATGAAGAAGAGGAGAAGAAGATGTTGAAGAATCTATACACTACAAAACTCGATGAGTGGAAATTCCAGAATGCCAGTCTTTACGTAAAGCATATTGCAGAGATGCTCGTAGAGATATATGGCAAAGGAGTCATCTCCTCCGATGAGTACGATAAACTCACCGCCAGCGGTATTAAAGCCATTCGTATCGTCAAGAATAACGAGGCTCAAGTGGTTCCGCTTTCTCAAGTTTATACTACCCGTTCTGCCTACGAACATATAATGAAGAGTGACTCAGTTGGTTATTCGAAGGTGGTAATGCAACGACTCAATCTTTTCGAATTGCTTGTTGCCAATCTTAAATACGATAAAGTAAAATCTGATAACACAAAGAACGACCTTCTCTCGAGTGTATCGCTTGCCAGCGGTATTGTTCAGAGTGGTCAGAAGATTATCGACCGTGGTGAAATCGTTACTCGTGAGACGTATAATATTCTCCGTTCCTACGAGCGTGAAGTAGACAAACATGTTACTTCTGAGGAAAACATCCCTTATCTGCTCATTGCCCAAACGGTGTTCGTATTCTGCCTTCTCGTTATCCTTATCAGTTATTTGGGACTATTCAGAAACGACTACTTTGACAAAATTCGTTCCGTAGTCCTTCTCTTCGTACTTTTGGTATTCTTTAGCGTGATAGCCAGCATAATGGTTTCGCATAAGTTCATGCATATCTTTATGCTTCCATGCACCATGTTGCCTATCATCATCCGTGTGTTCATGGACAGCCGTACGGCGTTTATGTTCCATTGTGCCACAGTAGCCATCATATCGCTTACGCTCAGTTCCCCATACGAATTTCTGCTTTTGCAACTCCTCTCTGGTATGATAGCCATTCAGACCATGCGAGAACTCTCACAGCGTTCACAGATTATTCGTACAGCCTTCATCATCCTTCTTTCCTACTGCATCTTCTATGCCGCTTACGAAGTGATTCTCGAAGGTGACATCATGAAGATTGACACCCATCCGTTCGTTTATTTCTTCATAAACTGCGTTCTGCTGCTCTTTACCTATCCGTTGCTCTACCTTCTCGAAAAGGGATTCGGATTCATCTCCGACGTAACCCTTGTCGAACTCTCCAATAACAACAACCCTCTCCTGCAACACATGTCGGAAATTGCTCCTGGCACCTTCCAACACTCTATGCAGGTGGCAAACCTCGCTAGCGAAGTGGCACGTAAAATTGGTGCAAGAGCCCAACTCGTACGTACTGGAGCACTCTATCACGACATAGGTAAGACTGAACGCCCTGTATTCTTCACAGAGAACCAAAGTGGTATTTCTCCTCATAAACATCTTACCCCTCAAAAGTCGGCAGAAGTGATTATTGCTCACGTAGCAAACGGACTCGCCCTCGCCAATAAGAATAATCTCCCCGACAGCATCAAGCGATTCATCGCTACCCATCATGGTACGGGAATGGCGAAGTACTTCTACATTACATATAAGAATGAACATCCAGACGAGGAAATAGACACATCTCTCTTCACCTATCCAGGTCCCAACCCTGCTACAAAGGAAGAGGCAATACTTATGATGGCAGACTCTGTTGAGGCTGCATCGCGATCCCTTCCTGAATATACTGAAGAGAGCATATCTAATCTGGTTGATAAGATTATCGACGGACAGGTTGCAGACGGATTCTTCCGCGAGTGCGACATCACTTTCCGCGATATAGAAACTGCAAAGGATGTACTCAAGGAAAAACTGACAACTATCTATCACACTCGTATCAGTTATCCGGAACTCAACGACTTCGCAACTGTATAATCTCTGATTCTTGATAGAAACAAAAAATCGCTAACTGTCTAACAGCTAGCGATTTTCTTTGTGGTACCACCAGGATTCGAACCGGGGACACACGGATTTTCAGTCCGATGCTCTACCAACTGAGCTATGGCACCATCGTTGTTTGCGGGTGCAAAGGTATGAATAATTGTGTAATTGCCAAAATAAATTACAGAGAAAATTCAAGTATGCTATAATTTTTGCAATTTTGTTGCTTGTTTTTCATATTTTATGTATTTTTGCCCTGTTTAGAGAATAGTTAAATTCTTAACATCTATTTATTTCTCCATAATTCATAGAATACCTGTGAAAATAAAATTAAACTATATACATTTATAATTATGAAAATCAAAACACTAAAGACATGGGCCATGATTGTGGCTGCTGTGCCTGTCGGGTTCACTTCGTGTAACCTTGACATTCCACAAGAGATTCCATCATCTTTCGAAACGATGGTAGTAGAAAAATCCGACATCACTCTTCCTCTCAAGTTTAGTGCCAGGATGAAGGGTAAGACCGATGTAACCATCACTCCTCAGGTGAGTGGTCAGCTGATGCAGATATGTGTCGTTGAAGGAGAAAAGGTGCAGAAGGGACAGACTCTTTTCATTATTGACTCTCGTAATGCACAGTTGGAACTCGAAGCAGCACAGGCAAACTATGAAGCTGCAGTAGCAAGAGAGAGTAGTGCAAAACTCGAGTATGAATCTAACAAAAACCTCTATGAGAAGAATATCGTAAGTAGCTACATGCTCGACAACTCACTCAACTCTTATCGCCAGGCTTCGGCAGCTGTGGCTCAGGCTCGTGCTTCTGTGAACCGTGCTAAGGTCAACCTCGGTTTCTGTACCGTGACAGCACCTGTAGCGGGTCTTATTGGTGAAATTCCTGTTCGTACTGGCGACCAGGTGTCTCCTATGGTAGAGCTGACCATCTTGAGTGGCAACACCAACATGACTGCTGAGTTTTCTGTTACCGAATCTGTCATAGAGGCAATGGTGCAGGCAGGCAAGGATGGTGTCAATGTTGATGAGGTTATCTCAAAGTTGCCTCCTGTAACCTTCATGATGAAGAACGGTACTGAATATCCACACAAGGGTAAGGTAGTCAGCCTCACTGGTGTAGTTAATGCTACTACAGGTTCGTTGACCAGTAAGGTGTCGTTCCCTAACCCTGAAGGTCATCTCTATTCAGGCATTCAGGGAACTGTCGTCATTCCTATTGCAGAAAAAGATGTTATGATTATTCCACAAAATGCTGTTGTGCGTCTGCAGGACAAGTCATTGGTGTATAAGGTGAATGCTGACAGCACAGCTACTGCTGTTGATGTGACTACCGAGGATACTGGCAATGGTAAGGACTTCATCGTAACCAGCGGTCTTAATGTAGGTGATAAGATTGTAACCATCGGTGCCAACAACGTGACAGAGGGTATGAGAGTTCTGTATCCAAAAGAAGAGAAGAAGTAAGTCGAAAACAGGAAGAACTATGAAGAATAATATATTTATCAACAAATATGTGATGGCGTGTGCCATCTCCATCGTGATAGCGCTTGTGGGATATATCTCGATGAGTACTCTGCCCGTGGAGCAGTATCCTGACATTGCGCCACCTACGGTGAATGTTTCAACCAGCTACACAGGTGCTGATGAGAACACGGTGATGAAGTCGGTCATCCAGCCTTTGGAAGAGGCAATCAATGGTGTTAACGACATGACTTACATGACCTCAAAAGCTTCGTCGAATGGTGAGGTGGAAATAAACATCTACTTTAAGCAGGGTACCGACCCGGATATGGCTACAGTAAACGTGCAGAACCGCGTAACTCGTGCCCAGTCTTTGCTACCTGCTGACGTGAATAAGGTGGGTGTGAAAGTGGAAAAGCGTCAGAACAACATCCTGCAGATTTTCGCCGTAAAGAGTGCCGACGGAAAGTACGACGAGGACTTCGTGTCGAACTATGTAGATATTAACATCAAGCCTCGTCTTATGCGTATCACTGGTGTGGGTAATGTACAAAGTCTTGGTAATACCTACGCCCTGCGTATATGGCTTAAGCCCGATGTGATGGCACAGTATAACTTGACACCTAACGACGTCTTCAATGCAATTGGTGGACAGAGTTTCGTGGCTGGTGTAGGTACCTTGGGCGAACTGTCGGAAAACTCTTACCAATACTCCATGCAGTACAAAGGTACGCTGAAAAGTGTTGAAGAGTTTAATGACATCGTGCTACGCACCAGCGGTGGTGGTCTGTTGCACCTGAGTGATGTGGCAGACGTGAAGATTGGTGCCATGAGCTACAACTTTACCTCAAATATCCAGGATAAGCCAGGTGCCCTCTTCATGGTATTCGCTGCCCCAGGTGCCAACGCTACTCAGGTGAACGCCTCTATCAATAAGACATTTGAGGCGGTGAAGGAATCGATGCCTGCCGGATTGGAGTTTGTTACCATGATGACTAGTGATGACTTCCTCTTTGCCGCTATACATAATGTGGTGGAGACACTTATCATCGCCATCATCCTCGTGGTGCTCGTGGTGTTCTTCTTCCTGCAAAACTTCAAGGCTACCATCATTCCTTCTATATCTATCGTAGTGTCTCTGTTGGGTACCTTCGCCATCGTTTCGGTGTCGGGTTTCTCGCTCAACATCCTGACGCTCTTCGCTCTGGTGCTGGCTATCGGTACTGTGGTCGATGATGCCATAGTGGTTGTCGAAGCCGTTATGGCAAAAATGGAAGGTGGAATAAGCGACGCCCGCGAGGCTACCCGTCAGGCTATGAACGAGGTGTCTGTGGCTGTTGTTTCTTGTACCTTGGTATTCATGGCAGTGTTCATCCCTGTGATGTTCATGCCTGGTACGTCTGGTACGTTCTTCACCCAGTTCGGTGTCACCATCGCCTCGTCTGTAGGTCTGTCGTGTGTATCAGCCCTCACCCTCTGTCCTGCCCTCTGCGCTATTATGATGCGCATAACCGAAGGCGAGAAGGAAGGTCGCGGTATCACATACTACACCAAGCAGGCTTATACTGTAAGCTATAACGCAATATATAATAAGTATAGCACTGCTGTGCAGAAATTCATCAAGCGTCCTGCATTGGCGTGGACTCTGTTGGTAGCTGCTGCTGTGCTGCTTGTCTTCTTCATGAATAGTCTGCCATCAGGACTTGTGCCACAGGAAGACCAGGGCGTATTCCTTGCTGAGGTGCGTGTACCAGAGGGTACCACTTTGAAGCAGACCCGTGAGATACTGAAGCAGGTGGAGGCAAAAGTGAAGAAGATTCCTGAACTGGAGAGTTTTGCTGTATGCTGTGGCTATGGTATGATTTCAGGCGCGGGTTCCAACTACGCCACACTTATTGTTCGTCTGAAGAACTGGGATGAGCGTCCTGGCATGAACCATCTGATAGATCTTGTCATAGGCCGTTTCTATTATGATTGTGCTGACATCAAGAACGTGCAGGTGCTGCCGTTCCAGATGCCACAGATTCCAGGTTATGGTACCAGCAACAGCGTCAGCCTTGTTGTTGAAGACCCTACCGATGGCAACCTCTCTGAGTTTGCCAAGCAGACGGAACATTTCCTTGCCAAGCTTGCTGAGCGCCCGGAGATTGGTTCCGCTATGTCATCATATTCTGAGCGATTCCCTAAGTATAGGGTAGATGTCGATGCTGCCCAATGCGACCGTTCTGGAGTGTCACCAGCTGACGTACTCAACACCTTAGGTGCTTATTGTGGTGGCGCATATATCGGTAACTTCAACCAGTTCGGTAAGGTTTACCGTATCATGGCTGCTGCCTCACCCGAATATCGCCTTGACCCACAGGCTTTGCAAAATATCTTCATGCAGGTTAAGGACGGCAGGATGACTCCTATTTCTCAGTTCGTTAGTCTGAAGGAGATAGTCGGTCCGTCAAATATCGAGCACTTCAACCTGTTCCAGAGTATCACATGCTTCGTGACAGCAGGTAGCGGATATACCGAGGGCGATGCTCACAAGGCTATTGCTGAGGTGTTTAAGGAGGAAATGCCTGCTACTGCTACATACGAGTATAGTGGTATGTCACGCGAACTCGAAGAGACTGCGGGCTCCAATGCTACCGCCCTCATCTACGCTATATGTGCTATCCTCATTTACCTCATCCTGGCATCACTCTACAACTCATGGTTCACCCCATGGGCAGTACTCTTTAGTGTGCCTTTTGGTTTGATGGGAGCCTTCATATTCGCTTACTTCGGCAACCTGCTCAATTTGCCGGGTATGGACAACAACATATATCTGCAAACCGGTGTCATCATGCTTATCGGACTCTTGGCTAAGACAGCCATTCTGATTACCGAGTTTGCATCCGACCGTCGAAAACAAGGTCTCAGCATTCCTGAAGCAGCCTTTGAAGCCTGCAAGGAACGTCTGCGTCCTATCCTTATGACAGTAGTCACCATGATTGCCGGAATGATTCCACTCGTCATCGAGGGTGGAGCAGGAGCCAACGGAAACCGTGCCCTCGCTCTTGGTGTCATTGGTGGTATGACCGTCGGAACCATCGCCCTCCTCTTTGTCGTTCCTGCCTTCTTCATCGTATTCCAGAACCTCCACGAGCGTTTCCAGGGCAAAGAAGTAGAAGTAGTGGAAAAATAGTTTACAGTTTACGGTTTACAGTTTACGGTTTCAATAACCAATAACCTATAACCAATAACCATTACAAGAAAACAATGAAACTAAAAAATATAATCATCGCCACAACCGTGAGTTTCATGCTCACTGGTTGCGGCCTGTACAAAAAGTACGAACAGAAGACCCAGACTCCTGAAAACCTCTTCGGCACCGATCAGGCTATTCAGAACGCCTCTGGCGAACAGTCTATCGCACAGATGTCGTGGCGTGAGTTCTTTACCGACCCGCTCCTCCAACAACTCATCGAGCAGGCTCTCGCAAACAATACCGACCTCAACTCTGCCCGCATAGCAATAGAGAAAGCACAGGCATCACACACAGCAGCCAAACTGGCTTACCTGCCTTCGCTCACACTTGCTCCTCAGGGCTCACTCACCCGCTTCAGCGACAACCCTTGGTCCAAGACCTACAACCTGCCGCTACAGCTCTCTATGGACGTAGAAACCTTCGGTAGCATCACCTCCAAGAAGCGTGCTGCCAAAGCCATTCTTCTCCGTGCCCAGATGCAGGAAGAAGCCGTACGCTCCAACCTCATCAGCAACGTAGCACAACAGTATTTCATGTTACAGGTACTCGATCGCCAACTCGAAATCCTTACCATGACCGACAGCCTCTGGCAGGGATCACTCGAAACACAACGCACACTCTGGGAAAACGGAAAAGCATACAGCACAGCAGTCAACCAGATGGAAGCATCATACCTCGACGTGAAAGCACAGATAGCAGATATGCGTCGCAACATACACACTACAGAGAATACCCTCTGTCGTCTGCTCGCTATCACTCCGCAACACATCAACCGTTCTAAGTGGGGTAACACATCACTCCACCATCCAGAGGCAGATAGTGAAGCCGGACAACGTATGTTCGACACTAAATACCTTAAGATAGGAGTGCCGGCATCAATGCTCGAAAACCGTCCCGACATCCGTGCTGCCAACCAGTCGATGGCTGAAGCATTCTACAATACACAGACAGCTCGTGCAGCCTTCTTCCCTGGTCTCACCCTTAGCGGAGCAATCGGCTGGACCAACTCAGCCGGAGGAGTCGTAACCAACCCAGGCAAGATACTTATCAACGCCATCGGTACACTCACACAACCAATTTTCGCTCGCGGAAAACTCATTGCCAACAAGAAAATTGCTAAACTCACCGAAGAAGACCTGCAGAAGAAATACGTGCAGACCGTCATCGATGCCGGCAACCAGGTAAACGAAGCAATGGAAGACTGTTTGGTAGCTCGCGAAAAGCACCTCTTCTACCACCGTCAGGTACAGGTGCTCCACGAAGCCTACATAGGTACCCACGAACTCATGGACAACGGTAAGGCAAACTACCTCGAAGTGCTCAAAGCACAGGAGAGTCTCCTTAGCTCACAGCTAAGCGAAGCCATGAACCTCTACAAGGGAGCCCGTGCAGTCATCGCCCTCTACATCGCCCTTGGCGGAGGAGCAGAGTAAATTGACAATTGATAATTGACAATTGACAACAAAAAAAGCTGACCTCTCGTCAGCTTTTTTTGTTTCAAGGACTTCGTACGAAAACGAAAACCAAAACGAAAACTCTTTAAACTTTAAACGTTAAACTTTAAACTTTACAAAGGTCACTAACCACTTTTCACCTTTCACCTTTCACTTCTTAACATCACTTCCGCGTACCTTCGTCCTAACTCCCTGTACCCTTCTGCAGTGAAGTGAAGACGGTCCTCCTTGCCTGGGCAACCGAGTGAAGGCACTACTCGTGCTGTAGGAATCACAAGTGGCATAGTAGCAATCACACTATTATGCAACCAGCAGGCACCATTATCCTGCATCGACAACAACTCACCAACCAGCAACGGACACTCCTCCGCCTTCAGACCCAAGTCCTTCAGCATACGTTCGTAAACCACCTTCACGCGCTGAGGCCAGTCGCGCTGACCATTATCCGTGCATCCCTGATGCAGCAGGATACCCTTAATCACACCAGCCTTCTGAGCCTCCTTCGCCATTGCTATCAATCGTTTGTATGGATGACCGTCATAAGCTCTGCTAAAATTCTGTAACCAGTCAGGAGCTCCAGCCAGATACTTCTCCGCCTTATCCTCATCGAACAAGTCGATGCTGCAACCGCCTATCGACACATTTATCACTCCGATGCTAACCTCCTCAGGCAACCTCTCCACCATCGTGCGTCCGAAATAATCAGCAGGTGTCAGACCGTTATTCTCGCGACAGAGTGGGGGTACAGCCACATACCACTTGCCCATCTTCCTTCTCGTGCGCTTGAAATCCACCGCCGCCATCATCTTGAATCGAGTGTTGATACCCTCCCTGTCCTGTGGTTCTATACTCGCATTCCCCTCCATATTCGACTGTCCGAAACACAGATAAATATGGAAATTCGGGTCAAACTTCGTCGGTTGCTCAATCTCCCCCGCAGCATTCTTCCCGTCATTGAAATTAAGCACCTTATTCTTCTCGTAAAAACTGCCTACATCGCCCTTCTTCTCCTGGGCAAGTGCTACACAAGCAGCAAACATAAAAACAAAACTTAAAACATATTTCATATCAGCCATAGATTTATTTGCCACAAAGATACAACTTTTCGTTAAATTCGTGTTTTAGATGTTTATCAAGAATTACAGAAACCTCGTAAAAACCAGTCCTCGTATTTGTATTTCATTTTATATCAATAAATTACGTGTTAAACGGTAGAAAAGTGAAACCATAGATTCTATGAATAACAAAAAAGTTAAAGATTTAACATTTTTAACTTTATGAAAGCACAAAATGGATGAGAAAGTGCAGATTTTGGGGGGGCGTTATTATTTGAAGTGAACCCAGAAAGTTGGACACAACTTAAAGGTTCACTTCAGTTCGTGTTTCACTCCTTCCCCTCGTCAGATACTACGAATCCGATTCTGCGGCGAGGGGTCTGTCGAGGTTCTTTGATCTGCAGAAGATGGCTGATGGTATTCATGGTTCATGGTTATAAGAAATAAGAAAGAGATATGACGGAGAATGCGAAATATAGAACGAACAAAACAGCAGATAGACGATAAATCTGACCGGTCAAAATTTTTGATCGCCAAACAACCTTATAATCAATCTAATGAAATATTGAAGTCGTAAAATGCGACATCAAGTTGGGGCGTGACATCTGCATCGCGTCCCTTCTGAATATCCTCTCAAAAGTGGGAGAATGTAAAATATTCATTTGTACGAATTGTAAAACAAATAGAAGTTTGTATATTTGCAATAGATAACTATAAAGTCCCCAATATTATGAAATACACACGGCTTATCATACTCATAATCATGGCTGTCGTTATGGTACTTGTTGCCATGTATGGTCCCGATCAAGTTTTTGCACTCATGCCTTTCCATAGTTATAGTGCATGGAACTTTTGGTACTGCTTAGGCATTACTTTCCTAACTATTGGTATTGCTGTCTCATATTTACGCGAAAACAATCCTCAATCTCAGGACCTTGCAGCCTATTCTATTCGTGTGGCTGAATTCATCAGTATCTTTCACTGGTTCGTCTATACCATGTACGGTCACCATGTTACATGGTTTCTCGACATCGACCGTGTAGGATGGTTTTTCGTTTTTGTCGACATCATCATCTCAGGCTTTGTGCTCGGTCTAATTGGAGGCTACGGACTCTCCCAGTTCAAATTCATTCTTAGCATCACCAAAGCCCCCTTTTACGTGCTGATTAGCATCCTGGCAGGTTTGGGATGGATTATTGTTATAGTCAGTTTCCTTGTTCATTTCTTCGACGAACACCCCTTGCTCACATTCTTTATTTTAGTCACATCCATTCCGTCTGGTTACGCCCCCGTAGCAGCCTCAGTCGGAACATCCCACAATGTACCAGGTAACTGGACTACGTTCTACCTGAATGGACAACGTTACTTCGGACGACCGGGTCAGCCCAGCAGTTATACTAAGATGCCTTGTTGAGATTTGCGTGTATTTTTTAGAGAAATCCGAACATCACCAAGTTATTCCGCTATGCCAAGTTGGATAAAGATGCCAGAGGGACAGGTAACTGACATCTAAACTATGAAGATGTTTGAAGGAACTGGTTCAAAGTGCATAATTTGCCCCAAGAATCTTCTCCAAAGTGCAATTTTTGCATTTTGGGAGGAATTGTGCTCACAACCGAAAAATAATTGTTTGAAAATTGAAAATTAATGGTTATAGACCTTTGACATTAGACCTTAGACCAAAAAAGAACTCCTACCGATGGGTGGGAGTTCTTTGTATATATATAATGTATGTTTCTTAGTTTTCGAACATGTAGAGGAAGGTGGCGATGCCTTCGAGGGCTGGCTTCTTCTCATCTTCGATGTCGAGACGGAATTTGATTTCTACCTTGGCTGTGCCACGCAGGTTGGCAATGTTGTATAGGCTACAGGTAAGCTGTACGCGTTTGCCTGCAAGGACTGGTGTGCCGAATTTCATCTTGTCCATACCGTAGTTGACCAACATCTTGATGTTGTTGGCATCTACTACCTGACGGTAGAGGTAGGGCAGGAGTGAGAGGGTTAGGTATCCATGTGCGATAGTTGACTTGTAAGGACTCTCTGTCTTTGCACGTTCTGTATCGACATGTATCCACTGGTGGTCGAGGGTTGCATCGGCGAAGAGGTTGATGCGCTCCTGAGATACTTCAATCCAATCGGATTTGCCGAGTTCTTTGCCTAGGTATGATGCAAATTCGTCGTATGAGTTTACTGTAATTAGTGCCATGGGTCTTAGTTGTTATTACGTGATAATTAACAAGGTCGAATAAAAAATGTGTGCCTGAGGTGTAAAAAAAGAGGATATCCACCTTTTGTGTGTGAGCAGGTGGACATCCTCCTATAGTGGAGTGTTGATTAGTCCTCCTTCTTGTTGCCTGAAAGTTTTTCCTTGATACGTGCCTTCTTACCTGTAAGATTGCGCAGGTAGTAGAGTTTAGCACGACGAACCTTACCAACTTTGTTGATCTCGATTGAGTCAATGTTTGGTGAGTCGATTGGGAAAATACGTTCAACACCTACTGTTCCAGACATCTTGCGGACTGTGAAGCGCTTCTTGTCGCTTTCACCTGCAATCTTGATTACTACTCCGCGGTAGAGCTGGATACGTTCCTTTGTACCTTCAATGATTTTGTAAGCAACTGTGATTGTGTCACCTGCCTTGAAGTCTGGGAACTGCTTCTTTTCTGCTGGAGCCATTGACTCCTGAGCAACTTTAATTAAATCGATAGCCATAAATTTTTTAGTTTATGTAAGTAATGACGAAGCATTCTCTGACTACGTGTTCAGACAGCGGCTTCGCAAAGCGGGTGCAAAGGTAAGGGAAATTGTATGAAATACAAAATAAATTGCGTGGTTTTTTGTTTTCGAGGTACTTTGATAAGATTTTGTACGTTTTTGGTATTTATTTTTTCTTGCAAAAACGGGAAAGATATGTATATTTGCACCATATTTTTTATTTATCATACAAGGTTTTATGGAAAAAACATGGCGTTGGTTCGGTAAGAACGACAAGATTACTCTGCAGATGTTGCGCCAGATTGGCGTAGAAGGTATTGTTACTGCTCTGCACGACATCAAGAATGGTGAGATATGGACTGTTGAGGCTATCATGGACATGAAGAATTATATCGAGGCTGCCGGTCTGAGATGGTCGGTAGTGGAGAGTCTGCCTGTATGTGAAGCCATCAAGTACGGTGGTCCGGAACGCGACCAACTCATCGAGAATTATAAGGTGAGTCTTGCTAATCTGGGTAAGTGCGGCATTCATACTGTCTGCTATAATTTCATGCCTGTGCTGGACTGGGCTCGCACGGAACTCGACCACCCATGGGAGGACGGTTCGACGAGTCTTTTCTTCAATAAGGTGAAGTTTGTTTATTTCGATAAGTATATCCTGAAGCGTGAGGGTTGCGAGGCGGACTATACTGCCGATGAATTGGCGAAAGCTGCTGAGATGGCTAAGACGATGACTCCGGAGGATGATGCTGCGCTGGTGGACACTATCATCGTGAAGACTCAGGGGTTTGTGAATGGTAATATCACGGAGGAGGATAAGCAGCCTGTGGCTTTGTTCAAGAAACTGCTTAGTCTGTACGATGGAATCGATGCTGATAAGTTGCGTGCCAACTGGAAGTATTTCCTTGAGGCTATCATGCCTACATGCGATGAATACGATATGAATATGTGTGTGCATCCGGACGACCCTCCTATGCCGCTGCTTGGTTTGCCACGTGTGGTAACCTGTGATAAGGATATAGAGTGGTTCCTGAATGCTGTGCCTAATCCACATAATGGTTTCACGTTCTGTTGTGGTTCGTTGTCGGCAGGCAGACAGAACGATGTGCCTGCGTTGGCTCGCAAGTATGCTAAGCGCACTCATTTCGTGCATTTGCGTTCGACTGACGTGATGGAAAATGGCGATTTCATCGAGGCTGACCACTTGAAAGGACGTGCTAACCTGATTGAGGTGGTTAAGATTTTCCAGGAACAGAATCCAGACCTGCCGATGCGTGTGGATCATGGTCGTTGCACTCTGGGCGATGAGGATAAGGGCTATAATGCCGGTTATTCGTTCCACGGCCGTATGATGGGTCTGCTGCAGATGGATGGCGTTATGGCTGCGGTGAAGTACCTTTGTAGGTAAAGTTTAAAGTTTAGAGTTTAAAGTTTAAAGTCGTGAAGAATATGGAATTGAAAGGAAAAATTGCTGTGGTTACTGGTGGTACGGGTGTGCTGGGCAGTAACGTTAGTCAGGGTCTGTTGGAGGCTGGTGCTACTGTAGTTGTTGTAGGTTCGCGTCAGGAAACGGTGGATAAGGCTTTGGCGAAGCTGACTCCTGTGGCAGAGGCTCATGGAACTACTGTGACGGGTTTTGCATGTAATATGTTGGATCATGATGCTATCACGGAACTGACGGAGAAGGTGAAGAATCAGTTTAAGCGGGTGGATGTACTCGTGAATGCTGCCGGCGGTAATGTGGCTGGTGCGAATATCATGGACGACATGAATGTGTTTGATTGTGATATGGAAGCCCTGAAGAAGGTGGTTGACCTGAATCTATGGGGTACTGTATATCCTTGTTTGTCGTTTGGCAAGATTATGGCTGAACAGAAGAGCGGAAGCATCATCAATGTGAGCAGTATGGCTGCATATGATGCTTTGAGCAGGGTGATGGGTTATAGCATCGCGAAGGAGGGCGTGAATGCGCTGACGAAGTGGCTGGCTCAGGACTTTGCCCGCAAGTATGGTGATAAGATTCGTGTGAATGCTATCGCTCCGGGTTTCTTCATCGGAGAACAGAACCGCAAGGCGCTGCTGAACGAGGATGGCAGCCTGACGGAGAGAAGTCATAAGGTGTTGAACAAAACTCCGATGGGTCGTTTTGGTGACATCTCGGAACTGAACGGCATCGTACGTTTCCTGGCAAGTGACGAGGCTAGTTTCGTGACTGGCACTATCATTCCTGTAGATGGTGGATTCAGCAGTTTCAGCGGAGTTTAAGACAGGTGAAATAATGCATAATTCATAATGCATAATTCATAATTGGGTGACAGGTGAGAGTTGATAGTTGACAGTTGAAAATTGAGATTTTTTTTTGGTTTTCTCTGACTGACTATCTATCTTTGTGGAAAATTTCAATTTATCCTAAATTAATAGTATGAAAAAACATCTGCTTTCTATCGTCTTCATTGCTGTTGCATTGATGACTTCTTCTGTGGCTGACGCACAGATTCGTTTTGGTGTTAAGGCTGGTCTTAACCTCAGTTCTCTTAGTCTTAGCAGTAATAATTTGGATTGGAGCTATAAGCATCGACCAGGTTTCCATGTGGGTGCTGTAGTTGATTTCAAGGTTCCTTTGGCAGGACTCGGCGCTGATATTTCTGTTCTTTACGATCAGCGCAATTTCAGAACAAATAATGGCGACGGCACTTACAGCAATGACAAATTGAAGTATATTTCTATTCCAATCAATATTAAATATACTTTCGGTTTTGATGAGGTGGCAAGTCTGTATCTCGCTACCGGTCCTCAGTTCTCATTCAATGTGGATAATGCAGGTCTGACTTTGGATATTCCTGATTCAGCTGGAAAAATCATAGATTCTTTCAAGGCTAAGAACTTCGACTTCTACTGGAACTTAGGTATCGGTTTCACCGTGATAAATCACATCCGTTTGGGCTATACTTATAACATCCCATGTACTAAGTCACTTGACAGCCCTTATGGTTCGGTAAAGAACAAGACTAACCAGATTACTCTGACTTATCTCTTCTAAACAGATATAAATCCTTACGGGTGAAAGATTTCGCTGATATATTAGTCCCCGTACCTTTTGACAGCTTCACATACTCTATTCCGCAACAGATGCGGGGACAGATTATGCGAGGCTGTCGGGTTATTGTGCCCCTGGGTAAGAATAAAACTTATGTGGGGGTGGTATTGCGTGTGCATGGACAAAGTCCGCAGGGTGTGGAGGTGAAGGAGATTCAGGAACTGCTCGACACAGAACCTGTAGTCAGCGAACAACAGTTTAAGTTTTGGCAATGGATAGCCAACTACTATATGTGTCCTCTGGGAGATGTGTTCAAGGCTGCTCTGCCAGGAGGTATGAAACGAGCTTTGAAACGGAACTACAAGACTGTTGAAGATATATACAGAGGGCAACTCGGGGAGGCTGGAGCTGCTCTGCAATACAAGGGACTGACGGAGGCTCAGAAGAGTGCGATGGATGCTATATGCGAGTCGTTCGAGAGTAAGGACATAACTCTGTTGCATGGTGTTACGTCGAGCGGAAAAACAGAAATCTACATTCATCTGATAAATAAATATATTATGGAGGGCAAGCAGGTGTTGTACTTGTTGCCCGAAATTGCTCTGACCACACAAATCACAGAACGCCTACAACGGGTTTTTGGCGATGAAATGGGAGTTTATCATTCTAAATTCTCTGATAAGGTGAGGTTTGATGTGTACCAACGACAAACGTCAGCCAATCCGTATAAGCTGATTCTGGGTGTGAGGTCGAGTGTGTTCCTGCCGTTCCAGAACTTAGGTCTTATCATCGTAGATGAGGAACACGACGGCAGTTATAAGCAACAGGAACCGGCTCCGAGGTATCATGCCCGCAATGCGGCTCTGATGCTTGCCAAGATGTGTGGGGCAAAGACGCTGTTGGGTACTGCTACACCCTCGTTTGAGTCGTACCACTATGCCAAGAAGGGTAGGTATGGATATGTGGAGTTGACTCAGAGGTATCTGGGACTGCAGTTGCCTAGTGTGACTGTGGTTGACATTAAAGACCAAAGGAAACGAAAGTTGATGAATGGGGCGTTCAGTAGTGTGCTCGTGGATGCTATGCACGATGCGTTAGAGAAGCATCAGCAGGTGATACTCTTCCAAAACCGCAGAGGATACAGTTCGTTTATCGAGTGTAAACAATGCGGATGGGTGCCGAGATGTCCGCATTGCGACGTGAGTCTGACGTACCACAAGAAAACCAAGATGCTTACTTGTCACTATTGCGGGTATGCTACCAGACCTGCTGCAAAATGTCCGAACTGCGAGGAGACAAATTTCATAGATGTAGGACTGGGAACGGAGAAGGTGGAAGATCAGATACATGTGATTTTTCCTGAGGCAAAGACTCTGAGGATGGACTTGGATACGGCAAAGACGAAGAATCAGTATGAACAGATAATTGGCGCTTTCTCAAATCATGAGGCTGATATACTCATAGGAACGCAGATGGTGACTAAGGGCCTAGACTTCTCGGATGTGTCTGTGGTAGGAGTGCTTAATGCTGATACTATGCTCAACCAACCGGATTTCCGTAGTTATGAAAGAAGTTTTCAGACCATTTCACAGGTAGCAGGCAGAGCCGGAAGAAAACATGAGGCGGGACAGGTGATTCTGCAGACGAAGAATGGGGATGCAGACATAATCAGACAGATTGCGCAGAACGACTATTGGGGTATGTACTACCAACAGATGATGGAGAGGAAGGATTTTAATTATCCGCCATTCCAACGACTGATTTATATCTATCTGCGACATCGGGATAACGACCTGCTGGAACATATAGCGATAGAGATGGCAGAACACCTGAGAGGGGTGTTCGGAGAGAGTGTGCTGGGACCAGACTGTCCTCCAGTAGGCAGGATACAGTCGCTCCATATACGAAAGATAATGTTGAAGGTGGAACCAACACTTTCTACAGATAAAGTGCGTCAGGCATTGAATGAGGAGAAAAGGCGTATAATGGCTCAGCCTATGTGTCGCAATATCAATATTTATTTTGATGTTGACCCTGCGTGAGGGGAGGTAATGGTTAACGGTTAATGGTTAATGGTTAACGGTTTTTAACAATAGGTGTTTTAAACCTTTGGGGTTGATAATGGTCATACACTTGAAACCAGAAACTTTAAAAACAATGATAGTTATGAAAGCAAGAGTTTTTTTTGCAGTAATTGCAATGATGTGTGTGTTAAGTGCTAGTGCACAAGATGGTAACAATGGAAGACGTCAGAGACTAAATCGTGCTGAGATAATTCAGCGTCAGTCGGAACGTCTGGTAAAGGAAATGGGTCTCTCGGATGATAAAGCAGAGACTTTCAAGGCGCTTTACCTTGATTATCAGACAGCTCGTCAGAATGCAGCTAATCCGAAGGGTGAGGAGGAGACTCAGCCAGACATGAAGAATCTGACAGATGCACAAGCAACAGAACTTATCCAGAAGCATTTCCAGACTCAGGAGGCTCAACTGAAAGTGGATAAGGAGTATTACACAAAATTCATTGGAATACTGACTCCGGTGCAGGCCACTAAGGTGTTTATTCCTCAACGTGGTTTTGGACAAGGTCAGCGCGGACAAGGCAGACAGCGTGGCAATGGAGGATTTGGTGGAGGTCGCCAAGGTGGTAATGGCGGTTTAGGTGGAGAATTCTAATCTCCACCATTTTTTTTGCTTCGCAACACAATATTTTGCTTTTTTTATAGTTTTTAGATAATGTATGCGTCTAAAAACTTGGAACATACTTGTTGCACTCTTGCTGAGTGCCGCATCAGTTAAGGCTCAATGGGATGTGCAGTTTTCAGACTACACAACCCTTAAGTCGTTTTATAACCCCGCTGTGTCGGGAACTGACGGACTGCTGAACGTGGCAGGAACCTTCTCGGCTCAAATGGTGGGATATAAGGGTGCGCCAACTACGGTGTTCGCAGCAGCTGATGCTCCTATCTATTTCCTGACTCCACGTCATGGAGCAGGACTGAGTTTTATGACAGATAAGATAGGTATGTTTTCAACTACCAAGATAGGACTGCAGTATGCTTTCAACTTCAAACTGGGAAAGAGAACCCGACTGGCTGTGGGCTTCCAGGGAGCTCTGCTGAGTGAGAGCATCAATCCTTCGGATGTGGAACTGATTGATGATAACGACCCTGCTTTCCCATCCTCGACGGTATCGGGCAACCGATTTGATATGGGTGCAGGTCTGTACTTCTACCACCCGAAATACTTCCTCGGAGTGTCGAGTATGCACTTGCTTGCTCCGACAATTACGATGGGTGAGAAAAACGAAGTTTCCATTCCGAGAATTTATTATTTGATGGGTGGATGCAATATTAAAATAAAAAATACGTTATTTTCTTTGGCACCTTCTTTCTTAGTGCAGACCGATATGCAGTCGTGGAGAGAGGATATACAATGCAAATTTTGCATGGATTACGACGGAAAAGTGCTGTATGCCGGCTTTGGTTACAGTCCGTCGATTTCAACCACATTCCTCATCGGAGGCAGCTTCCACGGGATTCGTCTAGGGTATTCGTACCAGATGTACACCTCGGGAGTGGGAGCAAAAAACGGAGCACACGAAGTGGTGGTAAACTATCAGGTGGACCTAGACCTCTTCAAGAAAGGCAGAAATGCTCATAAGAGTGTAAGGTGGCTGTAGGAATTCATAATGCATAATTCATAATGCATAATTCATAATTGACAAGTTTAGAGTTGAAAATTGACAATATAGATATGAAGAAATTTTTTGGTTTTATATTGATAGCAGCAATGGCGGTCGGTATGACTGCTTGCTTTTCGTCAAAGAAGGGAACTTCAGCCAATGGAGGTGAAGTGACTGGTGTGGGCGGTACTTCGTTTGCTGAACCATCGCCTTATGGTATGGTGCTGGTGAAACGTGGTTCGCTGAAGATGGGTTCGGAGAAGACCGATAGTCTGTGGGGTAAGAGTATGCCATCTAGAGATATCTCTGTGGATGCTTTCTGGATGGACGAAAAAGAAGTTACGAACAGTATGTATCGCCAGTTTGTGTTCTGGGTTCGCGACTCTATCATCCGTGAACGTTTGGCTGATCCTGCATACGGTGGTGATGAGTCGTATAAGATTGAGGAAGATAAGAATGGTGATCCTGTAACTCCACACCTGAACTGGAATAAGCGTATCCCAACTAAGCCAGATGAGGACCAGGAACGTGCTATTGAGAGTGTTTATACTACTCATCCTATAACAGGTGAGAAGATGCTCGACGCTTCACAGATGAACTACCGCTACGAGGTGTTCGACTATGCTATGGCTGCTCAGCGTAAGTATCGTCTGAACCCAGAGGAACGTAATCTGGATACAGATATAGCCGTAAATCCAGAAGAAGAGATTATCATTTCGAAAGATACAGCATATATCGATGATGCAGGTGTGATTCACAGAGAGACTATCACTCGTCCGCTGTCGTCGATGTGGGACTTCGTAAATACATACATTATTAATATATATCCTGACACTACTTGTTGGGTGAACGACTTCCAGAATGCGGAGAACCAGACATATATGCGTTTGTACTTCTCACATCCAAACTACAACGAATATCCTGTTGTGGGAGTGAACTGGGAACAGGCTAATGCATTCTGCAACTGGCGTACAGACTTCCTGTTGCGTGGATTGGGTAACGATGCTAAGTATATCCAGCGCTATCGTCTGCCTACAGAGGCAGAGTGGGAATTTGCTGCTCGTGGCAAGGATGGTAACGAACTGCCTTGGGAACAGAACGGAGTAGCAAGTGAAGACGGTTGTTACTATGCAAACTTCAAACCAGATCGCGGTAATTACACTAAGGACGGAAACCTCATTACATCACGCACAGGTATATATAGTGCCAATTCAAATGGCCTTTATGATATGGCTGGTAATGTGGCTGAATGGACTTCGACCGTATATACAGAAGCTGGTGTGTTGTCGATGAGTGATATGAACCCGACTCTGACTTATAACGCAGCCAAGGAAGACCCTTATGCTCTGAAGAAGAAGAGTGTGCGCGGTGGTTCATGGAAAGACCCAGAGAGTTTCATCAAGTCGGCTTGGCGCACAAGTGAATACCAGAATGTGGGACGTTCGTTTATTGGTTTCCGATGTGTTCGTACTCAGGTAGGTACTGCCGGCAGGGGTAAGGCACCAAAGGGCTCGAAGGCTCCAAAGCGCAGCAGACGTAAGTAATACTGCATAGAAAGAATAATTCAGTTAGTACACGACTTTAGATAAAGATAATAGTATGGCAAAGAAATATAAGTTAACAGGAATCCAGAAATGGATGGATAGTCAGAAAGGTCAGACTTTCTTGAACTTCGCATATTCATGGGGTGCCTCAATCGTAATCCTTGGTGCCCTCTTCAAACTGACACATATTGCAGGTGCCGATTTGATGCTTTTCATTGGAATGGGTACTGAGGTTGTTGTGTTCTTCCTCGCAGGATTCGAACATCAGAATGCTATTGGCGATGATGTGGACAATGCAGCAGAAGAGGCACGTAATGCTATATACGTTGATGAGTCGGCATTGGCTGGTGCTACAGCAGCTGGCGGTACAATCAATATCAGTGGTGGAGGAGGTGCAGGCATTTCTGAAAGTACAGCTGCCGCTTTGGCAAATGCAGCTGCAAATCTTGGTAATGTGGGTTCAGGTAGCGGTTCTGCTCCAGCTCAGCCAACACCTGTAACTATTGAAGGTGCTTCGGAACCAATGCCTGTAACTATATCCGGTTCTACAGAACCTACTCCAGTCAAGATTATCAATGCTGCCGAACTGGCAGAGAATATATCTGCAGCTCCTGTATTCAATTCTGCTCAGTATTATGGTATGACTCCTGAGATGCAGGAAGCTACGAAGAACTACGTATCGGAACTCATGGAACTGACAGAAACTCTGAAGCAGGTAGCAGAACAGTCGAAACGCCTCACTCGCGACTCAGAGGAAATGGAGACTATGAACCGTACGCTCACAGGTATCAACCGATTCTACGAAATGCAACTCCGCAGCGTAGGTACTCAGTCGTCTACTATCGACGAAGTAAACGAACAGACAAAACAACTGGCTAAGCAACTGCAGGAACTCAACGATGTATATGGTAAGATGGTTGAGGCTCTGAAAATGAAACTTGGATAATGGCTACCACAAATAAAGGACAAAAGAAAATTACGCCACGTCAGAAGATGATTAATCTGATGTACGTCGTTCTCATGGCAATGCTTGCCATGAATGTGTCGAGCGATGTACTGAAGGGTTTCTCTCTTGTCGATGAGGGTTTGAACCACTCAAAGGACAACTCCTCTTCACGTAATGCTGCTATCTATAATGAAATGGAAGCTGCTATGAAGCAGAATCCAGAAAAAGTGCGTCAATGGTATAAGAAGGCCATGAAGGTGCGCTCTATGTGTGATAGCCTATATAACCTTGCTGACGAACTGAAGTGGAAGATAGTTCGCGAGGCTGATGGCGATGATGCGGACATATATAATATCAGAAAGCGTGATAACCTGGAAGCTGCTACTCATGTGATGCTGGCTCCGGGTTCTGGTCAAGGGGGGCAGTTGAAGAATTCGATTGACACATTCCGTGAAGGAATACTGAAGATGCTGAACGATACTTTACAGAAACGAATTATCAGTAGCAGCCTTTCTACAACAGTACCTGCTAAAGCTGTAAATCTAGGCAAGAACTGGCAAGAGTATATGTTTGAAAATACACCAGTCATTGCAGCTGTCACTCTGCTTACAAAACTTCAGACTGACGTGAAATATGCTGAGGGGGAAATCCTTTATCAGTTACTACAGAATATCGATGTGAAGGACGTACGCGTGAATCAGGTTAATGCATTTGTTATTCCAAGTTCAAAGACTGTGGTACGCGGAGGACGATTCACAGCTGATATTGTGATGGCTGCCATAGATACTACTGCACGACCTGAGATATACATAGGCAATACGTTGCTTACTAATTCAAATGGACGCTATGAAACGGTTTGTGGAAGTGTAGGCGAATTTAACCTGAAGGGTTATATAGTGATGAAGAATGGTAATGGCGAAACTATCCGTCGTGAGTTCTCACAGCCTTATACAGTAGTGGAACCATCAGCAACTGTAAGTGCTACGTTGATGAATATGCTCTATGCAGGTTTCCAAAACCCAATTAGTGTCAGTGTGCCTGGCGTTTCTGTCAATAGGATTAACCTCTCGATGACTAACGGAAGTCTTACGAAACAGGCTCCTGGTAAGTATGTTGCTGTACCTTCGAAAGTAGGAGAAGATGTGACATTTACGGTTACTGCAGAGAATGAAGGCCGTAATCAGGAGATGGGTAAGTTTACTTTCCATGTACGTAAGTTGCCTGACCCAACAGCTTATATCCAATATACTGATGCAAATGGTAATGCGAACCGATTCAAAGGTGGACGACTGGGAAAACAAACCATTCTGGCAGCAAAGGGTATTGGAGCTGCTATCGACGATGGACTCCTTGATATACCTTTCCGTGTGCTCGGATTTGAAACACGATTTGTTGATAATATGGGTAATGTGATACCTGAGGTAAGTGCAGGTGCTGATTTCAGTCAGAGACAGAAGGAAGTAATTCGTACGCTTAACCGAGGAAAATTCTTCAATATAACCCGAGTCCGCGTAATTGGTCCTGACGGCATAGAACGTACACTTCCATATGCACTCGAGGTAACGGTGAATTAGTTTAGAGTTGAAAGTTAAGAATTAAGAGTTTAAGTTGAAACAGATAAAAACTTTGGATATTATGAAAAGTTTTAAAACTATATTAATATTTTTGCTGCTAGGTTGTTCGTTGACAACTCTCCAGGCACAACCATTAAAGAGCCGAGTTCAGAAAAATAAGTCCAGTCAGACTGCAAAGGCTGGGCAGAAGTCTGTTACTTCATCCAGTCGTGCCGAACTGATGTTTCCTAAGTCGGTAGAGGTACCTGCAGAAGTAGTGTGGCGTCGTGACATTTATCGCACTATAGACCTTACTGATGGTGATAATGCAGCACTTTACTACCCGCTTACCCCACAGGGAAATCAGGTGAATCTTTTCACTCTTCTCTTCCAACTGGTAAATCAGGGGAAGTTGCCGGTATATCGTTATAACACCGATGGATTGGAGAATTTTTCGAAAGAAAATCGTATGCACTTCAAGGATATGCTTGATAGATACAGTATTCCGTACGAAGTGGCTGGAAACACTATTCGTGTGGATAATGCTGACATTCCATCGAGTGAAGTGCTCAGTTACTATGTGAAGGAATCGAGTTATTACGATCAGAATACAGCTACGTATAATAGTCGCGTGACAGCTTTCTGTCCTGTACTACATCGTTCTGATGAGTATAGCATAGATCCTGTTAAGTATCCACTATTCTGGGTTAAGTATGATGATGCAGCAACATATCTGGCAGGTCATACTCTGATGGTGAGTGACCTTAACAATGCTGCGCGTATGTCGATGGCGGATTTCTTTGATTCGAACAAATATCATGGAAAGATCTACATGACTACCAATATGCAGGGTAAGACACTACAGGAATATTGTCCTACAGACAGCTTGTTAAAGGGTGAACAAGCTCGTATTGAGAAACAGATAAAAGACTTTGAAATGCATATTTGGCACGAACCGATAGATTCTGTAGCTTTAGCAAAACAGGATTCTATCGACCAGGCTCAGGGTAACAAGAAGTCTCGTCGTGTAACCCGTTCTAAGAATAATACATCAGCCAGCAAGAGTTCGAAGAGTAAGTCGAGTGGTGGTTCTTCAAGCAGCGGTCCACGTGTTAGTGTTCGCCGTCAACGCCACTAAAAGAAATAGAATAATTTTGCATTTTGCTCGTTTAATCGTACCTTCGCGCCGATTAAACGAGTTTTTTTTATGAAACACCTTCTGTTATTTATATTGTTCGCTATATCTGTTTCTGGTGGAGCACAGGTAGTAATACCTAGGCGCATACATAATACTACAGAACAGGACAGGGCAGAAGCTGCAGGTGGTTTGAATGTCGGCAGACTGAAAATGGTAGGCGATACTGCTTCTGCTCCGCTGCCTCATTTTGGTTCGCCTAAGGTGCCTGTGATTCTTGTGCAGTTTAAGAATAAGAAATTCAGTGTGGCTGATACAGATGAGAAGGTCGTAGAATTATATGATCAGTTTTTCAACGCTGGTGAAGGTGTGATGCCAGGACAGGCTGGTAATGAATCTGCTTGTTCGGTAAGAGAATATTTCCGTCAACAGTCGTGTGGGAAATTTACCCCGGAGTTTTCGGTATATGGTCCTGTTACTCTTTCGGAGGACTACGAATATTATGGAGGGAATAATAACGGAATGGGAACGGATAGGAATATTGGTGCGTTTTATTCGGAGTCATGTAAATTGGCTGTTCGAGATTTTCAGGTGGATTGGACTGAGTTTGACAATAAGAATAACGGTAGGGTAGGATTTGTATTCTTTATCTATGCCGGTAAGGGCGAAAATACTACATGGGATCCCCAAAAACCAGATTATGATCCTAATAACATATGGCCGAAAGAGGGTGCTTCGTCTAAGACTATATCCTATGATGGAAAGTCGGTTACGTTTGGAGCATATGGTTGTACTTCGGAGATGTATCAAGAAGGACAGGACGGAATAGGTGTGACGGTTCACGAATTAGGACATGGGCTGGGATTGCCAGATGTATATGATGTAAATTATTCTGTTTATAATCTTTTTGGTATGGATATGTGGGATGTGATGGATTCTGGTTGCTATGCTATGGAAAGTAGATACCCTTCTGGTTATACTGCCTACGAACGAGACTTTATGGGTTGGCTTCAATTGGTGACCCTTGACCCAGATAAGCAATATACTTTGACGTTAGAACCATTTGAAGATGGTGGAATTGCATATAAACTTCCCAATAAGGCAAATGCGAATGAGTACCTTGTGTTGGAGAACCGCCAGAATAAAGGCATGGATGCCTATTTGGGGTGTGTGGCAAAAATATTTTATGATATGAATGGAGCTGCTCACGGATTACTCGTAACGCATATTGATTACTCTAGTTCTGCTTGGATAGGGAATAGAGTTAATACGAGTTCCACTCATCAGAGGATGACAATTGTACCTGCTGATGGTGAATTGATATCAAATATAAAGAATGGATTTGATACTGACCATTATGTGTCGTTACTCGGCGATATGTATCCTGGAAGTAAGGGAACGATAGAATTAACGTCGTATGCAGCTTTCACCGGTGGACAGTTTACTTTTACTGTGGATAATATCCGAGAGACGGATGACGGTAAGATTATTTTGGATATAAATGGTGGCGACATAACTGCTATTGATGAAATAGAATCGGGAAGCATTGATAACGATTGTTATAGCGAGATATTTTCTATTGCAGGAATACGCTTACAGTCTTTGCAGAAGGGTATTAATATAGTTAAGACTACAGACGGAAAACTGAAGAAAGTACTGAGATAGATACGTCGAAAGTATGTTGTATCTCGTAAATAAAAGTAAAAAATTCTATGTTTTATTTTGTATTTCTCTTGATTTGCACTACCTTTGCACCCGCAAAAGCGAAAATAAGGCTGATGGCGGGGTAGCTCAGCTGGTTAGAGCGTCGGATTCATAATCCGGAGGTCGAGGGTTCGAGCCCCTCCCCCGCTACCAATAGAAAAGGACACACACTTGATGGTGAGTGTCCTTTTTCTATGTCTATTTTGAGAATGTTACTTAATAATAATCTTGAATTGTGTCTGCTTGGACTTAACTATATATATACCTACAGGAAGTCCTTTTAAATCTACCTGTGTCACGTTCTTAGCATCTTTTCTGAGAGTAGTTATCTGTTTGCCTGACATGTCGTAGATAGCTGTCTCTGAGTTGTCTGATGTTTGTGCTTCGGCTGTATTGATACTTGCTACAATTTCTTCGGCTTCTTTACTGTTGATAGTTAGTTTGCGAATGTCTGCAATGGTGTATATGACTTCTACAGTACCAGAGGTTAGAGTGAGTTCTGTCTCGGATGAAGCCTTCATTGAGAGGTTGTCGGTGAAGGCATAGTTTTCTACTCCTCCATTATTGAGCCATACATTAAGGGTAGTCTGAGCATTTCCGTTTATGTTGAAAACAAAAAACAATGCCAAAGTAAGTCCTTTCATAAGGAGTGCTGTAAATAGCAGGGTTTTGTTATTTTTCATCTTTCCAAAGTTTATAAGGTCGTGCTAATAGAAATTTGCTATAGTAACGAGGGTCGCCAGTGACTTCTTTGCCAAGAAAAGCAGGTACTTCATATTCTTCATCAGGAGAATTAAGTTCGATTTCAGCTAACACCATACCTTCGTTGTCACCATGAAATTCGTCGATTTCAACGATATGTTTGCCGTTTCTTACTAGGTATCTGTCTTTTATGATTGCTCCTGGTTTGCAGAGTTTGAGTAGTTGGTCGGCATCCTCCAATGATATTTCTGTTTCAAACTCGTAACGACACAAACCCGTTGGATCGGAATTGCCCTTGATGGTAAGGTATGCTTTGTCGCCACGAACGCGAATACGAACTGTTTTTCCTGGTTCAGTAGCAAAGTACCCTTGTTTGATAGTCGTCATGTTGTAAGCGAGATGCTTGTATTCACCCGTGACGAGAAATTTACGTTCTATTTCGATGTGCATAGTATTAAAAACTTGATAGATTAGTTAGTTTCGGTAGAAAACTCCATAAGGTATGCCTTGATGAAGCCGTCCAGTTTTCCGTCCATTACTCCCCCTACGTCGCTTGTCTGATAGTTGGTACGATGATCTTTTACGCGACGGTCGTCGAAAACGTATGAGCGAATTTGGCTTCCCCATTCAATTTTTTTCTTTCCAGCCTCGATTTTTTGTTGTGCTGCCATACGACGCTTGAGTTCGCGATCGTAGAGTTGTGAACGTAACAAGCGGAGAGCGTTCTCCCGATTTTCCTGTTGTTTTCGTGTTTCGGTGTTTTCGATTAGGATTTCCTCTTCTTCACCTGTATCTGGATCGACATACTGATAACGCAAGCGTACTCCAGTTTCCACTTTGTTTACGTTCTGACCACCAGCGCCACTAGAGCGGAAAGTATCCCATGAAATCTTACTTTTATCTATAACAACCTCGATGGAATCGTCAACAAGTGGGGTGACAAATACACTTGCAAAAGATGTCATTCGTTTGCCTTGTGCGTTATATGGTGAAACGCGAACGAGTCGATGTACTCCACTTTCACCTTTGAGAAAACCATATGCTTGATCACCCTCAATTTCCATCGTTACTGTTTTGATACCAGCTTCGTCACCATCTTGGAAGTTGCTGATTGTAACTTTATATTTGTTCGCTTCGGCCCATCGCTGGTACATGCGCATAAGCATGCTTGCCCAATCTTGGGCTTCTGTGCCACCGGCTCCGGAGTTAATTTTCAGTACGGCATCCATTCCATCGGCTTCACCTTGAAGCATATTCTTCAGTTCCAGATTCTCGATTAACTGGAGAGCTGTAGCGTAATAATTATCTACCTCCTCTTCAGTTGCCATCTCATCCTTGTAGAAATCGAATGCCACTTCTGTGTCATCAGTTGCTGCTTTCACTTCTTTATAGCCATTAATCCACTTCTGCAAGTCTTTCACTTTTTTCATTTGGGCTTCTGCGGCCTTCTGGTCATCCCAGAATCCAGGTGCTTGAGTACGCAACTCCTCCTCTTCTACCTCAATAAGTTTTGAGTCTATGTTGAGATACCGATGAAGCGCGTCGGTGCGTTCTTTGATGTCTTTTAGTTGTTCAGCTGTAATCATTATTGATATTTTATGGAGACAAAGGTACGGATTTATTGTTAATAAATAATATTATTTATTAGAAAAGTCGTAACTTCGCGTCGATTTTCAGAAGGTATGCGTTTTATTCGACGCCTTGACATATTTGTGGTGAAGAATTTCCTCACCCTCTTTGCTGGGACATTTTGTATCAGCCTTTTTGTGGTTATGATGCAGTTCCTGTGGCGTTATGTTGACGAATTGATTGGAAAGGGCTTGTCGATGATGATTATGGCAAAATTCCTTTTCTATTCTGGTGAGACGCTAGTTCCGATGGCATTACCGCTGGCAGTTTTGTTGGCTTCATTGATTTCTTTCGGAAATATGGGCGAACGTTTGGAGTTGCTCTCGATGAAGGCTGCGGGTATTCCTTTGATACGAGTATTACGTCCTCTGATTGTCGTGAATGTACTGTTGGCTTTTGCATCATTCTACTTTCAAAATAACATAGCTCCGCGTTCTGAAGTGAAATTACGTCAGTTACTCTTCTCGATGCGTGCAACATCGCCTGAGTTGGATATACCAGAGGGAGTCTTCTACGATGGAATTCAAGGTGTGAATATGTTTGTGGAACGAAAAGACAAGGAGACGGGTATGCTCTATAATATGATTATCTATAATCTGAAAGATGGAGTAAATAATGCCCATATAATACTTGCAGATTCGGGACGTCTTGTGACGAGTCACGACAAAAAAAACCTTGTATTGCATTTGTATAATGGGGAACAGTTTGAGAATTTGAATAGTGCGGCATTACAAGCAAGAAATGTTCCTTATAGAAGGGAGACATTTGTGAGGAAAGATGTTATTATTGACTTTGACATGAACTTCCAACTGGCTGAGGAGGAAAATTTCAAAGATAACGAAGGGGCTAAGAATTTAACCCGCCTAGTTTCATCGGTAGATTCGTTGACACAGTATTATGATAGCGTGGGGCATGTGTATTATGACGAGATGCGTTGTAGCTCGCTTTTTCTCTCCAATACGTCACAGGCTCGTCGTCGTAACTTTGAAACAGGCAAAATTGATGATGTGACTCCAAAGGATTTGGTTCATATAAAGAATGATACAATAAATATTGATTCAATATACAAACAACTTGATTTGACTACAAAGCAGAGGGTTGTTTACGCTGCAATGCAGAAGACTACTATTATGCAAAACGAATCGCAGTACAGGACTGACGTTATGGACTACGGCTCTTATAAGATTCGACGCCATAAGATAGCATTCTGGCAGAAATTTACTATGTCTATTTCTTGTTTGCTATTCTTCTTTATTGGTGCCCCGCTTGGAGCTATTATCCGTAAAGGTGGACTAGGATTGCCTGTAGTTATTTCGGTTATAATTTTCATACTTTATTACATCGTCGATAATACATGTATGAAAATGGGGCGTGATGGTGTTTGGCCTGTATGGATAGGTATGTGGGTGAGCTCATTCGTGATGGCTCCATTAGGTGTTTTTTTTACGGTGAAATCGAATAATGACTCTGTTGTCTTTAACAAAGATGCTTACACTTCATTCTTACGTAAATTAGGTGGAATCCGACCGAAGAGACATATTGTATTGAAAGAGGTTATTATTAATGATCCAGACTATCCTGTAGTTGTTGCAATCCTTGATAATATTATACGTCAGAGTCGGGATTATCGAGTACATCATAAAATTTTCCATCTTAAGGAAATGCTAACTATATTGTTTACAAAGCAACGCGATGAACAGATTCAAAGGATAGACAGCGCTATAGAGTATGTAGTTGATGCTTTATCAAACTCGCGTGACAAGCAAATTCTGATGGATGTAAATAAGATGCCGGTTTTGGATATATATTCATTTCGCTTCTATCGTCGCATTTATCTGGACTTAAAGCAAGTGATTGCAACTAGTCAACGATTGAAGCATAGGTGTCAGGAGATTGGTGGACCATTTATTGATTTAGAAACTACGTAAAAGAAAAAGATATGGTGTTTAACAAAATAGAAGAAGCTATTGAAGACTTTCGTCAAGGAAAGATGGTTATCGTAGTGGATGATGAAGATCGCGAAAACGAAGGGGACTTTATTACTGCTGCCGAACTGATTACTCCCGAGAAGGTTAATTTCATGTTGCGTGAAGGACGTGGTGTGTTATGTGCTCCAATAACGATTCAGCATGCAAGAGAACTGGAATTGCCTCATCAAGTAGAAGATAATACTTCTGTTCTTGGTACTCCGTTTACTGTAACGGTAGATAAGTTGGAAGGCTGTACTACAGGTGTAAGTGCACATGATCGTGCTGCAACGATTGAATGGCTTTCAAATCCAGAAGCCCGTGCATGTGACTTCGGTCGTCCAGGACATATTAATCCTTTGTATGCTCAGGAAGGTGGAGTGTTGCGGAGGAGTGGACATACAGAGGCGTCAATTGATTTGGCCCGCTTAGCTGGTTTACGTCCTGCCGCTGCTCTGATTGAGATTTTGAATGAGGATGGTACTATGGCTCGCCTGCCACAGCTAGAAGAGAAGGCTAAGCAGTTCAATCTGAAACTAATTCAGATAAAAGATTTGATAGCTTATCGTTTGCAACGTGAAAGTCTTGTTGAGAAGGGTGTAGAGGCAGATATGCCAACAGCTTATGGACATTTCCGTATTATTCCTTTCCGTCAGAAAAGCAATGGATTGGAGCATGTTGCGCTTGTCAAAGGCGAATGGAAGAAGGATGAACCCGTGCTGGTGCGTATGCATTCGAGTTGTGCTACAGGAGATATCTTTGCAAGTAAGCGCTGTGATTGTGGTGAACAACTACACAAGTCTATGCAATTGATAGAGAAGGAAGGAAAAGGGGCTGTTGTTTATCTTATACAGGAAGGTAGAGGTATAGGCCTGATGAATAAGATTGCCGCATACAAACTTCAGGAGCAGGGTGATGATACGGTAGACGCCAATATTCATTTGGGATTTGATCCTGACTTGCGTGACTATGGTGTTGGTGCTCAGATATTAAGAGAGTTGGGAATCTCAAAACTGCGTCTGCTGACTAATAATCCAACAAAACGTGTGGGACTTGAGGGTTACGGATTAACTATCGTGGAAAATGTGCCAATAGAAACCACACCTAATCCATACAACGAACGTTATTTGCGCACGAAGAAAGAACGTATGGGGCATACTCTAAAACTGTAAGCCTCAGTATGCAGAAAAATACTTATGAAATATTTATTATAACTTAATCATATAAAAAATGAATACATTATCAGATCGTTTAAATCGTTTGTCGCCAAGTGCTACACTTGCGATGAGTCAGAAGAGCTCCGAGTTGAAAGCGCAGGGAATTGACATTATCAATATGTCGGTAGGAGAACCAGACTTTAATACCCCAGATCATATCAAGGCTGCTGCAATAAAGGCTGTAGAAGAAAATTATAGTCGTTATAGCCCAGTGCCTGGATATCCGGAATTGAAGAATGCCATTGTTGCAAAGTTGAAGAAAGAAAACGGACTTGACTATAAACCATCTCAGATTCTTTGTTCTAATGGTGCAAAGCAATCTGTATGTAATGCAATCATGGCACTTGTGAATGCTGGAGATGAGGTGATTATTCCTGCACCTTATTGGGTTAGTTATCCTCAGATGGTTCTTCTTGCCGAAGGTACTCCTGTGTTTATCGATGCACCTATAGAGCAGGATTTCAAAATTACTCCAGAGCAGTTAGAGGCTGCTATCACTCCAAAGACCCGTGCTCTCATACTCTGTTCTCCAAGCAACCCGACTGGTTCAGTTTATAGCAAACAGGAACTTGAGGCTTTGAAGAATGTATTGCTGCGCCATGAACGTGTTATTGTTATCGCTGACGAAATATACGAGCATATCAATTATGTAGGTGCTCATGCTTCAATGGCAAGTTTTGATGATATCAAGGAACGTGTAGTTGTTATTAATGGTGTAAGTAAGGCTTATGCCATGACTGGTTGGCGTATTGGTTTTATCGCTGCACCAGAGTGGATAGTAAAGGGATGTAATAAACTGCAAGGACAATATACAAGTGGACCATGTTCTGTTTCTCAGAAAGCTGCAGAAGCTGCATTCGCTGGCGATCAGCAGTGCGTGGAAGATATGCGTCAGGCATTCGAACGCCGTAAGGACCTCATCGTTCGTCTTAGCAAGGAAATTCCTGGACTTGAAGTGAATAATCCTCAGGGAGCATTTTATTTGTTCCCTAAGTGTTCTAGTTTCTTTGGAAAGAGTGCAGAGGGTAGGACTATAAATAATTCTACAGATTTGGCTATGTACTTGTTGGAAGTTGGGCATGTAGCAACTGTAGGGGGCGACGCCTTTGGAAGTCCTGAGTGTTTTCGTATGAGTTATGCTACTAGTGACGAGAATATAGTTGAGGCTATGAAGCGTATCAAGGAAGCTCTTGGGAAGTTAAAATAAACGTATATGACAATAAAAGACCGTAAGACTATCCGAAAATACAAGGCTATGGATGTGGATAAAGATCTCATCCATAGCTTGCTCGCTACAGCTTCACGTGCAGCAACGATGGGTAACATGCAACTCTATAGTGTGGTTGAGACAAGAAGTCAGGCAATAAAAGAAGTATTGGCTCCTTTACACTTTAATCAACCTATGGTTATGGGAGCTCCTGTTGTACTGACTTTTATAGCTGATTTTAACCGGTTTACTCGTTGGTGTGAGCTTTCTGATGCAGATGCTGGTTATGATAATTTCCTGTCATTTAGTAATGCTATGACCGACGCTATGCTTTTTTGCCAGAATTTCTGTACGTTAGCTGAAGAAGCGGGTCTCGGAACGTGTTTTCTCGGAACGACGGTTTATAATCCGCAGGGAATTATTGATGTGCTTAAGTTGCCACGTCTGACTTTTCCTGTAGCCACTATAACTGTTGGCTATCCTGATGAAAACCCGGAACAGCCAGATCGTCTCGATATTTCTGATATTATTCATGAGGAAACGTATCGTGTGGTTTCTGATGAAGATATCCGAAGGGCTTATGCTTATAAAGAGTCGCTTCAGGAGAACAAGCATTTTGTAGAGATAAATAAAAAACAAAATTTGGCTCAAGTATTTACCGATTGTAGATATACTCGTAGGGATAATGAGGCAATGTCGCGAGGAATGCTTGACGCGCTTAAGAAACAAGGTTTTCTGAAATAATCAAAATATAAACACAATGAATCGCGAAAATTTTGGATCACGACTTGGAGCTATATTGGCCGCAGCCGGTTCGGCAGTTGGACTTGGTAATGTTTGGCGTTTCCCAATTGAAACAGGACAAAACGGTGGAGCTGCTTTTATCATTATATATATATTGTGTATTCTTTTATTGGGTTTGCCTGTAATGATAAGTGAATTCTTGATAGGTAGATATACACATACAAACACTGCAGGGGCTTATAGGATACTTTCGAAGGGAAGTAAATGGCACTGGTTAGGAAAGATGGGGGTCTATACTGGATGGTTCATCCTTTGTTACTATGCAGTGGTGGGAGGATGGACTCTTCACTATACTTACCTTTCTTTAACTAATGCTTTTAGTGGCGTGAAAGCTTCGGATTTTGGTAACATCTTCAACGATTTTGTAAGTAATCCATGGATACCCTTATTATGGTTTTATCTGTTTATTCTGCTTACTCACTATGTTATTACTCGAGGCGTACAATCGGGTATTGAACGTTCCTCAAAAATTCTTATGCCTACATTATTTATTATTGTAGTATTTTTGGCCGTTAGTTCAGTGATGCTTCCTGGCGCATCTGCAGGTGTAGAGTTCTTGTTGCGCCCTGATTGGTCAAAGGTTGACAGTAAGACCATAATTGAAGCTATGGGACAAGCATTCTTCTCATTGAGTCTTGGTATGGGTTGTCTATGTACATATGCTAGTTATTTTGATAAAACCACTCCTTTGGGAAAAACAGCTCTTCATGTTAGCGTTATTGATACTTTAATTGCTATCCTTGCAGGTTTTATCATATTCCCTTCTGTTTTCAATATTGGCATGAATCCAAATGAAGTTGGTGTGGGTGCCAGCCTAACTTTTATTTCTCTACCTAATGTGTTTCAGCAGGCTCTTGGTGAGGGTAGCCTAATGTCGATAATATTCTCGGCATTATTTTACTTCCTCCTGTTTGTGGCTGCATTGACAAGTGCTATTTCGCTACATGAGGTTGCAACGGCATATGTAACAGAGGAATTTAATATGACACGTAATCGTGGCGCTTCTCTTGTGACAATTGTAGTTCTCGTGTTGGGTACTCTTTGTTCGCTTTCCTTCGGACCATTATCCAATATAAAGATATTGGATCGCAACATATTCTCTATGTTCGATGATTTGTCGGGTGTAATTTTGTTGCCAATAGGTGTTATGTTTATAAGCCTATTTGCAGGATGGCGTCTTGACAAAGAGTTGTACCGCAACGAAATAAGTAATCATGGAGATATAGAAACACCTTATTTCAAGATGCTTATATTCTCTTTGCGCTTTATGATTCCGTTGGCAATCTTGCTGGTATTTCTTGACCAGTTGGGATTGTTTAAGGCTATATTCAAATAACTTTTATAAATTCGCTCTTTTCTTTGCGGATTTTATCTTTTCTCGGACAATCTTCCGCAATATGTCCTACAGGGATTAGTGCTACTGGCTCTATTCCTTGTGGGAGAGTGAATAGTTCTGCAAACTTGTTTGTGTCGTAGTTGCATATCCAACAAGTGCCTAAACCGCGCTCTGTGGCAGCGAGACATATATGTTCTATTGCTATTGCCAAATCCACATCACCGTGGTTTTTATGGTCGTAAGGACGTACCCATGCAGCATCGTTGTTTTTTAGTGCTATAATGCAGATGGGAGCTGTGAGAAACCAATCGCGATCGTAACACTGATGTAGTTTTTCCAGATTTTGCTTACTACGTACAACATAAAACTCCCATGGTTGTTTATTTACTGCTGACGGAGCCATACGTACACATTCAAGGATATAATCAAGATCCTCATCTTTTACAATCTCATCGGAGAATTTTCGGGCAGAGAATCTTTCTTTGCATAATGTAAGGAAGTCTTTCATGATGATTTGATAAATAAATTTGCACAAATTTAGTGATTTGTGATATAAATATTGTACTTTTGCAAAGTAAAAATACTAGCAGATAGTCTAATTGTCTGTATATTGATGTTATATGTGGGTTAAATCCTGCGTTAAAAACTAAGATAATAACGAATAAAATTATATATAAAGATGGCAGATAGCAAAAAGATTAAGACAGCTTTGATTTCTGTTTTCCATAAGGATGGACTTGAAGAATTATTGGCTGCACTGAATGCAGAGGGCGTTAAATTTCTCTCTACAGGTGGAACCCAGAATTTTATTGAAGGCTTGGGATATAAGTGTGAGAAAGTTGAAAATCTGACAACTTATCCTTCAATTCTTGGCGGTCGTGTGAAAACACTTCACCCAAAGGTGTTCGGAGGAATTCTGGGGCGTCGCGAACTGGAGAGTGATCGGCAGGAAATGGCTAAGTATGAGATTCCGGAAATCGATCTCGTTGTCGTTGATCTCTATCCATTTGAGGAAACAGTTGCTAGTACAAATGATGAACCGACTATTATCGAAAAAATTGATATAGGTGGTATCAGTTTGATTCGTGCTGCTGCAAAGAACTTCAATGATGTTGTAATAGTTCCTAGTAAAGCAGAATATGCAATGCTGACAGATATAGTGAAAGCTCAAGGTGGTTCAACTACAAAAGCACAACGCAAGGTTTTTGCTGAGCGTGCGTTTGGTGTGAGCAGTCATTATGATACAGCTATTCACAATTATTTTTTGAAGGCATAATAGATAATATGAATTTAAAGGAATAGGATTATGGGATTCTTTTCTTTGACTCAGGATATAGCAATGGATCTTGGAACGGCCAATACTATCATTACCAGTAATGGTAGGATAGTGGTTGACGAACCATCAGTTGTGGCTATGGACAAACAAAGCAACAAGATGATTGCTGTTGGTACTAAAGCCAAGATGATGCATGAGAAAACTCATGAGAATATTCGAACTTGTCGTCCGCTTCGCGATGGTGTCATTGCTGACTTCAATGCCTGTGAGCAGATGATGCGTGGACTCATAAAGATGGCAAATTCAGGTCGCCACTTGTTTACTCCATCGCTTCGTATGGTTATTGGTGTTCCTTCAGGTTCTACCGAAGTGGAGTTGCGTGCTGTACGTGATAGTGCTGAGCACTCAGGAGGGCGTGACGTTTATCTAATCTTTGAACCAATGGCTGCTGCAATAGGTTGTGGTATTGACGTAGAGGCTCCAGAGGGTAATATGGTTGTAGATATAGGTGGTGGTTCTACAGAGATTGCTATTATCTCGTTGGGAGGAATCGTTTGCAATAACTCTATACGTGTGGCAGGTGATGACTTTACATATGACATTCAAGAGTATATGAGTCGTCAGCACAATGTTAAGGTCAGTGAACGTATGGCTGAACGTATTAAAATAAATGTAGGTTCTGCTCTTGCTGAACTTGGAAATGATGCTCCACAAGATTATGTAGTACATGGACCGAATCGTATCACTGCATTGCCAATGGAGATAAGCGTAGGCTATCAAGAAATAGCTATGTGTATTGATAAGAGTTTGGCAAAAATAGAAGCCGCTGTACTTCAGGCTTTGGAACATACGCCACCAGAACTATATGCAGATATCGTGAAGAATGGTATTTGGCTTACAGGAGGTGGAGCTCTGTTGCGAGGTCTGGATAAGCGCCTTACTGATAAAATAAAGATTCAGTTCCATGTAGATGAAGATCCACTTCATTCGGTTGCCAAGGGTACAGGAATTGCATTAAAAAACGTAAATAACTACCAGTTCTTAATGAGATAATGTGGGGAGGAGTTTTTGATTTTCTCTTCAAATATAAACACTGGCTTGTATTCATATTGTTAGAGGCTGTAAGTCTTATTGGACTTTTCAGTACAAACGGTTATCAAAAGAGTGTTTACTTTACTACTGCTAATAGTATTGTAGGTTATGCTTACTCTACTATTAGCAGTATAACTTCTTATTTAAATTTAGTTTCGGTGAATCGAGACCTTGAAGCAGAGAATGAAAAACTAAGAATAGAAAATGTAACCCTCAAGACACGGCTTAAATTGGCAAATGTAGATACTTTAGCAATGGGCGTTCAGTCGGAAGATTATAATGTAGTTGTGGCTCAAGTAATTAATTTTACACTTCACAAGAGGGCTAATTTGATGACTATCAATAAAGGAAGTGCTGACGGAATCAAACCAGAAATGGGCGTAGTGTGCAGTCAAGGCGTTGTTGGAGTGGTTTATCTGACCAGTGAGCATTATGCTATTGTAATGCCATTGCTTAATGTTAATTGTCGTATTAGTTGCTGTTTGAATAAGTCTGAATATTTCGGAACCCTTGAGTGGGAAAGGGGCGATTCTCGCTCCACTTATGCGACGGGATTCCCTCGCCATACAAAGATTCAAGAAGGTGAACTTATAGAAACCAATGGCTATAGTGACATTTTCCCACCTGGTATTCCTATCGGAAAAGTCAGTAGTATTGGTGACTCTGAGGATGGTATGTCGTATCGTCTGAAAGTAAGCCTGTTCACGAATTTCGAAAAGCTGCGTGATGTTAGTGTGATAACTAATTATATACATACAGAACGTCGTGAGTTGGAACAGTCTGTAGAAAATAAGGAGGAGATATAGCTATGCCGTTATTAAAGTTATTCATAGTATTATCTATTCAGGTGCTAATTGTTAACCAAATACATTTGTTTGGCTATATTACCCCTTTGTTTATAGGATATGTAGTAATTAGTTCTCGTAAAGGTTTCTTTCATATTTTGCTTCTTCTGTTGGGCTTCTTTACTGGTCTGTTGTTTGATATGTTTAGCAATACTGCTGGAATGGCTGCTGCTTCAATGACTTTGATAGCGATGGCACAACCATCTCTTTTGCGATTGTTTGCCCCTCGTGATTCAGACGATAATTACCGACCTACAATCATGACTTTGGGAATATTCCGATATTGGATATATAGTTTACTTTGCATGGCTGTACTTCATGTGATGTTTTATACTCTTGATGCCTTTTCACTTAACGATTGGCCTCTTACTCTTTTATCTATTATTGGTAGCAGTTTGTTTGCTTCAGTACTTTGTGTAATTGCAGAACTGATTGTTAGAAAACGACGAAGATGATAGAAATGAGTTATCATAACAGAAAGTATATTCTCGGAGGTGTTGTTCTATTTATTGTAATCACCTTCACTGTTCGTTTGGCCTATCTGCAACTGATGAGTGATGAATACAAGACCTTTGCTGATTCTAATGCATTTCTGAACAATGTTATTTTTCCTGCACGTGGCGCTATCTATGATCGCAATGGTGATCTTCTAGTATATAATCAGCCAGCATATGACATTATGGTGGTGATGCGTGAGGTGAAAGATCTGGATACGCTTGATTTTTGTGAGACCCTTGGAATGTCTAAGGACGAATTTGTTATGCGTATGAATAATATCAGTGATCGCACTAAGAATCCTGGTTATTCACCATATATGCAACAGATATTCTTGAGTCAATTACCAAGTAAGGATTTTTCTGTATTCCAAGAGAAACTTTTCCGTTTTAAGGGTTTCTATATACGTGAACGCTCTGTTCGTCGTTATACTTACCCATATGCAGCCCACCTGCTTGGTGATGTAGCAGAGGTGTCACAGCAGGATATTTTGGCAAACAACTATTACATGCCTGGAGATTATATAGGAAAGCAAGGTGTTGAGCGTAGTTACGAAGAGGAACTGCGTGGTGTGAAAGGTGTGCAGGTTTTGCTTCGTGATGCACAAGGTCGCATTCATGGACATTATAAGGATGGGGCTTATGACCGCAAACCTGTTCCTGGTAAGAATCTTACTCTGAGTATAGATATAGAATTGCAAAAACTTGGCGAAAGGCTGATGCAAGGGAAATTGGGCGCGATTGTAGCTATTGAGCCATCAACTGGTGAAATATTGGCGATGGTAAGTGCGCCTAACTACGATCCGCGTAAGATGGAGGGTAGGGAACGTGGAAAGAGGATGGGTGTTATGTTAAAAGACCCAAGACGTCCTATGCTGAATCGTGCCATTCAAGGTACTTATCCTCCAGGTTCTACCTTCAAGACAGCTCAGGGATTGACGTTTCTGCAGGAGGGAATCGTTAAGTCTTGGACTTCATATCCTTGCCTTCGAGGCTTTCGTCATGCACATCGTAAAATAGGTTGTCATGGTCATCCCAGTCCTATAACCTTCGTTCCTGCTATGGGTACTTCCTGTAATGGTTATTTTTGTTGGGGACTTTATTATATGTTAGGTGACAGAAATAAATACTCTACTGTACATGATGCAATTACTGTGTGGAAAGATTATATGGTTGCAATGGGATTTGGTTATAAACTCGGTGTAGATATGCCTGGCGAAGCCCGAGGCCTTATTCCTAATGCCCAATTCTATGATAAGATATATGGTCCTTCGTGGTCGGCTATTAATGTACTTCCAATTTCAATAGGACAAGGAGAGGTTACACTTACTCCTTTGCAAATAGCTAACTTGGGTGCTACCATAGCCAATCGTGGACATTATATAACTCCTCATGTAGTAAAGAATGTAGAAGGAGGTAATCTGGCCGATTCATTGTTGCAACGTCATGATGTACCTGTTGATAAAAAATACTACGAATTAGTGGTTGCGGGAATGCGTAATGCTGTTACGTCGGGAACGTGTAGTTCTGCTAATAATCCCTGGTATGAAGTGTGTGGAAAGACTGGAACTGCTCAGAATCGAGGCCATGATCACTCTGTTTTTATGGGGTTTGCTCCGCGTGTAAATCCAAAGATTGCCGTAGCTGTGTATGTGGAAAACGGAGGTTGGGGAGCCAGCTATGGTGTGCCTATTGGCGCATTGATGATGGAGCAATACATTCGTGGCGAATTGTGTAAGGCGTCAATGAAAAGAGCACAAACCATTCAAGGAAAGTATATCCAATATAAGTTCTAACGAAGTAATAGCACAAGGTTAAATAATATGAATCAGACTGAGAAATCCATATTCCGAAGTATTGACTGGGTTATCATCTTGCTTTATGTCATTCTCGTAGTTTGGGGATGGTTTTCTGTATGTGGCGCCAGCTATGACTTCTCTGATCCGAATATTTTTGGGTGGGAGTCAAATTCTGGTAAACAGCTTGTTTGGGGTGGTACTTCTTTTATACTTGCTACTTTCCTGATGCTAATTGAGAAACGGTTTTACGAAGCTGGTTCATATTTTATATATGTAGCTGTCATTATATTGTTACTTGCTACTATATTCATTGCCCCCGATACCAAGGGGTCTCATTCTTGGCTTCCTATAGGTCCTGTGAAGTTGCAACCTGCGGAGTTTGCCAAGTTTGCTACTGCGTTAGCTCTTGGTAAATTTATGAGTGAATACTCTTTTAGCCTTCGCAATACGAGAGATTTTTTGACTGTAGTAGGCTTGATTGTGTTGCCTATGGCTCTTATTATTGGTCAACGTGAAACTGGCTCTGCATTGGTGTTTTTTGCATTCTTTCTGATGCTTTATCGTGAGGGTATGACTGGTGCTCTTCTTTTCACAGGTTTCATAACGGTTGTGTATTTTGTTGTTGGCATTCGTTATGGCGATGTCCTTATGTCTTATCTGCCTGTTAGTGTTGGTGAATTCACGGTACTTTTACTTGCTATGATGTGTACAATAGGTCTTGTGTGGGTGTATTGCCGCGATATTGCAATTGTAAAAATTATGGCTGCCGTTGGCTTTGGAACAACAGCATTTATGTTGCTTTTTTCATTCTTTGTCATTCCATTCAACTTTTGTCCAGTAATGCTTGTGGTCAATATTCTTTTTGTTATATATATGATGTTCCAGGCATTTTACCATAAGTTGTTCACATATGTTTTGGTCTCACTATTTTGTGTGTTTAGTTCAGGATTTTATTATATCTGTGACACACTCTTCGACCATCTTAAACCCCATCAACGCATACGTATTGAAGTCCTTTTAGGTATAGAGGATGACCCTCGTGGAGCTGGTTACAACGTGAATCAAGCAAAGATTGCAATTGGTTCTGGAGGCTTTGCGGGTAAGGGGTTTTTGAATGGAACTCAGACGAAGTTAAAATATGTGCCGGAGCAGCACACGGACTTTATCTTCTGTACGGTAGGTGAGGAAGAGGGTTTTATCGGTAGTGTTGGTGTGCTAATTACGTATTTATTCTTTATTTGGAGACTTATTTTCCTGTCTGAACGTCAACCGGACACGTTGGGGCGAGTCTATGGTTATTCGGTAGTCAGCATCTTTATCTTCCATCTCTTTATAAATGTGGGGATGGTACTAGGCTTGACTCCTGTCATAGGCATTCCGCTTCCGTTCTTCTCCTATGGCGGTTCTAATGTGTGGGGATTCACGATTCTCTTGTTTATTTTCCTTCGTATGGATGCAGAACGAGGTTTGAAGCAGGAGAAATACTGATTTCATCGGTTATTCTTCTATTTCTTCACATCCAATTGTCAAGTCCGTTATCCCTTCTAGCGGATTTTGTTTCATGATATGTGTGATACTTAGTGTATAGGTTTGTGCCGAATCGGGAACGAAATGTCGAAGTGGTTGTGTCTGTTTGCGAAATCGGAAGCCGTTTTCTCCCTTATCGGCAAAAAGAAACTGAAGAGTGTCACGCCCTATCTGTCCTGTGGTATCGCAGATTTGTGTTTCGATATATATGGCACGATACTTGTATTTATCTGTGTATCGGATTCCTATGTTAAGCTGCATTTCTTTTTGTTCTTTGCTGCCTTTATAGGTGAGGAATTGCTGAATGGGGATTTTTATGGTGTCTTCACTATACCAAAGTGACTTTTCAAAATGGTGGTGTGCTGTAAAATATACATCATCCTTACATGAGCACACCAATATAAGCAGACAGTAGATAAATGCTGCCAAACATCGTGATTTTGGTGTGCAAATAAGCATATGGATTATTTCTCTGTCGTTATTCCTGTGTAGGTTTTTTTCGGTTGTCGTCTCTTCTGCCTCTTCTGCGTTTTCCTTTACCGCCTTTCTTGTCAAAACGATTTATGGTGTCCTGTTCTAGCAGGTCAACAGATGTTTCTTCTTGTCTGTCTCCGTCTTCTATAAGCGATTCGGGTTTCTGTCCGTTTCGGTTCATGTTGATAATGTCGAAGGCGCGTTTTGCAGAAATAGTTTTTTCACCTGCCAGGATATGTTTGTCAGTCGAATAGGTGATGAAATGGTTTAATATGTCGGCTTTGAAGAAGAAATAATCGTTGTCTTTCGTATGTAGAGTGATTTCTCTTGATGGCATTTTTTTAAGAGATTCTACGTACTGATCTACTTCGTAGTTCATGCAACATTTTAGTTTTGCACATTGTCCTGCCAGTTTTTGCGGGTTGAGTGATACGTCTTGGAAACGTGCAGCACTCGTAGATACACTACTGAAGGCGGTCATCCATGTAGCACAACATAGTTCTCTGCCGCATGGTCCCATTCCACCGATGCGTCCAGCCTCTTGACGTGCACCAATTTGTTTCATTTCAATGCGTACATGGAATCGTTCTGCCAACACCTTTATGAGTTGTCGGAAATCCACGCGAGCATCAGCTATGTAATAGAAGATTGCTTTGCCGCCGTCGCCTTGGTATTCTACGTCGCCAATTTTCATTTTCAGTCCAAGGTCTTTTGCTATCTGCCGCGATTCAATCATGGTGTTGTGTTCACGCGCTTTAGCTTCGGCAAACTTGTCCAGGTCCACTTGTCGCGCTTTGCGGTATATTTTCTTTAGTTCCGTACCTGGTTTCAGGTTGGCTTTTTTCAAAAGGAGTGGTACCAGCCTGCCTGTCATGGTCACAGTTCCAATATCATGTCCTGGATTGCCTTCTACGGCAACAATGTCGCCTTTAGTCAGTTCCAGTTTGTTGGTATTCAAGTAATACCCTTTGCGCGGTGGTTTGAACTGTACCTCTACCAGTTCTGTTGCAGCAGTATTGTCTGGCAGGTCGGCCAACCAATCATAGGTGTTTAGTTTGTCAGCATGACGGCTGCAACCTTCTGCGCATATGCCGTCTCTGCAGTTTCCGCATTTATATTCGTTCATCTAAATATGTCGTTTTCAGTTTTATATATAGTTGTTTATCTGTTCTTTATCAGTACAATCATCTTTAAGGCAAAGTCGAAGAATACGATTCTTGCACTTGCGTTGGCTTCTATATCACGCTGAGCGTCTGCCAGTTCGTTCATTATGCCAATCACATTTTTTTCGTTGATATAAGGGGCGAACTTAACAGCAAACCTTGCTTCTTCCTCACTCAT
>OCTX012286641.1_pt1 | contig 46275 bp, 45 predicted proteins | sample 1539691 | NCBI WGS metagenome assembly OCTX01 (sample SAMN02144231, study PRJEB22623) | gut metagenome | biome: sheep rumen | host: Ovis aries | place: New Zealand
CAGCGCCTTTACTTTGTGGTTTTTGAGGGGTAAAATAAGACAACAATGCACATTTTTCGGAGGAAATCATGAAAAACATACGTTCTGATGCGCTTTCATTTTTAAAATGGATCCTCCTCACCGTCATCATCGGCGCGGCAGTCGGGCTTATCATGAGCGGCTTCGCCTTCCTGATCTCCGTTGTCACGGCCTTCCGGCTCGCCCACATGTGGATGCTGCTTCTGCTGCCGGCGGCCGGCTGCCTCATCGTCCTTCTCTACCACACGGCGGGGCATGAGGTCGATCACGGAACCAACACCGTGATCGAGGCGGTGCGCGAGAATGCAGCCGTTCCCTACGAGCAGGGCTTTCTGGTGCTCGCCGCGACGGTGATCACGCACGCCTTCGGCGGCTCGACGGGACGCGAGGGTGCGGCCCTGCAGCTCGGCGGGAGTGTGGCTTCCTTCCTCGGAGACTGCCTGAAGCTGGACGAGAAGGATCGGAAGATCTTCCTGATGGCGGGGATGAGCGCGGCATTTTCAGCCCTCTTCGGGACGCCGCTCGCGGCCTCGATCCTCCCGATGGAGTTCGTCTCCGTCGGCGAAATGTTCTATCCGGCGCTGGTTCCCTGCGTGCTCGCCTCCTTCGCCGCCCACGCGGTGGCGGTGCTGATCGGGACGGCCCACCTGGCGGCTCCCTACGCGGTGACGGCGGTGCCGAGCCTCTACTCGATCGCATTTTTGAAGGCGCTCCTCATCGGCGCGGCGGCGGCCTTCGCGGGGATCCTCTTCATCAACGCGCTGCATGTGACGGACTCTTATTTTGACCGCTGGTTCAAGGGGAAGCCTTACATCCGCGTCATCGTCGGCGGCGTGTCGGTCGCGGCCCTGGCGTTCCTTCTGCGCACGCAGGACTACTGCGGGCTGAGCTCCCAGGTGATTCACGATTCCTTCGCGGGAAATGCAGCCCCCTACGCATTCCTGCTGAAAATCGTATTTACCTGCCTCACGCTTGAGAGCGGCTTCAAAGGCGGTGAGATCGTGCCTTCTTTCGTGATCGGGGCGTCCGTCGGCTGCCTGCTCTCCGGACTTCTCGGCCTGCCGGCCGACGTCGCGAGCGCCTGCGGGATGTGCAGCCTCTTCTGCGCGATCACCAACAGCCCGATTACTTCGCTCATCATCGCGCTTGAACTCTTCGGTGCGGAGGGCATGGGCTTCTACGCGGTTGCAATCGCCGTCGCTTACCGGCTTTCCGGCTATTACGGGGTGTTCGGGGCGCAGCGGATCCATTTTTCAAAGACAGAGGCGGAGACGGTGGACATCGCCCCGTCCGAGCTCTTCAAGAAACACTGAATGTCAAGTCAATAAGGAGGATCATACTATGAACTGGAACAGAGCGGGACTCAAAAACATGGCAAAGACAGCCCTCGCCGGCAACTACTGGACCGCGGTGCTCATCGCCTTTCTTCTCATGCTGCCGGGCGGCTTCCGGGTGACAGCCTCGGTCAGGGACGGCTGGGAGCTTTACTCCTACGGCGACTTTCTGCGCATCACCACCGGCGTCTTCGGGGGCGGCACGGTCCTGAACCTGCTCAGGATCTTTCTCTTTAACCCGCTGGGCGTCGGCTGCCGCCGCTTCTTCGTCGAGGATCTCTATGCGCCGGTCGGGCCTGACTACATCAAGGCCGGCTTTACCCCGAACTACCTGAACGTCGTGCTGGTCACCTTCGTGCGGGACATCATCGTATTCCTCTGGACCCTGCTGTTCATCGTTCCCGGGATCATCAAGGCTTATGAGTACCGGATGGTGGATTTCCTGCTGGCGGATTACCCGGACATGCCTTACAGGGAAGCGTTGGACCGCTCGCGGCAGATGATGGACGGCGAGAAGATGAATGCCTTCGTGCTGGACTTAAGCTTTATCGGCTGGCATATCGGCGCGGTCTGCACGCTCGGCCTTCTCGGAATCTTCTATGTGCAGCCCTACCAGGCGCTGACCAACGCCGCCCTCTACGCGGCTCTCACGGATAAAATGCAGAAGATCTACGGAGACGGAAGCAGATGAAGCTGAAAAAGTCAGTCGTCATTGAAAATTTCCGGGACATGATCCGGAAAAAAACGGTTTCCTTTGAAGATATGAGCCTGGCGGACGAGGCGGAGTTCGCCGCCTTCCGGGCCCTCATACCGGAGCGGTTCCCGCACCTTGCCGCCGCCGCGGACTACAGGGAGATCGGCGGAAACGGGATGCTCTTCCATATCAAAGGGCAGTCGGACGCGAAGCCTTCGGTGCTCATGGCACACTACGACGTGGTGCCGGCGGACCAGGAGGGCTGGACGCACGACCCCTTCGGGGCGGAGATCAGCGACGGGCGGATCTGGGGCCGCGGGACTCTTGACACCAAGGGCACGCTTTTCTCGATCGTGACCTCGGTCGACCAGGCCCTCTCCGAGGGCTGGATCCCGAAAAATGACCTCTACCTCTCCTTCGGCGGCGAGGAGGAGACCCACGGGGAGACCTGCGGCCTGATCGTGGAGACTCTCAGAAATGAAAACATCCGCCCCGCCTTTGTCCTCGACGAGGGCGGCGCGGTGATCCCGGAAGGCGTTCCGGGCCTTAAAAAGAAGATCGCGATGGTCGGCATCGCCGAGAAGGGCACCGCCAACTACATGCTGACGGTCCGCGCGAAGGGCGGCCACGCCGCGACGCCCCCGAAGCACACCGCGGTCGGGCAGCTCGCCCGGGCGGCCGTCCGGATCGAGAACAATCCTTTTCCGGCGAGGCTCTCGGACCCGGTCCGGAAGATGTTCAAAGAGCTTGCGCACGAGGTGCCGCCGGCGGAGAGGTTTGCATTTTCCAATATCGGGCTCTTTGAGCCGGGCGTAAAGCTTCTCGCGCCGCATCTGGGGCCGACCTTCAACGCGATGGTCCGCTCGACCGCGGCGGTCGTGATCTTTGAAGGCCGCTCCGCCTTCAACGTGCTGCCGGACAAGGCCGCGATGGGGGTCAACGTGCGGATCCTGCCGGGCGAGACGAAGGAGACCGCGCTCGCCCACCTTAAGAAGATCGTGGCGGACCCGGAGGTCGACGTCCTGCTCATTGAGGGCACGGATCCGACACCGGTGTCGGACATCGACTGCCCCGAGTGGCAGCTGCTCCGCGAGGCCTGCTCCGCGACCTGGCCGGACGCCGCGTTCGGGCCCTACATGCTGAACGGCGGGACGGATTCGCGGTTTTACTCGAAGATATCCGACCATGTCTACAAGTTCACGCCGATGGAGATGACCGCGAAGGAGCGCGGGACGGTCCACGGGGCCGACGAGTCGATTGCGATCGAGAATCTGTTAAAATGCGTCCGTTTCTACGGAAGGCTGATCCGCATGCTGTAAGGAGGAAAAATGGCCATCATAAAGGAGATCGTGCAGCAGACGCACAATCGCTTCTTAAATATGTTTGAACTGAAAACGATCCGGAAGAACGGGCAGGAGGGCAGCTATTTCGTCGCCTCCCGGGCGGATAAGCCGGAGGAGATCGAGTGCTCGCGCCACACGGTGAAGCCGGACGGGGTGATCATCTACGCGGTCACGTCGGACAGGGAGAAGGTCCTCCTGGTCAGGCAGTACCGCTATCCGATCGACAATTACGTGTACGAGCTGCCGGCGGGCCTCGTCGATCCCGGCGAAGATTACCGGACGGCGGCTGTGCGGGAGGTGCACGAGGAGACGGGGCTTCATTTTACGCCGATCGAGGTAGATCCGATGTTTGAAAAGCCCCGCTACACGACGGTCGGGATGACCGACGAGTGCTGCGCGATCGTCTACGGCTACATCGACGGGGAGCTCTCGACGGACTATCTCGAGGCGACCGAGGAGATCGTGCCGCTCCTCGCGGACCGCAGGGAGGTACGGCGGATCCTTAAGGAGGAGCGCGTCGCGATGCCGTGCGCTGACCACATCGAGCGGTTCGCGGTGGAGAAGGAGCCGTTTGCCTACATGGAGAAGAAAAATTAAAGGAATGAAGGTATCTGAGGGGGAGTGCGATACTCCCCCTTGACTTTCATTTCCCAGTCGGTTTATACTGTGCCAAGACACGCATAGGAAATGTGACCGTGGCCCGGCAGTGCCGGAAGCTCCTTTGAAGTCGGTCAATAAGCATAAGGAGAAAGAAAAATGGGTATCTACGAAGAACTGAAGGCCCGCGGCCTCATCGCCCAGGTGACGGATGAGGAGCAGGTCAGGGAAATGCTGAACAACGGAAAGGCGGTCTTCTACATCGGGTTCGACCCGACGGCGGACAGCCTGCACGTCGGACACTTTATGGCGCTCTGCCTCATGAAGAGACTGCAGATGGCAGGCAACAAGCCGATCGCGCTCTTAGGCGGCGGCACGGGCATGATCGGTGACCCGTCCGGACGCACGGACCTCCGCAAGGTCCTGACGAAGGAGACAATCCAGCACAACATCGACTGCTTCAAGGAGCAGATGAGCCGCTTTATCGACTTTTCCGAGGGAAAAGCCCTCATGGTCAACAATGCCGACTGGCTGCTGGACCTCAACTATGTCGAGTTCCTGCGCGAGATCGGTTCCTGCTTCTCGGTCAACAACATGCTGAGAGCGGAGTGCTACAAGCAGCGCATGGAGAAGGGCCTCACCTTCCTTGAGTTCAACTACATGGTGATGCAGGGCTATGATTTCCTCAGACTGTACCAGGATTACGGCTGCAACTTCGAGTTCGGCGGCGACGACCAGTGGTCCAACATGCTGGCCGGCACCGAGCTGATCAGAAAGAAGCTTGGCAAGGATGCGCACGCGATGACGATCACGCTGCTCCTTAACTCCGAGGGCAAGAAGATGGGCAAGACCGCCTCGGGCGCCGTCTGGCTCGATCCGAAGAAGACCACGCCGTACGAGTTCTACCAGTACTGGCGCAACGTCGGGGACGCGGACGTCCTCAAGTGCATCCGCATGCTGACCTTCCTCCCGCTCGAGGAGATCGATGCGATGGACAAGTGGGAAGGCGCCGAGCTCAACAAGGCCAAGGAGATCCTCGCCTACGAGCTGACCGCCCTCGTCCACGGCAAGGAGGAGGCCGAGAAGGCCCAGGCTGCCGCGAGAGCCCTTTTCGCCGGCGGCGCGGATGCGGAGATCCCGACCACCGTGCTCCACGATGAGGATTTCGAGGGCGATGAGATCGGCGTCATCAAGGCGCTGGTTATGGCCGGCCTCTGCGGCTCGAACGGCGAAGCCCGCCGCGCGATCCAGCAGAACGGCGTCAGCATCGGCGACACAAAGGTGACCGATGTCTTCGCTAAGATCAAAAAGGATGAGATCGCGAAGGGAGACACGGTGCTCCGCCGCGGCAAGAAGAATTTCAGAAAGCTGGTTGTGGAATAAACCGGCGGAAGTGTTTTACGGCGGGGCCTTCGGGCCCCGCAAAAAGGAAGAGGTATTGCTATGATTTCCGAAAAAATGAAAGGTTACGTGAAGAACAGCTCCGCGATCCGCGCGATGTTCGAGGAAGGCAAGAAGATGGCCGCCATCTACGGCAGGGACCATGTCTATGATTTCAGCCTCGGCAACCCGAACGTTGCGGCCCCGGACGAGGTTAAGCAGGCGATCATCGACGTCGTCACGAATGAGGATCCGGTCCTCGTTCACGGCTACATGAACAACTCCGGCTACGAGGATGTCCGCGAGACGATCGCAGAGCATTTAAACGGGCTCTACGGCACAAAGTATGCCGCGGGGAACCTCCTTATGACCGTTGGCGCGGCGGGCGGGATGAATGTATTTTTCAAGACGATCCTGAACCCGGGCGACGAGGTCGTGACCTTCACGCCTTATTTCGGAGAGTACCGCTCCTACACGGCAAACTACGACGGAAAGCTCATCGAGGTTCCGTGCGATCCGGTCACCTTTGAGCCGGATGTCAAAGCTCTCGAAGCCGCCCTCACCCCGCTCACGAAGATCGTGATCGTGAACTCCCCGAACAACCCGACGGGCGCGGTCTACTCGAAGGAGTGCCTTGAGGCCCTCGCTGCCGTGCTCGAGAAGAAGGAGAAGGAGTTCGGCACCTCAATCTACCTCTTCTCCGACGAGCCCTACAGGGAGATCGTCTTCGGGGATACCGAGGTTCCGTGGATCCCGTCGATCTACCAAAATACGGTCGTCGGCTACTCCTACTCGAAGTCTCTCTCTCTTCCGGGCGAGCGCATCGGCTTCCTCGTCATGCCGTCGGAGATCGACGATTTCGCCGATGTGACGGCAGCGGCCAATACCGCGAACCGTATCCTCGGCTTCGTCAACGCCCCGTCCCTCATGCAGAGAGTCGCGGCAAAGTGCGTGAACGCGAAGACCGACGTCGCCTACTACGCGAAGAACCGTCAGATGCTCACCGAGGGGCTTAAGGCTGCAGGCTACACATTTGTCGAGCCGCAGGGCGCCTTCTACCTCTGGCTGAAATCTCCGGAACCGGATGAGAAGGCCTTCGTCGCGAAAGCGAAGGAGAGGCAGATCCTGATTGTCCCGGGTTCCTCCTTCGGCTGCGCCGGCTGGGTCCGCATCGCTTACTGTGTTTCGAACGAGACCGTCAAAAATGCCCTTCCGGGCTTTATGGAGATCGCAAAAGAGTATGGGCTGGGAGAATAATGTCCGAAAAGTTGTCCCCTACACACCCGGCGAGCAGCCGCGCGTAAAGGACATCGTCAAATTGAACACAAATGAAAACCCCTATCCGCCCTCGCCCCGGGTTGCGGAGGCTCTGAAGGAGCTCTCCGTGAACGACCTCCGGCTCTACCCGGACCCGAAGGCGGAGGCGCTGGTGTCCGCGGTCGCGAGAGCCTACGGGCTTAAGGAGAGTGAGGTCTTCGTCGGGGTCGGCTCCGACGATGTGCTTGCGATGCTCTTTATGACATTTTTCAACAGCGAGGAGAAAGTCATTTTCCCGGACATCACCTACAGCTTCTACGACGTCTGGGCGGAGATGCTGCGGATCCCCTATGAGACGATTCCGCTCGATGAGCATTTTAAGATCGTGCCGGGGGACTATAAGCGGCCGAACGGCGGCATCGTGTTCCCGAACCCGAACGCGCCGACCGGAGCGCTCCTGCCGCTTTCCGCGGTGGAGGAGATCGTTGCGGCGAACCCGGATTCGGTCGTGATCGTCGACGAGGCCTACATCGATTTCGGCGGGGTCTCGGCGCTGCCGCTCATCCGGAAATACGACAACCTGGTGATCGCGCAGACCTTCTCGAAGTCGAGGAGCATGGCAGGCCTCAGGGTCGGTTTCGCGATGGGAAATGAAAAACTCATCAAATATCTGAATGATGTGAAATACAGCTTCAACTCCTACACTATGAACCGGCCGGCGCTCATCCTGGGCGCGGCGGAGGTCTCGGATCGGGAGCATTTCCGTGAGAACTGCGCGAAGATCATGAGGACGCGGGCGGAGAGCGAGAGGCGGTTCCGCGAGCTTGGGTTTGTGTTCGAGCCGTCGAGCGCGAATTTCATTTTCGTCTCGCACCCGCGCGTGCCGGCGAAGGTGATCTTCGATTATCTCAGGGAGAAGCGTATCTTTGTCCGCTGGTTCGACAAGCCGAGGATCAGCAATTACCTGCGCGTCACGGTCGGTACCGACGCGGAGATGGACAGACTGTTTGCGGCTTTGAAGGAGGTTGTCGGATGACCGTAGTTGTTGACTGGGTGCAGGCGCACCTCGGCTTTCTGCCGCCGCAGATGCTGGTGGTGATCGTCTCGATGCTCCCGCTCATTGAGCTTCGCGGCGGCATTCCGCTCGCGCGGCTCCTCATGCTGCCGCTCTCCCAGGCGATCCTCTTCTCGGCGATCGGCAATATCATCCCGATCCCGTTCATCCTGCTCTTCATCAACAAGATCTTTGACTGGCTCCGGCCGACGAAAGCCTTCGGCTGGCTGGTGGAGAAGCTGGAGAGGCGGGCGCTCTCAAAGTCGGAGGGGATTCAGAAGGCCGAGTTCTGGGGGCTGGCGCTCTTTGTCGGGATCCCGCTGCCGGGCACCGGCGGCTGGACCGGATCGCTCGCCGCGTCCCTGCTCAAGATCGATATCAAAAAGGCATCCCTGGCGATCCTTCTCGGGATCGCGATCGCCTCGACGATCATGTCGCTGATCTCCTACGGAGTGTTTGCCATGTGATTTTTCTACAAAAGACTGCCGCATTTTTGTGGCGGTCTTTTTCATTATGCGGTATAATAAACTATATATACCAGGGAGGCGGAAGGTTATGGACAGAAAAAAGGCACTGACATTGTTAAAATGGGTCGTCGGAATCGACCTTGCCGCAGCGGCAGGACTCTACGGGGTGGCCTATAAGATGTTTAAGGGATTCCTGCTCCGCAAGGAGGATATCTACGAGGACGACATGCCTGCGGACCGGAGCTATACCGGGCCGGATTACCACAGGGCCTACCTCGACGGGATCCGGCGGAACCAGGCGATCAGGGGCGAGGACGTCTCCATCACGTCGGACGACGGGCTCGAGCTCGTCGGCACCTGGTACCCCGCGGAAAATGCAGTGCGCACCGTCATCCTGGCTCACGGCTACCACAGCTCCTGGCAGAAGGATTTCGGCGGGATGGCGCCCTGGTACCATGAGAACGGCGCGAACCTGCTCATGATCGAGGAGCGCGCCCACAGGCGGAGCGAAGGCCGCTGGATCACGATGGGCATCCGGGAGAGCGAGGACATCGTCCGCTGGGCTGAGTTCCTGAACCGCACATACGGGGATCAGCTGCCGCTCTATTTCCACGGGGTTTCGATGGGCGCGGCGACCGTCCTGATGGCCCAGGGGCAGATCCTGCCGCCGAACACGGCCGGCATCATCGCCGACTGCGGGTTCACCTCGCCGTGGGACATCGCGTACAGCGTGGTGAAGCAGAGCATGGGCATCCTGGCAAAACCGCTGCTTTTCAGGGCCAATCTCTTCGCGAAGTCGATCGTCGGGATCGACCTTAAGGAGAAGAACACCGAAAAGATCCTCGCGCACGCGAAGATCCCGACGCTGTTTATCCACGGCACCGGGGACACTTTCGTCCCCTGCGACATGACCGTGAAGAATTACAGCGCGGCCGCCTGCGAGAAACGGCTGATCCTTGTCCCGGACGCGCCGCACGCGATGAGCTGGTATTACGATACCGAACGCTATAAGAAGGCAGTGGAAGAGTTTTTTGAGGAGCACGATGCTTAATATATAAAGGAGATCGCTATGTTTACAGACAATAAGGTATGGATCGCTTCAAATGATGACAGCCGCTTCTATCTTCTCCCGAGGATGACAAACCGCCACGGGATCATCTCCGGCGCGACCGGCACCGGCAAGACGATCACGCTGAAGGTGCTGGCGGAGGCATTTTCCGAAGCCGGCGTCCCGGTCTTCGTCTCCGACGTCAAGGGCGACCTGTCCGGCATGGGCGCGCCGGGCGTCGACTCAGAGGGCATGCAGAAGCGTATCGAGCGCTTCGGACTTGCGGAGGAAGGCTTTGCCTACCGCGCATTTCCGACCAGGTTCTGGGACGTCTACGGAGAGAAAGGTGTTCCGGTCCGCGCGACCGTGATGGAGATGGGACCGCTGCTCATTTCCCGTATTCTGGGCCTCAACGAGACGCAGGAGGGCGTCATGAGCATCGTGTTCCGCGTCGCGGACGATGAGGGTATGATGCTCCTCGATTTCAAGGATCTCCGCGCGATGGTCCAGTACGTCGGCGAAAATGCCTCCGTCTACCGCCTGCGCTACGGCAACATCTCCGCCGCCACGGTCGGCGCGATCCAGAGAGCGCTCTTAAAGCTCGAGGACCAGGGAGCCGAACTCTTCTTCGGCGAGCCCGCGCTCGACATCTACGACTGGATGCAGGGCGATGCGGAAGGCCGCGGCTATATCAACGTCATGAACTGCGAGAAGCTGTACCTGCAGCCGGCGCTCTACGGCGCGTTCATGCTCTTCATGCTCTCCGAGATCTTCGAGAACCTGCCGGAGGCCGGCGATCTCGAAAAACCGAAGATGGTGCTGTTCTTCGACGAGGCGCATCTCATTTTCAAGGATGCCTCGAAAGCCCTCCTCGACAAGGTCGAGCAGGTCATCCGCCTCATCCGCTCGAAGGGCGTCGGCGTCTTCTTCGTCTCCCAGAACCCGGCGGACATCCCGGACAGCATCCTGGGCCAGCTCGGCAACCGCATCCAGCACGCGCTGCGCGCCTACACCGTGAAGGACCTGCGCGCCGTTAAGACCGCGGCCGAGACCTTCCGCGAGAATCCGGAGATCGACACGATCAAGGCGATCCAGCAGCTCGGGACCGGCGAAGCGCTCGTCCAGTTCCTCGATGAGCAGGGCATCCCGATGATGGTGCAGCAGGCGAAGATCCTGCCGCCCGAGAGCCTCATGGGCCCGATTGAGCAGACCGAGATGATGGCGATCATCAGCGGCGACGAGATGTGTGACAAGTACATCGACCCGGTCGACCGCGAGTCCGCCTACGAGATCCTGAACGCGACCGCGATGGCGGCGGAGGCTGCCGAGGCGGAGCGTCTGGCGGAGATCGAGGCCGAGAAGGCGAGAAAGGCCGAGGAGAAGGAAGCGGCAGAGCTTGCGCGCCTCGAAGCCCAGAAGAAGCGCGAGGAGCAGCAGGCTGCCCTGGCGGAGGCCCGCCTTGAAGCCCAGAAGAAACGCGAGGAAGAACGGGAGGCGGCAGCCGCGGCGAGAGCTGAGGCGGCAGCCAAACGTGAGGCTGAGAGGGAGGAAGCGGCCAGGCTCCGGGCTGAGATTGCCGCGAAGAAGGAGAAGGAGCGCCAGGAGGAACTCGCCCGTAAGGAGAAGGAGAAGAAGAACAAGATCCTCACCTCCATCGCGACGTCCGGCGCAAGGACATTCACGACGACGATCGCGAGATCCTTTGCGCGCGGCCTCTTAGGCTCAATCAAGAAATAAGACGCAGCGGTTCAGCATCCCGAATGAGGAGGTGCTGAACCGCTGCCTTAAGAAGGAGAAACTATGGCGGACAACAAAGTGACCCATCTCGGCGTCATCATGGACGGCAACCGCCGCTGGGCCAGGCAGCACATGCTGGCTTCGGTCATGCGCGGGCACGAGAAGGGTCTTGACACATTTATGAATATCTGCACCTGGTGCCAGGATGAGAACATACCGTATCTTTCCGTGTATGCATTTTCCACAGAAAACTGGGAAAGAAGCGCTGAGGAGGTCTCCTCGCTCTTCAAACTGATGGAGAAGTTCTTCACGGACGAGATCGACACCTGCCTTCAGCGCGGGATCCGCATCCGGTGCGTCGGCGACCTTACGCGCCTTGACCCGGACGCGCGGGAGACCGTGCGGAAGGCCGAGGAGATGACGGCCGGCTGCCGGGACCTTACCGTGCTGATCGCCCTGTCCTACGGCGGGCGGGACGAGATCGTGCGCGCGGTCAGGCGCTACGCGGAGGCGCTTCTTTCGGAAAATGAAAACCTCGCCGACCTCACGGAAGCGCGTCTCGCCTCCTACCTCGACACCGCGGGCGTCCCGGATATCGACCTTGTGATCCGGACCGGCGGCAACCAGCGGCTGTCCAACTTCTTCCCCTGGCAGACCACCTACTCGGAGATCTGGTTTACGGATACGCTCTGGCCGGATTTCACGAAGGAGGAGCTGAAGAAGATTCTGAACTATTACGAGCAGATTAAGATCAATAAGGGGAAGTAAATGAAAAACGACGCATTTGCGCGCTTCTACCGGGAGAGCGCCCGGCACCTCAAAACGGAGATCGGCCGCTATAACCGGAAAATGAAAAAAGACGGAAACCCGATCATCGCGCAGATGAAGGAGGACGTTGCCGACCTGAACGCCGGCGGGAAGCTCATAAGAGGCGTCCTGGTCCTTCTGGGCTACCGGATCGCGCGGGGCATTAAGGACGGCGGACCCGCCGACATCGCCTACGCGGACGGGGCGGCGCTCGCCTTCGAGCTTTTCCAGACCGGCGTCCTCATCCACGACGACATCATCGACAACGCGGACACCCGCCGCGGCAAGACGACGATCCAGCGCCGGTACGCCGCGAGGAGCCTTGCGCGCGGGCTTGTCAGCCCGTCGGAGGCCGGAGCGCTCGGCGATTCCGTGGCGATCTGCGCAGGCGACTACGGGCTCTATCTCGCCAATCTCGCGCTCGCGGAAAACTATGCGGGCGACAAATGTCTCCCGGACCTCATCCGCTATTTTGACACGGTGATCCTCGACACGATCCGCGGGGAGCTCCTCGACGTGATGCTGCCGGCGGAGCTGGCGGATCCGGAGCTTGATCCGGCGGAGGCCGCGGCGCTCCGGCGCGAGAGCATCCTTTCGATCTATAAGCTGAAGACGGCGCAGTATTCGGTCGTCGGGCCGCTGCATCTCGGGATGATCCTCGGCGGCGCGCCGAAGAAAGCCCTGAAGGAGCTCGACGCCTTCGCGGAGAGCCTCGGGATCGCGTTCCAGATCAAGGATGATATCCTGGGCGTCTTCGCCGACGCGGACAAACTCGGCAAGGATGTCGGCTCGGATATCGCGGAGAAGAAGCAGACGTATCTCTCCATGTATGTGGAAAATGAACGCCCCGACCTCGCCGGCGAGCTCGCCCGCTGGTACGGGCAGCCGGATGCGGGAGACGAGGCGGTGGAGCAGGTGCGGCGCATTTTCCGGGAATCCGGAGCGCTCGCCTATGCGGAAGCCGAGATGGAAAAACTGTTCCTTGCGGCGGAGAAAAAGCTGTTCCTGATGCGGGACGTCCTGCCGGAAGACAAGGCCGTGCTGGACGGACTCATCGCGTACCTGCGCGGAAGAAAGAAGTGATGTTATGGGAATTAAGGAAAATGTCAGAAACATGAAGACCGTCTCGCCGGTCCTCGCCGCCACGCCGGCCGGCGTGCGGAACGCGGCGCTCATCGCGGTCGCGGAGGCCCTGAAGGCCCATGCGGAGGAGATCTTCGCGGCGAACCGGAGAGACCTTGCCGCAGCGGATGCGGCAGGCGTCGCCCCGGCGGTGAAGAAACGTCTTCTCTACAGCGAGGCGAAGATGCAGGATTCCGTGGCGGGTCTCTACCAGCTCGCCTCCCTGCCGGATCCGCTCGGAAGGATCACGCTCAACCGGGAGCTCGACGAGGGGCTTCGCCTGACCAGGGTCACGTGCCCGATCGGCGTCATCGGGGTCATTTTCGAGGCGAGACCGGACGCGCTCGTCCAGATCTCCTCCCTGTGCCTTAAGAGCGGCAACTGCGCGGTCTTAAAGGGCGGAAAGGAGACGGCGGAGACCAACCGGACGCTCTTTGAGGTGATTGATGCGGCGGCGATCGCCGCGGGCCTGCCCGAAGGATGCCTCATGCTCGCGGAGCAGCACAGCGAGATCGACGAGCTTCTGACCTGTGACCGGGAGGTGGATCTCATTATCCCGCGCGGGTCGAACGCATTTGTCCGCTATATCATGGACCACACCAGGATCCCGGTCATGGGGCACGCGGACGGGATCTGCCACATCTACGTCGACAGGGACGCGGACTTTGACAAGGCCCTCCGGGTCATCGTCGACGCGAAGACCCAGTACACGGCGGCCTGCAACGCGGTCGAGACGATCCTTGTGGACCGGGCGATCGCGGGTGACTTCCTGCCGCGCCTTAAGGCGGCCTTCGATGAGGCCGGCGTCAGGATGCGCGGCACGGCGGAAGCTGCGGAGATCGTCCCCTGCGAGATCATGGGGGAGGACGAGTTCGCGACAGAGTACCTTGACCTCATCGCCTCCGTGAAGATCGTGGACGGCGTCAGCGAGGCCGTGGCGCACATCAACCGCTTCGGCTCGCATCACACCGACAGCATCATGACGGAAAATAAAGAGACCGCCGCCTGGTTCACCCGGATGGTGGATTCTGCCGGGGTCTATGTGAACGTCTCCACCCGCTTTGCCGACGGCTTCCGCTACGGCTTCGGGGCGGAGGTCGGGATCTCGACCGGCAAGATCCACGCCAGGGGCCCGGTCGGGCTTGACGGGCTGGTCACCTACAAGTACATGCTCGAGGGCGACGGCCATATCGTCGGGGATTACGCGAGCGGGGTAAAGGAGTTTCATCACAGGGACCTGTGAGGAGGCTGCCGGGGACGGTTCCCGGAAAACGATTCTCTATTGAGAATCGTTTTTAAGGAACCGTCCCTGCAGGAAAGGAGTCATAATTATGAAGAAGAACGCAGTCCCGGGCAAAGGCGGAGAGCGCTATGTCCCGACGGAAGAGAGAAGCGGAGCAAAGTCGGTCGTCTATTTCACGAGGGACCTGTCCCCGGAAGGGCTGATCAGGATTTTCGACAAGGTCGGAGGATGCCTTACGGGGAAGACCGCCGTCAAGCTGCACACCGGCGAGAAGTTCGGCCCCAACATCATCCCCCGCATCTGGGTGAAGAAGCTCATGGCGGAACGTCTCCCGGAAGCCACCATCATCGAGACCAACACGTTCTACGTGGGCGACCGCTACACGACGGAGCAGCACCGCGAGACCCTCAGAGTGAACGGCTGGACCTTCTGCCCGGTGGACATCACCGACGAGGAGGGCACGGTCATGCTGCCGGTCCCGGGCGGAAAATGGTTTGACGAGATGTCGGTCGGTTCCCATCTGCCGGAATATGAGTCCATGCTGACGCTGACCCACTTTAAGGGCCATGTGATGGGCGGCTTCGGCGGCTCCAATAAGAATATCGGCATCGGCTGCGCGGACGGCCGGATCGGCAAGAGCATGATCCATGCGAAGAACGGCGGAGACTGGGCTGTCTCCCACGAGGAGCTGATGGAGAAGATGGCGGAGTCGACGAAGGCGACGATCACGCATTTCGGGGAGCACATCTGCTACATCAATGTGCTGCGGAACATGTCGGTCTCCTGCGACTGCGAGGGCACCGCGGCAGAGCCGGTCGTGACCCCGGACATCGGGATCGTGGCGTCGATGGACATCCTGGCCGCCGACCAGGCTTCGGTCGACCTCGTCTACGCGCTGCCGAAGGAGAGCAAAAAGGCCCTCACCGAGCGCATCGAGACCCGCCACGGCCATCGCCAGCTCTCCTATATGAAGGAGCTCGGCATGGGAAATGATCTCTATACGCTCATTGACATCGACAATTACGACCTGGCGATCACCCCGAAGGAGGCGGTGGCCGGCGTGAAGAAGACCTGGATCGCGGACAGCTACCAGGGAAGATAAAGGAGAGAATGATGGAAGCTAAAAAATTAGGCTTCGGCTTTATGAGAATGCCGCTGCTTGACAAAAACGACCAGACCTCGATCGACCTGCCGCAGCTCGAGAAAATGGTGGACCGCTTCTTTGAGAAGGGCTTCACCTACTGCGACACCGCCTGGATGTACCACGATTTCGTCAGCGAGAAGACCGTCGGGAAGGCTGTCGTCGCGCGCTATCCGAGGGACTCCTTCACCGTCGCGACCAAGATGCCGGTCTTCATGCTGAAGTCGAAGGAGGACGTCGAGCGCATTTTCGAGACCCAGAAGAAGAACCTGGGCGTCGATTATTTTGATTACTACCTGCTCCACAACATGACCCGCGGCGAGTATGAGAAGACGGAGAAGATGGGGGTGTTTTCATTTGTCAAAGAGAAGCTGAAGAGCGGCGAGATCCGCCGTCTGGGCTTCTCGGTGCACGACACCCACGAGTACATCGAGAAGGTGCTCACCGAGCACCCGGAGTTCTCCTTCGTGCAGCTCCAGATCAATTACCTCGACTGGGAGAGCGACCGCATCCAGTCGCGCCTCAACTACGAGGTCTGCGAGAAGTTCGGGAAGGACGTGATCGTCATGGAGCCGGTCAAGGGCGGTGCGCTGGCGAATGTCCCGGATGATGTCCGTAAGCTTCTTGCCAATGCGCACCCCGACTGGAGCCCGGCTTCCTGGGCGATCCGCTTCGCGGCGAGCCTGCCGAACGTGAAGGTCGTGCTCTCGGGCATGAGCAGCTACGAGCAGCTGGTCGACAACACGACGTATATGGAGCATTTTACGCCGCTGACGGACGGAGAGAAGGAGATTCTCGCGAAAGCCGCGGAGATGATCCTCGCCAAACCCGCGATCGACTGCACGGGCTGCCGCTACTGCATCGAGGAGAGCCAGTGCCCGAAGAATCTCGCGATCCCGGACTATTTTGCGCTCTTCAATAAGCGCGAGCACGGGACACGCGCGGACGAGCAGGCGGCGATCGCGCGCTACAAGGAGCTCATCGACAGCGGTTTCGGCCCGGCCTCGGCCTGCATCGCCTGCAGGAAGTGCGAGCGGGTATGTCCGCAGCATCTCCCGGTGGCGGAGCTGATCCGGAGGGTGCGGTTTGCGCTGGGGTGAGCTTTCACGGAGAGGCCCTGCAGAGGTGACGGAAGACCTCTGCAGGGCCTTTTTTATATGTCTGCTTCCGGAAACACTGTATCAGGCAGCGGGGGCGTACAGCACAGAAGGGATACTGCGTTCTAAAGTCCGCAATGCCTGTGTGCGCCGTACAAGAGATGTTGAAAACAACCGTTGTTTGTGATAATCTTAAACAGTGATTTAATGGCAATGGTGAGTCAGAAAGTCTGTTCATCGGCAGAATTTAGTATAGGAGAATTCTCATGCACTTTACGAAAATGCACGGCGCCGGCAACGATTACGTCTACGTGGACTGCACGAAGGAGACCGTGGAAAACCCGTCGGAGGCCGCCCGTCTCGTCTCCGACCGGCACTTCGGCATCGGGGCCGACGGTCTCATCCTGATCAAACCCAGTGAGATCGCCGACGTCACGATGGAAATGTACAACGCGGACGGAAGCCTCGGGAAAATGTGCGGCAACGGCGTCCGCTGCGTCGGCAAATACGCCTACGACCACGGGCTCGCCCGAAAGGACCGCATCCGTGTCGAGACCGGTGCGGGCGTTAAGATCCTCGATGTGACGGCTGAAAACGGCGAAGCGGTGAGCCTCCGCGTCAATATGGGAGAGGCGATTTTTGCACCGGCTGAGATTCCGGTTGACATAAGTAAGGTCCCGCTGCCGGAGGGCGCTGCGCTCCCGGAGAACGCGGAACAGCTGATCGACGTCCCGGCGGTGATCGCGGGGCAGACGTGGCGCGTGAACTGCATTTCCATGGGAAACCCCCACTGCGTGGTCTTTACGGACGAGGTGGAGAATTTTCCTCTTGAGAAGATCGGAAAGGTTTTCGAGAACCACCCGATGTTCCCCGAACGGGTCAACACGGAGTTTGCGGTCCGGCTCGGCGAACATGAGCTCCGGATGCGGGTCTGGGAGCGCGGCTCCGGCGAGACCTGGGCATGCGGGACCGGGACCTGCGCGACCGCGGTCGCCGCGATCCTGAACGGCCTTGCGAAGAGCCCGGTGACGGTCCATCTGAACGGCGGGGACCTCGTCATCGAGTGGGAAGGTCCGGGCTCGCCTGTCTTCATGACCGGGCCGGCCAGGGAAGTGTTTGAGGGCGATATCAATCTTGGGAGGCTTGTATGAAGAGGCTGATGGGGGTTTTGCTTGCCATGCTCCTTTGTGTGTCTGCATTTTCCGCATGCGGAACGCTTCCCGGCATAGGAGAAGCCGGGAAAGACACGGAAAGCAGCGATACAGAGGTGAGCGAGGAACAGCAGGACTGGAGAAAGACGGTGGTTGTCATCCTGCCGTCGGCGGAACATGAATCCGCGGAGGAATATGCGGCTGCCGCCGCGAAATTCGAGGGCAGCGGCTGGAATACGGTGCTCCGGGTCTGCGGGGATGACGATGAGGTGTATGCGGCGGCATTTGCCGAAGCGGTGAGAAACAGGGCAGCCGGCATCATCTGCGACAATATGCGCGCGGACGATGTCACGGAGGCGGTACGGTCCGCGTCTGAGGCGGAGATCCCGGTCATCCTTCTGGACCGGGGAATCACCGAGAGAGGCCTGTGCCTTGCCCAGATCACGACCGATATGGAAAAGAATATCGCTGAGCTGGCGCTCCGCTACATAGACCGGCTCGGCGGCAACGCCCGGTACATGTCTGTTGTCCAGGATGATGACGACCGGTCTTCGGACATGATCTCGGCCTTCCAGGTCGGTATGATCGATCACACGGGCATGTATGAGGTCATGAACCGTTCAATCAACGGGTACGACATGTCGGACGCGGAGAGCGAGATCCGCGAAGTCTTCCTGGTCAATCCGTCCATCGAGGCAGTCGTCTGCGCGAACAGCCGCGTCACGGACGCGATGCTGTACGCGATGGAGACGATGGGGCGCACCGACATCGTTGTCGTCTGTGTGGAAGGAGACCTTGACGGGATCGTCTCGTGGGTCGAGGAAGGCAGGATCTTCGGAACGATCACGCGGCCGGCCGCGAACCTGGGGGAGAAAGGTGCCGACACGATGCTGGCATTTCTTAAGAACGGGACGGTGCCCCAGAACGAGTGGATCAGAATGGCGAGCGTCCTGAACATTCAGGAAGCAGGATGATAAGGAGGTACGGAAAATGAAAATCGGAGTCATCGGCTGCGGCAACATGGCGACGGCGATCATCGGCGGGCTCATCGCGGGTGAATTCGCGAAGCCCTCGGACATTACAGCTTCCGACAGGAGCGACGAGGCCAGAAGAAAACTGGCGGCCAGGTACGGCATTACGACGAAGGCGGACAACGGAAAGTGCGTTGAAAATGCGGACATCGTCCTCTTTGCCGTGAAGCCGAATGTCTTCCCGGTCATCGCGGAGGAACTCTGCGAGAGCGTGAGAGGCAGGCTCATCATCTCGATCATGGCCGGCCGCTCGATCGCGGACCTCGAGGGAGGCCTCGGCGCCGACCAGAAGATCGTGCGGGCGATGCCCAACACGCCTGCGCTCGTCGGCGCGGGCATCACGGGCTGGTGCGCGAACGGAAACGTCACGGAGGCGGAAAAAAAGACCGCAGGGGACTTCATCGCCGCGTTCAGCGAGGCCGTCGAGATCCCGGAGACGCTCATGCCGGTCGTGACGTCTGTCAGCGGAAGTTCGCCTGCGTTCGTGTACATGTTTATTGAAGCGCTTGCGGACGGAGCGGTCGCGGAGGGCATGCCCCGCGACAAGGCTTACCGCTTCGCGGCGAAGACCGTGCTCGGGTCCGCCAAAATGGTGCTCGACACCGGGAAACACCCGGGCGAGCTCAAGGATATGGTCACATCTCCGGGCGGGACGACGATCGAGGGCGTCGCGGTGCTCGAAAACATGGGCTTCCGCGCGGCTGCCATCGAGGCTGTCCGCGCCGCGGCGCAGAAGGCAAGGGAGATGTGAGGGGTTCATTTTCAGAAGATCAGAGCCTTGACATCACGCTGTTGTGGTATCGCGGGTCGTAAGTGACGTCCTCGCCGAACCAGTCGGGAGCCTCATAGCTCTTCGCGGCCTCGACGGTCGGGAACTCGATCTCCGCAAGGTAGAGGCCCTCGAGGGGGGATTTAAAGTGGTCGAGCTCGATCATAAGCCCGTCCGGCAGCGGGATGAGATAGCGGGTCTTCGCGATGAGGCGGCCGTCGATCTTCGTCTTTAAGTGCTCGTAGGCTTCCTTCGTGAGCGGGAGATTGTACTCCTCGCGGGCCATGAGGCCGTCGCCCTTGTAGGTGAGGATGTAGTCGTCGTCCTGACGGCGGATGCGGACGACCGGCGCGACGCTTAAGTAGCCCTGCTCGATGATGTGGTGCGGGCAGGAGGAGAGGTTTTCCGGGACGGTTTTGATGAGCCATTTGCGTTCTATTTCCATGATCGGGATCCTTTCTCATGATGGTAGCTTCAGTATAGCATGTTGTTTTGTGTGAGGAAAGAAGAGAGGGAAAAGTTATGAGCAGAGCCTGTGTGTTTTTTGCGGAAGGATTTGAGGAAGTGGAGGCACTGACCGTCGTCGACCTTCTGCGGCGCGCGAAGATCAGAACAGAGATGGTCTCGATCAGCGGCGATCTTTTTGTGACCGGAAGGTCCGGCATCACGGTGAAGGCGGACGTCCTTTTTGAAAATGCAGACCCCGAAAACGCCGATATGCTGGTCCTCCCGGGCGGCATGCCGGGCGTTAAGTACCTCGGCGCGTTCGGGCCGCTGACGGACCTTCTTGCAAGGTTCAATGCGGACGGGCGGTACATTTCCGCGATCTGCGCCGCCCCAATGGTGTTCGGCGCGCTCGGGATCGTGCGCGGAAAGCGGGCGACGATCTATCCGGGCATGGAGGAGGCGCTCAAAGGCGCTGAAGTGTCGACACGCGAGGAGGTCGTCACCGACGGGCATGTCACGACGAGCCGCGGGGCCGGGACGGCGATCCCGTTTGCGCTGCGCCTCATCGAGATCCTCGAGGGCTCTGACGCCGCGGAAAATGTGAAAAAGGGGATTGTATTCCAAACAACCTCTGTGTTATAATATTTGACTGTCTATGGACATAGTGAAGAATAGTATCTCTGGTTGAGGAGGAAACATGAGCGCAAAAATTGAGAATCTCGAGCACAGCATGGCGAAACTTACGATCGAAGTGTCCGCAGAGGACTTTGGAAAGGCCATTGTCAAAGCTTACAACAAGAATAAAAACAAAATCCAGCTTCCGGGCTTCCGCAAGGGCAAGGCTCCGCTGGCTATGATCGAGCGTATGTACGGCCCGGAGATCTTCTACGAAGATGCCGTAAACTTCTGCATCAACGACACCTATCCGGTCGAAGCTGCAGCCTCCGGCCTTGAGATCACTTCCCAGCCGGAGTTCGACGTTGTCGACATGGGCAAGGGCAAGGCGCTCATCTACACGGCTGAGTTCGCTGTCCGTCCGGAAGTGAAGCTGGGCGAGTACAAGGGCCTTGAGATCAAGAAGATCAACGTTGAGGTCACGGATGAGGACGTCGAGAAGGAGCTTAAGTCCGAGCAGGAGAAGAACTCCCGCCTCGTCGATGTCACGGACCGCGCGGTCGCTGACGGCGACACGGTCTCCCTTGACTATGCAGGCACGATCGACGGCGCTGCATTCGATGGCGGCACGGCTCAGGATCAGTCCCTGGTCATCGGCTCCGGTTCCTTTATCCCGGGCTTTGAAGAGCAGCTGATCGGCCTTATGCCGGGCGAGAGCAAGGACGTGGAAGTCACCTTCCCGGAGGATTATCACGCCAAGGAGCTCGCCGGCAAGGCAGCGGTCTTTGCGTGCACGATCCACACGATCAAGACGAGAGAGCTTCCGGAGATCGACGATGAATTCGCCGAGGATGCAGGCTTCGATTCTCTTGACGAGTACAAGGAAGACCTTAAGAAGAAGCTTACGGAGCGCCGTGAGAGAGCAAAGAAGACGGATTACGAGAATGAGGCCGTTAACAAGCTGATCGCCGTTTCCGAGATGGATATCGCCGATGCGATGGTCACTTCCCAGGCCGAGCAGATCTTCGAGGAGTATGCGCAGCAGCTGCAGAGCCAGGGCATCCCGATCGACATGTTCCTGAACTATCAGGGCATGAACAAGGACAAGTTCCTTGAGCAGGTCCGCCCAGAGGCTGAGAAGCGCATCAAGACCCGTCTGTGCCTTGAGGAGATCGTGAAGGCCGAGAACATCGAGATCCCCGAGGAGAAGGTCAGCGAGGAGCTCGACAAGATGGCCGAGCAGTATCAGATGAAGCGCGAAGACCTCGACAAGGCCATGAGCGATTTCGGCAAAGAACAGATGAAGAAGGATATGGCTGTCCAGGAAGCGATCACCTTCCTTGTGGACAACGCCGTGGAGGTTGAATAATACATGAGCACACTGGTACCTTATGTCATAGAGCAGACCCCGCAGGGGGAGCGGAGCTACGACATTTACTCGAGGCTTTTGAAGGAGCGCATCATTTTCCTCGGCGACGAGGTCAATGACGACACCGCGAGCATTATTGTCGCGCAGCTGCTTTTCCTCGAGGCTGAGGATCCGGGCAAGGACATCATGCTGTACATCAACAGCCCGGGCGGCAGCGTTACCGCGGGCTGGGCAATTTACGACACGATGCAGTATATCAAGTGCGACGTCGCGACGATCTGCATCGGCATGGCGGCGAGCATGGGCGCGTTCCTGCTCGCGGGCGGCGCGAAGGGCAAGCGCCAGGCGCTTCCGAACGCGGAGATCATGATCCATCAGCCGTCGGGCGGCACGCGCGGGCAGGCGTCGGACATCAAGATCGAGGCGGAGCATATCCTGAAGATCAAGAAGAGACTCAACGAAACGCTCGCTTCGAACACCGGCCAGCCCCTCGAAGTCATCGAGAGGGACACGGACCGGGACAACTGGATGTCCGCCGAGGAGGCCGTCGCGTACGGTCTTATCGACAGTGTCGTCACAAATCGATAAGGATGATTGGGACTCCTCGTGCGCTACACGGGGAGTCTTTACGTTTAAGGAGACAAAATGGCAGGAAAAAAGGAAACAGGAAGACCGCGCTGCAGCTTCTGCGGCCGTACAGAAAACCAGGTGATGCGCCTTCTCTCGGGCCCTTCGGGCATCTATATCTGTGACCAGTGCGTGGATATCTGCAACAGCATCCTGGAAGAGGAGATGGAGGAGGAGAGAAAAAGCCGGAAGCATGAGATCAATCTCATGAAGCCGGAGGAGATCAAGGCATTTCTGGACGACTATGTGATCGGCCAGGACGAGGCAAAGAAGGTCCTCTCCGTCGCGGTCTACAACCATTACAAGCGCCTGCTCGCGCCGAAGAACTCGGACGTCGAGCTGGCGAAGTCCAACATCATGCTTCTGGGCCCGACCGGATCCGGCAAGACCCTTCTGGCCCAGACGCTGGCCCGCATGCTGAACGTTCCGTTCGCGATCGCGGACGCCACGACGCTGACCGAGGCGGGCTACGTCGGCGAGGATGTGGAAAATATCCTCCTCAAGCTGATCCAGGCTGCGGATTTTGACCTTGAGCGGGCGAAGACCGGCATCATTTACATCGACGAGATCGACAAGATCGGCCGCAAGTCGGAAAATGCCTCCATCACCCGCGACGTCTCCGGCGAGGGCGTCCAGCAGGCGCTGCTCAAGATCATCGAGGGCACCGTCGCTTCCGTTCCGCCCCAGGGCGGCCGCAAGCACCCGCAGCAGGAGATGATCCAGATCGACACGACCAATATCCTCTTCATCTGCGGCGGCGCATTTGTCGGGATCGACAAGGTCATCGAGCGCCGTATCGAGACCAAATCCATCGGTTTCGGCGCGGAGATCAGGAAGAGCGAGAAGGAGAAGAACGTCGGCGAGGTCTTAAAGCAGATCATGCCGGAGGATTTTGTGAAATTCGGCCTGATCCCCGAGCTGATCGGTCGTATCCCGATCGTCACAGCCCTGAACGAGCTGGATGAGGATGCCCTCGTCCGGATTCTCGTCGAGCCGAAGAACTCGCTGGTGAAGCAGTACACCCGTCTCTTTGAGCTGGACGGCGTGAAGCTTGTGATCGGCGACGAAGCCCTGCGCGAGATCGCGCACGAGACCGTGACCCGCAAGACGGGGGCGCGCGGCCTCCGGGCGATCATGGAGAAGACCGTCATGGACGCGATGTACCATGTGCCGTCGGATGAGACGATCACCGAGTGTGTGGTCACGAAGGAGGCGGTCGACGGGAAAGCGCCTGTGACATTTATCCACGGGCGGAAGGCCTCCCTGCCGGATGGCAGCGGCAGGCGCACGCTGGCCCGGAAGAAGACAGCAGAGGCGGAGGGATAAGTTTGGAAAATGAAAGCATGCCCAGGACGCTGCCGGCGGTAGCGCTCCGCGGGATCGTCATCCTGCCGGGAATGATCGTACATATCGACGTCACGCGGAAGCGCTCCCAGTTCTCCGTCGACCGGGCAATGATGGGCGACCGCGAGCTGTTCCTCACCGCCCAGCACAATCCGAAGACGGAGGATCCGGAGCAGGAGGACCTCTACTACATGGGTACGGTCTGCCGGATCAAGCAGGTCACGAAGCTGCCGAAGAACGTCCTTCGGGTGCTGGTGGAAGGCATTTCCCGTGGGGAGATGCTGCGCCTCGTGAAGGACGAGGACGGGCTCGAGGCGGAGATCAGCGTGCCGGACATGGAGGAAGAGATGTCGGCGTCTCTTCGAACCGCCATGCTCCGCAATATCAAGAGCCTTTTTTCGGATTATATCCGGGAAAATGATAATATGAGCCGCGACGCCGCCGACACGATCATGATGTCGGACGACCTTACCTATGTGCTCGACCAGATCTCGCTGCAGGTCCAGCTGCCGTTCGAGAAGCGGCAGATGATCCTCGAGGCGCCGACGCTCTCGGATTATTACGAGACGCTCGGCATGATCCTCCTGGCGGAGACCGAGATCATGAATCTCCGCAGGGAGATCTCCATGAAGGTCAAGGAGCGCGTGGACAAGAATCAGCGCGACTACATCCTCCGCGAGCAGCTGCGGGTCATCCGCGAGGAGCTCGGCGAGGATACCACCGTAAACGATATTGAAAATTTCCGCCGGAGCGTGAAATCGCTCCGCGCGAAGAAGGAAGTGAAGGAGAAGATCCTCGAGGAGATCAAACGTCTCGAGAATCTTCCCGCCATGTCCCCGGAGAGCGCTGTCCTCCGGGGCTACGTCGAGACCCTGCTGGCGCTGCCGTGGGACAAGGTGACGCGCGACCGCGCGGATCTGGCCGCGGCTGCGGAGATCCTCGACCGCGACCACTACGGCCTCACGAAGGTCAAGGAGCGCATCCTCGAGTTTCTCGCGGTGCGGCAGCTGACCGGCAAGGGCGCAGGCCCGATCCTGTGCCTCGTGGGACCTCCCGGAACCGGCAAGACATCCATCTGCCGCTCGATCGCGGAGGCTCTCGGCAAGAAATATGTCCGTCTCTCGCTCGGCGGCGTCCGGGATGAGGCGGAGATCCGCGGCCACCGCCGCACCTACGTCGGCGCGATGCCGGGCCGGATCGCGGCCGGGCTCAAAAAGGCCGGCGCCAAGAACCCGCTCATCGTGCTCGACGAGATCGATAAGGTGAGCCAGGACTACAAGGGAGACACGGCTTCCGCGCTCCTCGAGGTGCTCGATTCCGAGCAGAACAGCCATTTTGAGGATCACTACGTGGAGATCCCGCTGGATCTCTCGGAGGTCCTCTTTGTGACGACCGCCAACGACCTCGCGCCGATCCCGGGACCGCTGCGCGACCGCATGGAGATCATCGAGATCTCCTCCTACACGGAAAATGAGAAGGAGCACATCGCGGAGGAGCACCTGCTCCCGAAGCAGATGAAGGCGAACGGCCTGAAGAAGGGTCAGCTGGCCATTTCCGGCGAGGCGATGAAGCTTGTCATTTCCGGCTATACCCGCGAGGCGGGCGTGCGCCAGCTCGAGCGGAGGCTCGGCGAGATCTGCCGGAAGGCGGCCAGGCGCGTGCTGGAGAACGGGGAGAAGAAGATCGAGGTGACCCGGGACAACCTGCAGGATTTCCTCGGCCACGAGAAATACACCGTCAACCCGGTGAACGGGAGCGACGAGGTCGGGATCGTCCAGGGCCTTGCATGGACGTCGGTCGGCGGCGTGACGCTGGAGGTCGAGGTCAACATCATGCCGGGCAAGGGCACTTTCCTGCTCACCGGCCAGCTGGGCGACGTGATGAAGGAGTCCGCGCAGGCGGGCATCAGCTATCTGCGGTCGGTCGCATCGGAGCACGGGATCCCGGAAAATTTCTTCCAGGAGAACGATATCCACATCCACATCCCGGAAGGCGCGGTCCCCAAGGATGGCCCGTCCGCGGGCGTCACGATGGCGACGGCGATGTACTCCGCCGTCACGGGAAGAAAAGTCCGGGCGGACGTCGCCATGACCGGCGAGATCACGCTGCGCGGCCGCGTCCTGCCGATCGGAGGGCTCAAGGAGAAGCTCCTGGCCGCGAAGAACGCAGGCATTCGTAAGGTGCTCATCCCGGAGAAGAACAGGAACGACATGGAGGAGATCTCCACCGAGATCACGGAGGGACTTAACATCGTGTACGTCAGCTCGATGGAGGAGGTCCTCGCGGAGGCATTGGCCTGAGGTTATTATGGTAAAGATCAGAAATGCAGCCCTCGAGACGGTCTGCGGCATCACGAGCCGCCTGCCGGAGAACGCCCGGGCGGAGGTCGCCTTCGCCGGCAAATCCAACGTCGGCAAGAGCACCCTCATCAACACGCTCATGAACCGGAAATCCCTGGCCAGGACGTCGAGCCAGCCCGGGAAGACCCAGACGATCAACTATTACCGGGTCAACGAAGGCACGCCGGATGCGGACGCCTTCCTGCCCGAACCGTTCGCGCCGGACTGCTATCTTGTGGACCTGCCGGGTTACGGCTACGCCAACGCCTCGGTGGAGGTGAAGGCGAAGTGGGGAAAGATGATCGAGAACTATCTTAAGACGTCGAAAGCGCTTAAGACGGTCTTCCTGCTCGTCGACATCCGCCACGAGCCGTCCGCGAACGACAGGCTCATGTACGAGTGGATCACGACAAACGGCATGGAGCCGGTCATCATCGCGACGAAGAAGGACAAGCTGAAGCGCTCGCAGGTGCCGAAAGCCCTGAAGACGATCAGGACTTCTCTTAAGATGCCGGGCGGCGCGAGGGTGGTTGCATTTTCAGGGGAGACGCGCGAAGGCGCGGACGAGATCTGGAGCATCATCCGGGACTGCGCCGTCGGGGACAGCCCCTTGAAGGAGGAGTGAGATGGGGATCATAAAAGCCGCGAAGCTCGCGTTTGATTACATCAAATACGCCGAGGACGATTCGAAGAACGAGAAAGTGCGGGCTCTCGACAACATCGATCTCGATGTGGAAAAGGGGCAGTTTATCGCAATCCTGGGGCACAACGGATCAGGAAAATCGACGCTCGCCAAGCACATCAACGCGCTGCTCATCCCCTCCGAGGGGACGATGTGGGTCGACGGGATCGACACGAAGTCGGAGGAGGAACTCTGGCACGTGCGGCAGAAGGCCGGCATGGTCTTCCAGAACCCGGACAACCAGATCATCGGCACGGTGGTCGAGGAGGACGTCGGCTTCGGCCCGGAAAATATCGGCGTGCCGACGCCGGAGATCTGGCGCCGCGTCGAGGAAGCGCTGACGCGTGTCGGCATGCTCGCGCACCGCTCGAAATCCCCGAACCGCCTCTCGGGCGGCCAGAAGCAGAGGGTCGCGATCGCCGGCGTGGTCGCCATGCGGCCGGAGTGCATTGTACTCGACGAGCCGACCGCGATGCTGGACCCGAACGGCCGGAAGGACGTGCTTCACACAGTCCGGGACCTCAATGAGAAGGAGGGTGTGACGGTCATCCTGATCACGCACTACATGGAGGAGGTCATTTTCGCGGACCGCGTGATCGTGATGGACCGCGGCCATGTGGTGATGCAGGGGACACCGCGGGAAATATTTTCGAGAGTGGATGAACTGAAGAAACTGAGGCTCGCCGTGCCGCAGGTGACGGAGCTTGCCTGGGAACTCAAAAAGGCGGGCGTCCCGATCGCCGACGGCATCCTGACACGGGAGGAACTGGTGGAGGCGTTATGCTCATTGAATTAAAAGATGTCTCTTACATTTACAGCAAGGATACGGTTTACGAGGTGCGCGCGCTCGACCATGTGGATCTCGCGATCGAGGAGGGCCAGTTCATCGGCATCATCGGCCACACCGGGAGCGGCAAATCGACGCTCATCCAGCACATGAACGGGCTCATGAAGCCCACGGAGGGCCGGGTGCTCTTCGAAGGGCAGGATATCTGGGCGGAAAAATACAACCTGAAGAACCTCCGCACCTCGGTCGGCCTGGTCTTCCAGTACCCGGAGAACCAGCTCTTCGAGACGGACGTCATCACGGACGTGATGTTCGGTCCGAAAAATAAAGGGCTCCCGGAAGCCGAGGCGAGAGCGAGGGCCGAGGAGGCCTTAAAGAGCGTCGGCATCCCCGAGAAGTCCTTCACGACCTCCCCGTTCGAGCACTCGGGCGGCCAGAAGAGGCGCATCGCGATCGCGGGCGTCCTCGCGATGGACCCGAAGGTCCTCATCCTCGACGAGCCGACCGCCGGCCTCGACCCGCAGGGGCGGGATGAGATCCTGGGGGAGATCCGGAAGCTCCACAGGGAGCGCGGCATCACGATCATCCTGGTCACGCACAGCATGGAGGATGTCGCGGAGTACGCGGAGAGGCTGATCGTCGTGAACGACGGGAAGATCCCGTTTGACGGGACGCCGAAGGAGGTATTTTCCCACTATAAGGAACTCGAGAAAATGGGCCTCGCTGCCCCGGAGATCACCTACGTGATGCATGAACTGAGAGACCGCGGCTTCCCGGTCGACGTGACCGCGTCCACGGTCGAGGAGGCGAAGGAGAGCATCCTGAGGGATCTGAAGGGAGGGGTGAGACGTGTTTAGAGAGATCACGCTGGGCCAGTATTACCCGACCGATTCGATCCTGCACAAGCTCGATCCGCGCGTCAAGTTCATCGGGACGATCGCCTTCATCATCGCGCTCTTCCTGATCAAGGGACCCGTGGGCTATGGCTTCGCCACCGTCGTGCTTGTCATTCTCATTAAACTTTCGAAGGTGCCGTTCCGGTTCATGGTGAAAGGCATGAAGGCCATCGCGGTCATCCTGGTGATCACGATGCTCTTCAATATGTTCCTGACGCCGGGCGAGCCGATTTTCTCATTCTGGATCCTCACACTGACGAAGGAAGGCCTTGCGACGGCTGTCAGGATGGCCGTCCGCCTCATTTACCTCGTGATCGGATCCTCGATCATGACGCTCACGACGACGCCGAACCAGCTGACGGACGGGATGGAGACGCTCTTCTCCCCGCTCAAGAAGCTGCACGTGCCGGTGCACGAGATCTCAATGATGATGTCGATCGCGCTGCGCTTCATCCCGATCCTCATGGAGGAGACGGACAAGATCATGAAGGCGCAGATCGCGCGAGGAGCTGATTTCGAGTCGGGCAATTTCATCACCCGCATCAAAAGCATGATCCCGCTGCTGGTCCCGCTGTTCGTCTCGGCCTTCCGCCGGGCGAACGACCTCGCGATGGCCATGGAGGCCCGCTGCTACCACGGCGGCGAGGGCCGGACGCAGATGAAGCCGCTGATCTATGCGGGGAGAGACAGGACTGCCTATTTCCTGATTGTCCTGTTCTTCGCCGCCTGCATCGTGCTCGGGATCCTGGGAATCTGAGGTGCCGCCATGAGGATCAAGCTCACGATCGCCTACGACGGCACCGCCTACGGGGGCTACCAGAGCCAGACCAACACCGTGGCGGTCCAGGACGTCCTCGAGAAGGCCATAGAGGACCTCTTCGGGCGGAAAATACGCACGATGGGCGCCAGCCGCACCGACACCGGGGTCCACGCGGAGGGCAACGTAGCCTGCTTCGACGTCGACACCCGGATCGCGCCGGGGAAAATCGCGTTCGCGCTCAACGCGCGCCTGCCGGAGGACATCCGGGTGCTGGAGTCGCGCGAGGTTCCGGCGGATTTTCATCCGCGCTTTCAGCGGACCGTCAAGACATACGAATACCGCATCATCAACCGGACGTTTCCGGATCCTCTGACGCGGCATTTTGAATTTCACTATTACTATGCGCTTGATGAGAAGAAGATGAACGAGGCGGCTCAGTACATCCTGGGCGAGCACGACTTCGCCTCGTTCGCGGCGAGCGGTTTCTCCTCGAAGACGACCGTGCGGAACATCTACGCCGCGGAAGTCGTCCGCGAGGGAGACCGAATCACCTTCCGCATCACCGGGAACGGCTTCCTCTACAACATGGTGCGGATCCTGGCCGGGACCCTCATTGAGATCGGTGCGGGCAAATACCCCCCGGAGAAGATGCAGGAGATCCTTAACGCCCGCGACCGCGCCGCGGCCGGCCCCACGGCAGTCGCGAGAGGGCTGGTCCTGAAGAAGATCGAGTACCCGGACGCGGATCAGGCAAAGAGCGAGAGCGCTTCGCCGACCGAGCAGACGATGTGATCGGAGGCGCTCTTAAGCCCCTCCGGCGCATGAGAAAATGTAAAAGAGACGTCCGCCGCCTCGATGAGCGGCAGGTCATTCATGGGGCGTGTGAAAAAACGATCGTTTTTTCACACGCCCTTGAATTATGTGCGGGGGAGGATTACAATAAAAAAGTATAAGAAAGGAGCCGACATGAAAGAGATCGAGATCGTCCGCTACACTGCCATATCCGGGCTCACGATGTATTTTGACTGCGTGAACTACCGCACCCCGCACCAGCACAGGGAGTTTGAGATGATGTGGATCATCGATAACCCGATCGAGATCACCTGCGGCGGGGAGGTCTTTACGGCGGGGAAGGACGAGATCACGATCCTCGATCCGGGCCTCGTGCATGAATTCTACTCGAAGGAGGGCTGCACGTTCCTGTGCATCCAGGTGAGGCCGGAGCTGTGGGGCGACTCCTCGAAGCTCCCGGAGATACGGTTCGACGCGCGTCTTCTGTCCGCCCACATGAGCCCGGAGGAGATGCGGGAAATGAGAGGCCTCCTCATCGCTGCGGCAAATGCCTATTACTCCCGCGAGGAGGGCTCCGAGCTTTATGCGCTCTGCCGGATGGGGGATATTTTTTACAGACTGATCAGAAAACTGCCGCATCACCGCATGACGCTCAGGGAATCCGCCGATCTTGAGAAGAGAAGGGCCCTCATCGACCGCCTGCTGGCCTACGTAGACGACCATTACGCGGAGAAGATCCGCCTCACGGACTTTGCGGAGCAGGAAGCCCTGTCGATGAGCTACCTCTCCCACGTGATCCGGGAGACGCTCAACCAGAGCTTCCGGGCCTATGTCGAGACGGTTCGCCTGAACGCGGCCTCTGAGATGATGCAGGACATGGACCGCAAGCTTCTCGACATCTGCTATGCGGCGGGATTTTCCGATTACCGCTATTTCAGCGGCGCGTTCAGGAAGCGATTCAAGGTGACGCCTGAAGTCTACCGCAGCACCGTGAGCGTGCGGCGCTCGGACGAGCACATGCTCCGGAGCCTGCACTCGACCGAGAAATTCCTGACGGAGGAAGAGACGGAGAGCCTCCTTATGAGACTGGCCGCGGAACACGAGACAGCAAGAACGTCTAATAAATGAATAGAATGGTCAAAGAAAGGCAGAGAGCCGCTTTGTATAATGAAACCATAAACCTTACAGTCTTATAAAAGGAGGACAAAAACAATGGAAAAACTGTATTTCATCCCCGGCAGTCAGGATCTCTACGGCGCTGAGTGCCTTGCCCAGGTCGCGGCTGACTGCGCGGAGATGACCGCATTTTTAAATGAAAAGCTGGAAGGCACGATCCGGATCGAGCTGCTCCCGACGGTCGAGACGTCCGAGATCTGCGTCGAGGACATGAAGAAGGTCATGTGCGACGACGACTGCGTCGGCGTGATCACCTGGATGCACACATTCTCCCCGGCGAAGATGTGGATCAAGGGCCTTCAGATGCTGAACAAGCCGCTCCTTCACCTGCACACGCAGGCCAATGAGAAGCTGCCCTACGACACGATCGACATGGATTTCATGAACCTCAACCAGGCAGCCCACGGCGACCGCGAGTACAGCTTCATCCTCGCCCGCCTCGGCATCGCCCACGAGGTCGTCGCCGGCTACTATAAGCACGACGATTTCATCGCCGGCGTGAAGCGCTTCGCCCAGGTCGCGAAGGCGATCGGTCTCTCGAAGCGCACCCGCGTCGCGACCTTCGGCAACAACATGCGCGACGTCGCGGTCACGGACGGCAACCGTCTCGAGTGCGAGATCAGATACGGCTGGGAGATCAAGTACTGGGGCATCGGCGAGATCGCGAAGCTGGCTGACGAGGCCACTGAGGCGGAAGTCGACGCGAAGATGGCCGAGTACACCGAAAAGTACACGATGGCGACCGACAACATCGAGGCGGTCCGCGAGCAGGCCCGCTACGAGATCGCGCTCGAGAAGTTCATCGCGAAAAATAAAGTCACCGCTTTCACCGACAACTTCCAGGATCTCTTCGGCATGAAGCAGCTGCCGGGCATCGCTGCCCAGAACCTCATGGCGAAGGGCGTGGGCTTCGGTCCGGAAGGCGATTACAAGATCAGTGCATTTTCTTCGGTGCTCATGAAGATGGCGGAAGGCCGCGAGGGCGCCACCGGCTTCATCGAGGACTACACCTACGACCTGACCCCGGGTGCGGAGCTTGAGCTCGCCTCCCACATGCTGGAGGTCCCGGCCTCCTTCGCGGCCACGAAGCCGGAGATCCAGGTTCATCACCTCGGCATCGGCGGCAAGGCGGATCCGGCCCGCCTGGTCTTCGACGGCGTGACAGGCGACGGCATCCAGGTGACGCTCGTTGACATGGGCGACCATTTCCGCATCATCTGCGCGGACATCGAGCTCGTCAAGCAGCCGCTGCCGATGCCGAACCTTCCGGTCGCGCGGATCATGTACCGCCACAAACCGAACTTCAAGATCGGCACTGCGGCATGGTGCTATGCGGGCGGCGCGCATCACTCGGTCGTCTCCACAGCCCTGACCCGCGACGATATCGCAATGTTTGCCCGCCTGACCGGCACGGAACTGATCACCATCGGCGACGATACCACGGAAGCCGACCTGCAGAAATTTTTTATGAGGTAAACAGCCATGACGGACGCAAGAAAGCTGATCGCATCCGGCGGCGCCGTTCTCGGGATCGAGTTCGGCTCCACCAGAATCAAGGGAATCCTGATCAATGACAAGAACGAGCCGATCGCCGAAGGCTCCTACGAGTGGGAGAACAAGCTGGTTGACGGCGTCTGGACCTATGACCTCGAGACGGTCTGGGAAGGTCTCCGCGCCACCTACACCTCCCTCGCGGCGGACGTCCTTCAGAAATACGGCGTCGTCATCAAGAGCCTGGCCGGCATCGGCGTCAGCGCGATGATGCACGGCTACCTGGCCTTTGACGGCGAGGGCAGCCTGCTCGTCCCGTTCCGCACCTGGAGAAACACGATGACGGAGCAGGCGGCGGAGGAGCTCACCGCCCTCTTCAACTACAATATCCCGCAGCGCTGGTCGATCGCCCACCTCTACCAGGCGATCCTGAACGGCGAAGAGCACGTGAAGGACGTGCGCTTCATCACCACGCTGGCCGGCTATGTGCACTGGATGCTGACCGGACAGAAGGTCATCGGCGTCGGCGACGCTTCCGGCATGTTCCCGATCGATATCAAGACGCGCGACTATGACGCGAAGATGATCGAACTCTTCGATGAGAAGATCGCGGACAAGGGTTATCCGTGGAAGCTTGCGGAGATCCTTCCGAAGTCCCTCGTCGCGGGCGAGGACGCCGGTTTCCTCACCGAGGAAGGCGCCGCCCTGCTCGATGAGACCGGAAATCTTGCGGCCGGCACCCCGCTCTGCCCGCCGGAAGGCGACGCGGGCACCGGCATGACCGCCACCAACTCCGTGGGCAGGCGCACCGGCAATGTCTCCGCCGGCACCTCCGTCTTCGGCATGGTCGTCCTCGCGAAGGAGCTCTCCAAAGTCTATCCGGAGATCGACCTCGTGACGACGCCCGCGGGCGACCTGGTTGGCATGGCCCACTGCAACACCTGCACCTCGGACCTCAACGCCTGGGTCGGCCTCTTCGGCCAGTTCTGCGACCTCATGGGCATCAAGGCGGACCGCGGCGAGCTCTTCACGAAGCTCTACACGAAGGCGATGGAGGGCGAGCCGGACTGCGGCGGCCTCCTCGGCTACAACTATCTCTCCGGCGAGGCGATCACGCACATGGAGGAGGGCAGGCCGCTTTTCGTGAGAAATGCGGACAGCCGCTTCACACTTGCCAACTTCATGCGCATGCATCTCTACTCGGCGCTCTCGGTCCTCAAGATCGGCTGCGACATCCTGCTGAAGGAGGAGCATGCCGCGCTCGACACGATGTACGGCCACGGCGGCTTCTTCAAGACGGCGGGCGTCGGCCAGAGCATCCTGGCGGCGGCGCTGGACGTCCCGGTCACGGTCATGTCGACGGCGGGTGAAGGCGGCGCATGGGGCGTTGCCCTGCTCGCGGCCTACAGGGTCCGCGGCGGCGGCGCGGCGCTCGAAGACTGGCTGAAGTCGGACGTCTTCGGCGCGGAAGCCGGCACGACGGTGCAGCCGGATCCGGCGGCAGTCGAGGGCTTTAACGCCTACCTTGCCCGCTACGAGAAGGGTCTTCCGATCGAGCGCGCGGCGGTGGACTGCTACAAAGGTTGACATAATATATTTAAAGCCTCCGTCCCGGCAGCCTGAAAAGGCCGGGCGGAGGTTTTTTAGCGTCGGGGAATTGATACCGCGGCGCATCTTCGTGTATAATAGCGGTGATAAGCTGTTCACCGTAAGAAGGAGGTATCTGCATGCGGAAAATGAAAGTCGGCGTCGTCGGCGCCGGCGCCATCAGCGATATTTATCTCAAAAATATGATTGAGAAATTTGATAATCTTGAGGTCGTCTCAATCTGCGCAAACCACATAGAGAGCGCGGCGAAGAAGGCGGAGCAGTACGGGATCAAAGCGGTGACCATGGACGAAATGTTCGCGGACCCGGAGATCGAGATCGTCGTGAACCTGACTCCGGTCGGGGCCCACTACGGGATCATTAAGCGGGCCCTTTTGAGCGGCAAGCACGTCTACACGGAGAAGACGATCACGGACGATCCGGCGAAGGCGGACGAGCTCTGCGCGCTGGCCGATGAGAAGGGGCTCTATCTCTGCAGCGCGCCGGACACCTTCCTCGGGGCCGCGTATGAGACGGCGCTCAAGGCGATCCGGGAGGGGAGACTGGGCGACATCCACTCGTTCGCGATCTCGGCGACGAGGTGCAACGATATCCTGCTGTCGCTGTTTTCATTTTTAAGGCAGCCGGGCTGCGGCATCCTCTACGATTACGCGGTCTACTATGTGACGGCGCTGGTGAGCCTCCTGGGTGAGGTCGACCGGGTCGGCGGGATCGTCGCCGCGCCGTATCCGACGCACACCGGGGTGGTTCCCGGTTTCCCGAGCTTCGGGGAGACGTTTGACAGCCCGAACGAGAGCCAGGTCTCCGCGGTCATCCGCATGAAGAGCGGCGTCACCGGGACCTTGCACATCGACGCGGATTCCGACATGCGGGACGAGGCTTATTTCAGGATCTACGGCTCGAAGGGCACGCTCATCCTCACCGACCCGAACCAGTTCGGCGGCGACGTCGTGCTGCTGCCGGTCTTACTGGATCCGCGGAAGGCTCCGGAGCCGGAGGTGCTTGCGCCGGTGAATGAATTTTCGGAGAATTCCAGGGGCATCGGTCCCTCCGAGATGGCGGACGCGATCATGAGCGGCAGAACATCCCGGACCGACAAGCGTCTCGCCTGCCACGTCCTCAAGGTCCTTGAGGGAATCCTCTGCGGCGGAGCGGAAGGGAGATTTGTTGACATTAAACAGTAAGAATCCGGAAAATATCGACAATAGCCTGTTCTACGGGAAGCTCTGGCGCCTGTCCCTGCCGATCATGTTCCAGAGCCTCATGCTGGCGCTGGTGGCGGCCGGCGACGCGCTGATGCTCGGGCGCGTCGCCCAGGCGGAGATGACGGCAGTCTCCCTGGCAACCCAGATCCAGTTCGTCCAGAATATGTTCCTCGGGGCCATCACGATGGCCGGCTCGATCCTCGGCGCGCAGTACTGGGGCAAGGGCGACCGGAAAACACTCGAGAACCTGTTCAACCTGATGCTGGGCTTCTGCGGGATCGTCTCGCTCATCTTCTTCGGGGCGTGCGAGCTCATCCCGGAGCTTCTCATGAAAATATTTGCGGGCGATGCCGGGCTGATCGCGATCGGGAGCGCATATCTCCGAATCGCCGGATGGTCCTACCTCATCACCGGGATCTCCCAGTGTTACCTGGCCGTCATGAAGGTGACGGAGCATGTTTCGGCGAGCGCGTGGATCTCCACGAGCGCGGTGGTTCTCAATATCGCGTTCAATGCGGTTTTCATTTTCGGGCTCTTCGGAGCTCCGAGGATGGAGGCACGCGGCGCGGCGCTCGCGACCCTGATCGCGCGCGTGATCGAGCTCGGGCTCTGCCTGGGGCTCTCCGCGGGGAAGAGCTATGTGCGTCCGCCCCTCCGGCGTTTCTTCAGCGTGGGCGGCGAGCTCACGGCGGATTTTGTGCGCCAGTGCCTGCCGCTCATGGGCGGTTCGCTCTTCTGGGGCGTCGGCTTCACCTCCTACACCGCAATCATGGGGCACCTGGGCGTGGACGCGGCAGCGGCCAACTCGGTCGCCGCGGTGGTGCGCGACCTCGTCTGCTGCGCCTGCAACGGCGTCGGCGCGGCTGCCGGGATCATGGTGGGCAACGAGCTGGGAGCGGGCAATCTTGCGCGCGGCAAGGCCTACGGGATAAAGCTGAAGAACCTGTCCTATCTGATCGGATTCGCCTCCACAGCGCTGGTCCTGGCGGTGACGCCGCTGCTCACCCGCGCGGTGATCCTGTCGGACGCCGCCCGCGGGTACCTCACGGGCATGATGGTGATCATGTCAGTCTACATGATCGGACGCTGCGTCAACACCGTGACGATCAACGGCGTGCTGGACGGCGGCGGGGATACGCTGTTTGACATGTATTCGCTCGCAGTCTGCATGTGGGGGATCGCGATCCCGCTGGCGCTTCTCGGTGCGTTTGTGTTTCACTGGCCGGTCCTTCTGGTCTACGCCTGCACCTGCCTCGACGAAGTCGGGAAGATCCCCTGGGTCATGATCCGCTTCCGGAAATACAAGTGGGTGCGCAATCTCACGAAGGAGTTTTCGAACTGAGCGCGGTTTTCATTTACAGAATCCGGGCGGAAGCGTATAATGCAGAACAGATCAATAAGAAAAGGAGAGCGGAATCATGAAGCTTCGATATGAATTTGTTGTGCAGGAAGTATCGGACAGCTTTATCGCGGTCGCCGTGGGGGCGGATGCCTCAAAATTCAACGGGATCGTGAAGATGAACAAAACGAGCGCATTCGTGTTTGACCAGCTGAAAAATGACGTGACCGAGGACGAGATCGTCGCGAAGATGCTTGAAAAATATGACGCGGAGGAGAAGAGGATCCGCAAGGACGTCAAGGATTTCATCGCAAAGCTGTCCGAAGCGGACCTCCTTGTGCTGTGAGTGATGGCGTTTACGGTGAAGATGGCCGGGATCCCGTTTGAGATCGAGGCCGTTTACGAATCGACGAGAGAGTACTGCCGGGACTACCTCACGGACGAGGAGCCGGCTTTCCGCATCGTCTCGACCGCGGAGCTGATCAGGGATGAGCGCCGGCGCTCGGCGGAAGCCGGGGACACAAGAACCTGGAGCGACGCCTGTCTTGAGACGCTGGCGGTCTACCGGCAGATCGCCGAGGCGATGACGGAGAGGGACGTGATCCTGTTTCACGGATCCGTCGCCGCGGTTGACGGGGCGGCCTACCTTTTTACGGCGCCGAGCGGGACCGGCAAATCCACGCACACGCGGCTCTGGCGGGAAGTCCTTCCGAAGTACGGGCACGAGGTCCTCATGGTCAACGACGACAAGCCGCTGATCCGCTTCACGAAGGACGGGATCTTCGCCTGCGGAACCCCCTGGAACGGCAAGCATCATGAGGGGACGAACACGATGGTTCCTCTTGCGGCGGTCTGCCGCATTCTGCAGGCTCCGGAAAATGAAATCCGCCGGCTGCCCGCGGAAAATGACTGGCCGGTCCTGCTCCGGCAGTGCTACCGGCCGGAAGGAGCGGGCCATCTGGCGGCCACGCTCAGGCTCCTTGACCGGTTTTCGAGGGAGCTTCCGCTCTATGAACTGCGCTGCAATATGGAGCCGGAGGCTGCGCTCGTCTCCTTTTCCGCGATGAGCGGACAGAAAATATAAGAGCATAATAAGATCGAGGCGGATCACTCCGCCTCGATTTCTTTTATCACGCATTCATTTCCCCGGAGGAGCCAGGTCTCGCCGGAGCCGCAGTAAGGGCAGGTTCGGCCGAAACGCACGGTCTCGTAGGTCTTTTTGCAGCTGTCGCACCAGGTCACGGCCGGGATCGTCTCGAGGACGAGGGAGGCGTCCCTGAGGACCGGATGCCGCACCTTGAAATAGTCGAAGCAGTCGGTGAAGAGGTCGGTCATGATCCCGGATACCTCACCGACCGACAGGGTCACCTTGCCGATCCTCGTAAGGTCGTTGTCCTTCGCGGTCTCCTCGAGGGTGTCCACCATGTGCAGGACGATGCCCATCTCATGCATGGTCAGCCTCTCCTTCGTCAGCGGTCCAGGCCGCGAGCTTGCTTCTCAGCCAGTCCTCGAAGGCGGCCATGCCGTCCCCCTTCTTCGCGGAGACCGGGAAGACCGGCATCCCGGGGTTCAGGTCGTCCGCACGGCGCCGGCAGGCGTCAAGGTCGAAGGTGAAATAGGGCAGCGCGTCAATCTTCGAGACGATGAGCGCGTCGCTCTTTAAGAACATGAGCGGGTACTTGAGGGGCTTGTCGTCGCCCTCCGGGACGGAGAGGATCATGATATTGAGGCCGGCCCCGGTGTCGTATTCGGCGGGGCAGATGAGGTTCCCTACATTTTCCAGGAAAATGAGATCGAGATGCTCCCCGTCGGCGATCGCCTTAAGGGCCGTCCCGGTCATGCCGGCGTCCATGTGGCACATGCCGCTCGTGTGGACCTGGATCGCCTTCGCGCCCAGTGCTTCGATCCGCTCCGCGTCGACGGCAGACTCGATGTCGGCCTCCATGACGCCGATCTTAAGGTCCGGCATGTCCTTTATGAGGCGGGAGAGAAAGGTCGTTTTGCCCGAACCCGGCGCGCTCATGAGGTTCACGAGGAGAGTCTTCTCTTTTTTCATTTTCGCGCGGATGAGGTCCGCGTCGCGGTCGTTCGAGGCGGTGATGGAGGCGCCTACCTGTATGATCTTCATGACAGGACTCCTTTCTTTCTGAGCAGGGCCAGAAGCTCTTCGGCGACCGGTTCAAAACCTTCGCCGTTTTTCGCCGAGACCGGGAAGACTTTGATGGCCGGATTCAGCGCCCTGGCGCGAGCCGCGGCCGCGTCGAGGTCGAAGTCGAAGACCGGCGCGGTGTCGATCTTGTTCACGATCATGATATCGCTCACGGTGAACATGAGCGGGTACTTGAGCGGCTTGTCGTCGCCTTCCGGGACGGAGAGGATCATCATCTTAAGGTCCGCGCCGACATCAAATTCCGCCGGGCAGACCAGATTTCCGATGTTCTCGAGGAAAATGAGATCGAGCCCCTCCGTGCCGAACCGGTCAAGGGCACGGTTCGTCATGTCCGCGTCCATGTGGCAGAGGCCTGCGGTGTGGATCTGGATCGCGCGGACGCCCAGCTCCGCGATGGTCTTCGCGTCCACGTCGGAGTCCACGTCGGCCTCGATGACGCCGATGGAGCATTTGTCTTTAAGAAGCCCGATGAGGTTTATGAGCACCGAGGTCTTGCCGGCGCCCGGGGAGCCCATGAGGTTTACGAACAGCGTGCCGCTGCCGGCAAGCTTTTCCCTGGTGAGCGCGGCGGCCGCATCGTTGTCGGCCAGAATGCGCTCTTTTGTCTCGAAAATATCAATATTCATGTCTTTTCCTTTCAAAGCCTTTTTTCAATCGCGGTGACGACATCGCCGAGCGTCTGGAGCTTCCGCCACTGGCGGTCCGGAATCTTGATGTCGAAGGCCGCCTCGATACGGCAGATGATGAGCGTGAAGCCCATCGAGTCGACGCCGGCGTCCGTGTTGATCACGGTCTCCTCGGTGAGGGGGTTGTCCGCGAGCTCAGGCAGGCAGTCGCAGACGATTCGGACGGTTTTTTCGAGTATTTCCTGTCTTGTCATAATGTACTCTTTCCGGCGGTTTCCGCCAATATATTTCTTTTCAGTTTTCCGGACGCGGTCCGCGGCAGCGGGGCGTCCGCAAACAGAATATCATAAATCTGCTGTCCGCGGGGGAGTTTTTTCATCGCGGGGGCGATTTTCCGGAGAATTTCATTTTTTTCCGACGGATCTCCGAAAATGAAAAGCGCCGGGCGGCCTCTAAAGAGCACCGCCGCAAAGTCCCGGCCAGGCAGGACTTCCGCGAGGCCTGCCTCGTACTCGGGCAGGAAAATCTTGGTGCCGTCCTGAAGGACCAGGATCTCCTTCTTGCGGCCGGTCACGCGGAGGCGGCCGGCCTCATCGAGCAGGCCGAGGTCGCCGGTAGAGAGGACGCCGTCCCGAAGGACCGCTTCGGTGGCTTTCGGATCGTCCAGGTAGCCCCGCATCATCGTGAGAGGCGCGCGGACCAGGATCTCCCCGTCCGGCGCGATCGTGACCGTGTCGTCCGGGCAGACCGTCATCGCGTACGGATCGTCCCCCAGCGAGAGGGCGACGCCGGAACCGGTCTCGGTGAGGCCGTAGCCGAAGCTCACGCGGGACACGGTCTTTTTCGCCGCAGCGATGGTTTCCGCGGGACAGCCGCCCGCGCCGATGAGCATGAGCGCAAGCTCTCCGTTCAGGGCGCTGTGCGCGAGAAGAAACTGGAGCAGAGCAGGCACGACGGAGACCGCGGTCGGCCTGAAAAATGCAAAATCGTCCGCCATATGCCTGATCCCCCGTCCGAGCGCGACGGCGGCCCCGGAAGCAAAGCCCCAGAGGAAGCCGCAGACCATGCCGAAGACGTGGTTTAAGGGCAGGACGAGCAGGAGAACGTCGGAAGGGGAGAGCGGCAGGCAGCTGCCGCCGTTCCAGGCGCTTGCAAGGAGGGACGTCTCGGTCAGCACGACCGCCTTCGCCCTGTCGGTCGTCCCGGAGGTGAAGAAGCAGATCTCGCCTGGTTTTAAGGAGGTGCCGCCGGAAAGCGCGCCGGAAAGCACCCCGGCAAGATCCGGGTCGGCTGTGAAGAGCCGGTCCGCGCGCGCAAGACGGACCGCGTCAAGAAGTTCCTCGTCGGGAGCGTTCGGGTCGAGCAGCACGACGGCGAGGCCGGCGCCGACCGCCCCGAAGAAGGCGATGACCGTCTCCGCCGTTCCGTCCGGCACGAGCGCAAGGCAGCTGCCGCCGTCCTTCCGCCGCCGCTGTGTCTCCGCGTCCGCGGCGCGCAGCAGTTCGGGGAAGGTGAGGCATGCGGGCCTTCCTTCCTTTTCAAAGATGAGCGCCGGCCTCTCCGGCGAGTGTCCGGCATGGTAAGCAAGCATTTCCCGGAAATGTGTGAATCGCATGTTGTCTCCTCCCACGGTGCGAAATCGCTTTTATCATAGCATGAATTGTAAAAAATGACTACAAAAAATGAAAGGCGGGGTGCATTTTTGGAAAATATATTGTATAATGTCATTAAGCGTGAGAACCAATTGATTAATTATTTTAAATATTATTATATATGGAGGCTGTTATGGACAAGAACACACGCATCTGCATCATCGGAGGCGGTCCCGCGGGTCTTTCCGCCGGCATGTACCTCGAGAAGAAGGGCTACGAGAATTACACGATCCTCGAGCGCCTGGACCGCGTCGGCGGCAAGTGTTGGTCGCCGCATTACAACGGCCGCCGCTATGAGATGGGCGCGATCATGGGCGTTCCGTCCTACTACGCGGTGCACGACGTCGAGGAGTTCTGCGGGATCACGCACGACGGCCCGAAGCTGAACCGCAATTACAAGAACGCGAAGGGCCAGGTCATCGAGCCGTTTGAGCCGAAGAAGAATATTTTAAAGATCCCGCGTCTCTTAAAAATGAAGAAGCAGCTGAAGAAGTTCGGCGAGCTCCTCGAGACCAAGTACAAGGGCTACGATGTGAACGGCCACCGCGGCGTCGCCCAGGGCCGCTACGAGGGCTTCTCCCAGCAGAACGCGGACCGCGAGCCGGTGAGCGGCGAGAACCCGAACCTGAAGGACCTGGCTCTCCCGTTCTCCGAGTTCTGCCGGATTAACGGCGTCGAGCTCGTCCAGGACATCTGGATCGGTCCGTTTACCTCTTTCGGCTACGGCTATTTCGATGAGATCCCGGCTGCTTACGTTCTCAAATATCTGGATTTCCAGACCTGCATGAACTTCGTCAAGATCAACCTCTGGACCTGGAAGGAAGGCACCCAGTACATCTGGGAGCAGCTGAACGAGCACCTGAAGAACCCGGCAAGGCTCAATTCCACGATCGAGAAGGTCGAGAGAAAGGACGGCAAGGTCTATGTGACCGTCAACGGCGAGGTCGAGGAGTACGACAAGATCATCGTGACCGCGCCTCTCTACATCCCGAACAAGCGCACGGACGGCCAGGTCGGCATGGTTGACTACTTCGACGCCCGCGAGGACGAGAAGGAGCTCTTCTCGAAGATCGACTACGAGCGTTACGACGTGCTGGCGGTCGAGACGACGGAGAAGCACCATCCGGAGATCTCCTACTACGTCTTCGACAACATGGTCCCGAAGAGACTTGGACATCTGATGGTCTACTACCGCCGCTGGAGAGATACGAAGGACCAGGTCATCACGACCTATGCGCTCCGGAAGCACAAGGACATGGAAGAGGTCCCCTACGACGTCTGCAAGACCCGCGTCCTCAAGGACCTCTGGACGATGAAGAACCCGGCGAAGAAGCTGGTCAACGAGTGGAGCGTCTATTATTTCCCGCATGTGTTCAGCGAGGATTACGCGGCCGGCTGGTACGACAAGGTCGAGGCGATGCAGGACAAGTACGACACCTTCTATGCCGGCGAGATCATGAGCTTCGGCGACATGGACGAGACCGCCGAGTACTCGAGAGAACTGGTGGAGCGTTTCTTCTGATGCAATGAAAATAAAGCGGCTGTCTTATCCCGGCAGCCGCTTTTTAACGAAGGAGCAGGATATTTGCCATGAAATACTACAAGGATCATTACGATGTGATCGTCATCGGGGGCGCCCTGGCCGGCCTCTCATCCGCGCTCATGCTGGCGGACAAGGGGAAGGATGTGCTCGTGCTTGAGCGGCACAACCTGCCCGGCGGCATCGCGACCAGCTTCGTGAGAGGCGGGATCGAGATGGAAGCCACCCTGCACGAGATGATGAGCATCGGAAGCAAAAAGAACCGGCTGAAGGTCGGGCAGTTCTTCGACGACATGGGCGTCGATATCGACTGGCTCAAGGTGCCGGAGGCCTATCACGCCTCCCTCCCGGGCCTTGAGGTGACGCTGCACCCGGGCTACAAGACATTTGCCCGCGAAATCGACGCGGCCGTCCCGGGAAGCTACAGCAAGGTGCTGCACCTGATGCACCTCTGCTACAGGGTCTTCAACAGCGTCAATGAGCTCTCCATCCACCCGATGAGCAAGCCCATGATGCTTTTAAAACACACCGAGTTTGTCAAAACCGCAGGCTACTCTGCGAAGGAAGTGATCGACACCTTCGAGCTGCCGGAGAAGGCGGTCGACCTGCTCGCGCCGTACTGGATCTACGTCGGCTCCCCGCTCTCGGAGCTGCCGTTCACGATCTACGCGGTCCTCATGGCGGACTACATCGGCTGGGGCTCCTACGTCCCGCGGAAATTCAGCCATGAGATGGCGCTCAAGATGGCGGAGCGCGCCGAGGCGATGGGCGTCCAGATCGAGTACCGGCAGGAAGTGGAGAAGATCCTCGTCGCAAACGGCGGGGTTTACGGCGTCCGCACCGCGCGCGGGGATGAGATCCATGCGGACTATGTCATTTCCGGCGCGTACCCGAACAAGGTCTACACGTCGATGATCGAGCCGGCCTCCGAGGTGCCTGAGAAGGCGATCCGGCAGGTGAATGCGCGGCGGCTGTCGCTCACGGCATTTTCCGTGGTCATGCTGCTGGACCGGGAGCCGGAGGAGCTGGGGATCCGCGATTACAGCATTTTCAGCGGCGATACGATGGACACCGACGAGCTCTACGAGGACCTTACGGGGCTCGGACCCTACCGCTACCTCACGACGATCTGCCTCAATTACGCGAATCCGGACGCGGTGCCGAAGGGTATGACGTCCCTCTCCATCACGACGCTGCCGCGCGCGGACGGCTGGAAGACCGTGAGCGCGGAGGACTACGACCGCGTGAAGCACGAGGTCGCGAAGCAGATGATCGACGACATGTCGAAGTATTTCGGCGTGAACCTTCTTGATCACATCGTCGAGATCGTGATCGAGACCCCGATGACGGTCAACCGCTATGCGGGCGCCTGGAACGGAGGCATCTACGGCTACACCCACCGGATGGAGGACCATATCATCGCGCGCCTGCAGACCGGCGACGAGGAGCGGCTGATCCGCGGCCTTGAATTTGCCGGCGCGCACGCGATCTCCGGGAACGGCATGGGCCCGGCGGTCACGAACGGCAGAAAGGCCGCCAAGAATGTGCTGGATGCGATGGCGAAGGAGGCAGAAAAATGAAAATCAAAGGATTCTTAAAAGACGTGACAGGTGCCTCCCGCGTCACAAAGGCGAGGCTTGCCGCATTTGAACAGGCTTCCCCGGTTCCGGTGAAGGAGGACCCGATCGCCGTGACCCGCATGCGCTGGCACCCCGGCAGGCTGAACCTCACGGTGACGGAGATCCGCGAGGCCAGCATCACCGCAAAAACCTTCCGCTTTCAGCGGACGGACGGCGGGGAGATGCCGTTCTTCTACGCGGGCCAGTTCATGGTGCTGGATTTCCCGATCGGGACGAGCCTCATCTCGCGGCCGTACTCGATCTCCTCAGCCCCGCACGAGGCGAGAGGGGAGAACGGCTACGTTGAGATCACGGTCCGCCGCTCGAAAGGGGACGGCTTCATCGCAGACTACCTGAATGACCAGGTAAAGCCCGGCGATACGTTCGACGCCCTGATCGGCTGCGGGCAGTTCTACTACGAGCCGCTCCGCGACGCGCGCCACGTGGTCGCGCTGGCCGGCGGCGCGGGCATCACGCCGTTCGCCTCCATGGCGAAGGAGATCGCGGCAGGGAAGCTCGATATGGACCTCACGATCCTCTTCGGGTCGGTGTCCTCGAACGATATCATCCTGAAGGATGAGCTTGAGGCCCTGAAGAGCGACCGTCTGCACATCGTGCACGTCCTCTCGGGCGACGAGCCGGACTGGCAGGGCGAGAGAGGGTTCCTCACGGCGGAACTCATCAAAAAGTATTCCGCGCCGGATACATCCTACTTTATCTGCGGGCCGCAGGTGATGTATACATTTTTACGTAAAGAGCTGGAAAAGCTTGATATCCCGGCGAGAAGAGTCCGCTTTGAGGTCTTCGGCCAGGCGAAGGACATCACGAAATTCGAGGGCTATCCGAAGGAGCTGGCGGGACAGACATTCAACCTGACCGTCCGCCGCGGACTCGCCGAGGACGTGATCCCCGCGCGGGCGGACGAGAGCCTCGTCGTCGCGCTCGAGCGGGCCGGCATCCGCATCGAGACCGGCTGCCGGAGCGGCGAGTGCGGGTTCTGCAGGACGAAGGTACTCTTGGGCGAGGTTTTCATTTGCCCGGAAAATGACGGCCGCAGGGCCGCCGACAGGGATTTCGGATATGTGCACGCGTGCGCGGCCTACCCGCTTTCCGATGTGACGATCAAGATTCCGATCGCGTGAAAGGAGCGTTATGGTAAAGGAAGTCAACCCGATGATCCACGTGAACGGTCTGGACTATCCCGTGGACGGGCACCACTGTGAGGACGCGGAGAAGGCCGAGCTGGTGAAGAAGCTGGCGGTCATGATCACGGACAATATTCCGCGCAAGCTGCCGGGAGGCATGAAGGAAAACCACATGGATTTCTGGATCCTTGACCGGATGCTCACCAAGCAGGAAGTCCGCTTCATGCTGAGCTTTAAGAAGCGCCGCGTGGGTCTCACAACGAAAGAACTGGCGAAGCGCAACAATCTCCCGGTCAGGAAGACCCAGAAGATCATCGACCACCTGCTGTGGATCGGTATCCTGGAGCAGAACCGGGACAACGAGGACGGGCACATCCAGTACCTGATCCCGAAATGGGTCGTGGGATCCGGCGAGTACATGGTCGAGCACAAGACGCTCGCGGATGAGCACCCGGAAGTCGCAACGATGTTCAACCTCGCGCCGCAGGAGCCGCTGGAGCTCGCGGCGAAGCTGGTGCCGCCGGGAGGCGCGGGCATCGGCATGCACGTCATCCCGGTCGAGAAGGCAATCGACGCCGCGAGCGAGAGCGTCAGCGTCGAGCATCTCTCCCACTGGCTTGAAAAATACGACACCTTCTGCTCCATGGTCTGCGCCTGCCGCAAGGCCCAGCGCATCCGCGGCGAGGGCGTCGGCGATATCGAAGGCCACATGTGCATCGGCGTCGGCGACATCGCGGAGTTCCTGGTCACGAGCGG
>OCTX014577778.1_pt1 | contig 46159 bp, 45 predicted proteins | sample 1539691 | NCBI WGS metagenome assembly OCTX01 (sample SAMN02144231, study PRJEB22623) | gut metagenome | biome: sheep rumen | host: Ovis aries | place: New Zealand
GCAATAGAAACTGGTCGTATAGTGAAACAGGAGACTGGACTCAACTCAAAACGAGTACGGCTGAAAGAATTAAACGACAGTCCCTAAATAATGTCCATTCACATTAAGCCGCCTCAAGACCTACCTTTATTTCAGACCATTTACGAACAAGTCCAATGGACTTATCGAACATATGGGCGAATCTCTCCGATTCGCTCATTTTTATATATATTTGGGTCAACTGCTATATTATCGCCTTAATTCTTGAAGCAACAGCACTCCATGATGACTTGTATAAGTCCACGCTCTCATCAGGTACGTAGATAATAGCTTTTGACGGAATACCATTAAGGGCATTTGAATTAATCGTCGGTGGTGTAGTCGCACGTATTATCACAGTTGTTAATGCGGGCATCAGATATAGAATATATCCTGAAAAAGTGGTTGTAGTGCTTGGAAAATCAACTGCTTTAAGATAGCAACCGCTACGGCCAACTGAGTGATTCCCAAAGGTAGTGACACCTTCAGGAATAACAAGTATATCCATAGGCAGGTAAGAGAAATTTATGGCTCCGCCTGAAAATTCTCTTAATTTCCCTGCGATAGGTAGTGTAATCTCAAGCAAATTTCCAAGTCCCCCCAATCCTGAAAGGATAGTAATGCCTGTAAAAAACCTCAATTCGTTGAATTTTGTTATTAATGGATTATAGTTATCATATCCTAAACCGTTTGTTCCAATAATGTTAGTCCCCAAGGAACTTACAGCCGCCGCTTGGGCTAGCGTAATGCCGTCCTTGACCTTCACCGTGCCTGCCACGTCGTCCTCAGTCTTGGCGCGTGTCAGCTCGGAAATCAGTGTCCTAGACTGTACGGTGGTGTTGAGCATGCGGACGAAGTTGGTGGTGACCGTCACGGTGTCGTCGCCGTTGTCAACGGTGACAATCTCGGTGTAGTTGCCCCAGTTCTCCGAACAGATACGCTCCACCTCTGCATCCTCGAAGCGGATGTAGGGTGATTCGTCGCAGACGATGGTGAGGTTCGGGAAAGCTGCCTCGACCTCCTCCAGCGCGTCACCGTAGTAGAAGCCTGTGACGTGGAGTGTTCCCTGCAGGTTAGCGTTGCCCGTGCCGACGGTTATCTGCCCGTTTTCATAGACTACGTTGCCATAGCCCGTTTCCACGCCACCCTCGGCACTATATTCCTGGGAGATGGCCTGTAGCAGTTCAAGGTCAGAGGCTGTTCCTTCGAGCGTACCCGTCCATATCAGCGTTATGAAGTGCAGGCCGTTACCCTCGGTAGCGAGAATCCGGCGCAACAGATCGAAGGCGTCGATGTGTGCGCAGGTGCGGAAATAGAAGTTGCGGATGGTGCCCATGGCAGCAGCGGGAATCACCATGTTCTCCTCTTGAAGTAGCGGCAGCTGGTTGAGCACGAGCGTTGTCATCCGCGACGGGAAGGACACGTAATCAACCTTCGAGCCGGCGGGGAGCAGCAGGGAACTGGCTCCCGAACCGTCGAAGTAGGCTTTCTTCAACCGGGGACAGTTGGCAAGCGACACGGCAGAATTGAGGCTTGTCACATTCCGGGCATCCACTACCTCGAAGCTCTGTCCGCTGACGGACAACGATGGGGAGTTGAACTTGACGTTAGAGGCCACCGCGTCGCCCACCTTCAGGCGTCGCAACCGTCTGCTTGACACGGCGAAGGAGATTGTTCCTCCGGCGCGTGACGTCAGTTCCAGCCCGCTGATGTCGCCGAGGTCGGTAAGCCAGTCGAGGGCTTTCAAGTAGAATGTCGTGTCGCCCGTAGAACTGGCCGTCAGCTGACAGACCATTCCCTCTTTCGTCCGTCCGCCCTTCACGTTCGTACCGCCTCCGAGGTTGCCAGAGGGGTACATCTCCATTGCAGGCCGAAGGGCGAACGTGAATGGCACGGAAGGCGTGAACTCCAACCTGCCGTAGCCGTCGTCGTCAGAGCCCGTGAATCCGCCGAGGGAGTACTTAGAGCAGAGGTTGACGATTCGCCTCTCCACCCACTGCCTCTCAGCCTCCAGTTGGGTGCCGAGTGCCTGGTTGAGCGGAAACACGTTGTTGTACGTCTTGCCTGGCGTACCCGCATAGACTCCCATTAGCCAAACGTCAACGTATGCGAACTTGGAGTCATGTGCGTAGGCCATGATGGGGAAATACTTGGCCGAACGCTCCCAAAAATAATATCCGAACATGTTGAAGACCGCCTCATGCAGATTGTTGCCGCCGATACCCATGTCCGTGGCCATCGTGCGCAGTGCGCTGAGCATACGTCCGAGGATGGTTCCCACCACATCTGAGAACACATCGTTGATGAGCGTCCAGAACACCGACGATGAGCCTTGGAAGATGTCAACGCCCTCGCCTGTGAGGTCACCCACCTCTATGGCATAGTGAGCCGTGGACTGTCCGTTGTTGTCGGTTGGCATGATACTGTCAAGGTCGTCTTCCCTCCACGTATATCTGCCGCCCTCAGAGAAAGGCTTCAGCTTGAAGGGATAAGAGTTCTTAGCGTGGTTGTCCTTCGCTCCGATGAGCTCGCAGAAAGCCTCATGGAAGCACGAGCCGTTGATATTCCAGAAGTTCCCCGCCTCGGCACGGAACTTGGCTTTCCTCGCGGCTATCAGCTGTTCTGTGGTCGGCGTTGAAGTGTCAAGATAGTCACTCAGGTAGTCGAGCATGTCGTGTCCGCCCAGCACTTCGTACTGTCCTGTCTTGCTGCGATAATAGATGAGATTGTAAGACGCATCGTAGAGCGTCAGCACCTCGTTCTTGCGGCTTCCGAGAACGGTGGACTGGCCTCTCCACGAGTCGGCCTGCGCGTTGAGCTGTTCGAGTGTCATTCCTATCTCCGACAGTGAGCGCAGGTAGGGCGAGCAGAAGTACGCGATTTCATAAGCGGGCTTCCATTCGCGGGTGAGCAAGTCCGTTATGTTTGCGTTGTCGGCGGCATCGTCCGTCTCATAGGGGCAGGCATCAACGTCCCATCCCTCCACGCCGCCGAAGGTAAGCGTCTCCTCGCTGCTGTCATAGACCACGTCCGTCCATGGATGCAAGAAGCGTGTACCGAGCGGGTTGTGGTTCGGCCCTTCCAGAGAGAGGAACGACGGGTATTTGTCGCCGTCGTAGCCGAAGGTGCCGGAGTCGCCCTTGTCAGGGCCGCATGTATAGAGGCCGATGAACGAATACGTGCCGTCGGAGAACTTCTGAAATCCGAGGAACGGGTATTGATAGACAGCCACACGCGCGCCATCGGGCAGGTCAGCATTGAGCCCAAGCTGCTCGTAGAGGTCATCGTACATGGCCGTGGCTCCCATCTTGTGGCCTTGCATACTTGATGCCACGTTCTTCTTCGCAGTGATTTTCTTTACCTTTGGATGCTGCCCCCCATCAAGGTAGCCCTTCTTCATTTCGCTGCTTCCGTCGGCATAAGTGAACTTGGCCGCATCCTTCAGCTTCCACCGCAGGTTCCAGCGGTAGTAGCGCATGGAGGTCGTTCCTTGGCCGCTGATGGGCGCGTTCTCTATCTTCACGTTCCATGCCGGGTGGTCGGCGTATTCGAGCGTCAGCGTGGAGTTGCCGCCGTTTTGGTGGTCAAGGTCGGGGAGGTTGGCTCCATCGGCCATTTCCACAATCATGCAGTTGTAGCCCGCCGCCTTGGCGAGCTCGTAGTCTATCTGCCCGTTGTCAATGATATTATTGTCGTCGCGGACGCCGCTGCGGCTCATGTCAGGGGAATTGCTGCTGAGCTGGTTGAGCAGGTTCGTCAGCACGTCTGTATCCTCAAGCGGCTTCTCATAGACTCGCAGCATGTACAGGTAGAGGTCGCTCGACGACTGTCCCATACGCAGGTGGCCGTTGCCGAAGGTACCGCCGCCGTTGAAGGTGAATACCGCCTGACGGATGCCGTTGACATAGATGTGACAGAGGTTGAAAGCGGTCTGCGCGTAGGCTCGCTGGAACACCACGGCAACGTGCAATATGCTGTCCTCGCAGAGGTTAACGCTCTGCACGACCATTTCCCTGTCCTCGTTGCCCAGCACCTGAATCTTCGTCGGGAACAGTATGATGCCATTTGTCGCAGCGGGGTCGTAGGTCTCCGTGTCCATCAGCGAGAGGATGGGGGTGTCATAGTCAGCAATGTTGGCACAGCGGAACTTCAGCTCGTAGGTCATGCTCTGTGTGCCTGCCTGCGTCAGCGTAATGCCCGGCACATCGACGGTGCTGCCCGCGTTCACGGCGAGGCATCGGTTTCCGTCGGGGTCGGTGGCCCAGCCGTCGGTGGCCCACGCAAAGCCGCTCCACGCTGCCTCGTACTCAGCCACGGCAGCGTCAGGTGCAGCGTTGACAATGGTCTCGCGATCGGCAGAGTCGTTGCTTCTGCTCGATGCGTTGACGTAGATGGTTGCGCCCTCCACGGCAGCGTATGAGTGTGAGTTGTCCACGGGAATGGTGGCCGTCTGTCCGCTCTCTCCCGAGGCGATGTCGATTGTCATGGTCATGTTCTTCGCCTCAGACTCTACCTCCAGGGCGGTGACATAGGACTGCTGCACCCCGGCCTCCACCGTGAGTTCCTGACCGGCAACGATGATATATTGCGTATCTCCGTCCATGACGGTGATGGTGATGGTAGCCTTGTTGCTGCCATACACGGCGTACTTGAACAGCGTCTGCTCCTCGAAGTTGACAGCAGCAGCGGCCACCTCGTTGATGCACACCAGACGGGCGGAGGATGCGTCGGCGGCTTCCACGCACATGACATTGTAGCGGTAGTGCTGCGTCTCCACCTGGTCGCCCGTCATCCACACTTCGATGGTATGTATGCCCGTCGTACCGGGGAACTTGTCTGTGAGGTCGTAGGCATAGGCCGTGGTGACGTAGTTCGTGCCGGCCGAGAATACCTGCGTGTATTCCTTGTTGTCGTCATTGTCAATCCTGACGTGCAAGGTCTTCTGCAGATTGCCAGAGAAATTGAGCTTGTCAACGGCAAAAGCCTGTCCGCCAATCCACGGGTTCTGCCAGCTGAAATTGCTCGTGAGCGAGAGTGAGGTCACGGAGGCGTTGAACGTCAAGGTCTTGGTCTGTCCCGAGCTGTCGCCGCTGACGGTGAACTTGATGCGGTTGCTGCCGACGGTCAAGAACGAGCGCACGTTCACGCGGACGGTATCGCTGCCCACGCAGATGCCGCTGGTCTTGGTTACAAACGTCCCGTTTCCATTGTCCACGGCCAGTTCCCAAGTATAGTCCTCGTCATAGTCAACGAGCTCCGACTGTCCGATGGTTCCCGTCTTGGTAAATGGTGTCACATCGACGTAGGCCGTGGTGGCATCCCTCAGTACGTAGAACGTGGAAGGGGTGGTGGAGGCGAGTGTCAGCGCATAGATGGTTCCCGACAGACTGATTGCTCCGAGGCGAGTGCCGCCTTCCTGATCGTAGCTGACAATCTGGCCGTTCTCGTAGGCAAGGAAACCTATCTTCGTACCCACCGAGGTCTGTAGGGAGCCCACCGAGGTCTGAATGGTTTCCATGTTTGTTTGCATGGTGCCAACATTTGTTTGCAGCGTGTTCAGTGCGGCCACGGCAGCTTGCAGGTCTGCCACCGTCGCCTTCTCCGATTGCAGCGTGTTCAGCGCGTTGGTGATGACCGAATTGCGCACGGGGTTCGCGCTCGTGGTGCTCAGGGCAGAATCTACATCTATTTGCAGCTGCCCCAAGTCCACCGTGCCACCCGTGGGCGTGTAGGTGGCTCCGTTCAGGATTACCTTCACGATGCGTTTGTTCAACTCGGCTATCAGCTCGGCTATGAATGCGTTCCATTCAGCCGCCGAGAGCTTGCCATGGGCGTTAATGCCGCCGTTCTCTGTTTTGTTGCCTAAGTCACTTATTGCCATGTCAATGTTGTTTTTTAAAAGCCATCGCGGCCTTCACAGGAGGCAATGGCGAACCTTAAAAAAAACTAAACCTAAACTTTGAAAAACGAAATGAAATGATAACAACTTATATAATTGCTTAACGTTTTCGCTTGATAAACGTGTTGTATCTTATTGATGAGTTCGGGTTGTAGTTCACTACTTTTACTTCATATCCTTTCACTCCCCATTTCCAAAAAAGGAAGCGGTGTTTGAACTCCCTTCGAACGGCAATCGAAAGGCTGTCCCTGACGGCATACCTCAGCACCTTGTCGTAATATTCGAAGTCCGCCCACGCGTCGTGGTAGCTGAGTATTGAGTCTTTTCCCGTAGGATGCGGCTCCGCCGCAGCTAGCACCACGGTATCCCTCGTTTCCATTCCCGTCTTTTGTAGGCTTTCCAACTCCTTTATCTTCACCCCGATGTCCTTCAGCAAGGCTCTGTCTTCCTTGCTCAGCACCTCCTTGATGCGTTCAACCTCTACTACTTTTTGCGTAACCACCTCTACTGTATCGCGGATGGTGTCGCGCTTCATGGGGACGTACTGCTGCTGCCTGGCCAGTTCCTCACGCAGCCGCTCGTTCTCTTTCTTCAGCCCCCCGTCGCATGACAGGAGCATTCCCATCAGCACCAGGCATAACAGGATGAGCAAGTAAAGCAAGTCTCTTTTGTCTCGTTGTTTCATACCGCATAAATTACATAGAACAGCGCACAGCCGACGAATCCCGCCGTGAGGTCGCTCATATCGAACAGCCCCTGTGTGCGCTTGTCGTAGATTTCCTTGACTAATGATAGCAGCGCCCCTCCCGCCACCCCGGCAATGCCGAGGATGGGGCGGGACACACACATGCCTGCCAGCGACGTGACAATCATCGTGGCAGTAGAGGTAAGCCATGCCACGACAAGCGCGGCAACGAGGTGTACCCACCTGTCGCAGCCCCAGCTTGTCAGCACGGCTAGGAGTCGGTCAACCTGTCGCATGTGTCAGATGATGTTAATCAGCAACGCGGACACCGTTCCCACGCACGAGCCTATCAAGGCACAGAGGGCGGCTGGCCAGTTGTACTCCCTGCGCATGACAATGCTGCTGCCGAACAACAGCAAGGCCGTGGTCATGAGGCCAACGAGGAAGGCGAACACGGCCACGTTGGCATACGAGATGCCGTCCACGGGGTCGGCGCAGAAGAAGGCCACCGCGGCCAGAATCATTGCGAAAACAAAACTGAACGCCTTGTTGTCGAACCAGCTGAGGAACGTGCCCAGCACAATGTCTAAAATCTTTTTCATAATCTTTTCTTTTTAAGGGTTAATAATATATGTCGAATCAAAGTAAAGCCTTCTTGGCGGCTGCAAGGAACTTACGGCGCGAATCGAGCCCGTTGTAGCCTCCGTTGATGCGGCGCGTTATCTGCTTCAGCACAAGCTCGGTGTTCGTTCCGTCGTCTAGGTCGGCATAATAGCAGAGGTTCGTTCCAAGCCCGCGGGTGAACACCCATGCGGCACTCCTCGATGCTCCGCGGGGCTGCTCAAGCAGTTCGGGCTTGCTCACAACGTCATAGCCGCAATAGGTCTTGTAGCGCATGTAGTTCGCCCGACCCGTGAGTTGTAGGAACCCGCGCCCTTTGAACCTTGCGCCGTCGCCCGGCTTGACGTTCCCGAGGTCTTTGCGCCCTTCGTATTGTGCGCCGCTGGCCAGTTCTTTGGTGTAGCGCATCTGGGCACTTTCGTGGGCCACCTGCGCGAGGAAGTGCGCCTGGCGTATGGGCGTATTGATGCCGAACTCCTCCATCACCTCGTTAAGGTAGGGGAGATACTTCCGAATCCTCGCAAGCGTAGCACCCGGCATGATGGCCTTCATTTGTCCTTCCGTTATCTTTTTCATAATCTTCTGTCGTTAGAAATGTAACAATGTATATCAACAATATCGGCACAAGGTAACAGACTACCAAGGCCAGCAGCAAGAGGAATAACAAGACACTCATCCGTCGCCTCCTTCCTTCTTTTCCTCGTTGAGGGTATTTGTTAGCGTCTCATCGATGGCGTTGCCCATATCCACGTCCTTAGTCCGTGCGAAGCTCGCGGCAAGCCGTCCAACAAAGACGAATGCAGACTTCCACGACAGCCTTGGCAGCTTGACGTTGATGCCCTTCAGATAGCAGAAGTGCCCTGCCGCCGACCATATCTCCACAGCGCATGCTACCAGTACGCCGAGGGCGGAAGTCACCACATGCGAGCACACACCCCAAGGTTCGCATATTGCCATGCCGATGAGCGCAAAGGCAATCAGCCACGTGATGTAGTCGATGGCCTTGTTAAAGGTGCGTCGTATTGCCCGCGACAGGTGGAACTCGTACATCTTTGCAAGTGTGTCGTTGCCCTCCTTGACGGCTTGCTTGTGCCGACGGCGGCTTTCCGCGCTGCCGAAATGGAAATCTAGATAAATGAAGAAGGCGCAGGCAATGAGCATCCATCGGAGGTCGAACAGAACTCCCGTTATCTCGTTTGCAATCAAGCTCCACGCAATGATTCCCTTACCCGTTGTCGTTGTTATTGTGTCCATCGTCCTATTCTGTGTATTCGTTGTTGTATGCTCCGTTGTACTCGTCGAACTTCTTGCCCGCCTTTGGTTTGATGTTGTAGGAGTTGTTGCTGATAGTGTTCCCCGTAGCCCCCTTGCCATAGCAGCGGACGGTGGCCCAGTTCTTCTTTCCCTGATTGAACACGTTCTGCTCTATGAGGCAGTCGGAGGCATTGTCGAGCAGTACGCTGTAGTGCCCGCCGCTTTCCACGGTGCAATCCTTCACCTGTACGCCCGTGCTTTTCTTCAGCTCTATGTAGTCGCCCTTGACCTCGCATGCGTAGATGGCGGAGTCGGAACAGTTGCGCAGGCTTATCTTGCCGTCCACCGCGCAGTCATGCACAACGATGTTCTCCATCTTACGCGTGTTCGACGTTATCATTGCGTAGGCACTGCCGTACAGCTCGCACCCGCCTATGGTCACGTCGCTGAATCCTGCTATCTCTATGCCCTTCGCGCAGCCACGGAAGATACAGTCTGCCAATTCCGCGCCCTTGCCGTAGCCGCTCATGGAGAGCCCGTAGCGGTAGTCCGTGCCTTCCATGGCTGTGAACGTGCATCCCCTGAACGTACAGCCGACGTACTTGTACTGACTGTTTCCGTGGTTCTGAAGCTCCACGCCCATGCGAGCGAACTCGAAACGACATGAGTCAAAGCAGATGTCCTTAATCACACCGTTCAGCTTGTCGGCTACTATCTTCACGCAGTTGTTCTTCCGACTGACGAACTCGCTGCTTCTCACCCTCAGTCCGCTACAGTTGTAGTTCGAATAGAGGCAGATGCCGTCACCCTCCACGCGGACGCACTCGATGGTGACATTCTTGCCACGCACCTCAATCTTCTCGTACACGCCGCCGTGCAGCGTCTCGTTCTCATGTAGTATTACCTTTTCCATTTATTACCGTGCTTTAGATTTTTATTGTCGTGCTTTACGAAATTATTGTCGTGCTTTACGTGCCGAAAACCAAGGGGAATGCGTAGGGGAATCCCATCGTCTGCTCAGTTGCCTCGGCGTAGCTTGTCTTGGAGAGGGTATGCAACAGGTGTATCAGCTCATTGCTCGTAAGCTGCGCCATGGTGCTCTCAATCCCGGAAGCAATGGTCAGCTGAACCCTGCCACCCGACACCTGCTTCGACCGTATGCCTATGTCTATCTTTTCCATCTGCCATCAGCTGATGTCTGTGATTATTCCACCCATGACCGTGACAGTCTTGCCGTCGGCGGTCTCAAAGGTGCCGTCAACGCCTGAATATTCATCGAATTTTATAGTATGATATTGATTGTAGTTATTAGTATCAAATACCAAAACTTTAAAGCCGCATGCAGAAATAGTACCACCATTTATTTCACTTCTTTTAAAATTTGTGCCACCATATCTCTCAGCTATCATTTGGGTTAACTGCAAAATAGGATTATAAACATGGCCATAACTAAACTGATAGTCGTTATAAAATAGCTGTACAAAATTTCTCTCGTTTCCGTCTCCGTCTTCTTCACCCATCAAGATACCGATATTCTGATTTAAAATATCATAATCTTGTGGCCCTTCATCTGGAATATTCTCATAAACACCTATTCTTACCTTGTTATCCGCACTTCTGAACGTCCCCTCTATATCCACGAAACCTTGTTGCACTGTGCCTCCCTCACCGTCATCAACATCCTCCGTATGCACGGTGATTCCCGCCTTGGCCTTCAGCTCTCCCGTCTGTGCGTCAGCCGCCTGGGCGAACATCTGTGCGAAGTTCTTAGTGACACTGAGCCCGGCGACCTTGGCGGAGGCGTAGTTGCTGCCATAGACCACTGCGAGGATATGGTCGGCGTAGTTCTCCAGCACACCCTTGGAACTCTCACGGACGCACACCCATTCCCCGTCCTTCAGCGCGAAGATGCTCATCTCGCTTTCGAAGGGCGTTCCCGTTATCGGGTCGCTGAAGCTTGATGCACTCATCAGGATGACGTGCTGCGCCTTGTAGCTGGGATATTGCTTGACATACGACGGCTTGCACAGCACGTAGCTTGTCCTGCTCTGCACCTGCCGCTTGTCCAGCGCGTAGATGCTGTCAAGCAGGTAGCTGATTTGCTCTCCCTCGTCGGTCAGCTCACCGTCGCTCTCGAACAGGGGCGTCCACGTCCTTTCGCCGGAAACATTCTTGCACACTAGGAAACTGGCCGACGTGTCAGCTTCAGCGGGCGTGTACCAGATGTCGCCCGTGTTGCCCTCGCTTGTATGGTCACCACCGTACCACACCCACATGGCGGGTCGCCCTGTCGCCTTGAAGTGCTCCGTCAGCATCACGCCCAGCGCACCGTAGAGCGACAGCAGGTCTGCGGCCTCCGTGCGCTCCTTGAACAGGTCGCGGTTGAGCCAGTCGGTTATCTGTCCGCTGCCCGTTGTCCGGGTGGTAACGCACAGGTACAGGGTGCCTTCCGTGCCGCTGCCGTTGCTCGACTTCAGCCACAGGTCGCCCTTCTGGTAGGGGGGCGTGGGAACGGACGAGCTGACGAAGTATGCCATCTTGCTTGCCGCAAGTGTGGTGGCCGCTGCCGTGAGCTGCTTGCCCTTACCGACTACGGCATCCGTGAGGGCAGACAGGGCGGCATAGTAGTCGTTCCACGCCGCGCGGTACTGTGCAGGGGTTACATTGTAGTCCGACAGCTTGGTGTCCATGCCAAGCTGGGCTGTGCTTATCCATGCGGGCGTGGCTGTGTACTTTTCCTGCGCGTCATCGGCACCACCGTTCAGCATCTTCCATAGGGCGACGTAGGCCGCATTGTAGGCTCCCCATTCCGTGTCAACGCCATAGCCTTCCACCTGCGTCTTGTAGTTCGCAAAGTCGCTCTTGGCATGCGTGAAGTCAACGAATATGCGCTGTTTCTCAGCACCTCCGCTCAGGATGCCGTCAGATGCCACGTCGGCAATCTTCTCGAGAGCGGCAAGGGTGTCGGCATCGGTGATGGGCTCCCAAACATATTCCCCGTCCTTCAGCACCCACCGCCATGCCCTTCCGCCGCTGCTCGCCGCCGCACGGGTCTTGTCATAGTAGATGTCCTGTACGTGTTCGGCTTTTACTTCGTCGGTAGTCCAGTCGATTGCTGGATTGTCGGTGGTAGCTGGGTCGGTGGGGTCGCCGCTGCCGAAGTGGATGTAGAACCGCTTGTCCTGCTGCCCCTTGATGGCCTCGATGTCGGCACCGAAGTCCTCCACCTTCTTGGCAAGGGGCTTGGTCTGAGTCTGTCGGAGCAGGTCGGCACTGTTCCCGCTCACACCTTTTTCGGGGGCGGTGGTTGATTCGCCGCCGCTGGTGCTGATGCTCTCTATCTTGTCGCGGATGCCTCCGAGGTTTGTCTTGCTCCGCCACGAGCCGTAGGTCACCTCACCAGCCTGCGTGTCAAGGTTGTAGTTCAGCCCCACCACGACACTGTTCCCGCTGCCGCTGCCAATCGTCGGGAGCGTCTGCTCGGGAAGAATATCCACCGTGCGCTCGCCCTCGTCAGCGGACATCATGCCTATAATCTGCCGTGCGGCTTCCTCGAGCCTGCTCTGAGCGACTTGCTTGTAGCTGTCGTCCAAGGCGACGTTGACCAACGTCACGAGGTTGCCCACCTTGGGCACCAAGCCGCCGTCACCTGCGGTCTTCTCGTAGGAGGGGATGATGTTGCCGTTGTCAGCCGTGAAGATAATGCGGAACTCCCCGGCCTGGGCCACAAACCTGTCTGTCTGCGGCAATACGTCGTCCTCAGTCCACTCTGGCGTGTCAGCTTCAAAGAATACTGCCTCGAACTGCCGACCTGCCAGCGGGCTGGTGGTCTGAAGGTTCGTGTAGTCGGGATGGAACAGCATCTCAAGGTTCTTGTCCTGCACAATCGTCGATGGGTCGAACGTGAAGGCCGTGCCGTCAACGTGCGTCAGCTTGACGTACCACTTGGCATAGACCTTGTAGTACTGCCCGTCCTCGAACAGCATCCCCTGACTGTCGCCTGCCGTGGTGGGTACCTTCTTTCCTTCCTCGTCGGTCATCCAGCATACGCGCTGACGGACGCTGCTCACCTTCAACTCCATCTTGGGGTAGATGTTGTCGAAAATGAGGTCTTTCGTGAGCCGAATCGGAGGGTTATCGACAATGGTCATGATGCTTCCCGGATATTCCGCAGGCAGCGTCAGCCGCTGCGTCACGGGGGCATACAGCCCCTCAACGGTCTTCTTCGCCATGTTGGTCGTGCCGCCGAGCACGTGGAAACAGTTGTAGTAGTCGCCCTCGATGCTCGTTCCGGCCACGAAACGGATTGCGTGGGCTGACCAGTCGAAGAACACGTTACAACCGATTGCGTCGGCTATGCGGTTTGCGGCCTCGCTGATGGAACAGCCGTCGAAATCAACGGTAATCATGCCGATGGTTTCCTGATTCAGGCCGTTGAAAGTGGCCGTCCATGAGCCGAAGGTGCTGCCGAACTCCGCGTCAACACTGCCATACTCTGCGAAGAACGCCGCGAGCTTGTCGGCAATGGTCTTGGCATAGCCCGTGAAATTGGACGTCGAGAGCTGTATGACGTTGCCCCCTGCGTCCCTTGACGTGATGTAGAACGGAACACGGCTCAGACGGGCAACGGGGTGTTTGAAGCACGGCTCATAACGCCAGTGCCGTGGGCCTGCCTTCTGAGGGGTGTAGGGGTCAAGGAGCGAATACTTCGTACCTTCATGCACCACGCTTGCTCCCACTCTCAGCGTGTCGCCCTGCTCGCTGTTCCACGTCAGGGTGATGCCGCCGCTGTGCTCGAGATTATCGTTAAGTGTTGCGCTCTCGTGTATGCCACCGTCGATGTCAACGTTTCCCCAGTTCTCTTTTTCGACTGTTATCATATCTCTTAATTGTTATTAGATTCGTATAACGACAATGTGAATATTCCCAGCTCGCCGCGACACTCCTTGTAGTTCTGCCAGTCAAGGTAGCATACGGTACGGCTGTGCGGCTGCAAGTTCCAATCATAGACCGTGATGGTGAACTGGCCTCCCTTTATCGCGCTGACGAATTGCGCCAGCTTGGTGTAGTATTCCGCACGGCTGGAGGCCACGATGTGCATCTGCACGGAGAAGGTGGTCTCGTCTGTCAGCCCCGTCGTGCTTCCGAGGACGTAGGCACCGTGAGCCGTCACGTTCTTGTTCGTCACGGGCTGCTTGTTTGGGGCAGGTGCCAGCAGCACCGCCAGCGCACCGTCTTCCAGCGATACGCCCCACTCGGTGTACGCATCAGTGCCGTCGATGAGCAGCTTGCTTGGATATAGGTTGGGTCTGTTCATGTTACTTAGAGTTTTGACAGTTTGACGTTTATCGAGTCCAGCTTCAATCCGAAGCTGTTGAGTATCTCGCGGTTGCTCTGCTTGATGTCGAGCAGGTACTGATTAGACGCGAGCCACATGTTGCGCATTTCCTCGCTCATGCCGCCCGTGGGGTTTGTGATGCCGCTCATGGCCTGTAGCGTGGAGAGTATCTGCTGCTGCACGGACAGCTGCTGCTCGCCCGTTATCTGTTGAGCGGTCGCGATGCCGAGGTACATCTCGAACTGGTCGTAGGTAGCCTTGTCGGCCATGTTGACGGTGGCCTCTTGGTCGCCGTATTCCGCCGTGCCGAACAGCTCCTGTATGTACCGCGCCTGCTCTTTCATGCCCTCGCTCTCGGCGGCTATGCTGTCGCCCAGCTCCTTGAGTGCCTTCGCCCGCTGCTCCGCGCTCAGTTCGGGGTCACCCATCAGCTTGGAGTATTCCTTCTCCCATTCGGCCAGCCGTTCGTCGAAGGCGTCGCCGAGAACGAACTTGTCAATGAAGGCTTCGGTCAGTATCTGATTGATGTTCTTGGCGAAGTCCTCTGTCTTGCTCTGTATGTCCGTCAGCTGCGAGAGGAAGTTGCTGCGGAACCCGTGCAACGGCGTTTCCTCCGCCTCCTTGCCAAGCTCTTTCAGGTCGTCAAGAAGGGGGCGGACGGCTTCCTCTGCCCGCTGTCTCAGGTCTATCAACTGCTCACGGATGCGTTCTATTGCTGCTGAGTCGTCATTCTGCAACGCCTCTGACAGTTTCTTGTTCAGGTCGTCAAGTTCGCCCTGGAACTGATCTTTGAGCACTTGGTCAATCATCTGCTCGGTGAGCGTCCGGCCTATCTCCTTCCCAAATTTTTCCGCGTCGGACTCCAAATCCATCAGCGAGCTTACGAAGGTGCTGCGCAGGTCGGAGAATGGCAATTCGGGCTCCTCGCCTTTCTGCGTGATACCGAAAGCCTCCATGATACGCTGGGCTACGGGCTGGGCTTCCTCGAAGGCTTGCTTGGCAGCGTCTATCTGAGGTGCCAGCTGAGCCAGCACACTTTCTATGGTTGCACCTTCGACGCTCATAGCCGCGTCGAACGCCTCTTGCAGCTGGTCGAGCAAAGGCTGTATCTGTTTGGCGACCACCATCTGCTCGATGATTTTCTGAGCCATCTTTCGGCCTACCGTCTCTGCCCAGTCCTCTGCCGTCCCGTCAAGGTTCATCAGCGCGTTCTGGAAGTCGCCGGACATATCCTTGAAGGTAGTGTCGGAAACGACTTCATCCTCTAACAGGTTGAAAGCCTCGTACAGTTTCTTTGCCGACTCGGCGGCACCTGCAAAGTCTCCGTCCATCTGCCGGGCTATTTCTTCCATTCGGGCGGATATCTCGTCTTCTGACGCACCGGAGGCGAACAGGGCGTTCAGGTCGTTCTCCCATTGGGTTATCTTCCCGCCGAGCGCACCGTCAACGATGCTTTTCTCGATGAGTTTCTCCACCATTGTCCTGCGGATGCTCTCAGCCCACTTCTCCGCGTCCATGTTCATATCGGTGAGGGCCGAGAGCCATGACGAACGCATGTCCGAGAATGCGTCCTTCACTTCCTCTGATTCCTTCACAAGGTCGCTGTACCCTGTTGCATCCATGATGTCTTTCGACTTCTCTGCAAGTTCCTCGCGCATGGCGGTCATTTCGTCGCGCAGGGCGTTCATTGCCTCGGTATTCCCGGACTCAACGGCCTCCTTGTAGCGCAGCTTCCAGTCGTCCATCCATGCTTGGAACTCATCGTCGAGCACTTGCGTGTTGATCAGGTCTTCCACCATGACACGGGTAATCTCGGTGGCCCAGCTCTTGCCGTCGGCGGTCATGTCGGTGAGCGTGGACAGCCAGCTGTCGCGGAGATTCTCGAAGTACCGCTTGGTCTCCTGTGCCTGTTCAGTGCCTACTGCTGCTATGAGGCCCTGCTCGCGCAATGCCTCCACCTGGTCGGCGGCTCCCTTGAACAGTGCGTCGTATTCTTCGCGCAGACGGGCCAACTCGTCAGCGTCAATGGCCTTGTCACCATTATAAGCCTCATACCACCTGTTGTACCAGTCCTCGAGGTCTGCCTTCAGCTTGTTGCCTATCATATTGTTGACGACAAAGCTGTTCATCATCTTCTGAAAGTTGTCCGACACGTTCCCGAACGCTTCCTCTGAACCGTCGGCCAAATCGTTGAGAGAGGATAGGAAACTGTCGAACACACCGTCGAATGACGTGCCCGTAATCTGCTCCTTCACCTGCTGCTGCAAGGCCTCTATCTTGGTGGCTCCGTCAATGATGCCTTGAAGGTAATTGCGCGTTTCTTCATCGAGCTTGGCCCAGAAGGCGGGAGCATCTTCTTTCAGTTTTTCGAGCTGTTCGGCCGTGAGGTCAAACAGGCCTTCGAGCCTCCCGCCGAGACCGGCCCAGTCCTCGGTGCTGCGCCCAAGCGAGGCGGCCACGGCTCTCCAGTCGTCGTCGGTCATCGATGTGCGGGTCCTCACACCGATGGAGTGCGACCCTGCAGACGTGCCTGCGTTCAGACGGGCTCTTCCGAGCTCCTTGTAGGCCTCAGTCTGCTTGTTGACAAGCGCGACTGCCTCCTCGCCGGCGCGGATGCTTTCCTCACCCCACGACATGTTGATGTACTCAGACTTCTTGTCGATGAGCTCATCCCACACGTCAATGAGCTTGCCGTACTCCTCAACGAGCGTCTGGTAGTCGCTGTAGTCGGCACCCAGCGCACCGACAAGTCCCTTGGCAATGCCTAATGCGGCACCTGCGGCTGCTCCCCACACACCGCCTATCTGCGCACCCTGCGCGGCATAGCTGGCGGCGTCGCCGATGGTGGATGTCACCTTGCCGATGGTCGAGTCTGCCTCCACGCCGAGGTCGGACATGATGTTCTTCACCTCGCCGATGGCTTGGGCCACGCCCTGAAATCCCTTTGCGAGGCTTTCCGGGTCGTCCTTCTCGAAACCCTGGGCAATGAGCTTGAAGGGGTTGTTCTCGTCAACCATCTTCTTGAATATCTGCCACTGATTCTTCAGCCCGTCGATGAACTTCTTCCTCGACGACGGGTCGGACATTGCGTCGTTGATGGCCTTCACCGTTGACTCTGAGTCAGCGAATATGTCGGGAATCTTCGCGCCCTCAACGCCGTTCATGTAGTCGATAAGGTCGTTGATGTCGCCCATGATGTTGCGGATCGAAGCGGATGAACGGTTGGAGAAGTCAGAGAAGAACTTCGACCACAGCTCCGACTTGTCCATGATTTCCTGGTCAAGGCCGTCGAGCTCTTTCTTGGTGCCCGCCTTGACAGTATTGATGCGGGCCTCGATGGCAGCTTTTTCCTCGTCTGTTGTGGCCTTGCCCAGCTGCTCCTCCAGCGCACATATCTTGTCGTTGGCCTCGGCGTAGATGGCCTCGCGCTTCTGCTGGTAGGTTCCGTATTCTTTCAGGTAGGTGTTGATGGCTTCCTTGTTTGCAGCTTCCTCGTCCTTGATACGTTTCTCCACCATGCGCGAATACTCGGCATTCTCTTTCTCCATCCTGGCCTTGATGATATTGCTCTGCTCTGCGGACAGCTGTATGCCCTGCCAGCCATTGCCGCCTTCTTCCGTCAGCTCGTAAGGAGAATCCTTGTGGGCGTTCTCCCACACCTTCTTGTTGTGCTCATAGACGGCCTTCTTCATTTCGTCGGCCTGCTGCTCTATCTGGCGGATGTTGCGCTCATGCTGCTCATCCTGTTCGGCGCGCTCGCGCTCACCGTCGTTTTCGATAGCAGCTATCTCCGCGTCACGGCGGGCGTCAGCGGCCTCTTGCTGTATCTTGGCCAGTTCCTCCTGATAGCGGCGTTCCTCCTGAATGGCGGCGGCAGCTTGCCTAGCTCGCTGTTCAGCATCCGACACATTTTTTTTCGCATCTTTCTTATTGTCGGAAAGAGGAGCAGTCGATATTGTGTTAGGCGACTCCATTGCATCGAATAACTGTTGATTCAGCTTTCCGAATTTTTCCTCAGCCTCTTTTACCAGCTGCTGACGATTCCTTTCAGCATTGTTCAGACCAGTTATCCACGCATCCATGTTTCCGTAATCGGCAGTTCCGCGCATGATTCCTTTTAGGCTTTGTTTGTTTTTTTCGCTAACAATGCCGCCGTTCTTCTGCATGTGTATGCGGAGCAGGTTCATCTGCTGAGAGGCGTAATCCTCGCCGTAGCGAGATTTCAGGCTGTTTCGTATCTTGTCGAAGTTCTTTGAATAGGTGTCACTGTATTCGTTGTTGATGCTGCCCATTGTAGCCTCCATGCCACGAGCCATGGCAGCATCCCTTGCAGCTCGGCTTACTGCACGGTAGGCACCTTCCACGTCTTTCAGACTACTAACCTCGGCACCCAGTCCTTTCAGGTAGCCTCCGTATTGACTCAGTATGGAACTCTTTGCGTTTTTCCACTCGTCAGTTCCTTGCTTCGCTTTTCTGAGTGTGCCGAACAGTTCGTCAATTTTACGCTGCTCCTTGGCGGCAGCGCCTTCGGCCTCTGCATAGGCCTCGTTTAGTTTCTTCTGCCCCTCGGCGAGCGAGTCCGTGTGCTTGATCCCGATGACCATAGCACTTACCAGGGCACCAATGGCCGTGGCTGCCAGCACGTAAGGATTGTCAAGCATAGTGGCATTAAGTAGCTTCTGAGCTTTCTCAAAAAGAAGTGTCGCTACCGTTGCCCCCTTCTTGGTCGCTATTTCTATGCGCTCTACAACCGTCACGGCCATCACTGCAGCCTTATATGTTCCATAAGTGGCCACAAGTCCTAACAGAATCTGTCCCACCTTCTCATAGTTCTGCACCAAAACAGTAGCAGCATTGATGGCACCGGTCATGATTCCTTCGCTCTGCTCACCGATGGAGTTGAACATATCGTCGATGGCTCCCTGCAGGTTGGAGTAAGCGCCGCGCAGCGTCTTGGACTGAGCCTCCAGCATACCGTAGAACTTGCCGCCCTCCGAGGTGGCATCGATGAATGCCTGACGCACCATGTCGGCGCTGATGGCACCCTTCGACATCTCATCCTTCAGTTCGCTGATACTCTTCCCGGTCTTTTCCGACATCGTGGCCAACGGGTTGAAGCCTGCATTGATCATCTGCAGCAGGTCTTGGCCCATCAGCTTGCCCGTGGCACTCATCTGGGAGAAAGCCAGCGAGAGCGACTGGAACTTCTGTGCGTCGCCCATCGACACGTCACCGAGAGCCTTCAGGTTCTCCATAATCTGCTCGACTGGGATGTTGAAGGACATCATCGTCTGGGCGGCACTCGCCAAGTCCTTCAGCTGCATGGGGGTATGAGTGGCGAAGTCCTTGATGCTGTTGAACAATTCCTCGGCCTGCGGCTTGTTGCCAACAAGCGTCTCAAACGAGGTCTGCAAACTCTGTATTTCTGAGCGCACCTCAAACACCTTCTGCCCGAACTCCTTTGCAGCAGCGAGCGTGAAGAACCCAGCAGCGGCCTTCTGCAGCTTGCCGAACCCAGCTGATCCTTCGTCACCAGTCTTTTTCAGACTGCTCCCGAGTTCCTGCGTGGCCTTGTCGGTCTGGTGGATGGCATCGGTGGCCTTGTCTGCTCCCTGCTTCTCGCTGTCGGCTGCTTTCTTCCCGGCACTCATGGCCTTCTCCTGGGCAGCGGTGTTCTTATCCACAGCCTGCGTCAGACGGTCAAACGAAGATAGTACACTCTGCATGTGCTTGGCGTATTCGTCCACGCTCATGCCGCTTTTCTCGACCGCCTTGGCTGTCGATTCAACACGCTCCTCGATACGGTTCAGGCCATCCTCCATAGGTTTGGAGTTGATGTCCGCAACAAAGCCAAGTTGTTCTTCCATTCTAATTAATCTTTAAGCCTCTGTTGGCAAGTAGTGATTGTAATTTCCCGAAGGATTCCGGGTTGTTTCCGTCCAGCACATTGCCACCGGACACTTCCGTCATGGAGTTCAGCTCCTCGTCAGTAAGATAGACAGACGACATCTTGTCGGCAAGCATCAGCTGAAGATAGTGATAGCTCAGCTCATAGCGTATCTCGTTGTCCGTATAGCCCATTCCCAGCAGTTGCCCGATGAAAGAGCCAAGCATGGTCTTTCCTCCGATGGGAATGCTGTTCTTCGACTTCTTGACTTCTGAGATTGTTCTCATGCGCTCGCGCTCCTTGTCAATACCGAAATAACGCATCAGCTGTTCTGTCTTGTCTGAGGTGAGAACGTAGGTCAGAAGGGTTGCTATATCCTTGTCTCCGAGCCGTGACAGTATGTTTTTCCGCTCGGCTCTTTTCTGGACGTTGAACAAGTCTTTTTTGGTGTTGGGGGTGGCATGGATGGAAAGTATCTGACAACACTTATCTTTGCATGCGTTGGCCAGACGCAGAGCCTCCAGGAAAGGGTTAAGCCTCATGTATTCTTTGTTGACGGGGAGGGCTTCAATCATTTCTTTCAACAAGAGACTCTTAGCTAGAGTCAGCGGATAGAGCTGCATCTGCTTGCGTCCGACCCTGAAAATATAAGGTCGCTCGATGACAATGTCCGCGAAGCAATATTCAAGACTATTGTTTTTCTCATCCATAGTAGCGGAGGCGGGATTCGAACCCGCGACCTCCAGGCAATGAACCTGGCGAGCTGCCAACTGCTCTACTCCGCGATGTTAAAAGTGCCCTCTGCTTAGACCTGAGAGGGCAAAAGGTGTTAGCTGAGCTGGTAGTACGTCGTACCTTGTGTAGGCTCGGTGTCCCAGGAGTGGATATAGACATCGCCGTTCTTGATGTACCAGCCTTCCTCGCGTGGGCTCTTGCCCGCAGTCTCGGTGACGGCGGTGTAGGTCTCATCCGCTGAATTGTGCTTCTTGAGCTCTACGTCGTCAAGGTTCCCCTCTGAATCCGTGGAGCCCTTCGTCTTGTACAGATAGTGAGCCACAAGGCCGTCGGTCGAGTCTTGCTTCACCGTAATCTTACGCGAGCAGTCTTTCAGCTCTGCATAGACAGCACCCACATTCTTCGGGATGATGGCGCAGTCGCCTGCATACTCAACATAGCCGACCTTGACTTCTTTCTCGTCTCCGATGCGTCGGTCGAACTCAATGAGATACTTGTCTGGGGTCTGCTTGCGGCCTTCAACCTTTCCGCCTTCGATAGGGGCTTCATCCTCGGTACCTTCTTCTACGGAAAGCGATGCGGAGTTCTCCACAATATCATCGTAGGACTTGGCATCGCCAGCCAATGGCTTCTCCTTGCCTGTGCACTCGCCCCAACCGAGGATTTTTCTTACTTTTTTTGCCATGATTTATTGTTTATTCAGCATTTCTTCTAAATTTAATTCTGGTATGAATGTATGTTTCGTGAGTTTCCGGGTCTTCCATGGACGTTATCGTTGGCCTTTCTTTTGTCACAATGAGATATTCTGTATTGCTCCAGAATCTGAGCCAGTCACGGATAATCTGCTCCAACATATCGACGCGTTCGATGTCCTTCACCGGTTCTGTGTCTTTGCCGAATGGTTTCTTAGGCACGAACACGTTGATTACTACCACACCGTCCTGAATCTGCCCGTCCATGCCGCTGACGAAGATAATCACGGCATCCTCGGCCTTTGAGTTCCGGGGCCTCATGCCGTTGCGATAGACGGAGCCTCCGATGGCTGACGCTATGGGGCTGTTCTTCACGAAACGGAAGAAGTCCTTCTCAATCTGAGTCTCAACCTTAATGTCGCTCATTTCTTCTTCACTGTAAAGCCAAGTTGCTGAAGCGTATCAGGAATCACTCGCTCGGCAAGGAGTTCTGCGGATGTCAGGACATTGTATCCGAGGCTCTCGACACAGATGGCGTAGTTCATTCCGGCTGCAACTATCAGGCAGATACCAGTGGAATGTTCCGATGCAAGTTTGTCAAGGAGTTGTTCGCCTTGCCTTACTCCTTCTGAACCATCCCCGCTTTTACCCTTAGCCCAAAACTTCACCTCTTTGCCTGCTTTGGTCTTGTATCTTACAAGTGCCATGTTCTCGCCACGTCCTTGTACTTGGGTGAAACCGCTTTTGGTAACTATTTTTCCGTCAACCACTACGGCAAAGCCGATGGACGAACGCAGGTTACCTGTCTGGTCTTCGTAGTTTCCGTTGTCCCTTGCCTCGGCGACACATTGCATGCCCACGTCGGTAAGTACGCTGACGATAGCGTTCTTCGCATTCTCCTTCGCCGCATTGCTCCATGCTTCGAAACTGAATGACTGTTTGAGCTGAATACCCATGTCAGACAATTATTTTAATCCTGTCGAGAGACACGTCCTGAATATCCTGCACCTTGAACTCGCCAAGCTCCCTGTTCCGTCTGACAAGCCTCACGGTGTCGGTGTCGAGGCCGACGGGAATCCGCTCAATCAGCACTTCGTATGCCTCATGCGTGAATGTCCCGCTGACGCTCACACCCTTGTTGTCGTGGGTATTCGTCTTGATGAAACAGCGGACAGGGTCGCTCCATTCAGACACGGCGACAATGGGCTGGCCATCCTCGTCGAACTGCCCGGCGGCAGCACCCGTCCTGTATGTCATGGTTCCATTGGTACGCATATCAGTACATATCAGACCCGTCCTGTACTACGGTCATACAATCAGAGAGATACTCGGAAGCATCCAGGCCGAACCGCTGGCACCAGAAGAGAATGTTCTTTTCCACTGCCTCGCGGTTGATGCTCACATTGATGCCGCCCTCGCTCCTGGCACTTTCCACCCAGCCCTTGACGACAATGATTGCAGCCTTGACGATTTCAACGTCCATAGGCACAGCATTGCCACTGGGGTTAATGCCATTATCACACAGCACGTCGATGAGCACGTCATCGTCGGCATAGCAGGTGTCGCATATCAGCTTGCACTTCGCCCTGAGTGCTTCCAAGTTCGTTCTTTCCATTATTCCTGCGTCTTCAGGGTGTAGATGTCCTGACCTTCGGTAATAATAGGCATAGAGAGGCTCTCGGCCTTCGTGAACTCGCCGTGGTTGGCGCCCTTGGTCTCGCCGACGTTCCACTGGCTGATGCGGATACGGCCGTAGTTGCTGTAGGCAACATCCGACTCCTGCTTCAGCTCGTTGTCACTGTAGGCGTTCTTCACGGTGCCAAGCTTGCCTGCCGGGATGGCCACCAGGTTCTTCTCGTTCCACGGGGTGTACAGCAGCTTCTGGGCACCCTTCTGGATGCGGACGCGACGACGCACCTTCTCGAAGACGGGATAGTCGTTGCTCTGCATGTACTCGTTGATGTCTTTCAGCGTGACAATCTTCGAGCTCTTGTCGGTACCCCAGATCATCTGCTTCATCTTCTTCGTGCGGCACATGTAGCTGATGCGCGAAGGAGTACAGAGAATCTTCGCGAGATTGGTCTTGTCCTCAGCGGCATCCAGCAACTCGAACACATCCTCCATCGGGTCAACGGTCTCAAGGTTCTCCTCCGTCCAGGGAGTAGATACCGTTGCGAGGTTGGCCTGCGGAAATGCCAGGTCGACGGTTCCCTTCACACCGCCCTCGGGGTTGGTGTTCTCGTCGAAGGTGAACGTGCCGTGGTTGCTCAGGAAGCCGAGGGTGATCATGTCAAGCTTGCCCTCGACGGCATTGACTACCGTCTGGACGTTGCCCCACATGATGTTAATCAGCTGCTGGGTCTTCTCGCGGTCGCTGATGGCCTTCGAGTCAAGAATCTGAAGGATACGGCGATAGTCCTTCATCGAGAGGGGAAGGGTCAGGGCGTGGTTGGTCACGCTCTTCTTGATAACCTCCAGGCCCTCGGTCTGCAGGATCGGCTCCTTCGAACCGTCACCAATGGTGGGAGCAGCCACGGTGATATTGTACTTGCCTACCAGCTCCTCGAAGTCCAGACCGATGGTCGGGTTGTCCCAGTCAAGGAACTTAGTGTAGAGCACCTCGTCAAACAGACGCTTCTGCAACTCAGAAGCCTTGTCGATGCGAATCTGCACATTCTTGGTGAGTTCGCCAAAAAGAGAACTGATATCTGCCATGGTTACTGCTCAATTACTTTGATGTTCGGGTTTGCTTTCAACACATAACCGCCATCCACCAGCCACTCCTCGGGGAAGGTGGGGATAACGTCTTTCAGAAGAACGCAGCTGTAAGCCACGTCAAGGGTCGGGAAACTCTCAGCCTTGAACTCCTTGTCCTCGGCCAGAACGGCGTTGGCTACATACTTCGGAGTGGCCTTTACCTCCTCAACACCATCACCGGCAGCCTGGTACTCGTTGGCCTCCTGCAAGAGGTGGTCGGCAGCCAGTCCCGTAATGGCGGAAGAGAGTGTCAGCACATCATACTCGGCGTTCGAGGTATCAATGGCATTGACAGTGGGTGACTTGCTGTCGTTGGCAAGGTCCATCACCACGTCGCCTACCTGGAAGTTGCTGCCCTTCTCCACTCTCGGCTTCGTAGTAGTGCCGCCTGTCACCACCTTGCCCATCTTGACGACGGCACAGGTCAGACCAGGGAGCACGCTCACGAACGTTCCGCGATGCAGCTTGGTGCCTACAGGAAAGTCCTGCACGGGCTTGAAACCGCCGGGCAGAATCTTCACTTCCTCACGCCAGAAGGGATTCGGGTGCTTAGTGTAGGATTGTGATGCGAATGTAATCATCTTTCACTTTCTTTTAGTTATCAGGCAATGATTTGGCCCAATTCTCGGCATCATCCTCCATTGCCTTTTGAGAGGATGATAAGATGTCGGCCTTGTCCTCCGGCATCAGTTTGTTGGTAACCAGCTCCTGCTTGTAGTCCTTCAGTTCCTGCTCGATGTCGGCATCATCAGCAATGCTGAAACGCTTCATCAGGAAATCGGGGATTCCAAGCTCTTTCGCCTTCAGAGTGATGGCGGCACTGCGCTCGCCCTTGGCCTTTTCAGACTTCAGCGCGGCATTCTCATCCTGCAGGTCCTTGATGGCCTTGTCGTTCTGCTTCTTGTAGTCGCGGAACCACTTGGGCATCTCTCCGCCCTCATCGTCGTCACCGTCTCCGTCACCGCCATCCCCATCCGTCTTCGGAGTGGTCTTTGGCTTGGGAGTCTGCTTGCGCGTCTTCCTCGTGATCTCTCCCTGCATCATCTTGGCGTAGGGAACGAGTGAATCCGCAACCTTCGCGATGTCCTCGTCAGAGGATTCATCCGTCAAACCCTCGGAAGCCGACTGCGCCAGCTCCTCGATGGCTTTCTCTGTCAATCCAAAGTCCTTGCACTTGTCTTGCAGAGTCTTCAATAGTTTCTTGTTCATAAATGCGAATTGTGATTAATCACCACAAAGATATTGTCTTTCCAAATGAGATGAAAGGAATAAGCCAGCCCGTTTCCGACAATACGCGCATTGTCGTGAAATGATGGAAACAGCCCAGCCTTTCATCATCTTTATCTCCCTCTTGTTTCCTCTCATCCCTCTATCCCCTCATCTTTTCCCAATTATATTTGGAAGTATCAATAATTGTTCGTATATTTGCATCGAGGAAAAATCAAAACGATAAAAAGCAACTTCTAACAGGAATCATTCTTATTTGCAAATTACAAGCATCATAAACCTATTATTCAATCGTTAAAACAAAATGCAAGGTACGGATTTAAAGGTATTATGTTTTGAGTATATCATACACAAACTGGTGCTGTGGTATAAGGAAATATGTCCGCTTGAGAATGTTCCTGTACAGCATTTCACTAGGCTAAAAGCACAAAAATTATTGTTTTTTGTGGCGAGTGCTAAGGCAACAGAGAATTCAAATGCATTGTTGGATATATTTGATAATTTTTATGCAATGCAGTATGGTCCTGTTGAGATAGATGTGTATAGTCAAATGGTTTTGAATGGTATGAATATTTATCGTTTTAAAGAACGAAATACCGAAATAAAAAATGATGATATCTCAATTTTTAGCAAATTACCACAAGATAAACGAAATCTAATTGATGATTCCATAATAGAACTTAGAAATAGAAATTCAAGGATGGTATTATTAAGCGCATCTCAGTTGATAGACATTAGTCACAAGTGGACATCTTGGAATGTGGCTATAACATGTGCTGAGATTTTCGGAAAAAAACGATGGAAAATGTCAATTGAGAATATTGCTAAAGACCGGAAAATATATGAGTAATCTGTTTATTGAAAATTGCCGGTCTTTGTATTCTAATCATTTCCCTGAAGACTGGATAGAGAAAGAAAAATGGGATAATCACGAAATAGCGACGGCTTCTATTAGCAAATGTATAGCTAATATGAAAGATTTTGTGAATAAATTTTTTGTTTGTATTAGCAAGTCTGTTTTAAGTGGAGAATATATTGTATCAGAAGATAAAGTAAAGGGAATCAGAAAATATTTTGAAGAGTGTGCTCAAAAAGAACATGAATGTCCAGAACCAGAGCAAATAGATGATAGTGTTCTTGAAATAAAGCGCATGGTATATGAAGAATATGAGGAACTCGATTTAAATATTGAGAAAATGTTCTTCAGATATGAAAGTCTTATACAGAAAGTTAAAGAGAAGATAGACGGTCTTGAACATAATATTATAGTAGAGGCATATAGAATTAAGACAAGTTCAGTAGAACCGAAACTTTTTTCCTACTTTAATAATCAAATTATCTCGACGTGTATAGATGAACATCGTATGCGTTATGACAAAGAGAGAATGGGTGAATATCTGTTGATGATACAAGAGATAGACCTTGCTCTAAATGAAGAGCCAGACGAAGATGTGAAATTGGTACTTAAAGCATTCAGAGAAAAAGTTATACTGCTATTTAGAAAGTTGTATCATTTCTTCAATAAAAGAGGTGAATATACGATAGATTTTACTACATATACTTTAGAAGCAGATAAGTTTTCTATTGTTCTTTTAGAAGATTATCTACAAAAATTTGGCTATGTTCATGAAGATAAACCAATTCCTAATGAATATGTAGAGATTATCCAGAGTAATTGTGCGAATAAGTCTGCAAAGCTTTCAGAATTCGCTATTTTGATGAAATACTATTCATGCGGAAACGGCAGTCGAAATCAAGTAGAGAATCTTTTGGCGGATTTTAATAAATTGTACAATTCTCTTTATAGAAGGACAATCACTAAAGCATTTGACAAACATGCATTGGATACACTTAAGAATTATATGTATAATTGTCGTTTGTCTTTTTTAATAAGGTCAAAGAATTATACTGTTGATAATTTGATAAAGGATATTGATGAAATTAATTCAATACAAAAAGAAACCAAGATAAAAAACTATTATCCATATAAAAAAGCCCTTGAATTCTTAAAAAGGAGGATAAAAACACGTTTAGGAAAGAATGAATTGGGTAACAATAAGGAAGTTCTTCTATCTTGGATTTCCATTTTCAATGAATACGTTGAGAAATTCGAGGATAATTTCAAATGGTGCGATAACAATAACTTTTACCCTATTCAGTTGATGTATAATGAATGTTGCGTTAATGTTGTAGACGGTGATGAATTCAGGTTGTTTATACCCTCAACATTTACACGACCTCAGAATTTCGAGAAGATTTGTGAGGCCTTAAATGGTTTTAAATCTGATTCACTCTTCTTTAGAGAAATGGGTGAATTCATTGAATATCGAGAAGATGTAAACTCTTTAAAGAAAGATTTTAAACAAAGTGAACGGAAAATAATAGAAATCGGAGGACTATTTGTTACCATTATAACATTTTTATTTGGAACAATTCAAATCTATTCCAAAAAAGATATGGACGCAAAAACATTGATAATGTCAACATTGGCATTTGGGTGTTTATTGATGGTTTTTAGTTCATCCATTTATTTTATTACCCTCCAGAGAGAATATGAAGACAAAAGCTATTTTAAAAGCCTTCGTTTTTGGTTCTTTGGAATAGCTTCTATCGTTTATACATTAATATTAATAGTGTATCTTATAAAACTCATTTAGTTTATGTCTACACCAGGAGATGAACCATGTTGTTGACCAGGCGCACGCCAGGGTTTGTATTGAAGGCCGTCTAATAGCCCGTAAAGCTACTTGCACAAAGTAGCCTTCAAGACCTATGATTGGTATCATTTTTCTCCCGATTTATTTGGAAGTTTCAATATTTGTTCGTATATTTGCAACGCGGGATGAGAGAGGGAGGTCAAGCCCCCGCATCCTGCACCTAAGTTCGGGTATTTCTGTTTTTCAGGGATGCCCGAAGCTCTTTTTAAGAGTTATCAAACAGGCAACGGAGTTCGCCATCATTATTCATATAGAACACACTCGGTAGAGTGTTGAGTTCGCCGCGCTTTTTGTACTTTCCGATTGTTCTAGTAATAGCTGTCTTTAAATCTTCAAGTCTGTTTTCTTCATCCCAGTAGAAGATTGCCCTCTCTGCTTTTCTGGCTTCTTCAATGTATTTACGGATGGTGTTTTCGTTGGCAAGAGGAATATACTTTACATCCCAAGTATGACCGTCGAAGTGAAGGTCTGGTTTTTCTGTTGCATTGCCATTCTCAGGTAAGAACTCAATTTGCTTCGCTTTCTTTTCGGCTAGCGTTCGTCCTACGAATTTCTCCGCTTCACCACCTGACATTTTAGATTTTCGCGGTTTTTCGCCATTCTTACTCGGTCCCTCTCCTTTTTTCTTAGAAAACTGGTGGGATTTGTGATAGACATTGAAACCACCGTTTTCCTCATTGAAGTAAGCCTTTTCCCATTCTTCACCATAGGAGTTATACTTACGCTTTGCCTCTACCTTTGCCTTCAGTTCAGGCGAAGCCGTGTCCAGCTGGTCATGAATGTCCTTTACTCTCGCTTCTTTCACCGTAGGCTGCGGCTCCGTCGCAGCACCTTTCACATACTTCCCGTTATCCCTCACCCAGTAAGGCAGCCTCCGCGCCCCCTCAATCCGCTCTTGGTTCTCCCCCATCCACTTCTGAAACCCTTCATGCGGCTCGGTAATCTCCCCCTTGAAATGGAAATCCGAAACATCCTCACCGTTCAGCACCGCACGGTGGTATGCCATCCTTTCCTCCTCAGAGGCCAGCACAGGGACAATTAATTGATGAGTTTTATTCCATATTTATCCTTGAATAACTTTTGCGCCCATTCGGGTGCTTTGTTCTGGAATACGGCACCGCATTCGTTGGGGTCATTGGCGTGTTGGTCTCGATAAGCCTCCAGTTCATTCACGTATTGCTGAATGAGTACGACCAATTCAGCGTTGGGCGATTCGCCACCATCGACGTGGTACATCTGTTGGATGTGGTGAATGTCATGAAGATATTTCTCGTTGTATACAAACGCCTCGTTGTTGCCATTAACGTAGGTTACTGCGAGGATGCGTGCCGCCGTGTCGCGGCTGATGGCTGGCATTCCGATGGTTGCGAAAGCTCCGAGCCAATCCTTGTAGAGCTCGTTTGTGTGTTTCATCAATGCTTTCCTTTCTTTACTTTCAATTGCCCGTGCTGACGATACAGGGCGTTGTACTCTGAATCGCAAAGAATGGTGTCATACACTTGCTCGTAGGTGAACGATGAAAGCTGCTCCTGAATCTGTGGAATCGTCATGTCCTGCTTGATAAGCTCAATCACTCTTTCGCGTGGCAGTTCAACGATGCAGTAAGGTTCGTCCTTATATGAACACTTGCGGTTTTCCTCTCTGTACTTTTGCTCTTTCTTCACCAAGTCCTGATAGGATTTCTCATCACAGTTCACTCCCCACCGCAGCAAGTTGCGTGAAATGGTGTTGCGGTCAACACCCAGTTTCTTTGAAATGCCTCGGATGCTTGCACCCCATTCCAATGCCCTGATGATGTCCTCCTTGTATGGTGTCAGTTTCAGCACTTCCTCACTGCTCTGCTGACCAATAGGCCTGCCAAGCAATACACCGAGCTTCATGCGCAGCCGCAAGCCTTCACGGGTACGCTGGCGGATCATCTGCCTTTCGATTTCAGCAGCCAAGCCGAAAGCGAATGCAAGCACCTTCGACTGGATATTGTCGTCGAGTGAGAAGTTATCCTTCACGGTGTAAATCTTGCACCCCGTCTTCATGCAGAAGTGCAGAATATCCATCACCATGTAGAGGTCACGTCCCAGTCTGCTAATCTCAGCCGCAATCACTATGTCATCTTTCTGTAGTTTCTTCAGCAGTGGCCCGAGGTTGCGCTTGTCGGGGTCTTTACCGCCAGAAACGCCTTGGTCGGTGATGAACTCGTCAATCTTCCATCCTCTCTCCTTTGCGAATTTCACCACGCCTTGCTTCTGGCTGTTCACGTCCTGCTCGTCGGACGACACACGTAAATATCCGTAAATCATTTTCTTTGGTTTTTATTTGGAAGTTATTAAATAAATATCTATCTTTGCAACATGGAAACAATATATGATCATAATCCAACAAAAGAAGAATGGGAACAACTGGGATATATGCCCAGAGAGCAATATGAAAGTATCGTAGATGACGATTGTAGATTCTACGACCTCGCAAGGTTGTTCCATATCCGAGAAAAGAAATGGAAGATGAGAAGGTACATCAACAAAGTCAAGGATGTTGATATGAAAAATTCATTTTTCAGAACTATATACCACCCATGAATTTATTGAATTTTTCAGCTTTCCAACCTAATTTCTGAATTATTACTTCTACATTCTTTACTTTTCTACCTCTTAGGTATTTAACCATATTGTCAAATATCATGTCGTAGTCATTGACAATTATTCTATTCTCGAAATGCCTGAAAAACTCTACTTCATTGATGTTGAATTTCTCGAAGATTGTTCTCAGGTTGGTTATTTCCTGTTTATAACCATAACCTTGTTTCAGCACAGCCTCATAGTGCCGCGCCTCTACCCCCATTCTTTTCAAGAAATCAGCATAAGTTCTTCTGGCGCATAGTTGATTCACGACCTCCATGGCAGCTACCTTACTGTCGGGATGCTTGGCGCTCAAAACTTTCCAGTTCTTGGCCTTTGCATGACGCAGTTCGTGCCAAACGCTTTCAAGAGCATATTCCTGATTGAAGGTAAGAGGCTGTTTGTTCTTGATAGCCTCCATCGCACCTTGCAATTCACGCATGGCGTTGAAAGTAGTTGTCTTTCCATCAGCTCCTATCACCTTGCTTGACGTGTTGGAGATAAGTATCTTCTGCCTGTAGCTTCCATCATCCATTTTCCGTGTCACAGTCCTCATGATACTTCCCTCAAAATTCCAACGATCAATATGAAATCCGTCAAAAGCCCCATTCACACTTTCACCGCCAAGTTTTTCATTCAGGAAACCAAGCACCTCCTTTTCGTGTATTTGCCTATCTGAACTTCTGTCGACGACAGTATTAGCCCAAGATTTTACAGGTTCAAATATCGAGTTATTGCTAACTGCCTCTGCTTGTGAAGTCTGCTTCACACCCACATACTTCCCATTACCCTTTATCCAGTACGGCAGGCTCTTAGCATTTTCAATCCTCTCCTGGTTCTCTTTCATCCACTTCTGAAACCCTTCATGCGGCTCGGTAATCTCCCCCTTGAAATGGAAATCCGAAACATCCTCACCGTTGAGTATAGCCCTATGGTAAGCCATCCTCTCCTCCTCGCTCGCCAGCACAGGTACAATGTAGCACCGGCACTGCGGATGCCACCCCGTGAACACAAAGTCCTTCGGGTACTTCCCCTTCAGCGCCTCGCACACCTCACAGCCGAAGGGATGGTTGCTCCGCTTCACCTCCATGCCCACCACAAACGGGATGCGGCTCCAGCGGTCGCAGTCGGCAGCCCTATAGGCCATGTTCGTCTCGGTACGCGTCAGCCTCATCGCGTTCTTGTAGCTGCTGCGGTATTCACCTCGCCCGGGATGGTACGCTGCGGCTCGCTTGCTCAGCTTCAGGTTCCCCTGGGCATCGCGAACACGACGGAACAGTCGGTCGGGCTCACGAAGGTACTGACGCACATGGCGCGACACAGTGGAGGCGGAGTCACCCTGACCCAGACTGGCACTCAACGCCAGTTCCATCTCTTCCTTCAGCTGCCCCGTGTATTTCCATACCTTCTGCGAGAGGTTCAGACCGCCGTGAGCATCCTTCCGGCTGAAGAACGAGTCCATGGCTTCCTGGTTGCGGGCAAACCAACGGGCAAAATGGTTGTCCTCCATCACTCCTTTCCCGAAGAGTGACGTAATCATGGCATCGGCAGACAGGTTGGCGTATTCCCACTCGGCTCTCACGCCCCGCCTGATTTCCTGATAGACGGCGGAATACAGTCCGCGCAGGATGTTCGTCGCCTTCACGGACATCCGTCTGTGGTCACTGAAATGGAACACTTCATCAGGCTTCATGTCGGCCGTGGCGGCAAGATCCAGCAAGGCTTCGACGGCAGCGGTGTAATACCTGCTCACGTTGCGGGCATAACCCTCCGTACGTGCAAAGAGGCCACCAAGATATTTCTCGATGACCGCCTTGCGCTCTTTTCTCTTGCTGTCGTTCTTACTCATCGCTTATTCTACATCTCCGTACACGTCGGCCTTCTCTTGTGTTCCTGCAAAGAGGTCGCGCTGCTCACGGGCCGCCTCATCGTGCTGCCTCTTCACACGGGCTTTCTCCAGCTGCTTGTCCTTCACCAACGGGTTCTGCTCGATACCGCTCTCCTCCGACATCGTGCCGCCTTCTATCGAGTCGTTGATGTTCTTGATCACTTCGGCAACATCCTCTCCGAAGGGCTCACGGTAGGTGGCCTGTACCTTCAGCTCCTCCAGCTTCAGCTCGCTGCGGTTGATGTAGAGCACGTTGGCCATGATGCTGATGACTAAGCTCCCGATGCGGTCAAGCAGCTCATCGTACAGCTCCTTGTGCTTCGTGGCCTTGATGTCTGCAAGCAGCATCATCTGCTTCAGCGCCTTGCCCGACATGGCCGACAGGCCTTTCATCTGGCTCCAGTCAACATCGGGCGTGAAGGTCTTCGTCAGGATATGGTGTTTCAGCCACTCTATCTCGTCTTTCTTGCTCTCGTTCTGACCGTCCCACGTCAGGAACCCGGCCAGCTTGCTCACATCATCCACGTTGTCGCTGGCCACGAGCGTCTTGTTCTCCACATCCTTGTTTGGCATCGACTTCAGCAGCGCGGCCTTGATCACGAGATAGGGGTCGCTGAAGTAGTCGTTGGTGTCTGCCCTGCGCGAAGCAATGTACTCCTCACGGTTGATGAGGTCTTCAACTCCTTCCCACTCTTTCTTCTGGCGGAAGTAGATAACGGGTATCTTGCCTATCGGGTTGTCCTCTTCCTCAACCTCCCATCCGAACGATCCGCGCTGACAGTGATAGATGGTCTTGTCGGTGAAGATATCCACATGGTAGGTGGTCTTTCCCGTCATGTCCTTCGAGTAATGGCCCCAGGCAAAGGTGATGAGGTTCTCATACACATCCCAGCGGGTGTAAATCTCGTCACCCTTCGAACGGGCGAGGACGCGTATCTGACAGTCGGCCTGGCCTTCGTTGTTGCGGAAAACACGGAACAGCATTGCGCTCTCCGTCTCGCTGCCTGCCAGACGCTTGCACTGACGAATCTTCGAGTTGATGTGCATACGTGTCAGCAGGTCACTGAATGCCTTGAACCCGTCATCGGTGTCGTCACTAAGCTGCACCCACTTCACCGGCTGACCGAAAATGAATACCAGCGACATCTCGTTGATGTACATAGGATAGCCCACGGGCAGCTTCCAGCGTGCCAGCGTTCCCTTCCTCTTGCCTGTGAGGTCTTTCAGTATCTTGTCCTTACGCTCCATGATGACATGGGTCTTGGGATTATACTCCTTCAGGGCCTCGTCGGCTTCCTGATGGTGGTTGTCCATCAGGCTGATGACGCGGCCGATGTCCTTGGCAACGATGAGCTGCTCAAATTCCTGGTTCCGCCCTACCGTGGCGTTGAACAGGTTCGCGATGGTGTTGAATATCGACATGATGCTATCTTGTTTGAGTTATTATATGGCTATGAGCGAATCAATGTATTCCGGCACGACAAAGGTGTCCTCTGTAAAGAAGTTGATGGCGTAGCCGAGGATGTCCACATACTCGTCGTGGGTCTTCGATGGGAAACCGCACACCTCGTCAATGAACTCCTCGTTCCAGTCACCGTCAACCAGATACACCCTCCCGCACTCTATCTTAGGGGCCACGGCGTAAAGGCGGGTGTCCTTTGCGTCTGTGGGCGACGGGGTGAAGGTCACGTTCAGCGTACTCGTCTCCCGCAGCTGCTGACATACCGAGATGCCGTTGGCCTTCGGCTCTATCCTCAGCGTACTCTCCTCGTCGGCATCGTTCGCAACCATGAAGTCAGGCAGGAAACGAATGAGGTCGGGGAACTCCTTGTACACCTTCTGTGCGCAGGTGATGTAGATATTATTGCGTATCTTGCAGGCTCCAAGAATACCACTGGGGTCGTTGTCCCTGCCTTTCTGCTTTTTGTTGTAGGCCGTGTCAAGGAAAAAATGGATGGGCTCGTGGTAATGGAGAGCACGGAACTCCGAGAGTGATATGTGTCGGAACCAGCCTTCCTTGATGATGTTGCCTCCTGCCGCCGCCGGACGCTGGTCATACTGCCCGGCATATCCACGGCTGCCTAAGTCGGTCCTGGCCTCATCGAGAACCGAACGGGAAAGACGGACGGGGTCAAGCAGACCATCGACATAGTATTGGCGCAACTCAGATGGGAGCACGTTCTCCGATTCTTCCGCAGGCAAACAGATATGCCGGATGTTCTCTCCCTTCTTCTTCAACAAGTAACCCGTAACATCGTCCTCATGCAGACGCTGCATGATCGTAACAACGGGAGTGTTCGCCTTATCCACCTTACGGGATGAAAGCGTCTTCGTGTGCTCGTTGGCCGTCTGACGCATCTGCTCGCTCTCTGCCTGTTTCGGGTTCACAGGGTCGTCATTAATGATTACATGGGCATGAAAGCCGGTAATGGTCGCTCCCGTGGAGGTGGAATAGCGGTAGCCGGTCTCTGTGTTCTCATAGTTCTGCTTGCCACTCTTGTCACGACGTATTACTATTTCGGGGAACAGCTTGCGGAACTTGTCGCTCTCGATGATATCCTTCGACTTTGTGGCGTGGTCTATCGAGAGCGCAGAGGAATAGGAGTTGGTGATAATCCGGATAGAGGGGTCTTGCGTCCACAGCCATACAGGCCACATCACGGTGACAATGGTACTCTTCGTGGTGCCTGGGGGAATATTGATAATCAGGTCGTAGGGCTTTGGCTGTCGCTTCACGATAGACACGGAGAGCTTCTGCAACTCATCACAAAGGAAAGGGATGTGCCAGTTATACACCGGCTCTTCCTTGATGATGACGTCCCAGAACGTCTTGACGAAAAAGAAGAAACTCTTCCTGCACTCGTCTGCCACTACTGCAATAGCCAGCTCCGAATAGTCTATCATTCTTTTTTGTTCACTAAATCCGTGCCGATGGAGAGCAGAACCCTCCGCTGCTCGTCGCTCAGACTGTCAAGGTCAAAGCTGCCCGCGTTTCTCTGGGTGATGTCGGCTTTCACTACACGCTCGCCCAGCAGTTCGGCGGCCAGTTCGATGGCCTTCAGGTCGCCCTTAGAACATTTATCGGCCATCCGCGCTGCGGCTATGGCCTTCAGACTCATTTCGTCACCCGTTGTCTCGTCCAGACCCATTTTGCTGAGCGCAATCTCAACCAACTGACCGAACGTACGCTTCTCCCGTCTCGCCTTACCGGAGGCCTCACCTCCCCTCTTGGCGATTGCTCTCTGTTCCTTCTCCGTTCGCTTGTTGAACGGAATCAGATTCTCGTCGTTCATAGTCCTTCTTTTTTCCACAAAATTAAGCTATTCTCTCTCCCTCTCAGTCATTCTCAAAACCTTGTTTTACGACATTTCGGTCATTGTCGCAAAATCCCTGCAAACGGGCAAGGATAACACACAGAATGTCCTCCACGTCCTTTGCCCACGACTTATATATCTCGTATCTTTTCAGCACATCGTTGGCATTATCCGACACCACAGTGTCGCTCTGCACGCCCAATGTCCTTGCTATGGCCCGGCGGAGGCCTTTTGGCATCTTCCCGGAGAACAGCCGGTTGGGAGCATAGAGGTACAAGATGACAAATATGAACTGACGGCGACGCTCAACCGACATCGCCCCTCCGCTCACCGTCTCTAAAAAGAAACCATAAACCTGCCTGACAGTCTCTGTGGCACTCTCAACAGAAAGCTCGCAGAACCAGTCATAGATGACGGGTATCATCGAAAGGTCTGTCAGGATGGGCCTGCTGTGACTTCGGTAACATACGATGGCCCTTTCCAGCTCTTGCCGCGCCTTCCTGATGTTCCGGATGGTCTCGGAGATGTTAAATATTGCTTTTTGCTGCTCCATACGCGAATTTTTAGTTAACTTTGCAGTGCGGCTACAAAGGCGGGATGGAACAGTCTGTCTCGCTTTTTTTATTTCTCATCAGGGATTACCTGATATACAAAGTTTATTCTCTCATGCCTCGGCTGCATGATGCTTGCCCTGTATTCCTCGAGATCGGCCACGTCAACAACCTCGGCCGAATGTTCCTTATCACCGTTCTTGCAGTGAAAAAGTGTTCTTGTTATTCTGTACATAATTTCCGTTTAAAGTGTTTGCAACTGCTTCTCCAGCTAAGTAACACGCAGCGGCTCTCCTTCCAGTAGGGACAGGTACCGAGGGTCGGCTTGCCTTCAAGGGAGAGAAGCTGGTGCGGCCACCACACCTCCTTAACGTTGGCGCAGTCACCGCACTTGTGCAGCTGGGACTTGTGTTTCTTCTTCAATTGATTAGTTAAAAGTTATTAAACAAATGTATAATTATTGCCTTTTCGTTTGTTATTAAACAAAAGTTTATTATCTTTGCAATGTCAAAAGAGATCATTAACATGTTGAACCCCTAAAACCAAGTAGAATGGAACTTGAAGAAGGACTTGAATTCTATCGCAGATGCATAGAGAACTGCAAGAGGGTAATCGAAGCCTTTCAAGCAGACACCACACTCTCTGAAGAACGTCGGAACCATCTGACAGACCAGATGCTCGACAGGATGAACGAATTTCAGAAACGCATAGATGCGATTAAAGAACTCTTAAGGTAAGAAACGACACCTCCACCCTCCGGGGTGGGGGTATTAAAAAACAAAGTGAATTATGGAGCATTTGACAGATTACATCAAAGACCCGAAACAGCGAGCCTACATGGAGGCTGTTACGGAGGGAAAGACACCCTATGTCACTCTTTCTGCCGACGAGATTGAAGAAGCCGCCAAAGACTTCATCGGCGGCATGGATAAGGCGCTGGCGGAAGCTGACGAGCTGATTGCCCGCCACAAGCTTGGCGACATTCCCGAGGCTATCAGCCTGAGCTATATCGCCAAGACCTATTTCGGCAAGAGCCGGGGATGGCTCATGCAGAAAGTGAACGGGAATACCGTCAACGGCAAGAAGGCCGCATTCACTGCCAGCGAGAGCAGGCAGATGCGTGAGGCCCTGCTTGACCTGAGTAATAAACTCTCCAAGGCTGCACTCGCATTCTGAGGGTTCAGCATCTCTTTTGACAAAAGCTTTATTGGAGAGCCGCCCCGCCCGAAAAGCGGGGCTTTTCCATGTCCCTGTCTTCATTCTGTTTCGCACTTGATGGTTATCTTCTCTTTGTCTTTTCATTCAGCATCCACAACTGGCTCCACATCTTCCTTGATAGACTCCTTTCTCCTTTGCTCCAAACCAGCACGTGCGCATCCAAGCATGAAAGCGTTGTCTTTCGCCCAAGCATCGGCACGGAGGCAAATGCGCTCAACAATGTTCATGTAATACTCTTCACCGTCTTTCTTCGCATAAACGTGATACGCCATGCACCGGGCAAGTATCTCGACGCCTGCTTTCTCAGCCTCTTCCCATGTCCTGCCTTTCAGGGCTTGGTCAACCAGCTCTACTGGCGTCATTTCAGATTTTTTCTTTCTCATAGTTCTATTTGTAGGCAGAGGCACCGCCTCTGCAGTTAAATAAATCTCAATCTCTCGAGGTCGCGCCTGAGATGGGCATACAGGGCATAGCGGTCAGTGACCGACAGGATTCTCACGTCGTTAATGGAGTATGATGTCAGACAGTATTCACGCTTCCGCATGGTCGGACGGTTCCCACCAATAATGGGACCACTCATCAGGTCATCTTTCTTCGGGTCTCGGTAGATGCCGTAACTTTCCTTGAGCATCGAATCGGGTATCTCCATCGTCACGCACTTATCCGGGTACGTGCATCCGCTGAGCCAGTGGATAGCCTCATCAGGGCTGTCCAGGAAGAAGCAGAAACCAACGGAGTCGGTCTTGTGGCCGCTCTTGGAGTGGTCGGTGGCGTTCATCAGCTTCGCGCCACTGATCAGGCAGTCGTATTCTGCCTCTGACATAAATCTGTGTACTATCATCATTCAATCTGTATTATTTCAAAAACAATTCACGTATCAATGCCGCCTTAGCCTTGTCCAGGCATTCCCGGCAATAGGGATAGCTGGGAATATCGGGGTCAACGACGGGCCAGAAGGCTACAGCCTGCTTTCCGCATTCACAACACTTACACTCACTTGCCTTCATACTGCTTTCGCCCGTCTGATGATGTTCATATTCTGTTCAACCAGCTTGATGATGTCGGCGTGGGCCTGCGTCGGATGGTTCTGCAGACCGCGCGACTGTACCACCTTCCATGTCTTGGTGCTTACCTCGACCGTTTCCAGACGATGGCCGTCTTTATCCTTGGCGGATAAGATCAGACTGTCCGGATGGCGCTTGTGGTCATAATAACCGTTGGCATACACACAGTGGTGCATCATCGTGCCCTCCTCTGCCATCTCCTTCACGCTCCCGATAACCGTCACGACGATATTCCCGTTGCCGAAACAGATGCCAAAGAACATGCCGTAATGCTTCTTGTACTGCCTTTCATATTTCTTTGCCTGGGCAATCTGTCTTTTCAGCTGCTCTGCCTTCTCGATGCGTGTCTTCTTGTTCACCAGCCTGTCGTGCTCGTGCTTCAAATCCTTCGGGCAGATAAAGTGAGGATTGTGGGTATCCTTGTGAAAGTAATCCAGCAGATCGAGATAGTCAAACCACATGGACGCATCCTTCACGATGTAATGGTGACGGTTGCATATCCTCACCATCTGCAGCCATTGCGACTTGTCCCTGCGAGGACCGCCAGTACCGAACCAATAGTCGATGATGCCATATTGGCCTGTCTTGGCAAGGCCTTCTATGGAAGGGTCGTTCAGCAGGCCATGCCAGAGCTTGACGCAACTTGTGCGCATCTTAAACATCTTGTTGCTCCAGCCGTTACGCCTGAGGATTGGCAGTATCTTCGCCCGTGGATAGACATATCTGTCCTCAAGGGAGTAAACGTCGTTGTATGTATAGCCTCCTGTCGGAGTATTCGACTTTACTTTCCACTCGCCGTGTGTGTGCCACCTGAAATGATACCAGCTTCTTGTATACGGCCTCGATACGATGACTTTCTTGCCTTTATTGGGGTCATACCATACCTGGAACACTTCTGAGACATGGTTGACGGTATCCATGCCCATACTATTCATCTGATGCCAGTCGAATAATCTCACAACCTGCATACCTTCGCATGTGGTAACGACGGCAAATTCAAAATGACGCTCGATGTCATGGCGGTGGTCCCAGCGTGGCACCCAGTCGCGTACTTCAAGCTTTCGACCGCATCTGGAGCATACGTGGCTCTTCGTCTCTTTAATCTTTATGGCAACAGCCAATGGTGGCAGCCCAACCTCATCCATCTGTCCGCATTCCTGACACCAGATGCAACTATGTTTTCCACCTCGGCCCCTTGTCACATAATATCCAAGCCCCTGCATCTTGCTACGTGCCCACTTCTTCTGCGCCTCAGTGAGAGGTGGGAACTTATCGGCAAGGTCGAGACACTTCTGCTGCAGCTTCGTATGTGGCTTATGGCCTTTTGATGTCTCAACAGGATTCGATAACAATAAACCTGCACTGCACATAATCACATACCGAATAAGTCCAACTGCATCTTACTCTCACGCTCACGCTTCTCCATCAGGGCCTTGGTCTTGGCCTCCTCACGCTTGATGGCACGCGTCCGCTCGGCCTTGGCTTTCTTCTCCAGCCTCTCACGCTCGGCCTGCTCAAAGTCTTTCAAGGCTTTCTCCTTGGCTTTGGCCTTCTCCTCGTCGGAGAGTTCCACATGGTGATTGACAACCACACGGGCACTGATGGCACCGGGGTCTTTCAGTTCTTTCTCATCATAGAAGTGCTTGGCCATGCCGAAAATCTCTGCGTCGGTCCACCCGGCAATGCCGCTTTTCTTCACTTCCTTCAGGATGTAGTTCACGCAGCCCTGCACGGTCTTCGCAGGCTGCTCGTCCACACACTTGGCAAACAACGGGTCTGCCTGCTTCTCTTGCTCAATAAACGCGCCAATGGTCTTGGCAAATGCTTCTGTTGCTTTCATGTTCGTAATTGTTACTGGTTTGTTCTTTTAAGAATTTCCTGCACCCGGCTGATTTCCCGGTCAACCTGGTTCTCGAGTCTGAGTGAGTACTGGAGTGCCTGCCTCACAGTCGTCTGGTCTGCTCCCGACTTTCGCAGGGCGAAGTAGTTCTTCTGCGCTTACCGCATCTGTACCACCACGTCAAAGAATTGTCTTGCGTTCATAGCCGTAGGGCCATGTCACCGTGGCCTCAGCCTCGCACTTGCCGTTGCCCCACTCAAAGGTGAAGCAGTAACAGCTGCAGCTCGCCTCAAAACCGCCGAACTCGCAGTCGGCCTCGTAGGTGTAATTGTCGTCCAGCTCGTAGAGCCTCTCCTTAATCGCGTCGCCTAAGCACGCTATAAGCAAATCCCTTTTCATAGCCTTACAGTCTAAAGCGCGTTAATGACTTCGGCAAGCACGCAAAGCGCAATCAGCCCAAGCGGTGCTATGATGCCGTAGATGATATACTCCCGCTTCGTGAATTCCTCGCTAAGGATGTCCTTCATCATGATTTCAAATAACTCTTTCATTGTCCTTACTTTTTTGTCCTTATTATCCTTGTTGTTTCAGATTAATTGATTATCTTTGCAACGTTGTAACACGTTTTCGAGTGCAAAGATAGATATTATATCTAATTAATGCAATAGTTTGTCTAATTATTTTAGACGCTTCATCTATTTTTAACATTTTTCTCTTTTTTAGTTGATAATTATTAAGTAAGATATGAATTTAAAAGATAGATTTATTGCATACCTTGAATATAAAGGTATCAAAAAGGCTGTATTTGAAAAAGACGCAGGTTTCGGTAATGGCTTCGTTGACAAGATGGGCAACAATACTCGCACCTCTACTTTAGACAGAATATCTAACTACTGTCCGGACCTTAATATTAGCTGGCTAAGAACCGGCGAGGGCAATATGCTGAAGGATAATTCCAACGCGCAGCCCTTCACACCTCACGCACGCGCAGGCATACCGCTCGTATCACAATACGCATACGCAGGATACCTCGGAGGATACGGAGACCCCGAATACGTGGGAACACTACCCACCATCGACTTCACACCCGACCGCGAGATGACCGGCAACTGGCTCGCTTTCGAGGTCAAGGGCGACTCCATGGACAACGGCTCCAAGGAAAGCTACGTCGAAGGAGAAATCGTCATCTGCCGCGAAGTCGAACGTGAGTACTGGCGCGACTCCCGCCTCTTCATCAACAAACGGGACTTCGTCATCGTACACGAGGAGGGCATCCTCATCAAGCGCATCACCGAACACAACCTCGACACGCACACCATCACCATCCACTCCCTCAACCCCATGTACCCCGACCGCACACTCAACCTCGAACACGTCAAGCAGATCTTCTCCATCGTCGAGTCAAGGGTGCAGCGCAGAAGGTGAGCCGCCACCACAGGCACAGCCAAAACCTTTCGCAGTCCCGGTGCCCAGCGGTTTTCCGCAGGGAGCAAGCCCTGCGTCATACCCTCATATATGATAAAGTTCGTGTGGAATGGCCCCGGAAAAACTGGCAGGAATGTTAAATGTCGTATTAAAGAGTGTAAAATGGCGGCTACATATCGAAGTTTTGCTTAATTTTGCACTCGAAAAACAGAAAAATTTTTAAAACTATTTTATATAAAGCGGTGGAGTCTGCGAAGATTTCGTCGCTTTTTCTTGTTTGTGAAAATAATTATTTGTATATTTGCAACGTGTTAAGAGTAACACAATAATAGTTTTAAAAATTTATAATGAAAAATTTGTTATTTAGATTTGGATCGGGTGAAGACAGTAGCCCAATCCGTGTGATTGTTAAGGATGGCGAACCTTATTTCTGTTTAGCAGACGTGTGTGCCAATCTTGATCTTGTTTCAAGTCAAGTCAGTAAACGTTTAGACGATGAGGTGGTTATTATCCACCCCATAATTGACAGGCTTGGAAGAAATCAGATGGCAAAGTTTGTCAACGAGGATGGTCTGTACGACACTATCCTTGAAAGCCGTAAACCTAATGCTAAAGCCTTCCGTAAGTGGATAACAAAAGAAGTCTTGCCATCTATCCGTAAAACTGGTGGATATGGCAACCAGCAGGTTCCGGACTTCATTAAACGTGTGATAATGAACGCAGGACAAGTCCCTCCTACGCACTTCTCGGTTATCAATGAGCTGTTTGCAACTGTCTATGGGGCTTTTGAGCGTGCCGGACATATACTCTCCGACAAAGCTGTCAACGGAGTGAGGCTGCGTCCTGACGTGTCTGTTGGAAGATGTTTTTCCACATGGCTTCACAAAAACGGATATGATGCCTCTGATGGACGTATAACATATAAGCACAAGTTCCCGGAAGGATATGAGGTGGAGGCCTTTGCTTATCCAAACAGAATGCTTGGTGTGTTCCGTGATTATGTTTATCAGGAATGGTTGCCAAACCAAGCTCCGAAATACCTGAAGAGTAAAGACCCCGCAGCTCTCGATTATCTTCCAAAGCTATTAGGAAACCCAAACCTGTAACCTTTTAGGTTAGAACACACAGCGGCAGCCTCCACGGGCCGCCGCTTTTTTATACAAAAGCCAGCCGATACAATAATCGAGTACACTACAAACAAGCCCCGGCAGCCGTCGGGGCTTCATTTTATAACACAAAAAGCCGCCGACGCATCACACGCCAGCGGCTCATCCGTTCTTTAACTTATGAAGTACATCCGGGTCTATCGGAAAGACGCGGCTTGTAGTTCCCTGGTAATAGTGGCCATGCACGCCGACAGGCGGGAATACGTCTTCTCACCGGCATTCTTCACTCCGCTGGTGTACTGGCGCATCAGCGACGGGTTGATTCCGGCGCGCTTGGCAATCTCGCTCACGTTGAGGAATGAGAAATAGTCGAAGAACGACTGCAGGTCGTATTTGTACTCAAACTCCACGTCATACAACTCGCCGCCTTCTTCCAAAAACTCCTCCTTCGCATCCTCCAGGCACACCATCAGGTCGTCTTTCGCCGCCTTGACGGTGGCCCCTGCTCCATTCAGTCCACTTCCGTACACGTCACTTTCGGTATGGCACCAATAGGAACCGTCCGATGCCTGGGAGACAGTTACTAATACTTTCTTCATATTACTTTTTGGTTAAGATTGTTCACAAATAAAGAGTTCTTCTTCATTACAAAGCTTCACACACCCTCATTAAAAGCGGTCGGGGACTAATCCCCAACCAGCTTTTTTAAGATTTTCAGCGCAGTCCCCGTAGGGACCTCGCCAGCGTGTCTTGGCACTCTCTCGGACTTACCCGTCACAGGGTTCGTCCATTTGTCGTGCTCTTTTCCGTGTCTGGACAGAAAGCATCCCGCTTCCTTTAGTGTCCTTATTAACTCGGATTTCTTCATAACGTTAAAGAACTCTTTGGCTTAATCGCCGATGCAAAGGTAGCGAAAAAGTTATATATTGCAAAATATTTAGTTATATATTTGCAACGTAATAACATTTTTTATATCTTTGCATCCAGACGGACGTACATGGCATGTGTAGGTATATTCATGGGTATGTAAAAACACCTTGATTTTAACAAAACCTCCTAAAAACTTCCGTCAAAAGCAAAAATTCAAAAACACGAAACAATAATAAACAAAGGTAAGGCAAAAGGTTTCGGTAAACAGATTCCGGTTCTGAAGGTCTTGGGTTTGAATCCCAACGGGATCACATGCTAACACTCCCTGCCATTTTGGGCAGGGAGCGTTTTCTTTTTTAGCCGAACGAGGCCAGAAAAAGTTCTGAAGGTCTTGGGGGCTTAAGAGCATTGTGATTCCTGATTTGGTAACCAATTTAGAATACAGTCCTTTTACGGGTTGTAGTAAACTCGAATGTGTGACATTCCCAAAGGCTGTTAAGAAGATTGATCCGTTAATCTTTGAAGGCTGCACCGCTCTGAAGACTATCAATGTGCCTGCGAAGCGTGCCGACTACTACAAGAAGCATCTGCCGGAAGAACTGCACAGCCTCATTGTGGAACTGCCAGCAGAGAAGAAGGCGAAGAAGAAATAGTTCCATTCAATCTCTCCGGAAGGAGGCAATAACCACTCCCGCCGCATAGTGCCATCGATGCATCGTGCGGCGGGAATCTTGTTAAACGCCTAAATTTCAAACGACACTGCCCTCCCACAACATCTGAAGGAACACCTTTGCGGGCAACACCTCTACACCATTGAACAGACGGGGGACGGCGTCGAGCGACACAATGATAAGGCGGGCGTCAGGATGCTCTTCATGAAAGGCTTTCAGCCCTTTCAGATGTTTGGACTGCACCTCTCTGCAAGACTTGAACTCTATGGCGACCTTGGCATCCCCCAGAACGGCATCTACCTCATAACCAGAATAAGTGTGCCAGTAGGAAAGCGTTTCTTCGGAGTCGTTGTATCCCAGATAAGCAATTATCTCCTGTATCATCAGGTGCTCATAAGCATGACCAAAATCATCGCTCCCGGGCTGTAGTCCATGACGATGCAGCAGATAGTTGGGCAGCGAGACATCGAAATAATAGAACCTTGGCGACTGGTTCAGGCGACGCTTTACACTCCTTGTAAAAGCCGGAACCATGTAGCCTATAAGTGTTTCCTCTAAGATAGAAAAGTATTCTTTGACGGTTTTTGCGTCTACCCCACAGTCCTGAGCAATATTGTTGTAGTTCACCATTTCGCCGTCAGTGAGTGCCGCCACCTCCATGAACCGATTGAACGATGCCAGCTTCCGCACCAGCGCTTCTGCAGCGATTTCTTCTTTCAGATAGACAGAGACATAGGCCTGCATGAGCTTCTGCAACCGGTGCTCGCTGGTGGCCATATAGTGAGTAGGCAGCAGTCCGCGATTAACAGCCCGCACGACATCAAAATCCTCTATTTCGGCACTTACCAAAGGATACAAGACGTTCCTCACCGCACGACCTCCAAGGGTGTTTACCCCTTTCCGCTTCAGTTTCCGCGCACTAGATCCACTCAGTATAAAATGAATCCCTTGTCGGGTTATCAGCCAATGAACCTCGTTCAACAGCTCCGGAATAAGCTGTATCTCATCGATGATGACAATTTCCCCCTTCTTCGAGTCAGCGAGTTCCTGACGGAGCAAGGAAGGGTTACGTTGCAGACGCTCGTATGTGTCAGTTTCCAGCAAGTCATAGAACCTGTTGTCGGGGAACAAATGCAGCAGCAGTGTCGTCTTTCCCGTCTGACGAGCACCGAACAAGAATACGCTTCCTTCTTGTGCATCAGTTACTTTCAGTAGCCTCTCTATCATATCTCAATCTATTAATATCCGGAATTCTATTCCCGATTTTTCAGTAAAAACAGGAGTCTTCATCCCAAAATTCTCTACAAAGGTAAGGATAATAGTTGTGACAACCAAATAGATCTTTGACCATATTGGCTTTTTGTCCACGTTTTTATATTCGTTTAACATCATTTAAGGGGGGGTAACGAATTTTAGCAGACAATTTGCTATATTTGTATATAAAATAAACGGAAGACTGAAAAACAATCACCTTTTGAACCTCGCGATGTACAGGCAATCGCTTACTGACTTATGGCAAAGAAAGAACAAGAAATGTACGAAGGCATGCTCGTGATTGAGGCATCGGACTCTAAAGGGTTGGAAAAGAAACTGGCGAAGCTAGAGTCGCGTCCAGAGAAGTATGTAGTGAAAATCTCCAACAGGTCAACAAAGATCAAAGCTTGTGCTTTTGCAGATTGCGTGGACATAGCAGCCGTGATCATTTCTGACTCGGTGACGGAAATTGAGCCTTCTGCTTTTTCTAGATGCACGGGGTTGAATAATATTATT